>SXGT01877075.1_pt1 | contig 39621 bp, 28 predicted proteins | sample 3176221 | NCBI WGS metagenome assembly SXGT01 (sample SAMN11356862, study PRJNA531348) | freshwater metagenome | isolation source: freshwater sample F1-120 | place: China: Fuxian Lake, Yuxi | collected 2017-12-25 | reverse complement strand
CGTCAGCTCGCCGCAAACCCCCTCCTCGGCGCCTGATGGGCGCCGGGCGCCTCTGGCGCGAGCAGCCGCAACCTTTCGCAGGCTGCAAAAGGTCTCATCACTGCCCGCGTGTGGTATATACCCCCTCAAGAGTACCTCGCGCCTCCAGGAGATTTCAGGCACGCATTCTCCTGGCGCGCGGTACTCAGGATGGAATCCTGGGATGCTCTCCTGGTACACTGCCTGGCGTGGTGACAAAACGGTGGAGAATGTCTGCGGACGGAGTTGGCGATGGGGCGTTTGCGCGCTCGATCTCCCGTTCGCCCCTGATCGCCCGGCTCCTTTGGCGGCGCAACATCGCTGACACGCTCGCGGCCGATCGATTCTTCAATCCCAAGCTTGTGCACTTGTACGAGCCCCTGGAGATGCCGGGCATGGCCGCGGCGGTCGACCGCATTGAGAGGGCGCTCGAGCGTCAGGAGTCCATCGCTGTCTTTGGCGATTACGACGTCGACGGTATCTCCTCGACGTGCCTCCTTTGCGATTTCTTCCGTTTTATTGGCCGACCCGTTCGCTATCGGCTGCCCAATCGCCTCATTGAGGGCTATGGACTCCGTGAAAGCGCAGTTCGTGAGCTCGCCGCCTGCGGAGTCCAGCTGATCATCACGGTCGACAACGGCTCTTCGGCCTTCGAGGAGGTGGAGATCGCAAGAACGCTCGGCGTCGATGTCGTCGTCACGGACCATCACCAGCCGCCGGCCAGACTTCCCAGGGCCGTGGCGCTTGTCAACCCGTGGCTTCCCGGGAGCGAGTATCCCTTCAAGGACCTCGCGGGCGTCGGTGTGACTTTCAAGCTTGTCTGGGCCCTATTGCAGCGGCTCTCGCGAAAGCAGAAACTCTCCGAAGAGTTTCGCAACTTCCTGCTGGAGTCGCTGAGCCTCGTGGCCCTCGGCACGATTTCCGACGTGGTGCCGCTCCTCGGCGAGAACCGAGTGCTGGCGAAGTACGGTCTCCTGGCGCTCGAGCGCACCCGTAGACCCGGATTGCGCACGCTCGTCGACTCGGTTCTGGATCGCGCGACCAATACAAGACTAGATGCAAGCCATGTTGGGTTTCGCCTGGGGCCCAGAATCAACGCCGCCGGGAGGCTTGGGCGGGCAGAGACCTCGATCGACCTCCTCCTGGCGATCGATGATGGCGTCGCCTCGGAGCTTGCGCAGGTGCTCGAGGGCGAGAATCGCAAGCGACAGACCCTTGAGCGCGAGATGTTGGAGACGGCCCGCGAGCTCGTCCGCGAAGGTGTTGATCTGAGCCGCGACCGGGCCATCGTGCTCGGGCGGGAAGACTGGCACGCCGGCGTCATCGGGATCGTCGCAGCAAGGATCGCCGAGGAGTTCTCACGCCCCACGCTGCTCTTGTCGATGAAGGATGGAAGGGCCCGGGGCTCCGCACGCTCAGTTCCGGGGGTTCACATCTGCGATGCGCTTTCGAGCTGTAGCCGCTGGCTGAAAGGATTCGGAGGTCACGAGATGGCCGCCGGAGTGGAAATGGATTCGTCGTTGCTGGACTCCTTCCGGTGTGCGCTCAACGAGGCGATTCCCCTGGCGCCGGCTGAGATGCTGCCCGAGATCGAGATCGATGCCGAGGTAAGCCTCGGCGACATCACGCACGACTTCCTCGAGGAGCTCTCCCTCTTTGAGCCCTTTGGCCGCTCGAACCCCGAGCCGCTCCTTGTGGCCAAGGGCGTGACGATTGCCGGGCAGCCACGACTGATGGGGGAGGCGGGCAAGCACCTTTGCTTCCACGCACGCCAGGGTGGCACAGCCCATCGCGCAGTTGCCTTTCATCGCGGGGAGCTCCTTGGCGAGATTGAACGGCCCGGTCGCAGGATCGATCTCCTCTTTCACCCACGCCTTTCACGATGGCAGGGGCGCGCAGAGATAGAGCTCCACGTGCGCGAGATCGGGCTTGGAGAGTTGCTACCCGGCCCCTCCCCTCATTGTAACCGACATTAATTGTCGGATTGACACTCCTGGTGCGACGGTATTCCGCGAAGGGCTGAGAACGGAAAGGTCCGAGAACGGGTGAGCCCCTCTTCTCCTTGCTCCAAGTCCTTGCGCGCGCACGGTCTGCCTGGAACACGACTCGTTTCTGTGCCGGTGGCACCTTACTTGCCTTGTTGGAAAGTGCCCTTGAGGGTTGGAGCCTTCAAGGCCGAAACAAGTCATGTTGTCTTTGTGTTCGAACCAGGGTTTACAGAAGGGAGAGATTCTCATGAAGAAGGAACAAGGTTTTACGTTGATTGAGCTCATGATCGTGGTGGCCATCATCGCGATCATCGCAGCCATCGCCATTCCGAGCCTCTTGAATGCTCGCAAGGCGGGTAACGAGGCGTCGGCGATCAGCTCGCTGCGCACGATGTCGACGGTCAACAGCATGTACCGTACGCGCTTCCAGACATACGCGGGCTCGCTCGCGAACCTGAGCGCGGCTGGATACATCGACAGCGTGCTCGCCTCGGGCACGAAATCGGGCTACGCCTTCGCTTATACGGGAAGCACGAACACCTGGACGGTCAGCTCGACGCCGAGCACGTCCGGTACCACGGGCGATCGCGGGTTCTTCATCGACGAGAGCGGCGTGGTGCGATTCGCGGCGACTGGCGCCGCCACCTCGGCTAGCGCTCCTCTTGACTGATATCCGACGGATGCCCCAGCAACCTCTTGGAGAAGCTGCAAGGGCGAAGTTCGCTACCATGTCATGTATCGTCAGCTCCTGTGACGGGCTCCCAGACCCAGACGAGCTGGCTGTTGGAGACAGACAAAGGAAAAGGTGATTCTTTCCATGAAGAAAGAACAGGGTTTCACGCTCATTGAGCTCATGATCGTTGTTGCGATCATAGCCATCATCGCGGCGATCGCGATTCCCAGCTTGCTCAACGCTCGCAAGGCGGGTAACGAGACGTCAGCGATCAGCTCGCTCCGTACCTGCGGCACGGTGAACGAGCAATACCGCACACGCTTTCAGACTTACGCGGGCTCGCTCGCGAACCTGAGCGCGGCTGGATACATCGACAGCGTGCTCGCCTCGGGCACGAAGTCGGGCTACACGTTCGCCTACACCGGAAGCACGAACACGTGGACGATCAGCTCCACGCCAGGCACGGCGGGCACCACGGGCGACCGTGGATTTTTCGCCGATCAGTCCGGAGTCATTCGCTTTGCGGCGACTGGCGCCGCCACCTCGGCGAGCGCTCCGCTCGACTGAGATCTCTTGACACATCCTCCCACGAGGAGGCTGCGCCGCCTCGGCTTGGCTGAGGAGGCTTCACGGAAGGCAGGCCACGCGCCTGCCTTCCGTTTTTTCTTGCTCCTTGCGCCGAGCCCTGGCCGGACCTACACTCGGCGCCGTATGCTGATAAAGATCGCCCCCTCGATCCTCTCCGCGCGCTTTGAGATGCTCGGGGATGAGGTGCGGACCGTGGAAGCGGCCGGCGCCGATCAGGTCCACATCGACGTCATGGATGGCCACTTCGTCCCCAATATTTCCATGGGTCCGGTGGTGGTCGAGGCCCTGCGTAGAACCACGCGACTTCCTCTCGACGTGCATCTCATGATCACGGACCCCGGGCGCTACCTCGAGGCCTTTGTCAAGGCTGGAGCGCACCACGTGACCTTCCACACGGAGGTCACCCAGGACCCAGTTGCGCTGGCAAGCTGGCTCCGGGAGCGACGCGTTGGCGCTGGTCTCGCGTTGAACCCCGACACACCCGTCGAGCGAGTGCTGGACTACCTGCCGCATTTCGACACAATTCTTGTCATGACTGTACGCCCTGGCTTCGGCGGGCAGGCCTTCATGGCGGAGTGTCTGGACAAGGTTCGCAGCGTGCGAGAGACCGCAGTTGCCCTCGGAAGAGCCTCGATTGACATCATGGTCGATGGGGGAGTGGACCCTCGTACGGCCCTCCTCTCGAAGCGGGCAGGCGCCAACGTCTTTGTTGCTGGAAACTCAGTCTTTGCCTCGGGAGACGCGGCAAAGGCCGTACGGGAGTTGAGGAATTCCCTCAAGGAACAATAGAGTGTAGGGATTGTAAGGCACCTCATGAACGATACACCCCAGGACTCTTTACCCTCCCCCACCGCCAAACGGCAGCTCGACCCCGCCCTGGATTCAGGACTCGAGCCGCTCGAGGCCAGGACGGACGCCGTCAAGAAGCGGCGAGACATGCCAGCGAACCTCTGGATGCAGTGCGACGGCTGCTCGAAGCTCCTCTACAAACCTCGAGTCGAGGAGAAGCTGAATGTCTGCCCAGAGTGCAACTATCACTTTGAGATCTCGAGCGCAAAGCGGATCCAGATGATCCTGGATCCTGCCAGTTTCGAGGAACGGTTCACGAACCTCTCGCCCCTGGACCCTCTGGGTTTCCGGGCCTTGAAGGCGTACAAGGATCGGCTCGTCGAGACCCAGCATCGTACAGGACTCAAGGACGCCTGTGTGGTCGGCACCGGCAAGATCGAGCGAATACCTGTCGTCTTCGGCGTGAGCGATTCTCGTTTCTTGCGTGGAAGCATGGGCTCGGTCGTGGGCGAAAAAATCTTCCGAGGCGTCGAGCTGGCGCGTGACCTGAAATACCCCTTCATCTTCGTGAGCGGGTCCGGCGGTGGGGCGCGAATGGACGAGGGCATTCTCTCCCTCATGCAGATGGCAAAGACGAGCGCCGCGCTTGCCGACCTCGACCGGCACGGTGGACTGTTCATCTCGGTCCTCACCAACCCAACAATGGGCGGAGCACTGGCGAGCTTTGCCGCCCTGGGCGACGTGGTCATTGCAGAGCCGAAGGCCCTGATCGGCTTCGCGGGACCCAACGTAATCCGAGAGACGATCAAGGCCGATATCCCCGCGGGATTTCAGACGTCCGAGTTTCTCCTCGAGCACGGATTCCTCGATCGAATCGTGAACCGTGAGGACTTGCGGTCAACCATCGCCTCCTTCCTCCGCATGTTCGTCTTCCGCCCCGCATAGCTCGACCAAAAGAAGTGCGCTCCAACATTCCCGGTCAAAGCCCGGCACGCAGTTGAAGAATTGCCGGGCATTGGTCGATACATCTGCATTCTCGCCAATAGCAAGGCAGTACGGACCCGTCAACGGCAACAGAGACGCCACGGTCTTCCACTATTGCTTTGCCCGAACGTTTCTTGAATGAGGTGACGATGGATCGCGGAAGAATTCTGATCCTGGGGCAAAGCAAGGAGAGCACGTACGAGATCCGAAACCTGCTCGACACCAGGCGGTTCGAGCTCGAGATCGCCCTCTCCAGGGACGTGGGCAAAATGATCCTGGCGCAGAGGCGCATGGACTTGCTGATTCTCCACACGGAAATGATCAACGCCGAGATGGAGGAGTTCTTCGAGTTCCTCGAGGAGAAGGGCATCGAGATTCCGGTATTCGTCCTTGGCGAAGAAGCTCAACGATTCCGCGAGCAGTTGCCCAGGCGCGCGGAGGTCTCATGCTTCGCGAAGCCGTACCCGGTCCAGCACATGCTGAGCTCCATCGAGGCCTTGTAGGCCCCCCGTTTGGGAAAATCCTGCGGCTGGTCTTGCCGTGCGTTGGTCGATAAGATAGCTCCTCATGAGCTATTCCAGGCAGCTCCAGGAGTTAGAAGACCAGGGGATTGACTTGATCGAGGTGTTGGGGCAGGACCGCCACATCGACTCGCCAGAGGCCCTCGAGAAGATCATCTCGCAGCTTGGCCGCAATGGGGACAGTATCTACAGTGAGCTCCTTCACTACCTGACGCGTCGACATTTCAACCCCGAACAGGCCAAGAGGCTCTGGGCGGCCATCATGAAGAACAAGGCTCGCATGACCGAGCTTTTGGGCCGCAAGGTGGCGTTTCGCGTGGCGGCTCTCGACTACCTCTCGAACCGTAGCGGAATCCTGCGACAAGTCCGTCTCATCGCCAGGCCGGAGTTTGAGAGCATTCTCAGCCATGTCAACACCGATGAGGTAACTGGCATCTACAACCGGCGTTACTTCAACGAGATCCTCTCTCAGGAAGTCCGCAGGGCGCGTCGCTACTCGAACGAGCTCTCACTACTGTTGCTCGACGTTGATGATTTCAAGCGAGTGAACGATGCCTTTGGCCATGTCGAGGGAGACGCGGTCCTGCGCCGGCTGGGGCGGCTCCTCCGCGATAACACTCGCCAGACAGACTCCGTGTGTCGGTTTGGAGGAGACGAATTTGCGATCGTCCTGCCGCAGACCAGCAACGCGGAGGCGGGCACTCTGGCAGAGCGCATCCGAAAAGCCCAGCCGATGTCCGTGAAAGCTGGCTCGCCGGACTCTGTGTTCTCAATCCCTCGAACCTTCTCCGTGCGCTCGGGGACGCCCGAGGGCGTCCGGGATACCGACTCCGATTCTCCCAAGGATGTCGGGCGAGCCGGGGAGGCCAGGGACGTTCTGACGGTGTCGATCGGCGTCGCCACTTACCCTGGCGATTGCGAGGAGGCCGAGGAACTGATCGCTTTTGCGGATCAGATGTGCCTTGAGGCCAAGCGTCAGGGGAAAAACCAGATCCGACTGAGTGGAGAACACGGCCTGGGGCCCGCCCGGGCGGCCGAGTAAGAGCGCCTTGCGCGTTTGTCCAACCGACGTGCGCAGGCGTCGGCGCAAACACATGGAATCATCTGGCGCGCCAGTGTGAGCCAACCGCGCTGGCGGCAAGAAAAAGGAGCGAAGGTGGAAGTTATCGCATACACCGATCGTCTGAGCGCGCGCCCGGGTGAACAGATCGCGTTTCTCGTCAGCACGACCCAGCCGAGCTATGACGTGGCCGTTGTCAGACTAGATCGCTTTTTTGACACACCCGATCCCGCGAAGGACACCGTCATCCCCAGCGCCGTGAACGGAAATCACCCGGGCCGATATCAGCCCATTGCGATCGGGTCCTACACTCGGGTCAAGGACGCTCCGGCACTTCGTCTTGAAGGTAGCTTCACGATTCAGACTTGGATCTGCCCATCGTTGCCGGCACGCGGCAGGGAGCAAGGAATCCTCGCAAAATCCAGTGCCCGTGTCGGCAGCGGGTATTCGCTGCATCTCGACGAAGGGGGCAAGGTGGTGTTCCGATTCGGCGATGGCGCGAAAGGTCGACACGTTGCCAGCGGCACACCGCTACTGGCAAACCGTTGGTATTCCATCGCCGCACGGTACGACTCGACAACACAGGTACTCCGGCTGGACTGGACAATGTTGAAACGGCTCTGGTTGCCCGAGGAAAGCGGTTCAGCGCAGGTCGCTTTCCAGACCGAACGACTGTCTGCTTCCAACGCTCCATTCTTGATCGGAGCGGAGCACCTTGCCCCAATGTCGGATGGGAGGCCTTCCCCCGCCAGTGTCTTCAACGGCAAGATTGACCGCGCAAGGATTTGGGATCGAGCGCTCTCGGACACGGAGCTCGGACGGATTCGGAACTGGGGCAACCCCGCCGAGGTCAAGGGCCTGGTGGCTGCCTGGGATCCATCGATCGACATCACCGGCACAACCGTGAATGACACCGGGCCGCACGGCTTTCACGGCACCATCGTTCAGCAGCCGACCCGCGCCGTTACCGGCGCCAACTTCGACGGGAGCGAGGTAACGTTTCGGCTGAAACCTGAACAGTACGGCGCAATCGCGTACCACGAGGACGATCTCGAGGATGCCGGATGGTCCGTGGACTTCGTTTACGAGATCCCCCGCGATTTACCAGCCGGGCTGTATGCGGCACGAATGACGGCCGGGGAGAGCATCGAGTACGTCCCGTTCTATGTCCGTGCCGCTTCGGCCACGAGCGCCGCGCCCGTGCTCTATCTGGCGCCGACCAACACCTACCTCGCCTACGCGAATGATCGGATCTTCAAGGGCGCGGCCCTCGACCCCGACTTCTTGACGAAGACGACCCCCATGAGGGTCGAGCGCACAGAACGCGAAAAGTGGTTGGAAGCCCACCCGGAGTTGGGTGCGTCCGTTTATGACACACACCCGGACGGGACCGGCATCTGCTATTCCTCGCGACTGCGGCCGTTGGTGACGATGCGCCCCCAGTTCAAGCTTTTCATCAACGGCTGCTCTCGCCACTTTGCGGCAGATCTTTTCCTGATCGAATGGCTCGAACGGAACGAGTTCCCGTATGATGTCGCCGTGGACGAGGACGTTCACCGTGAGGGAATCGACGCCTTCAAGCCGTACAGGGTCGTGATCACGGGGAGTCACCCGGAATACTGGACGGCACCCATGCTCAAGGCGCTTTCGGAGTACCTGGCAAGTGGCGGGCACCTCATGTACCTGGGCGGCAATGGGTTCTACTGGGTAACGGCGATCGCCGAGGGCCGCCCGCACCTCCTCGAGGTTCGGCGCGGGATCAACGGAACCCGCTCCTGGTCATCGGATCCGGCTGAGATCTGTCTAAGTTTCACTGGCGAGCAGGGTGGGCTCTGGCGCTATCGGGGGCTGCCCCCCAACAAACTGGTTGGAGTTGGATTCGCGTCCGAGGGTTGGGGAGGCGCCGAGGGGTACGACCAACTCCCGGGCAGTCGAGATCCCCGCGCCTCGTGGGCGTTTGAGGGAATCGGTGCCGATGAAGTCATCGGCGGTTTCGGATTTATCATGAACGGGGCGTCCGGGGACGAGATCGATCGCTTCGACCTGGCAAATGGGACGCCGCCGGAGACGTTGCGGCTGGCAACCTCGGAAGGACGACATTCCAACTATTACCAAATCGTCATCGAGGACCTCACGATGATCCTCCCGGGTCACGGCGGTCAGGAGGATTCGCGAGTGCGCTCCGATATAACGCTGCTCGAAGCGCCAAACGGTGGCGCCGTTTTTTCCGTGGGCTCGATCAACTGGATGGGTAGCCTGCTAACGAGGGACGGCGACAATAACGTGTCGCGATTGACCGGGAACGTGCTGCGAAGGTTCCTGAAGTGAAATGTATTGATGCCGTGTAAAATTTTTTGCTACACGAGATCGACCGTTTCGCCCATGGTCCAGTTCACGGACGGTCGGCCCGCTGGTAATTCTTGTGTGGAGCCACGTTGCAGTGCCGATCAGCTTGGGCCAGGCCCCTCCGCCCGAGACGGACGCGCCCAGGGGGGCTTCCTGTACCAAGGACGTCGAGTCGACTCCGTTCGGATGCTATTTTTTTTCGAACGTCTACGGGAGCCTGCTCATCATCAAGGGAGGAAAGCCCGGAAGCGGCGAGAGAATCAACGTCCGCGAGGACTTGAACCTCGAGGCCGATCAGGTTCCCGAGGCCGGCTTCGGTTTCTCGCCGCGGGACCATCGGCTTGGCTTCGAATACCTGCCTCTGCGCTTCAAGGGGAAAGACACTCTTTCCGAGCCACTCGTCTTTCACGGCGCGAACTATCCCACCGGCACGAGAGTGAACAGCGACCTCGACTACAACTTCTATTCCTTTCGGTACGACTACAGAGTGCTGCGGGCTGATCTGGGCGATCTCCGTGTCGGTTTTCAGGGCTATTACTGGGTCTTCGATTCTCGTATCAAGGGCTCCGCGCCCGGTGCCACCTTCGATGAGCACCGCGGGTTCTCCTCCTTCTATCCCGCGGGAATCCTCTCGGGGCAGCTTCGCTTTGGGATCCTCCACCTGAACGACTCCTTCGTCCTGGGAGGGCTGTCTCTCGAGCGATCCATCATTGACACCGCGGGCTCCGCGGGCGTGCGTCTGTGGAATCACCTGGACCTCGACCTCGGCTACCGTGCGATGCACTTCGACATGACCGAGACGACCAACGACGGCGACTTGACCGTCCATGGCCCCTTCTTCCAGCTTTCCATCACCTTCTGGACGGTCCTCAACCCTGAAACGTGAACATCGTTCACGCTCCTGGGTAGGCTTGACGCCCGCTCTTGCGCCAGGGGGTACAAGCTTGCCCACGCGGTGGTCCAATCCTGAGGGTGTGTTGGAAAACTTTTCACCGCGCTGAATCCGCTGGTGCTCGACCTCCGTAGATATGGGAAAGCGAACCAGTAACCGAGGCATGTCCTTGCTCGGGCTCAAGCCGTAACTCTCAAAGTTTCCGAAAAAGGATCTTCGCCCGTGCGGCAACCCTCAACTCTCTCCGCCACTGTCCGGTTCCCTGGCTGCCAGCTCAAGGTGGTTTATTTACTCCTGGGGCTAGCTCTGATCGGTCTGTCGCCAGGTTTCTCCCTCGCCGAGGTCGTGCAGGAGGGACGTGGCGTTTGCGCCTTGCCGCTTCTGCCGCACTCGGGCGACGCGCGAGTCGATCGAGACATCGTGCACTACCAGGCCCGGGCTCGATCGGCACTGAATGGCGCCGGAGACCCAGTGCCATGGCTCGAGCGGCTGGGCTGGGCGCTGGTGGCGAAGGCACGGGAGAGCTTTGATTCAGGATTCTACACGCTCGCATCGAGCTGCGCCGACTGCCTGGAGCAAACACGTCCGGGCACGGCGGAAGCGCTTCTTCTGCGTTCGCACGTACTGGTAAGCCTCCATCGCTTCGCCGAGGCGGAGTCCATGGCTCGCAAGCTAGTCGAACGCCGCGGCGCTTGGTTCGATGAGGCTCTCCTGGGCGATGCACTCATGGAGCAGGGTAAGCTCGAGGCCGCAGTCAAGCACTACCAGGCCATGGTCGATCAAAGACCAGGCCCGCAGGCCTACACCCGCATCTCGCACCTGCGTTGGCTCAAGGGGGATCTGCCGGGCGCGATTGATCTCCTGCGCCGCGCGGTGCGGGCGACGGACTCGCGTGAGGCCGAGGCCTCGGCATGGACGCTGGTGCGACTGGCGCAACTCGAGCACCAGACGGGAACGAGTGAGGCGTCGGAGCGCTCGCTCGGTGCAGCTCTCGAGCTTGTCCCGAACTACGCACCGGCCTTGCTGGCGCGTGGGCGCTGGCGCCTCGCCCGGGGCAACGCCGAGGCCGCGTTGCCTTACTTGCGGTCTGCCGAAGCAGCCAACCCACTGCCCGAGTACCGTTGGGCACTCATCGAGGGCCTGCACGCAGCGGGTCAAGCCCCCGAGGCAGCGGCCGTGGAGGCGCGCTTGTCGCGCTCGGGCCAGAGCGATGACCCTCGCACATTCTCCCTCTACCTCGCAACCTGTGCTCAAGACGCGGCTCTCGCAGTCCGGCTAGCAAAATCCGAGCTCAAGGCCCGCGGCGATGTCTTCACACTCGACGCAGTGGCCTGGGCATGCCGCGCCGCTGGACGCCTCAACGAAGCACGCGAGCACGCGCAGGGCGCCCTGGCCGAAGGTACGATCGATGCGCGAATTTTCCTCCATGCCGGCGTAATCGCCTCCGAATCGGGAAACCGAGACGAGGCCCACCGACTTCTCGACCTCGCCCATGGACTGCTCCACACCCTCCTCCCCTCCGAGCGTCTCGCGCTCGAGCGCGGGCTGGAACAGTTGGCGCGGAAATCCTGAATCTGTTCACCACGTTTGGGTCGCCAGTGCCCCTTCTGCTGCTGGCACGGGTCCGGCTGTTCTGTATCGTGTTGGTTTGTTCGAAAGGATAATTCCCATGTCCACTTCAGTGTTTCGTCTCTCGAGTCTCTGGATTGCGGGTGTCTTCCTGGGGGCTGGCCCTGTCCTCGCCTCCAGCCACATGGACGCGCCGCTCATCACTCGGGACCCCTCTGCCAACACCACCGACGTCTACGCCTTCGTTGATCAGGATGGCAGCGCAAAGAACCTGGTGGTGGCCCTGGGAGTCTACCCGCACCAGGAGCCCGGGATCGGCCCCAACAAGTACAACTTCGACGACGACGTCCTGTACCAGATCCACCTCTCACTCGGCGACGACCTGGCCAGGGGGCGGGTGACCCTGAGCTACCAGTTCGTCTTCGAGACCTCGTTCCGCAACGCCAATACAATCCTCCAGTCCTACCTGGGCGTGGTTCAGCATGTGGGCGACGAGTCCCAGAATCTTCTCCAACGCTATACTGTCACCAAGGTCGACCACCGCAGACATGGCAAGAAAGTTGTCCTGGGCACAGGCATGGTCCCACCGAATAACCAGGGCATCGCCACGCCTTTCTACAATCAGGGCGACAACGGCGAGATGCCGGCCCGTGGCGGCGTGCCCACCGAGGCAATCGCGCACTGGAACAATGGCTACGTTGCGTTCGCGGGTCAGCGTGACGACGGATTCTATGCCGACATCCAGTCGATCTTTGACCTCCTGAGCCTTCGTCAGCCGGGCAAGGATTCGCAGGGCGGCTACAACCTCCATCTGATGGCGCTAGAGATCCCGCTGAGCAAACTCGGCGGTGACCGGCATGTCGTGGGCGTGTATGCCACCACCAGCCGCAAGCGAGTGGAAGTCCTGCGCAAGAATGGCGACATCAACGGGGACAGCAAACGCAACCTCACCGATGCCGTCGCGCTGTTGCGCTGGCTGGTCGGCATTGGTCCTGCGCCAGCCCCGTGCACAGAAGAAAACTGGGTGCAGGTCGCGCGGCAGGGCAACCCGCTCTTCAACGAAGGCCTCGTGGCAATCGCGGACAAGGACCTTTACAGCCGCTCAAGCCCCGAGCGTGACAACGAACTCTTCCGCAAGTATGCCGAAACCCCGGAGCTTGCCGCGCTCATCAACGCGCTCCTCCTGGGCGGCACGCGTCCAGAGATCACCACCGGTCGTACGGACCTTGCAGGCATCTTTATCCCGGACTTGATCAAGGTGGACCTATCGACCCCGGGCGCACGTCTGGCCGGTGGAGGCCCAGGCCACCCGACCAACCCCGACGACGCGGGCTTCTCGCGTCTGTCCATCTTCGGCGGCGATGTTCTCCAGAGCTCCATCCAGGACCCCTTCGGTCTGGGCGGTGCCGTACCCGGCGGCTGGCCCAACGGCCGTCGTTTTGGCGACGACGTCGTCGACATTGCGATCAACGCAATCTTGAGCGATCTACGCGTTGTGCCTCCGGTGGTGAACACTTTCCCGCCGGGCGACGGTGTCGACGCAAACGACCTGCCCTTTAACAAGGTCTTCCCGTACGAGGCGACGCCGCAAAATGGGCGCAACCACCAGCACCCGTAAAGTTGTGGAGTAACACCCATTCAACGGTTTCGGAGCGGGCCGAATGCGCTCCGCTATATTCTTCTCGGGGGAGGGAGCCCCCCCCAGCATCAGGCGCCTGCGGTGCCGATGGTGGGTGAGCCTTCGGCAGGATGTCCCCATCACGGCCGGGAGGAGTATGTCTCGGGGCCTCCGGCCTTCCTTCCTCGATTTCGGAGTCTTGTCCCGGAGGGCACCGAGCTCACCTGCGGAGTCCCATCCTGCTCCTCGGTCAATTCGGTGTTCTCTGCGGCAATTTCAGATCTTCGGACAGTATCCCATGCTGCGAACAACGCTTCTCGCACTTCTCGTCGCGGTCCTCCTCCCTCTCTCTCCTCTCCACGGCCATGACCCAGGCCTCAGCAGCCTGGCTCTGCGCCTTGACCCTGTCTTTCTCACAGGGCGGTTGACGCTCTCGAGCTCCGACGCCGCGACCCTGGTGGACATGACGAATGAGCGGCCCGAATCAGCCGAGCGGACGACAGCCACGATCGACCACTTCCTCGCATCCCAGATCCCTGGTCTCCTTGAAATCCGAACGGACGGCGCTCCCGTTCTTCTGCCTGAGCTGCACCCACGCCGGGATCAAAATAACAACGTTGAGCTCGAGTTCTCGCTCCCCGCTCCGCGCTCGGCCTTGACACTTCGCTCCATGCTGGTCGCCACAATGCCTCGAGGACATCGGCAGCACCTGACGGTCGAGGCGGCCGACGAACGACTTCTCGGCGAGAAGCTCCTCTCCGCCGCAGCAAACGAGTTCGCGGCGTCGATCCCCGCCCCGGAAAGTCCGGCGGGCACAGCCGCCCTTCCAAGTGAGACGACGGCCTCGCAGAGCGTTCTTGGCTACTATTTTCTTGGGGTAGAACACATCCTCACCGGCTTCGACCATCTTCTCTTCCTCTTCGCCCTCATTGTCACCGGAGTCGGGCTGCGCCGGGCCGTTGGCATCATCACCTCGTTCACTGTGGCGCACTCGATGACCTTGGCGCTGTCGGTTCTGGGCGTGCTCCGGATTCCCTCGTCCGTGGTCGAGCCGATCATCGCCTTCTCCGTCGCCTGGGTCGCGGTGGAGAACCTTTTGCACCGTGACTCGCGACACCGGTGGGCGCTGACCTTCCTCTTCGGGCTGGCGCATGGGCTTGGCTTCGCCGCTGCGCTGGGAAATCTGGCCACCCCGGGCAATTCCACGCCGCTTTTCCCGCTGGCGCTCTTCAATCTCGGGGTCGAGTCCGGACAGCTCGCGGTGGCGAGCCTCGTCTTGCCTCTTGTGTGGGCGCTCAAAAGATCCACTGTCGCATTTGCGCTCTGTACTACCGTGGCGTCGCTTGCAACGGTCGCACTCGGAGTCTCCTGGCTCATCCAGCGCACGGTAGGCTTGTGAGCTTCGGAGCCTGGTTTCTCAGGCACCGATCCAGTACCATTTTCTGTAACAGGGAAAGGAGCGCGGAGGTCCGCACGTCGCGGGTTTCCGGCAGCAGCTGGAGACTCGCAATGCACTCAGCTTCGCAGGGACCGATCGACGTGCCGGTGGTGCCACCCGGTGCCGCAAATATAGAGTTGCTGACCCTGGTCGCTCGAATCGCGAAGCGCGATCCGGCGGCTCTCGAAGCTCTCTACGATGTCACCAGTGCCGTCGTCTACGGGCTCGCGCTTCGAATCCTTGGCAAGCACGAATCAGCGGAAGAAGTTACCCTGGATGTCTACACACAGGTCTGGGAAAATGCCGCAGAGTATTCGCAGGGGCGCGGCACCGTTTGCGCCTGGCTCTTCACCATGGCACGCTCGCGCGCCATCGATCGGTTACGCTCGACGCGCCGCCGACGTGAGGTCGCGATGGACAATCTCGGCCACGAGCGCCCTGATCGCTCCGCGCCGCCCGAGGAACTTTGCTTGGCCTCGGAGCGCGGCGCCACGGTGCGCAATGCGCTTTCGTCGTTGCCGCAGAGCCAAAGGCGGGCGATCGAGCTCGCCTTCTTCGAAGGCCTGACCCACCGCGACATCGCCGAACGCCTCAACCTCGCACTCGGCACCGTGAAGACCCAGATCCGGCTCGGAATCCTCAAGCTCAGGAATATCCTCGGCCACCCATCGACCGTCGAAAGGGGAGTGAACTCATGAGCGACACCACGAACTCTCATGGCGGCAGAGTCCGCCCGCCATGCTCGGCCTATCCTGGCGATGTGGCGCAAGAAAACGCGGCGCTTTTCACCCTCGGGGCCTTGCCCGTTGAAGAGGCTGCGGCTTTTGCGCGGCACCTCGCGGAAGGCTGTGCGTTCTGCGATGCAGAAGTCGCGTGCAATCGCGAGCTGACAGTAGACCTGGCCGGGATCACCGCGGCCGCGACACCTCCGCCTCAGCTCAAGCAGCGTCTCCTGCGCGAGGTCTCGAGCAACGCGAATGCCGCCACCACGGGAAACCACCAGAATCCTTCAATTCAAGTATGGAAGGGCTGGCGACCGAACAGACACGCCACGGCAGGGCTTCACGTTCTGCGCTCCACAGATGGCGTATGGGAAGAGACCGACTGCCCTGGCGTCCGATTCAGGCAGCTCGCCGTCGATGAAGAGCGCCGCTATGTCACCATGCTCGTGCGCATGGACCCGGGCTCTGCCTACCCCCCACATCGCCACGCGGGCCGTGAGGAGTGCTTCGTCCTCGAGGGCGACCTCCACGTCGCCGGAGAAGTTCTTCGGGCTGGCGACTACCAGTGTGCCGCAGCAAACTCAGACCACGGCGTTCAGTCGACGGAGAAGGGCTGCCTCCTGCTGGTCGTCTCATCGCAGACCGACGAGTTGATTTGAGCGCTGGCTCGGCGACCACGAAAGGCGGCGCCAGCTCCCGTCCGCTCGCAGAAGCACGTCCTGAGGCCAAACCCACACTCTGGCATTGTAGGAGGCCCTCGGTCAGAGTAGGGTACCTACCAGGCCATTTTGACAGGAAGCGAGGTGCAAGGTGAAGCAAAGCTCCAGACGTATTTTCCTCAAGGAAGCAACCATGTTGGCGACCAGTTCCTGGGTCGCGACGCGCGGCGTTCTGGCCAAAGACTTGCCGGCAAGCAAGCCGAAGAGACTCGCTCCTCGGTCCGTGAAGGACCTCATCCCTGCCTTGCGTGGAGTGCACAACCTCCAGATTACTCCCTTCCTCCCCAACCGGGACTTCGACGCCGAGGGGCTTCGCAAGAATATCGCTTTTCATGCGGACTTGAACGTCGCCGAAAACATGACCATCGTGGTCGGTGCAGGACTGGGCGAGTTCTTCTCCCTGGACCCCGATGAGCAGAACGCGCTGGCACTTGCCGCAGTGGCCGGCGCCAGGGGGAAAATGCCTGTGGTCGTTGGAGTTGGAGGCGGTTACGGATTGGCATTGCGCCATGCCCGCAATGCGCAAATGGCGGGCGCAGACGGGATCCTTTTGTTTTCGCACGCTGGCGAGACTTTCGAAGGAACCTACGAGTACTTCTTGAATGTGGCACGCTCCGTTGATATTGGCGTGATACTTTATCCTCGGGGCAAGAACAGTTACTGGCCCGACGTGATTCGCCGTGTGGCTGAGTTGCCCAATGTTGTCGGGTTCATGGACTCCAGTGGTGAGCTCGCCATGGGCAAGGCTCTCGGTTCTCTGATTTCAGACCGCTTCCTCTGGATTGCGGAAGGCGAGAACCACGCCGTCCAGGCCTGGCCTGAAGGAGCGCGGGCTTGTGCAACAACAGTTGCCTCCCTTGTGCCTCGTGCCTGCGCGGAATTCTGCAAACATGGGCTGGCCGGGAATCTATCTGGCATGAACGAGGTCTTGAAAAGCCGCATCGAACCAGCAGTCAAGATGCGCGACCTCAAGCCGGAATACAGCGTGAGTGCGATCAAGGTGGCGCTGGAGGCTCTGGGTAGAGCTGGAGGGCCAGTGCGTCCTCCGAACCTTCAAGTCTCGCCCGAGGAGCAGCGGGACATCGTCCGGATGGCCCGCAAGTACTCGGAAGAGCAATGACGGGTGGGACAGACGGGTCAGGACGCGTGACCTCAAGCTACATGGCCAGGCACAATTCGGGGTGGCGCCTCGCCGGTTCTCCTCCGCGCTGGCTTTGTCGCTTGGACTCTGCGATCCTTCCAGGATCGCGGTCGGCCTTCGCTTCGCGCCATCGCGGAAAACTCCCCGGCGAATGCTGAACACTCGAAATCGCTCCGGACTATTTAGCGCTTCCTTGCGATTCAGGCGGGGCGCTCCAGACCCAACAGGCTCAGGCTATCGCGCTGAACGATCGCTTCCAACTCGTTCTCCGGGACTCGCGGCATGCCGGTTTTCGCGATCGGATCGTTGACCCGACGGAGCCCGGCGATCGTCTCCTCGACTGTCGCGACTGGAAAATCCGTGCCGAAGAGCATCTTGTGCAGCACGCTCCACTCAGTGGCATACCGAAAGCACTCCCACTGCGACCACGGCCGATAGAAGAGAGCCGAAATATCGGCGTAAACATTGGGGTGCTTGCGAATCACCGCGATGGTGTCGATCCACCACGGATGGCCCATGTGCGCGAGGATCACTTTCAGGTCGGGGAACGCCGTGGCAATCCGGTCCATGTGGCGCGGATGCGCAAAGTCGAGGTCGGCATGGCGCACCGGGCTCGTGCCCTGGTGGAAGAGGATCGGCAATCGTAACTCCTGGGCGCGCCGGTAAACCCGAAAGGCCTCTTCCGAGAGAGGGTCGAAGTTCTGGTAGTTGGGTCCTAGCTTGATGCCGCGAAGCGCGAGATCGCTCCTCGCCCGTTCGATCTCCTCCAGAACGTCCGGCTGGCGCGGATGGACGGAGAGGAAGCCGATCAGTCGATCGCGATGGGCGCGGACAAATTCGGCGGTTTGATCGTTGATCACAGCCGCGCTGGTACGAAATCCCGTCTCCGGGGAGGGATCCCCGGGGGGCGGTGCGGCGATATTGAAGCAGATCGAAACCTCGGCAGGTCCCATGGCGCGCAAGTAATCTACCCACGTGTACACGACTGGGTTGGGCTGATCGGGTCGCATCGGCGCCATGTCGGCACGCGGCGCGGGGACATGCAACGGGGCCTCACGAAACTCCGGAACGTGGGTATGGACGTCAACGATCATGGCGCTCTCCCTCCATTTGACTCGGGCCGTGAGGACAAGAATTTCAGGCTCCGCTTCACCACAACTTACCATGAACTTTTCTCGGATCCCACGCAGATCCAGGCGGCGCCCCGCGGGTGCTGAATCTGCCCTCAGGGGGAAATCACCGAGAGGCTGGCCCCTTCGAGTTGCCCCGCGCGAGGAGGTACGCGACGAGATCCAGGATCTCGTCCTGCTCCAGACTGTTGAGGAGACCCTCGGGCATCATGGAAACCCTGGAGATCTCCATGGACTCTATGTCGGCGCGGTTCACGTTCGCCATACGTCCCGGTTCAAACATGTTCTCGACAATGTTGAGCGTCGTACCAAAAAGATTGCCGACTCTCCCTGAAATGAGCTCTCCGTTCTTCTTCTGGATAGTGATCGCGGCATACTGGTCGCTGATCACCTTGTTGGGCTCCACCATGGACTCCAGGAGGTCGTGCACACTGAATCTTCCTGCGACCCCGGTAAGGTCCGGGCCAACGGCTCCACCGTCCTGTTCGAACCTGTGGCAGGCTGCGCACCCCGCGAGGCCGAAGAGGCGACGACCGCGCTCAGGATCTCGACCCCCCTGGAGCCCCTTGTCCACGATGGGGAGGAGCTCGTCGAGCTTCCATTCCTTGACAAACTTGCGAGCAGCAAGGATTTCTGCCAGCGATCGGTGCTCCGGAGCCGCCTCGAGGATGGGCTTCAGCGCGGTCTTCTCCTCCGGACTCAGCAGCTCAACGGCCTGGGCCTTCAGAGTCCGCAGCGAACTCTCGAAGGTGTTGCCTCCGCGGTAAGTTGCAGCTCGGGTGGTGAACCACCGGAAATACTCCTCGCGCAACGGCATCGTCCAGCCTGTCTTCAGAGTGCGCAAGGCGAGAGCGTAGTCCACATCCTCCTCCTGTGTGAGCGCTCCGCGCATCGCGGCCAGGATCTTGCCCGCGGCGCTGGGTGCCTCCAGGTACACCAAGAGCGGGGCCAGGAGAGCGTTCACTTGCCGGTTCCTTGCCGGGAAGAGGGGATCGAACTTCGCGATGAGCTTGAACCGACTGGATTCGTCCGGGCTTCCGAGGCGGATCATGACGACGGAGTAGGCGCGCAGCAAGTCCACCGCGTCGTCGTGTCCGAGAGTGCTCCAGTCGATCGTCTCGAGCGCTGCGAGGGCGCGTCCTCGCAGCATCGGGTCAGCGGGTGGATCGGTCTCCTTTCGATGTACCTTGTCGCGTGAGCTGACGCGAGCTAGCGACAGGAGAGCCGCGATGGCCCTTCGGGGATCCTTCTCGGCGAGAGCCTTCTCGCGCCACAGAGAGGGATCCTGCCACTCAAGCGCAATTCGAGCGGCATAGCGCAGGACCCGGTCCCTGTCGGCCAGGTGGGGCCAGGCAGCCTCCACTGCGGCCGGATCGGCATGCCCGTGAAAGGCCTCGAGCCTGCGGCGGAGGTCGCGCTGCTCCTGGAGGCGCGTGTCGGGCGGGCTTGCCTTTGTGGCCTCATCTCCGATGTACGACACTCGGTAGAGCGCGGACTGGACGCCACGCCCTCCCACCGTGAAGTACATGGCCCCATCGAGGGGGTTGATCACGACATCGGTCAGGGGCAAGGGCTGGCCGCTGACGAAGTCCTCCGCCTCGCCAGTGTAGCTTGCACCGTCGGGGTTCAGATGAAAGGCCCGGAGCTTGCCAAAACTCCAATCGCAAAGATACAGAGCCTCCTGGTACTTTGCCGGAAACCGGGCACCGTAGCCGAAAGTGATCCCGGTGGGCGAGCCGGGGCCGAGATTGGCCACCTTGCCGCAGCTGTCGAGGTAGTATTCGGGCCACTTTCCGTTGCCATTGCGGAAGCCGAACTCAGCGCCGCTTGTGACGTGATTCACGCGAGTAGGGCGATACCATGGATCTCCGATGTCCCACTCCATGTCGGCATCGTAGGTGAAGAGCTCCCCGACCCTGTTGAGTGCCATGTCAAATGGATTGCGGAATCCCATCGCCACGAGCTCCCAGCTCTTGCCCTCCGGATCGGTCCTGGCAATCCAGCCCTGCGGCGCGAGAGAGTCGTCCATGAAGCCTGTGGGCAGGCGGGGGAGAAGGTCGTCCTCGCTCCAGTTTTGAGGGACGAGGGAAGCATCGAGTCTGGTCAAGGTCGTGGAATTCCCGCAAACCACGTACAGGGACTTCCCGTCGGGGGAAAGCACCATGGAGTGCAACCCGTGCTCCCCTCGACCCTGAATCTCGCGCAGCAACTCGACCTTGTCGAAGCGGTCGTCGCCGTCGGTGTCGCGGACCCGATAGAGTCCGCGAGGATCCTTCTCGTTCACCATGACGTAGAGGCTATCGAAGGCCCAGAGAAGTCCGTGGGCACCGCCGATCTCGAGGTTGATCCGTTCAGGGCGAACCACTCGGGCACCGGAGCGGGGCACGGTCAGCCGGTAAAGGGGCCCATTCTGGTCCGAGACAATGAGGCGTCCCTTCGGATCCGTGCAGAGAGCCACCCAGGAACCTTCCGTTTCCTTCGGCACTGTGTAGAGCACTTCGACCTTGAAGCCATTCGCTGCCTTGAGGTTGCTCCCTCCGGTTCGATCGGGGCTGCCGAGAGTCCTGATCCGCACATTTTTCACCTGTACGGTCATCGGCTCGCCCGCGTGAATCTGAATCGCGAGCACTCCCGACTTGAGCCGCTTCGCCTCGTGCTCGTCGGTGGCGTCCATGGCCTGGACTCCATTGATAAAGTGCTCCAGGCGGGTTCCCTCGGCAATGATGACGTAGTCGTTCCAGTCATTGAGCTTGATGGATTTCTGGATCTCCGCGGAGTCGGCAAGTTGCCCCTCAACCCTCTTGTGGCCGTCGGCGCCCCAGATCACCGACTCTCCCCGGTTGGCCATGATTCCCCTCCCGCCCGCACCGCCCGCCTCATCGTAGAGAATGCCCGAGAACTGGCTTCCCGCCTCGAAGTCGGCCTGGTAGCCGGCAACGACAAAGTTCGGGAGCTCCTTGCTCCGGTACTGAACACCTGAATTGGCGAATCCCGCGGCGTTGTTCGCGACAATCCTGTAGGAGAATCGAAGCTCGAAGTCAGCGACGATCAGGCTCTTGTCTCCATTTCTGGCCACGAGGAAGTTGTTCCCCCTGGCGGGATTCTCCCTCGTGGTCCTGCCGGTAATGGCGCCGTCCTCCACCGACCAGTGCTCCGACCGGCCGGCCCAACCGGCAAGGTCGCGGCCGTTGAAAAGCTTCCTGAATCCAGGTTCGGGAACGAAAACCGGCGAAGGACTCCCCCTGGCGATTGATTCCACGATGTCTCGAGCATCGGCCGGGAGGTTGACCACGGCCGAACCGATCTGGCTGAACCGAGTGACTACCTTGAGTTCCAGGGGAGCTTCCTTGCCCCCGGACCAGCGCGTCCCCTTCAACGTCAGGGTGAGTTGCCGGAGCGTACCTTCCTTCACCAGGAATTCCGCGGTTCCGCCTAAACTCTTGACGGGGTCATCGCGCCGCCCACCTCCGCGTCCTGAAAGTAGCTCTCCAGCAGCCTCGGGGTTCAGCCTTCCCGTGAAGAGCTCCCCATCCTGCTGGAGGTTGGAGACCCTGGCAGCCAGCTCTTCCGCCTCGGCGGCCGGGAGTTTCAAGGGTGCGAGTGCAGACAGGCGCTGCGCCAACTCCCCTCCGGAACGGGCTGCGGCCTGTGCCAGAGTCATCCAGTTGCCCTCGAGAAGCACGGCGGTGGCTGTTCCCTGCCTCCCAATCTCGATCCCCGCTCCGGGGCTCAAGGAGGCGTACAGACAACCGTCCCTGGCGATGGCGCCTCGGCTGCTCTCGCCGGCCTCGATCGGACCCCGCGTCTCCGCCTGGGTTTCCCAGGCATGGCCTTCTGCCAGAAGTTTCCTTGCCGCGCCCTGTATCACGGCCCTCTGGTCCGTGCCCGTCCCCAAGAGGGCGGACGGCGACATACAGAGGCCAACGAGCCAGAGAGTACATGTTCTCATGTCTGAATGATTGTGCTTCTCAGTGTATTGGATGAAAAAGGCCAAGGCACCGGAACAACGCCCGCCAAAAAAAACCGCGGGCCGCAACTTACGCTGCGGCCTGCGTTAATCCCAGTTCCGTCAAGACCAATTCTGCCTGCAGGCTGTCAAGCCTTCGAAGGCACGGCAGCAACGACCTCGGCCCTGTTCGCAAACTCCTTCCAATACTCCCCGGGCATGTCGAGCGCGATCTTCAATGCGCCATTGGAGCCGGCGTACTGTGGTTCCTCCACCGTCATCACCTTGCCACCCCCATATTCGCCAAGGGCCTCCTCGATCGCACGGCCCAGCCCGGAGATCTGGCTACCCCCACCGCCCAGGAGAACATTATTTCTCATCTTGGACTGGAACTCGGGGTCATAAGTAGCGATCAAGTCCTGTAGGGCCTTCACAGTCGGAGGCACAATCGAGTAGCAGGCCTCGAAGACACAGTCTGTGATATCAAACGGCTGCGGCTTGCCGGCCACCGGCATCGTCACGACAGCACGGTCCAAGTTCTTCGAGACGCTCGAGAACTTCTCCTTGAAGCTCGTCACCATATGGATCGAAAACTGGGCCTCGGGGAACTTTCGCTTGATCAGGTGCGCAAGCGTCTGGTCAATAGTGTCGCCCGCCACCTCATGCGTGCGCTGGTCGTCCGGTCCGGGCATGGTGCCGTGGACGCGACACAGGTCGGTGGTACCGGCGCCAACATCAATCACGAGCGTATCGTCCAGGAAGTCGAGGCCGTAGGCCACCGAGAATGGCTCCGAGCAGATAATGACACTGTCGATGCAGCTTGCGGCGGCCTCGAGCAACGTCGCCCGGCCCTCGACGCTCGCCTCGGCGGGCGCGCCGATCACGGCAAAGATGGTGCTACCGGCAGGAGCCTTGGCGAGGCTCACCGTATACTGCACCAGGTCCTTCAACGCTCGCTTCATCTCGGCCGTGTCCCGGCCATCACGCGCCTTGATCGAGCCGCCGGCAAGCGGACGGACCAGGTCGAGGGCCATGCGGTTCTCGACCGCCTCCCTGCCGTAAATGATGTCACGGCCGCCAAACTTCTTTCTGGCTACGTGGTCCTTCGGGTAACCCACATAGGACCAGACGGTCTCGCGAACGCCCGTCGACGTTGTGATCGACGTTCGGCTCGTTCCGAGGTCAACACCCAAGAAAATTGTTTCGGACATTCTCGAACTCCTCTTTCAAGAGACTCATAACCCTTTGCGCGGGAGCTATTGCCCGCTTCCCAGTCGTTTAAATTTTGGTGGCTGCGAATCCAGTGTCAACTTCCCGGAAGGCTCCCAGAGCGTGTCGTCCGGGTCTGTGTCGGTGCCCGACACGAGCACGCAGGCTGCCGCTGGCGACTCCTCGTTTTCCGGAGCCGAGGAATCCTCCGACCGCGAGCCCACCGGCAAAGTTCTGATGATGCCAAGGTCCTCCGCAATGCGAGCCTCCTCCACCCGAACCTGCTCGGGCGACAAGGCGGGTTGCCTCACGGGCTCCCCGTCGTCAGAAACGGCCGCACGCCGCGGCAGGCGGCCTTCCTCAATCAGCTTCTGGCGAATCTCCTGATTGAGCCTGAAGATCTCCTTCAGGAGGCCCAACTTCCGGTTGCGTTGTGGATCAGTCGCATCGAGACCTGCCTTCATCACATTGTGAAGAGACATGCCGCCTGAGGCTTCGAGCGCGACGGCTCGTTCCCTGGCCCGATCACGCTCCGACTCGGCACATTCGAGCGACGAAGCAAGGCGCTGCACCTTGCGCTCCAGGAGATTGATTCTGTCATTCTGTGCCTGCTGTGCCTGGTCTCGAATCTTGTCCCGCTCGTCATCGAGGAGCCTTGAGACAACAGCCCGCAATTGGTCCTCAAGCTCCTTGCCGACCTTGCCCGTATGCAGCGCATGCTCGAGGAGCCGGCCCAAGCGCTGCTCGAGCTCCATCATTCCGGCATCGGAGACCGTGAACTGGCTGGCAAGCAGGACCTTGCCCCGCTCCTCGTTGAGCAGGGCCTGGGCTTTCTGGAGGCTCTCCTCAAGCGTATTGATTTGCACCTCGAGGCCTGACTTCTCCGCCTTGAAAAGCGAGAGTCGCTCAGCGAAGGAGGCTTCGGCCTCCTCGAGAAGGCGCTTCTTGTCCGACTCGGACATGCTGGACGCGTGCAGTGCGATTGATTCATCCACGGCCTCCTTTACGAGGTCGCGGATCGTGCTCATATTGACGACCTGAACGGTGTTCACCCGCGAGGCAAGGTCGGCGGAGCGAACCGTCTTGGACTTCTTGCGGAGCTTGGCGTCCAGATCCGTGGCACCCCCCGGGGAAGACTCGGCTTCCCGCGCGGCCAACTCCACAGCCGGAGGGGTCGGAGCCCTTGTGATGTGTGGCTTCGTCCTGTTCACCGTGCCCACGAAGGCAAGCTCGGCGGCGGCGGGCAGAGGTGGCACTGGCGAGGATGCAGGCTGCGCAACGGCTGTCTCCGGACGAGCCTTCATGTACTCGTTCAGCAACGCATCAATGCGATCTGTTTCTAGCGGGTTTGAGTGCGTCCACTGGACAAGGATCCCGCCGGAAACGGCAGTGACGACAAGTCCACTGAGGGCAAGCGATGGCCCATCGGCGAGCTTGATCGTCGTGTAGACGAACTGCTCTGCCCTCAGGGGCACAGTCGCCTCGAGGACCATCTCCGTCCCGCTCAGCTTCAGGACGTTGGCCTTCTGGGATCCGGCGCCCAGATCGCCCAGCAGGCAAACGCACTGCCCGGGCTCAAACTTGTAGACCTTTTGAGTCACTATCTACCTTGAGAGATGCCCAATTACATCCAAAGTTCCTCTGGAGAATGCCTCGGAATACAGGAATGGTCAAACCGTTCCTGTAATGTGCCGTGGAGTGAGGCTACGGGTGCGCCCCAACACTCTGGCCTCGTCCTTGCCGTCCGGAAACTTGACAAGAACTGGCGGAGCTCTTCAACGCCGTGACGCTGAGTGCATGAGGCGTGAGGAGCGAAGCGTGCCGTCCTCGCGCAGGAAAAGGAACCACACGTCGCCCGAATTTCGCCCCCGAGATCGCACCTGGTCAGTTCCCACAGCGACATCGCTCAGCCCGTCAAGGTCGAGATCACCCAGGTCCGAGACCGCCGAGCCGAACCGGTCCAGGGGTCCGAGCTCATCGACGAGGCCCGGATCTCCATTCTGAACCTTGACACTCGAGGATGCCGCGCCGTCTCGCTCGAGGAAAACGACCCAGAGGGCGCCACGCTCGAGCTTGCCATCGGTACCCGGCGCCCCCACCGCAAGCTCTGGAACTCCGTCACCATTCAAATCGCCGATCGCCTTCAGTGCAGCGCCGAACTGGTCACGTCCGTGAATGTCAGTGGAAAGGCCGCCCTGTGCCGAGTTGATTTTCTGCTGTGCCTTGACCGTGCCGTCGGCCTTCAGAAACAGGATCCACACAGCGCCACTGGCATAACCGCCCTCCCCGTCAAGTGGAGCGCCGACCGCGAGGTCGGGCACGCCGTCCTGGTCCAGGTCCCCAAGGGCCGCCAAACTGCCCCCGAAGTGGTCCTTGTTTTCGATCGGCCCGATAAATCCGCCCTCGAGCGAACTGATCTTGCGTGTCTGCCGTACACTTCCGTTGGGGTTGAGACTCAGGAGCCAAACAACCCCGCGACCGTCACCGCCGTCGTCGTCCCCGGGAGCGCCCACGGCAACCTCCGAGAAGCCATCGCCGTCCAGGTCTCCCACCACAGCCACCGAGGATCCAAACTCGTCCTTCGAATCCAGTTCACCAGAGAATCCACCATTAATTGCGCTAATTTTCTGATGAGCCTTGACGCTACCTTCGGCGCTCAAGAGAAGGATCCAGAGAGCGCCCGCCCTCAGTTTGCCGTCATCATCGCCTGGCGCGCCAACCGCCAGGTCATTGACAGAGTCGCCGTCAAGATCGCCCAGGAAGGCCAACCCCTTACCGAAGGAGTCGAACCGATCGAGGTCGCCGCTGAAGCCGTTCTCCCTGGAAGCTATGCGGAAACGCGACTCGGAGCTGCCATCCCCCTGGAGAAACAAGATGTCAACAGCGCCTTGATCCTCCGATTTTCCGTCAAAACCGGGGATACCGACGGCCAGCTCGGTCCGCCCGTCACCATTGAGATCGCCCGGCGATGCCAGGGCCGAGCCAAATCCGCCGCTCGGCCTGTCGCTGCTATCTTTGGCGGATCCAAACCCCGAGCTCCCGCTGCCGCCGCCGCAGCCACAGAGGCAAGACCAGCCCAGCAGAAGCAAAGCCCGACGCGTCAGAGCCAGGGTAGATCTCAACAAGAACTCGCGCTCCTTCTTCTGTCAGTTGACTGGCAGGGCCCAACGTTTCGAGGCTCGCAGTGGAAAGTGCGCCCAGGCGACCTGACGACGAGACTTTCCATGGTGGCGGCAACAGAGGCAACAAGAAAAGAAACCCGCATGCAGACCACGATAAGGGTGAGAACGTGTTGAATTCAAAACATTTGCCACCAAATCCTCAGCCTTGCACAGCGGGCCAGGGAGTGCTATGCAGTCTCCCTTCGTCATGTCCAGCACGTCCGACCCGTGGATGCTTTACGGAGCCAATGGCTACACTGGCCAACTCCTCGCCGAGGAAGCAGCCCGGCGCGGCCAGCGTCCGGTGCTTGCAGGCCGAACCCGCGATCGCATCGAGCCCCTTGTGGCCCGCTTGGGCCTCGAAGGCCGTGTCTTCAGGCTCGACGACCCAGAATCGATCGCAAGGTCGATCTCGGGCCTCGCAGCGGTCGTGCTCTGCGCAGGCCCCTTCTCCGCAACGGCGCGGCAGACGATGGACGCCTGCATTCGAGCCCGTGTGCACTACATCGACATCACCGGCGAAATCGACGTGATCGAAGCCGCAGCCGAGCGGAGCAATGCGGCCGCTCAGTCCGGAATCACGCTTCTTCCAGCGGTTGGCTTCGACGTGGTACCCACCGACTGCCTTGCGGCATCCCTGGTTTCAAGGCTCCCCAGCGCCACGCATCTGGAGCTTGCGTTCCGGTCACGTGGCGGCCTCAGCCCTGGAACAATGAAGACCATGATTGACAGAGCCCCAAACGGCGGACGCGTGCGACTGAACGGCAGGATCACCGCCGTGCCGCCAGGATGGAAGTCGATGGAAGTTCCCTTCAGAGCGGGAAAGCACCTCGCAGTGACGATTCCCTGGGGTGACATCTCCAGCGCCTACCACTCGACCGGGGTGCCCAACATTGAGGTCTACGCGGCCGCCTCGCCTCGCTCGATCGCGAATCTGAGACGGTCGAGGTGGCTCCAGCCCGTCTTGAAACTGGGATTCGTGCGGGAGTGGCTCAAACGGCGGGTTGAAAAACGCGTCCACGGACCAACACCCGAGGAGCTTGCAAGGAGCCGCATGTCCATCTGGGGCCGAGCCTCCGACGACCACGGCCAGAGCCTCGAGGCGACGATGGAGACAGCCGGCGGCTACACGTTCACGGTCCTGTCGGCTCTGGCAGTCGTGGAGCGGCTCTTGCGCAATGAGGCTCCCCGTGGTTTCGCAACCCCCAGCCGAGCTTTTGGGAAAGACTTCGCCCTGATGATCCCCGGGACCGATCTGCGATTTGAGAAAGGAACTATGCAGTGATCCAAGTCACCGTTTGGGGCGAAAACGTCCACGAACAGTTGAACCCCGCTGTACGAGCCAATTATCCAGAGGGCATGCACTCCACCATTGCGTCGTCGCTGCGGCAAGACCCCGCACTTGCCGTCAAGACGGCCACGCTCGAGCAGCCCGAGCACGGGCTCACGGAGGCAGTGCTCGAAGAAACCGATGTCCTCACCTGGTGGGGCCACAAGGCCCACAAGAACGTTGCGGATACCATCGTGGACCGCGTGCAGAGGCGCGTGCTCGAAGGCATGGGGCTCATTGTTCTGCACAGCGGCCACTACTCGAAGATCTTCAGGCGGCTCATGGGAACACCGTGCTCGCTTTCGTGGCGTGAGGCTGCCGAGAAGGAGCGCCTCTGGGTTCTGAACCCCGGCCACCGGATCGCTCAGGGGCTCGGACGTTACCTCGAGATCGAGCACGAGGAGATGTACGGCGAGCCCTTCTCGATTCCAAACCCGGACGAGGTCGTCTTCTTGAGTTGGTTCCAGGGAGGCGAGGTGTTCCGGTCGGGTTGCTGCTTCCGGCGCGGAAACGGAAAGATTTTCTACTTCCGGCCCGGCCACGAGTTGTATCCAACCTATCACCTTCCGCAGGTGCAGCTGGTGCTTCAAAACGCCGTCCACTGGGCAAGACCCGAGGGGTCGCTCTGGAAGAGCGTCGGCGACAGTCGCAACGTGACCGCCGACAAGGCGCCAGAGAAGATCTTCACTTGAAGCACGTCCGGATCGGATTCATCGGCACAGGCAGGATGGGGGAGAGCCATGCGAACGCATTCAAGGCAATTAGCGGCGTGGAGCTGGTTGCTTGCCACGACGTCGATGGGAGAAGAGCCGAGGCCTTCGCGAAGGAGTACGGGATCCCCTGCGCGGCGCAGAGCCTTGACGAGGTCATCGAGCGTTCAGACGCCGTCAGCGTGGTGACTCCGGATCGCTTCCACGCAGACCATTCGATACGAGTGCTGCGCGCCGGCCGCCATCTACTGTGCGAGAAGCCGCTGGCCGTCACGCTGATGGAGGCACAAGCCGTCGCCAGGGAGGCGAAGCGGGCGTCGAGCCGGGGCATTATCCACCTTGTGAATTTCAGCTATCGGCGCTCCGCCGCGCTCGAGGAAGCGGCGAAAATTGTCGCTGCGGGCAAGATCGGCGACCTGCGACACGTGCATGGCTTCTACCTGCAGACGTGGCTCAGCGCTCCCGTCTGGGGCCACTGGACGCAAGATCTTTGGCTCTGGCGCCTCCAGACGTCCATGGGCTCACTCGGCGTATTGGGTGATGTCGGTTGCCATATCCTCGACCTCGCCACAGCCGTCACGGGATCAATAGCGCGGGTGCGCTGCGACTTGCGAACGTTTCCCAAGATAACCCGGGACCGAAAGCTGGTAACCGAGTGGAAGGGTGGGGCGCTCGATGCCAACGACACGGCCGTGATCGAGCTCGAGCTCAAGAGCGGCGCTCTTTGCCTCCTCCAGGCCACCCGCTGGGCCACCGGGCACAAGAACCACCTCCGGCTCGAGGCTCATGGCACACTCGGCGCTGTGAGCTTTGACCTCGACGTTGGCGAACACCTCCTCAAAGTGTGCCTGGGCAAGGACAGGGACGCGGTGACATGGAAGACCCGCAAACTGAAGCCTGCTCGAACAATCTACCAGCGTTTCATCCGCGCTGTCCGGACCGGCAAACCGGAGCAGCCCGACCTGATCCGCGGCGCCGAGGTGCAATCCTACCTCGACGCCTGCGAACGTTCAGCGAACTCGGGTCAGTGGGAAAAGGTCATGCCCTGCGGTTAGAATTCCGCCTTCAAGGCGCAGACTCGTCCAGCAAACTCCAGCAACGCGCTATTGTGAAGGTTCGATCGTACGCGCCTGGCCCCTCCATTTCCCCCCGGCCATCGGTTACGCTCAGGATCCATGAGCAACCCAATTTTCACCGCCGCCTTGGCGCAGATGGACATTCACATCGGGTGCCCCGGACGCAACCTCGAACGGATGCTATCCGTCCTCCAGGTAGCTGCAGTCAATGACGCACGGCTCGTCATCTTTCCCGAATGCGCGCTTGCTGGCTACTGCTTCGAGAGCCTGGAAGAGGCCCGCAAGTTTGCCGAGCCGATCCCCGGCCCAAGCACAGCACAATTCGCCGAAACTTGCCAGAAGCTCGGAATCCACGTCATGTATGGACTCCTCGAGGCCGATGGCTCGCGCGTCTTCAACGCATGCGCTCTCGTGGGCCCGAACGGCCTCGTCGGCTCCTACCGCAAGATCCACCTCCCCCACCTCGGCGTCGACCGCTTCACAACGCCCGGAGACCGTCCCTTCAGGGTCTACGATATCGGGATTGCCAGGGTTGGCATGCACATCTGCTATGACGGTGCATTCCCCGAAGCGGCGCGTGTCATGGCACTCGACGGCGCCGACATGATCGCGCTTCCGACCAACTGGCCTCCCGGCAGCGAGTGCACGGCCACCTACGTGATCAACGCGCGTGCGCTCGAGAACAACGTCTACTTTCTTGCCGTGAACCGCGTCGGCACGGAGCGAGGCTTTCGCTTCATCGGCCACTCCAAGGCTTGCAAACCTGATGGTTCCCCGATCTGCGAGGCGCTCCACGAACGTGAAGAGGTGCTCTACGCGGAGATCGACGTTGCGCTGGCACGCTCCAAGCGCCTCGTACGTGTGCCAGACAAACACATCATCGACCGCTTCAAGGACCGTCGGCCCGAAATGTACGGGCGGATTGTCGATCGCCAGGAAAGAAGCTCAAGGGCCGCAGAGTGATCCATCCGCGGGGTCGACACATAGCAGCCTGTTGAACAAGTCCCCGCGGGCAGCGTTACAAGGCCAGCGGGTCGGATGCAAGGCGCGAAGGACCACAGCGGCCTCGCGGAGCGCCCCCCCGAGTCCAGGCAACGCCAGAGACGGCTCACCGCCGCCCGAACCCGAAGCGCCAGGCCGAAATGCTGGCGGCGCCGCGTCGCCAGACCTCGGCGTGGCCTCCGCGAATGCTTGCCCAAGGATGCCTCCGTTCTCCTTCCTTCTGGCGCTTGCACTTGGGCCTGGCGCGGCCGCGCGGACTTCTTCAACAGGCTGTAAGGCAGCTCGACAGGTCTCGTAGGGCTCCCGGCGCTGGAACGTGCACTCATGGCAACTTTCAGGCCTCCAGGCCGAAAACACGGAGAGTTCCATGGTTATGCCGCCCCCTTGCGCCGATTTGTTATCGAAAGAGCCGCATCGTACTCTTGGCTGCCTCGCTCGGGTGACTGCGACGACTGGCGAGGAGAAAAAATCGGCGTTCAGGGAGGATTCTTGCTGCCCTTTTCCTTTTCCCACAGCCCCTTCGGTTCCCCGCGTGGGCCTGCGCTTGCCGCACGGTGCTACACCGCTTCGCGGCGTTCGGCCGGGCCTGCCCTCGGGTTACCACGGGGTGGCGGCACGGGTGCTGAGCCGATTCATCTTGATGCTCCTCGTGCCGGCTTCGGCCGGCTGCCCGGCCGGGTGCGCCATTCCCACCTGTGCGCTCCGGCTTCCGGGTCCGTAGTCCAGCGGCCGCGTCCACCACCATGGAAGGATCGGTTCCCGGCTTTGCCGCCGGCCCGGTACTCCGGCAGCGGGCCGCTCTCCCACGCGCCGCCCGGTGCCTTGCCCGGTGTGGGCTGGCGCTCCGCAGCGTCGCGTCCAGGTCAGCGGTCCGCACGCAAACGTCTCTGAGCCGTAGGCGTCCACCATGTCGGGTTGATGCGGGGAAACATCTCGCGCCTCCCGGCCGTGACACTCAAGGTCTCCACTGGCGTCCCTTGCCTCCCCTGTGCGGGTCCCTTGTTCAGGACTCCCCGGGCTCCTCTGCGAGTCCGGGGAGTTTTTTTCTACCAGCACAACGTCTCGACCCGGAATCCTCCTGGATCGAGACCTTTGCGAACTCGCACGTGAGCCAAAGCCCAGGAGCCAAGGGAGATCCCGCATCCACCGGCAGCTCGACCTACACCTCGATGGGATGGCACTGCAAGAAACTGAAAGACAGCGACAGCGCGAACCTGGCGTTGGCACTGGGTGCTGAAGGAAACATCGGCAGGCCCCGCAGAAGGGGCCCGCACTCGAAAGCGAACACGAACGAGGTCCGCATTTACCAGGGGGTCAGGGACCGTGGCACGGGACAAGGTATTGCGTGGCTGGAAATGTGGCGATCCCCCCAGGTGTCTTCGGATCTTCCGTGCTGAACCCCACCGCAGTGCTGTCGGAACACGGACTGACAATCCGAGACTGAATGCGGGCGACTTCCAGCCCAGCCACAGGGCCCGGGAGCACGGAGGCTGTCGCACCGAGATCGGTGAATACCTCATCGATCTTGCCCGGACTTGCATGGATTTCAAAGCCGCGTACACAGAAGCCCGTCCGCCGTTGGATCCGACCCTCGCAGGAACTGGCCGTGATCCGGCGGCTCAGTCGCCCCTTGAAAGAGGAAGTGGAGCGTAAAGACCGCACTGGAGATATCGACATAGCCGTCGTCGATCGAGTCGCCGCGGAGGAACTCACCCTGGGGCGGCCTGCACAGGTATACAGCGAACCAGGCCCTCCTTGCGGATGCTCGTTGACATTGTGCCCGAAAACAGTTTGATAAGGATTCGATGGGTTCATGAATGATTTAGAGGATAAGGAAGTGAAACGGGCGATGTGTAGACAGCAAACATCGTCCCTCGCAAGTTAGCCTGCGAGAGAAGGATCCAGTGAATGCCTTTGTCAACGTGTGCAGCCGCCGGGAAACTGGCGCAGGAGAGTTGTTGGTTTGTTGCTTTGTTCGCCCTGTCCGCCACCAGCAGCTGGACGGGAAAGTTGGAGGCGCAGCACCTCCCGGAGGTAAGCGCGCCCCGGGCGATTCCGTCGAGAGGCTTTTACGACAGGCCTCTCACGGTCGCGCTGAGCTCGAGCACCTCCGGTACGGCGATCTTCTACACCATGGATGGCAGCGAGCCCTCGAAGAGGAACGGCACGCGTTACACCAGGGAGATTTTGATCTCGGGAAGCCCTGACAAGGCCGTCACGACGCTTCGAGCAGCCGCGTTCAGGGACGGCTTCAAGGCCTCGAAGTCTGTCACATGGACTTACGTGTTTGCTGATCAGGTCCCGCTCCAGCCTCCAGACCCTGACGGATTCCCAAAAAAGTGGCCAAACCATCCCGCGGCCGACTATGCCATGGATCCGGCGATCGCGTCGAGCAGCGACGACAAGGGCAAACTGAAGCAAGGCCTTCTTGGCTTGCCCTCGGTCTCCGTCGTCCTCGACGTGGACGACCTCTTCGGGCCGCAGGGGATCTACTCAAACTCTCTTTCGCATGGGGCTGCCTGGGAGCGGGCCGCTTCGGCCGAGCTCATCTATCCCGACGCACGCCAGGGCTTTCAGGTCAACTGCGGCGTTCGAATCATCGGCGGAGCTAGCCGCCAGCCTGAGAAGTCGCCCAAGCACTCCTTCCGCCTGATTTTCAGGGACCAATACGGCCCAAGGAAGCTCAAGTTCTCAGTCTTCCCGGGCTCAAGCGTGATCAGCTTCGACAACCTTGTCCTCCGCGCCGAGACCAACAATTCCTGGCTTCACCAACACGAGGCTCAACGAATCTCCGCGCAGTACATTCGCGACCAGTGGGTGCGCGAATCACAGGCCGCGATGGGTCACCTGTCGGGCCGGGGGATCCTGGTCCATTGTTACTTGAACGGGCTTTACTGGGGCCTCTATAACTTGACCGAGCGGCCCGACGCTTCGTTCCTTGCCGAACACCTGGGCGGAGACAAGGAAGACTACGACGCTCTGAACTCCGGCGAGGCGATCGACGGCGACAGAACGGCCTGGGAAAAGGCGATGGCGATCGCAAATGCCGGCCTGAAAACGCTGAAACAGTACGAGGCAATCCAGGCGTACGTCGATTTGACCAACCTGGCGGACTACATGCTCCTCAATTTCTACGCCGGCACACGGGACTGGCCCTTTCACAACTGGTACGTGGGCCGAGAGCGCAAGAAGGGCGCGCAGTTCAAGTTCATCGTCTGGGACGCCGAGCGAGGCATAGAAGACCCCAAAGTCGACCGGACCGGCGTCGACGATCCAGATACTCCTGCCCTTCTCTACGCCAGGCTTCGCGAGAACGAGGAGTTTCGGCTCCTCTTCGCCGACCGTGTTCAAAAGCACCTGTTCGGCGACGGAGCCCTGACGCGTGAGGCCGCCGAATCGCGATGGATCAGGCTCTCCGATCAGGTCGCGCGGGCCGTGGTCGCCGAGTCGGCTCGGTGGGGCGATTACCGCCGCGACGTGCACCCGTTTCAGGTCGGGCCTTACTATCTCTACACCCGGAAGACTCACTGGCTCGCGGAGAGCAAGCGTCTACTCAAGCAGTTCTTCCCGCCACGCACTTCGCTCCTCCTGGAACAGCTCCGCAAGCAGGGCCTGTACCCTCCTGTCAACGCACCAAGCCTGCGACCGGAAGGAGACGACCGTACGCTTCGATCCATCCGCTTCGAAGTCACGACCAGCTCGAAAGCCACGATTTACTTCACCACCAACGGCTCGGATCCTCGTGCCTACGGCTCGGGTGCCATCGGGGACAGCGCGAGAGTCTACCTGGGCCCGGTCACTCTCGAGGGCCCCACGGTGATCAAAGCGCGCACGCTCACCGGCGGTTCCTGGAGCGCGCTGTCCGAGGGAACATTCCTCGCCTCAAACGCTGCGCCCGCGATCCTCGTGAGCGAAATCATGTACAACCCTCCGGGCGAGAAGGGAAATGAGTTTATCGAACTGTGGAACCCGGGCCGTACCGCAGCCGACCTGGGCGGCTTGAAGTTCAAGGACGGGGTCGAATTCACCTTCGCTGCAGGAACCCTGCTCCGAGCTGGAGGCTTCCTCGTCCTCGCCTCCAATGCCGATGATTTCAAACAAAGTTACCCCGAAGTACGCCTGGGCGGCGTCTTCCAGGGGAACCTGGACAATGCCGGCGAGAAGATTTCACTCGTGGATGGGACGAACCGGGAGCTCTTCTCCGTCTCCTACGACAATGGCGCCTTTTGGCCGCTTGGACCGGACGGCCATGGGTTTTCGCTCGTCCTCGCCGACCCTGCCGGCGATCCCGACAAGCCGCAGAGCTGGGGTGCGAGCGCCAACGTCCACGGTTCACCAGGCGCGGTGGATCCACCGCAACACTCCGGCGGCGTTGTCATCAACGAAGTGCTCACCAAGTCTGGCGAGCCTCTCGAGGACGCCATCGAGCTCTTGAACCCCACGAGCGAGGCGATTCCCATCGGAGGCTGGTTCCTGAGCGACGACCGCGACAGTGAGTCGGCTCTCAAGAAGTTCAAGATCCCCGTTGGCATCGTGCTCCCCTCCAGCGGGTACGCAGTCTTTTACGAGAACCAGTTCAACAGTAACCCGGGCTCTCCCTCGAGCTTCAAGCTCGATGGCGGCGGCGGAGCTGTTTACCTGGCCGCCACCGACTCGCGGGGAAGACTTACAGGCCACGTCACCGGCTACAAGTTCCAGGCCGCGGAAAATGGGATACCCTTCGGGCTGGTGACGACGACCAGGGGGCTCGACTTCACGGCTCTCTCGGCCCCGACGTTCGGCGCCGACTCCGCGAAGACGAAGGCTGAATTTCGCCTCGGAAAGGGCGGCGCGAATGCGCAGCCAAGGGTCGGCTCCGTTGTCATCAATGAGATCCACTACCACCCTCTCGAGGGCGACGACCAGTTTGTTGAGCTCTTGAACCTCACGTCACTCGATATCGAGCTTCATGACGGCACCTCGCAGCTCGGCTGGCGCCTTCACGGCGTCAAGAATGTGGAAGGGAGCGGTGACTTCGAATTTCCAGCCGGAACCGTCATTCCCTCTCACGGCTTTCTGGTGCTCTGCGGGATCGACCCTGCGGAGTTCCGCCGTCGCCACAAGGTGCCCGCCGACGCGCCCATCGCCGGGCCTTTCGCGGGCGGACTCGACGACTCGGGCGAGCGACTCGAGCTGCTGCGCCCGGCCCCCGCACCGAACCCGAAGGCGCAGTTCATCGAGATCGACCACCTGCGCCATGACGACAAGGCGCCGTGGGCTCTCGATCCGGACGGCTCGGGCCCCTCACTCGAACGCACCTCGGCCCACAAGTTCGGCAACGACGCCGCAAACTGGAAGGCCTCGGCGGCGAGGGGCGGCACTCCGGGTGCGACCAACTCAACCAGTGCGCCCACGGTGAACTCTCCGCCCGTGGCCTCGTTCACGATCGAGCCCGCCTCGGGCCAGGCGCCGCTCCTCGTCACCTTCGATGCCTCTGAATCGAGTGACTCCGACGGCAAGGTCTTGGAATACGCGTGGGACTTCGGCGATGGAATGCCAGGAGAGGGTGCCGTGGCAACTCATCTTTACGCGTCGAGCGGAGATTTCCAGGTCAAGCTGAGGGTCACGGATAACCAGGGGAACACGGCGGTCGAGACCGGCGAGGTGAGGGTCGCCCCGTCACCTTCAGACGATCCAGGCGGCGACAAGCCTCCGGCTGATGAATCGTTGGGATCGTCGACCACATCATTCACTGCTCTTCGGGACCTTCTGTCCCGCTTCCCGCGAGCAGTGCTGCCCCCCGATCCGCACCGGAAAAATCGGTCGATTCAGTTTGCGGGCGGCGCCTGGATCCTGAGCGGCACCGCAAAACACAAGTTCAGGGGAGCCCGCACCACTGCGACGGAGGGGCAGTTTGTGCTGGCCTTCGGACCGATTCAACTCAAGGGCGATGATGGGGAGCCGCTTGTGAGTTTGCCTGGGGGCTGGTTTCTTCTGATCGATGCGGAAAACCGACGGTTCCTGGGCACGTACACCGATGTCGGAAGGGGAAAGGCTGGCATGGGGCCGAACTCGAACAGCGTGCACAGCTATCTGGGCGACTTCGTCGCCGATCATCCGCCGACGGTGCCGTTTGAGCTCGAGCGGCTCGAGGTCTCCAAGCTCGCAGTTTCCGCCAAGGCCAGGGCGGGCCGCACAGCCGACACATTCAACCTGAAGCTGAAGGCAAGCCTCGTCCTCTCCGGCAGGGTGAACGGCAGGCCCGGTCCGGTGAAGGGCACGTACTCGTTCAAGGGGACAGGCAAGGGGTTGAGATGAGACCGGAGAGTTTGCGACGGAGCTTGGCGGCCCGTGGAAGCAGCCGGCGACGTTCGCGCAAAGACCGGGATCACGTTCATCCAGGGTGATGCAAATCGCGATGGCCGCCTCGATGTTGGCGACAGCGTCCAGATCATTTCCTGCCTGTTCAGGGCCGGCGCACTCGGCTGCCCTGCTTGCCGCCGACGCCAACGACGACGATCGCGTCGATGTCGCGGACTCGATTCGCAGGGTTAGCTACCTCTTCCGTCCGGGCAAAGCACCGCCAGCACCCCTCCGCCTGGCTGTGGCCTGAACACAACCACCCCAGGCACACCCATCTGCACACCGTAGCCAGTGCAGCCTTGCGCTGACCACAAGACGCGGTGTAAACTTCAAGCATTGGGTTTTTTGGCGTGGAAGAGAGTAGATACCTTTCATGGCAACTGATTAGCAGCCTGTTTGGGCGGCTACTGGATCGAGGAGAAGAATCATGTCCAAGTCGGAAATGAGGTCCTCTTTGGGCTTCCTGCGCACGTCGATCGCGGCAGTCGTCTTGCTTTCCTTGGCTTCGTCATGACTGTGGGCTGCCGATTCCGACGAGGACGGAATCGACGATACTCTTGACAACTGCCCGACCACTCCCAATCCGTCGCAGGACGACAACGATGGTGATGGCCTCGGCGACCTCTGCGACGACGACGACGACGACATGGACGGTGTTCCGGACCTGGGAGACAACTGCCCCTACCTTACTAACCAGGATCAGGAGGACGTGGACCTCGACGGCCTCGGTGACCCTTGCGACGAGGACAACGACAACGACGGAGTCGAGGACGTTTCGGACAATTGCACCCTGGTCGCCAACCCCGGCCAGGAGGATCACGACGCTGATGGGATGGGCGACGTGTGTGATCCTGACGACGACAACGACGGCGTCCCTGATCCTTCGGATAATTGCGTCCTTGTCTCGAACGCCTCGCAGAATGACGCCGACGGGGACGGAGTGGGCGATGCCTGTGACCGTTGCAGAGATGCTTCCGACCCTGATCAGGCCGACAGCGACGGAGACGGTTTCGGCGACGTCTGCGATGACGACGACGACAACGACACGATCGCTGATACGTCGGACAACTGCAGGCTTGTATCCAACTCGGACCAGGCCGACCTCGATCAGGACCAACTCGGGGACGTGTGCGACGGCGATGACGACGGTGACGGCATCCTTGACAGCGAAGATAACTGCCGGCGTGTGGCGAACTCCAATCAGGTTGACTCCGACGCAGACCTTGTCGGCGACGCTTGCGACAACTGCCCCCTCGCCGAAAACCCAGATCAGCTCGACTCCGACAATGACAACATAGGGGATCTCTGCGACATCCTCGAGCCCGACACGGACTCCGACGGCGTGCCCGACTCGGTCGACAACTGCGCTCTGATCGTAAATTCAGATCAGGCTGACACTGACCTGGACTCGATCGGCGATGCCTGCGACAACTGCCTCCTCACCCCCAACCCGGACCAAGTCGATTCGGACGGCAATGGGCTTGGCGATGCCTGCAACAACCTCCAGGCTTTCGTGCGTGGAGATTCCAACCGGGATGGCACCGTGAACATCGCTGACCCGATCCGTCTCGTCGACTACCTGTTCCGGGGCGCAGTGATCACCTGCATGCTGGCTGCAGACGCCAATGACGATGAGAGGGTGAATATTGCCGACCCGATTTCACTCCTCAACTTTCTTTTCCGCGGAAGCTCCGCTCCGCGAGCCCCCTACCCCAATTCTGGCTACGACCATGCGACCCCAGGTCCGCTGACTTGCGATCAATGACCCGGATCACCTGCAAGTGGTAATGCCCCGCATTGCATTTTCATTGGCCGGGCTTATCATGGCCTGCTTTACCCTGCAGAGTTGAACCGCTCCATGACCGAATCCGCTGAAATCAAGGGGATAACTGGCCACCATTACGCCATCCTCCACTCGACCGCGCACGTGATGGCAACAGCGATTCGACGCCTCTGGCCAGAGGTCAAGTTCACCGTCGGCCCCCCCATCTCAAAGCCCTTCCTGGGCTTTTACTACGACTTCGACATGGAGCACCGCGTCACGGTCGACGACCTGCCCAGGATCTCCAAGGAGATGGAAAGGGTGGTCCAGGAGAATGCAAAGTTCGAACACGAAGTTCTTGCCAAGGCGAAGGCGCTGGATGTCTTCAGGGGTCTGAATCAGGACTACAAGCTCACGCTCATCGAGGCGAAAGCCACAGGCGGGTCCGACGAGGGGGTTGAAGGCGAGGTTGTCAGCGTTTTCCGAAATGGTGACTTCACTGACCTCTGCAAGGGACCGCATGTCGAGTCGACCGGCAGGTGCCGCCACTTCAAGCTCTTCAACGTTTCTGGAGCCTATTTGTGGGGCGATTCGGACCAGAAGCAGATCCAACGGATTTACGGCACCGCATGGCCCACCAAGGATGAGCTGAAACGCGACATCGCCCGCCACGACAGCGCGCAGGAGCGAGACCACCGCAAAATCGGCAAGGAGCTCAAGCTCTTTCAGCACCACCCGGAGGCTCCAGGCTGCATCTTCTGGTTGCCCAGGGGCACTCTGGTCTACAACATCCTGTCCCAAAAAATGCGCGATCTCCTTCTCGGGAACGGCTATGTCGAAGTGCGTACTCCTCTTCTCTTCCACAAGTCGCTCTGGGAAACCTCCGG
>SXGT01467938.1_pt1 | contig 39625 bp, 45 predicted proteins | sample 3176221 | NCBI WGS metagenome assembly SXGT01 (sample SAMN11356862, study PRJNA531348) | freshwater metagenome | isolation source: freshwater sample F1-120 | place: China: Fuxian Lake, Yuxi | collected 2017-12-25 | reverse complement strand
GGGCGGCATGTTCAGTACCGTCAAGGTGCGCGAAGGGCAGGCACGCGGCGACTACAAAGACCCGGGCGACTACAAGTTTCCGAAGAACACCGTGGCCTACAAATGGACCGGTGAATCGCTCAACCCGGTACGCGCGCCCACTTCCCGCATGACGGAAATCGACCCAGCCACTGGAAAAGCCGTGGGAAGTGCCCCGCAGGGTAGCGGCATGCCCGGCAAAGGACGCGAAATCGAAGTGACAGTACGTAAACCTTCCGGCCATGCCGGACATTGATGCAATCTAGGACTGATTGGAGTAAGCACATGACTCGCAAATCTTCCATCCTGATCGCCGCCTTCACGGCGGCGCTTGCCGTTGCTGCAGCGCCGGTGTGGTCGCACGGGGACACGGGGCACGGCACGAAGCCTGCAGCACGCAAGCTTTCTACCGAAGAGCACCCCTTCGGCCGCGAGGGCAACCCGAAGAAGGCCGCGCGCACCATAGCGGTGGATATGGCCGACACCATGCGATTTACGCCGGGTGACATCACCGTCAAGCAGGGCGAGACCGTAAAGTTCGTCGTCAGGAATCGCGGCAAGGTGATGCATGAAATGGTGATCGGCACAGAGGACGAACTCAAGAAGCATGCCGAGCAGATGAAGAAGCATCCCACCATGGAACATGACGAACCCTACATGGCCCATGTGAAACCGGGTACGAAGGAGGAAATCGTATGGACCTTCACCAAGCCGGGCACGTATATGTACGGCTGCCTGATTCCCGGCCATTTCGAGGCGGGGATGAAGGGCTCGATCAAGGTGGTGGCGCGATGACATCGGAACGCAGGCGCCTCCTCGCGGTCGGGCTCGCCGCCGTGCTCGTGCCGGCCGGCGTGCGGCCGGTGTTGGCATCCACCGCAGCGCCGCCGGTCGTGGTGTGGAAATCGCCCACCTGCGGCTGCTGCACCAAGTGGGTCGAGCACATGGAAGCCAACGGATTCAAGATTTCGGTGCGCGACCAGGGCAACGCTGCGGCGCGCAAGAACGCCGGCATCCCACTCGCGCTCGGCTCCTGCCACACCGCGCTTGTCGGCGGCTACGCCATCGAAGGCCATGTGCCGGCCGCCGACGTTCGGCGTCTGTTGAAGGACAAGCCCGACGCCATCGGCCTTGCGGTGCCAGGCATGCCGGTCGGCTCGCCCGGCATGGAGCAAGGCGGCCGGCGCGATCGATACGTCGTTTTGCTGGTTACCCGCGACGGCAGGGCGCGTATTTTTTCAACCCACGGATGAAATCACCGAAGCTGATTCAAACGCAGTCCCTCTCGAACCCATGAAAAGGAGCAGCCCCATGAGCTACTGCATCACTTCCCGTATCGCCACCGGCATTGCCGTAGCTGCACTCGCGTCGGCCGGCGCCCTCGCCGCCGATGACCACAGCAAACATGCCGGACATCAGAACCCGGCCAAACCGACCATCATGGCCCAGGCCACCAGCACCATGGCCGACGCCGAAGTGCGCACCATCAACAAGGACGCCGGCAAGATCACCCTCAAACACGGCGAAATCAAGAATCTCGACATGGGGCCGATGACCATGGTGTTTCAGGTCAAGGAACCGGCGCTGCTCGACAAGGTGAAGGAGGGCGACAAGGTGCAGTTCACCGCCGAAAAAATTCGCGGGCAGTACACCGTTACCAGCATCGAGAAGAAGTAGAGGCAGCCGCAGCGCGCAACCCGATAGTCGACCCTACAGCGTAGACTGAGGAGATGACAGCCTCAGGAAGTCCTTTTGCACCCGCTGCACCGATTCGCCATGGTGCTGTTGGCCCTCTGTCTTGGCGGATGCACCTGGTTGCTGCCGCAAGACATGCCGCACGTGGCCCACGATCCTATCGCAGGCCCGCTGGCCAAACCGGTTGCGCCGCGCGGGCTCGCGCTGGTGCTGTCGGGTGGTTCGGCGCGCGGCTTTGCCCACATTGGAGTGATCAAGGTGCTCGAAGAGGCTGGCATCCGCCCTGACCTCGTGGTCGGTGCCAGCGCCGGGGCGATCATCGCGACGCTTTACGCATCGGGCAAGTCGGCCGCAGAAATGGAAGCCATTTCGCGTCAGGCCGAAGGCGCAATGGCGGGTGAGACCGATTGGCTGCGCCTGATTCGCGCGCGGAGTCTCGGCATCCGTGCCGGCAACGGGCTGCACGCGTTTATCGCGCAGCAGATCGGCAATCGCATGATTGAAAACATGCCGATCCCGCTCGCCGTGGTGGCAACCGACCTCTCGTCCGGCGCGGCATCTGCCTTCACGCGTGGCGACGCCGGCCACGCGGTGCATGCCTCGTGCGCGATACCGGGCGCGTTCGAGCCCGTCCGCGTTGCCGGCCGGCTGCATGCCGACGGTGGTTTGGCCAGCCCGCTGCCGGTATCCATTGCGCGCACACTTGGCGCACGCAAGGTAATCGCGATTGACGTGATCTAACCACCCACCGGCAGTGCGCCGCCCACTTCTTCGCTCGATGTGCTGTTTCAGTCGTTTCTGGTGCAGACGTTCCGTCTCAAGGAAACCGAGCGTCCGCTTGCGGACCTGGTGATCGCGCCTGATATTCCGCTCACCACCAGCCAATACGGATTCAAGGATCGCGCAATGCTGATGGCTGCCGGCGAAGCGGCGGCGCGGCGCGCGCTGCCTGCCCTGCGCGCACTGCTGGCGCGGCCGGACGCGCGCCAGCGCTCAGAGGGTCGATAGCCGGAAACCGTTGGTGGGAGCGGGTTTCATGGCACTATCTCTCATGGCGCAGTACTGTGGCCACGGCGGCTGCCGCCTCAACGACCTCAGCAGGGCGCGTCAGGATATCGGGCGTCAACCGCAAGTACTGCGCACGCGCGTCAACCTGGATGCCGCAATCGCCGAGAGCCTCGGCAATGTTGGCCGCGCGAGGGTGGCGGACCACCGCGAATGCACCCATGTCTTCGCGCCCACCCTCGGCCTCCACGCCGTGCTCGCTGAGTGCATCGATCAAGCGCTGGCTGGATGCCAGCCCGTAGACGCGGATGCGCGACACGCCAAGCGCCGCCGTGAGCGCAAGCCCGGCAACCGCCTGGTACGGAATCAGCACCGGCGGGGTGGATTCCAGAAAGCCATCGCCACCCGCGGCAAACTGCGGCGGGTCTGGTCGCTGGTAGGCAAAGGGGTTCTCCTTGGCGAACCAGCCGGTGTCGAGCGGCGTGCGGCCGGCATCGACGATGTCTGGCCGGATATAGAGCCAGCACGAACCCGGGCCGCCGCGCAAATACTTGTAACCGCCACCCACCGCATAGTCGACATTGAGGGCGGTGAGATCAAGCGGCAACACGCCGAACGCGTGATAGGTATCGAGCAGCACGCGGGCCCCCTGCCGCTGGGTCTTCTCGATGATGGCCGGCAATTCGCCCACCACTTGCCCGGTCATGAACATGACTTGCGATAGCACCAGGAGGTCGGTGGGGGAATCCAGTGCCGCCAGAATTGCTTCGGGCGCAAACCAGCCGCGCACATCCGGCTCGATCAGCCGTAACTCGATACGCCCGCGCTCGCGGTAGTGGCGCAGGATCACATCGATCGAATCAAATTCGCCCTGCGTGCTCAGCACGCGGATTTTTTCGTCGTGCAGATTGAGCACCTTGCGCAAGCCCTGGCCGGCACTGGTTTTAGGCAGGATGCAATCGCTGCGCGCGACACCAGCCAGACCCGCAACCAGGGCGCGCACCTGGTCCTGCTTCGCCAGCCACGGCCCCCACGCGTCGCCGAGCCCCGAGTACCACAAGCCCGTGCCTTCGGCGATATCCAGCGCGGTCTGATCCGGTGGTCGTCCCAAGGAGTGGTTGGCGAGATAAATGCCAGGGCGTGCGAGAACGCGGGAGAACAGTGGGTCAATGTGCTGACGCAGCGCCGCTTCGCTCAACGGCCCGGTTCCCAGCGCCGCAGTGGCCTGCGCGAAGGGGGATGCGAGCGTTTCATCACCCCCTGACAGCAGGATCGGTGTCACGGGCACGGACTTCATGCCTGGCGCAGTTCGGTGCGCACGTCCAGCAGCTCCGGAAAGAAGGTCAGCTCCAGCGCGCTCTTGAGAAACCCGACTCCCGAAGAGCCGCCCGTGCCCGGCCGAAAGCCGATGATGCGCTCCACCGTCTTCATGTGACGAAAGCGCCAAAGCTGGAAATACTCTTCCACATCGATCAGCTTCTCGCACATTTCGTAAGCATCCCAATGTTGGTCCGGATGCTCATACACCTCGCGAAACACCGGAATCAGGCGGGCGTCGCGTTGATGCGGAAGGGTGAAATCGCGCGTCAGGAGATCAGCCGGCACGGCGAATCCATGCCGTGCCAGGTACGCCAGAAACTCGTCGTATAGCGAAGGAGCGTGCAGGATGGCGTTGATCAGCCCGAACTCGGTCTCGTCATGCCGGAACGCCTCGATCATGCGTGCGTGCTTGTTGCCCAGCAGAAACTCGATGCTGCGGTATTGGCGTGACTGAAACCCCGACGAGTTGCCCAACACGCTGCGAAACTGCAGGTACTCGGTGGGCGTGAGGGTTTCCAGCACCGCCCACTGGTTGAACAGCTGCATCTGGATCTGCTTGACCCGCGCCAGAATCTTGAAGCATGGCGGGAGCCGATCCTGCTTCAGGTGGGTGATCGCCGCCGACAGCTCGTGGATCATCAGCTTCATCCACAACTCCGAAGTCTGATGCTGAATGATGAACAGCATTTCGTCATGATGCTGCGGTGTCGAGAGCGGCTGCTGCGCAGCCAGCAGGGTGTCGAGCCGCAGGTATCCGGCGTAAGACAGCCGATCCTTCAAATCGAGAACGATCGAATCTTCCAGAACACGCTGGTTGTCGGCCATCAGGTGTGCGCCCGCGTTACTTTAGACCTAAAGTATCCCGCAGCAAGGACCAAACCGCAAGCGCATGTGCGGATAGCAACAATCATCGTTGTAAACCGGGAGGCCGCGCCTTCCCCGTGCCGGTATGGTACCGGGCACCGGGTGTGCAGACACCTCACATTGCGTCCGGTACCTCCGGCAACTTCGCGGGTGGGGTGCTGCGCGATGCGAGCACCTTGTCGATCTTCTTCCCGTCCATGTCCACAACCTCGAAGCGCCAGCCATCCCACTCGACGGTATCAGTTACGCGCGGCAGGCGTCCGGTGAGGAACATGATCATCCCGCTCAGGGTGTGATAACGGCCGCGGTCTTCCTCCGGCACGCTTTCCAGTTCCAGCCGGTCTTTGAGTTCCTGCAAGGGGATCAGGCCGTCGAGCAGCCAGGAGCCGTCGTCGCGACGCACTGCCCATGAAGTGGCAGGATCGCGCGGGTTGAATTCACCTGTGATCGCCTCGATCAGGTCCTGCAGCGTCACAATACCCTGCACGGCACCATATTCGTCGATGACGAAAGCCATCTGTACGCCGGAAGCGCGGAAGTTGTCGAGCAGTTCCATCCCGGTAAGCGTTTCGGGCACGTAGAGCGGAGCCTGTAGGTCTAGCATCAGGTTTGGGTTACCGCCGGCGACCGCGCGCGACAGTAACTTGCGTGCGTTGACCACGCCAAGAATGTTCTCCGGACCGCCGCGGATGACGGGAAAACGTGCATGGTCCGATTCCTCGATGCGCACCAGATTCTCGGCGAAGGGCACGTCGGCATCCAGATAGACGATGTCGCCGCGTGGCACCATCAGGGAGGCGATCTGACGGTCATCGAGTCTGAACACATTGCGTACCATGGTGTGTTCGTGCTTCTCGATCACGCCGGCGCTGGTGCCTTCGGCCAGCATGGCGTGAATTTCTTCTTCGGTGACGTTGTTGTTGCGCTCCTTCACGCCGAGTACGCGCAACACCGCTTTGGTCGAGCCGGACAACAGCAACACGAAGGGACGGGTGAGCGTGGCCAGCCAGGCAACCGGCTGCGCCACCAAACGTGCGATTGCTTCCGGGTTGGTCTGGCCAATGCGCTTGGGCACCAGTTCGCCGAGCACGATCGAAAAATAGGTGATCACCACCACCACCAGCCCGGTGGCGCCATAGCTGGCGTAGGGTTGCGGCACACCGAGTTCCACCAGCCACAATGCGAACGGCTGCGCCAGAGCGGCTTCGCCGACGATGCCGTTGAGCACGCTGATCGAGGTGATGCCGATCTGGACCGTTGAGAGAAACCGTGTCGGGTCTTCGCCGAGTTTGACCGCCGCTTCAGCGCCTTTGTCGCCCCCATCGATCAGCTTTTGCAAGCGCGCCTTGCGTGATGCGACCAGCGCGATTTCGGACATGGCGAACACGCCATTGAGCAGGATGAGGGCAAACAGTATCGCTATTTCCATAGACGGGTGCAGTACCGCACCACGCGTTGTTGAGGCTCATGAATATTACCCCGTATCGAAAATTTGGCGTACGACATGGTGGTGAGGTTTGCGCGACGATTGCGCGAGACGGCCTGCTGAGAAGTGATGGGCTAGACTCCGGTACATGGCGGCCGTCAGCCTGACGCTACCTAAACCGCGCAACATCATCTTTCACGGGGGAAACTTGCAATGAGCATCGAACGTATCAACTGCGGCACGCGCATGAGCTCGGCCGTCGTACACGGCAACACCGTCTATCTCGCCGGACTTACCGCCGATGACCGTACGCTCGACGTCAAGGGGCAGACCAAACAGATTCTCGACAAGATCGACAAATTCCTGGCCCAGGCCGGCACCGACAAGACCAAGCTGCTCTCTGCCAACATCTGGCTGACCGACATCAACACCTGGAGCCAGATGAACGAAGTGTGGGATGCCTGGGTGGCGCCGGGCAACACCCCTGCGCGGGCCACCGTCGAAGCGCGCCTGGCGGCACCCGGGCTGACTGTCGAGATCATGGTGCAGGCGGCGAAGTAGCCGGCGGCATGGTCAGGCTAACTGTACCCGCAGCAATGTTGCCCCAGCAGAACGCGCCAGAGTACAGAGGGTCGTAAGCTCAAAGCCGTATGGGGGCGGGCTTCAGGGGCCCGGCGCTGGGGGCGCGGCGCTTCGCCAGGGAGGCCGCCCCGCAGGGTAGTGGCGCTGCGCTGGCCCAACCCGACGCCGATCGTCAGCGCCGCTGCGGCGCAGGCTTGCCGGTGCGCTTTTCGTAGTCGGCAAACTCCTCCGGGTAGCTCTTGTAGTGCGGCACGCGGAAAATAAAGCGCGCCAGATTGGTCCAGACGACCGGCGCATCCTGCAGCTCGCTCGTCCAGTAGCTGTCGGCCTTGGCGATGAAATCGGCCGGGTCGGTGCGCCAGTAGTCGCGCGCATAGTCATTGACGAAGATGAACAGGCGCCCGTCACGGATCTGGTGCACCAGCGGGTTGCCGCCGGCGCGGATGGCATAGGACACACCCTTGGCGCAGAAGGCCCCGTACTGCGGCCCATAGCGCTCCGGGCTGGCGCGAAACTTGTTCTGGTTCTCGAGGCTGGCAAAACGGTAGGTGCCGTGCTTGTGCCGGGCCGAGAACTCTGGCCGGCCGGGCAGCGGTGCTGCGGCTTCGAAATACGACACCGGGTCGAAGCCTTGCAGCATGAGATCGCGGTGGGCGCCGTCGGCGCTGGTGTTGTAGACCGCGCAGCCTTGCAGCAGCGCGAGCGCCACCACCAGTGTTGCCATCAGCACCGCCCTCAACACTGCTGCGCGGGCACGCCGCCCTGGTGCCACGGCGGAGGGGCACGTGCCAAGCCATGCGCCAACGCAGGTACCAACCCCTGCACCGCGCATCACCGCGGCCATGGCGGTGTATAGCTCTGGGATACCGTGCCACGCAAGCGGGCGGGCAGGGATCGGTGCCCACCAGGCCCAACGCGGGCTGGCCAACTCCCCTGCGCGCGCGCCAGCCCGGATATTCGAAGACGATGTTGTTGAATACGCCGCCGGGGTCGAAGGTGAGCGGCTTGTTCGGGTACTTCGCATTCCACTCATCGAGCAGGCTCTGGTGCGAGCGGTACCAGGGTGCCTGGTCGAACCAGGCTTTGAGCGTGGCGTGGCGCCAGCCCAGATCCTTGATCTCGTCCCACACCCGGTCGGCATGCGTGACGTTGAACTTCGGGTCGAGCAGCCAGAACGAGTGGCCGATGATGTCGCCGAAGATGAACAGCCGCCCCTGGTAGATCTCCCACTCGGTGGGATCGCTGCCGAGTTTGATCCTGAACGGCGTGCCATTGGAGCAAAAGCCGCCATGCTGGGGCTCGTAGCGCGCCGGATTGGCGATGAAGAGACGCCGGTGTTCTTCGTTGACAAAGTAGTAGGTGCGCTCCGGCAGGCTCACCTTGATCTTGGGGTCCCCGCGCGTCGGCTTGCCCATCGCGAAGTAGGCCACCGGGTCGTGACCGAGCAGCATCACCGGGTAGCCATCGGCAGCTTGCACGGTGGCGTAGAGCGCGCCGCCGCAGCCGCCCAGCAACAGGAGTATCGCGGTGAGCGAGGCGATGGCGGCACACCGCCACAGGCGCAGCGGCTCCCTCAAGGTATGGCATGCGGTCATCGTCATGGTGCGAACCTCCAGTGGGCTTTCGGGCAGTATGGCTGACGCCGGGTGCAGCCGTCAATTGCCGCCGCCGGGCCGGACGATTGGCAAGCAGTGATTTGATCGCGGTGCCGGATGCCGGATGCCGGCGTGCGCGCAGGGCTGCTTGACGGTGAAGCGAACGGTGACAGTCTTCCTCGCCGCCGTGGAGACAGCCGGTCCATCCAGGCGCGGATTTGCAGCCAACGAAACGGGGCGGACGGTATTACAGCGCAAGTGCCTCTCAAGGCGCCAGCAGCTCGCCACGGCCGTCCCGGCCGAGCTCGGCATAGATCGCGGCGAGTGTCTGCTCCTCGTTGGGGAACAGGTTCGCCGCGCTGCTACCCGGCGGGCCAGAGTTCTAAGCCCGGCATAAGCATGGCACCTACCGCTTTGCCAGCATCCAGAACCAGGACAAGTTTCGCGCCGGCCCGGAGCGCTATGCGCCGCTGTAAGTCGCGTCCGCGGCGTTTCGAGTCGATGTGATTTCCAGCTGTGCGGTTTTCAATCAAAGGTGATGTTCAATGCCTTGAGCATCGGGCCCCACTTCGCGGACTGTTCGCGGATGAATTCCGCGGTCTCCTGGCGAGTGCTGCGTAGCGGCATCACGTTCATCGCGAGCATCTGCTTTTCAATCGCCGGCATGGCGGCGATCTCGCGCAGGGCGAGGTTCAGCTTGTCGGCGATGGCGGGTGGCGTGCCGGCCGGCGCCGCGATGCCGAAGAATGCGGTCATGGTCGCGTCGGGGTAGCCTGCTTCGCTCATGGTGGGTATGCTGGGCCGCATCGGCAGTCTCCCGGGATAGGCCACGGCAAGGGCACGCAGCCGGCCGCCGTCGACCAGGTTGATCAGCCCGGCATCGATCATGAAGTCGATACGCCCGCCGATCAGGTCCGCGCTAGACTGCTGCATGCCCTTGTAGGGTACGTGCACCAGTTGGCTGATGCCGGCCTTGGTCAGGAACAGCTCGGTCAGCAGGTGATTGGGCCCGCCGGCTCCATGGCTGCCATAGCTCATTGCCCCCGGGGCGCGCCTGGCGGCGCGCACCAGATCCTCGACGGACCGGAAGGGCGAATCGGACCGCACCAGAAGGAACGAGGTCACGGCGCCCACCATGCCTACGTTGACCATGGCGTCCGCGTCGTAGCTAAGCGACTTGTAGCTCCATTTGTTCAGGACGTGCGAGGCCATGGTGGAAACAAACAACGTGTAGCCATCCGGTGGCGCGGTTGCGACGGCAGCCGCCCCAAGGTTGGTGGCCGCACCAGGCTTGAAGTCGAGGATAAAGGGTTGTCCGAAGCGGTCCCACAGTTCCTTGCCGAACAGCCGCATCAAGTTGTCGCTCAGGCCGCCGGCGCTGAAGGGGACGATGATCTTCACCGGACGATTGGGGTAGTCGGCCTGTGCGTTTGCGGTCCCTGGGCTCAGCATGGCCCACAGCATTGCGGACAGTCCCAACCATCCCGCGACTATCGAACTCATGCTCTTGCGCAATTTCATGGCCTTTGTCTCCTCTGCCGAAGCAACGTCGGATGGTTCAACTTCGACCAATGGTATGAACCGGGAGCATCCCAACTCAAATTATTTAAATTGATCGCCCGGATAAAGAAAGCTGATGCGTCCGCTACCGCCGATGGGCCGCCTGGCGGCTGCTTCTCATGAAATTGGCAGGCCCGGCCGCCGGCGGAGATCCGGCATCAGGCTTTCTGATGCACGAGATCAAATCAAATCATTTGTTTGATGGTGCAGCGCCGCCTACCATCCATCCCGATCCATCAATGGCAGCGACTTCCCCTGCAAGCAGCCATTTTCTCAAGAGAGATGAAATCATGACCAGTGCCACCATTGACTCCGCTTCCGTATCGCCAGCGGCAGCGGCGACGCAGCGAGCTCCGGAGCCCGTTCATTTCTACAGCGACGGACTGCGGCTCAGTGGCCAGTTCACGCGCGCGGTCGGGGCCGCCGCAGGGGAACGCAGCCCGACCATCGTCTGCCTGCACGGCTATACCGGCCGCAAGGAGATCTACCTCACCGGCTATGTGCGCGAGCTCTCGGCGGCCGGCTTCAACACGCTCGACTTCTACCATCGCGGTTACGGCGACAGCGAGGGTGTTCTCCTGCGCAAGAAACCGTGGGACGAGGTGACCGATGTCATGAGCGCCATGATCTACCTGCGCCAGCGTCCCGATGTCGATGTTGATCGCATCGGCCTCTACGGGACCAGCTACGGCGGCACGGTGGGCATGATGGCAGCCGCGCATGACGAAACCATCTGTTGCGCGGTCTCGGTGGGCTCTTCGTCGAATGGCGCGCGCAGCATGCAGGACAAGCGCACCTACTCCGAGCGGCTCGACTGGGAAGACCTCCTGAAGCAGGATCGCATCGATCGCGTGATGACCGGTGAATCCCGCAGGGTGCCCTACGAGGTGCTGGTGCCGCATGGCCGCACCGAGCGCGATTCCATCGTCACCATGTACAGGGTTGCCGAGAAGTATCCCGAGGGTTATCCGCTGGAGAACTACGACTTCGCCTGCCAGTTTTCACCGGAAGACTATGTTGAGCGGATCTCCCCGCGCCCGGTACTGTTCATCCATGCGGAGCGGGACGGCCTCGTGGCCCTCAACGAGGCCAAGAGTTTCTACTCGCACGCGCGCGAACCGAAGAAGCTCATTGTCATCCCGGGCGCCGATCACGTGGATGTGTACGAGCCCCGAAATCCGGCGGTGTTTCAGATCGTGGTGGGCCACATGAAGGCGTTCTTTGACGAGCATCTGAGATAGCCGCCCTCCCTGAGATTCGCGATTGAAGGATGCCAGCATGATGATGGATCTAGCAGGAAAAACGGCAGTGATCACCGGGGCGGCGGGAGGAATCGGCCTGGCGATGGCGGAGCGCTTTGCGAGCAAGGGGATGCGAGTGGTGCTGTCGGACATCGATGGCGCCGCGCTTGAGGCGCAGGTTGAACGGCTTGGATCGGAAGGCCGCGACGTCGCGGGACGTGTCACCGACGTCAGGTCGCAGGAGTCGGTCGACGAGCTTGCGCAGTTCGCTGCGTCCACCTACGGCAACATCCACATCGTCTGCAACAACGCCGGGATTGGTGGCGGAGCGGCCGACGACAAGCCGGTGTGGGAGGCCAGCATCGCTGACTGGAAGTGGGCTCTTGACATCAACGTGTGGGGCGTGATTCATGGCATCCGCAGCTTTGTCCCTTTGCTTCTGAGCCAGGGACATGACGCCCATATCGTGAACACGGCGTCGCGGGCGGGGCTGATCAGCGGCACCAGTCTGTACGGGACCACCAAGCATGCGGTGATTGCGATCAGCGAAGCCCTGTACGTCCAGCTGCAGCTGGCGGGGGCGCGGATCGGTGTGTCCTTGCTGTGCCCGGGCGCGGTCAACACCAACCTGGCGAAGAACTCGGCACGCATCCGCCCGCAAGCTGCGGACGACGCGGGGCCAAGCGGCATGCCCGCAGCGCCGGCCGGCGCGACCAGCGTGAATTTCATGGAGGACTACCGCAGGACGGTGCAAACCCGCATGGCCGCCGGCAGTTCACCGGCGGAGATGGCCGACCTCCTGATCGAAGGTCTGGCCAAAGGGGACTTCTACATCATGCCCGGCGCGGTCAGCGGCGGGCCGATCGAAGCCCGCTTCGAGAACATCCATGCGCGAAAGATTCTGGACTCGCAAAAGACCTTTCCACAGTTTTCGTGGAAGGCCTCGAGCTGATTTGCCGAACCGGCTCCCGCCTGAATACCTGAGCGCTCGATGAATGCGGGCCGTACCGCAAAGGAAACATACGACATGAGAATATCCTCGACATTCAGGCGCACTTGGCTGCTGCGTTCGGTCGCGGCTGTCTGTGCCGCGCTGGGCGCCGCGATGCCGTTGTGTGTGGCTGCGCAGGCGGATTATCCGAACCGCACGGTGAAAGTCATCTATCCCTTCGGACCCGGCGGCGTGCCCGAAGCTGTTCTGCGCATCTTCACCAATGAACTGCAGGCGCGATTCGGTCAATCCTTCGTCATCGAGCACAAGCCTGGGGCAAGCACCAACATCGCGGCTACCCTGGCTGCCCGTTCGTCACCTGACGGCTATACCTTGTATATGTCCAATCTGGCATCCAACGCCCTGAACATGTGGACTTACAAGAAGCTGGCTTATGACCCTGAGGCTTTTGCCACCATCGGGATGATGGCCACCACCGCCTTCTATGTGGTGGTTCGTCCCGACTCGCCGTTCAATACGGTGCAGGATCTGGTCAGCGCAGCCAACAAGAGTCCTGTGAGCTTCAAGTATGGCTCCCTGGGCAATGGCGGCGCGGCGCACCTCGTCACCGAACTGTTCAAGGCGAAGACCGGTATCAAGGAATTGCTGCACGTGCCTTACAAGTCAGGCGCGTCAACCGACCTGATGGCGGGGCGCCTTGACTTCATGGTCGATGCATCGGTGATCAATCAGGTCAAGAACGGGCAACTCAAGGCGCTGGCTGTCGCCACACCCAGGCGCTGGCCAACCATGCCTGAGCTGCCGACGACTGCCGAGGCGGGGTTTCCCGATGTGACGATGCAGGCCTTCATGGGCCTGTGCGCGCCTGTGGGTACGCCCCCGGCAATACTCGACAAGCTCAATCAGGCCATGCGCGAGATCGCCGCCAACCCCGAGAACGCAAAGCGCATGCTGGCCCTGCATGCCCAGCCGATGGTCGCCACCCGTGCGCAAGCTGCGGATTTCATTCGCGAGACCTCGGAGAAATGGCGTCCGGTGATCAAGTCGCTCAATCTGGAGTTTGAAGACTGAGCCAATCGGCCTTGCAGGGGGCCGCTGCCAGGCGGCGGCCTTAGCTGGCGGGTCGAATCCCCTGGTCGTAGTGTTTCGCCTGGTTGAAGATATTCATGCTTGCAGGCGATATCAAACCAGATCGATGGCCAGGTTGTCCGCAACCGGCTGGCTGCCGGTGGCCGTGCGCACGTGGCCGGTGATCACGTACATACGCCCATCCACACATCCGCCCGCGGCGCCCAGGTGCGGCCGCGGCAGTTCGGCTGCGACACTCCAGCGATCGGCGACGGGATCGTACTTCTCGACCATGCGCTGCCCGTCACCCCCGGATACATAGATCGCGCCCTTGTGGACGCAGGCGAGCATGGCGCCATGGGCCGCCAGCATGCGCGACCTGGGCCACCAAGTGTCATCTGCAGGGTCGTATTCCTCGACCAGATCGATCTTGTTGCTCGACTGGAAAGCATTGCTCGCGCCGACGCGGCCGCCCAGTGCGTAAAGCTTGCCGTTCAGGGTCTCAAGCAGGTGGTGATTGCGCGCGGTCAACATGGGCGCCGACTGGCTGTAGCTGTCGGCAACCGGGTCGTAGACAAACACATCGGCGCTGCTGGTGTGGGGTGCCTGCGCCGGTGCCTTGGCCTGGCCCTTGCGCCGGCAGGCATAGGAGCCGCCCGCCACGTAGATCCTGCCGTCAAGCACCGACGCCGCTGCTGCGCCGCGCGCCGCGGGCAGTGGCTGGATCGCCGACCAGGTATCGGCAATGGGATCGTATTTCCAGGCGCCGGCGACCGGCTCCCAGTCATCCGGCCCCTGTTCCGGCGTTTTGTAGCCGCCGAAGCCGTAGATCATGCCGTCGCATTCAACCACCGCCATGTGATGCACGACGGCCGGGATCGGCGCTTTGCGGGTCCATTGGTCGGACCGGGGATCGTAGCAATAGACCAGGCGATTCGGGATCCAGCCGGTGCGCGCGGCCCACGCATTCGTGATCCCGCCAATCAGGTAAATCTTGCCGTGGCATTCAACCCCATCAAGCTCCCAGGTTGGCTCTGGGAAGGGGCTAAGCGTGTGCCAGGTGCTTTGGATTGCCGGCGCGGTGGGGGTCTGACTCAATCGATCTCTCCCGCAGTTGACGGCGCCAGGGTTGCCGGCGCAAGTGTTGGTCGAAAAACGCATAACCTGACCGATGCTAGCCACCATGCATTTGCGCTGCAAATCATTTGAATTGATTCGCTGGATCAGGAACGCTGATGCACTTGGTCAGGCCCGGCGTGCCGCATCAGGGTGGGTGATCCGTGGCATCACTGAAGATAATTGGCTCACGATCTCAATGTAGCCTAGCATCGGATGCCGCTTTGGCATTTACCGGTGGAGGGCCGACATGGCCAACATTCCCTTCGCGCTGCGGTTTTCCGTTGCGTGCGTCCCTGATTTTTCGCGCGTTCTTGCGGGGCCAGGTTTTCGTTTGCGGGACGGGGTTTCCAAATGAAGCTTTCACTGCATTACGCACCACGCGCCTGTTCACTGGTGCCTTTCATCACGCTCACAGAGGCGCAGGCGGCGTTCGAGGTTGTCAATGTCAACATGAGACGAGAGGAGCATCTGGCCCCCGCTTTCCTGCGGGTCAATCCGAAGCACAAGGTTCCGGTGTTGATCATCGACGGCGAACCGCTGACAGAGAACGTGGCCATCCAGGTCTGGATCGCGCGCATGTTTCCACAGGCGTGCTTGCTGCCGCTGCCCTTGGCGCAGGAAGTCAGGGCGATTGCGTTTCTTGCATGGTGCGCGAGCGGCATCCACCCGGCGCTGACGCCCAATGCCCATCCGCACCAGTACTGCGATGCACCCGGTACCGCGGAAAATGTTCGCCGGGTTGCCCAGAAGAAGCTGCGCGAAAACTATCGCATCGCAGACGATGCGCTGGATGGAAAGGACTGGTTCTTCGACCATTTCACGGCCGCTGACGCGTACTTTTTCTGGTGCTTCCGGCGCGGCCTGCAGTTCAACATCGATCTGGCCGAGTTCACCAACTGCATGGCACACTTTGAACGCATGCAGGGACGCCAGAGCGTACAACGGGCTTTGGAGTACGAGGCAAGAACCCTGGAGCTGTTTGCCGCGGGTGCCTGAGCGGCCACATGCACCCCGCGATTCCGCACTTCGATGTGCGCCGCTCGAATGTGGATTCCGGCTGTGCCCCGCAAGTGCTGGCGTATCGGAATCAAGTGCACTGATGGCTGACCAAGTATCTGCGCAACGGGTCTGGCGAAGTCAATTGCCAATCGGACGGCTGCGCGCAGTTCCCGTGAACCGACGCTGCCGCCGGGCAGCTACACCTTGCCGAACACACACCATGTCGAAACTACCCCGGATCCTGCGTAACCTGCCGCTGCCAATCATCGCCTCGCCGATGTTCCTCATCAGCAACCCTGCATTAGTGATCGAGCAGTGCAAGGCGGGGGTGGTCGGCTCGATGCCGGCGCTCAACGCACGGCCCGCTGCGCAGCTCGATGAATGGCTTGCGGAGATCACCCAGAGCCTGGCGGCTTTTGATCGAGACAACCCGGGCAGTCCCGCGGCACCGTTTGCCATCAACCAGATCGTTCACAAGAGCAATGACCGCCTGCAACACGACATGGACCTGGTGAAGCGGTACAAGGTGCCGATTGTCATCACGTCGCTGGGCGCGCGTGAGGATGTGATTGAAGAAGTCCACGCTTACGGTGGTGTTGTGCTGCACGATGTGATCAACAACGCGTTCGCGAGGAAGGCCGTGGCCAAGGGCGCCGACGGACTGATTGCCGTCGCGGCGGGGGCGGGTGGCCATGCCGGGATAAAAAGCCCCTTTGCGCTGATTCAAGAGATCCGTGAATGGTTTGACGGACCGCTTGCGCTCAGTGGCTCGATCGCCACCGGTGGCGCTGTATTGGCGGCACAGGCGATGGGGGCTGACTTTGCCTACGTGGGTTCGGCATTCATCGCCACCCACGAGGCGCACGCCAGTGATGCCTACAAGCAGGCCATCGTGGACGGCGACTCGGACGCCGTCGTCTACTCGAACCTCTTTACCGGTGTGTATGGCAACTACCTGAAGGCGAGCATTCGCAATGCGGGCCTGGATCCCGAGAACCTGCCGGTAAACGACACCCGGACCATGAGTTTTGCGGGCGGGCAGGGCGGCAAATCAAAAGCCTGGAAAGACATCTGGGGCAGTGGTCAGGGCATCGGTGCGGTCAAGCATGTCTGCAGCACTGCCGATCTGGTGGCACGCCTTGGACGCGAATATGCGGATGCGCGATTGCGGCTTTTCGGCCAGGCGCGAAGGGAGTAGCGCCGGCTTGCTTCGGGGGTGAACCCGGTTCAACGCCAGTACCAGCAATCAGCCCGGCCCTTGGACAGGCATCAGGGTGACTTTTGTGTGCCCCGTGGGCGACCGTTGAGCGCCGGTCGGTTTCAATCGAAGGAAATGTTCAGCGACTTGAGGACCGGGCGCCACTTGTCCGATTGTTGCCGGATGAACGCGTCGGTCTCCTGGCGGGTGGCGGCCATCGTCTGCACGTTGAGGGTCTGCATGCGCTTCTGTAATTCGGGATCCTTGCTTGCATCCCGCATCGCCTGATTGAGCTTGTCCAGAATCGCAGTTGGCGTGTTGGGCGGTGCGGACACGCCGAAGAACGTGGCGATGGTGACCTCCGGATACCCCGCTTCGGCCATGGTGGGCACCGCTGGCTGGGACGGCCATCGCTGCGGATAGGCCACGGCCAGCGCCTTGAGGCGACCGCTTGCCACATGGTTGATCGCAGCGCCGTCAATCATGAAGTCAATGCGTCCGGCGATCAGGTCGCGGTGCGACTCGCCGCCCTTGTAGGGGACATGCAAGAGCTTTCCAATCCCTGCCTGGGTCCGGAACAGTTCGGTGATGACATGATTGGCCCCTCCTTCGCCGTGGGTTCCGTAGCTCATGCCCGACGGGCTCTCTTTGGCCGCGCGCACCAGGTCCTGCACCGAGTTGTATGGCGACTCGTTGCGCACCACCAGATAAAAGGCGTTGACCGCCATCATTCCCACGGTGGTCATTTTCTCGACATCGTAGGAAAGGTTTTTGTAGCTCCATTTGTTGAGTGCGTGCGATGCCAGGGTGGAGATGAACAGCGTGTAGCCGTCCGGCGCTGCGGCAGCCACGCTGGCGGCGCCGATGTTGGTGCTGGCGCCCGGCCTGTGATCGAGGATGAACGGCTGCCCGAGACGCTCCTGCAACTCTTTGGTGTACGCGCGGGCAATGCCGTCGGTGAAGGCGCCTGAAGGGAACGGTGAGATCAGCTTCACCGGCCTGTTCGGGTAGTCCGCTTGAGCGCTGGCGGCGGCGGGCAGGAGCCCGCAGAGCACCGCAAAGGTATTCAACGCCCGCTTGGTGATCAGGACTGGATGGATTCTGGATGTCATCGGGCTTGTCTCCTGCTTTCTTCGGTGTGCGCCAGCGTCGCGCGAGGTGCCGCTCTGAATGGCGGCCGCGAGGTCTTTAGTCAAACGAAATGTTCAGGGCCTTGATGACCGGTCGCCATTTTTCCGATTGCTCGCGGATGAAGCCCGCGGTCTCTTGCCGGCCAAGCGGCAAGGGCATCACATTCATGGCCAGCATCCTCTTTTCGATTTCCGGGCTGGCGCCAGTCGCACGCAGGGCAACGTTGAGCTTTTCCGCAATCGTCGCAGGCGTGCCGGCTGGCGCTGCGATGCCGAAGAACGCCGTCATGGTCACCTCCGGATAGCCGGCTTCAGCCATCGTCGGCACATTGGGCTGGGTGGGCCAGCGCGTGGGGTAAGTCACGGCCAGCGCGCGCAGGCGGCCGCCGTCGACCAGGTTGATCGAAGCGCCGTCGATCATGAAGTCAATGCGCCCGCCAATCAGGTCCACGCTGGACTGTTGCAAGCCCTTGTATGCCACATGCACCATCTGTTGAACGCCGGCTTTGGCGCGCAGCAATTCCGCGATCAGGTGATTGGGGCCGCCGGCCCCGTGAGTGCCGTAGCTCAGGCCCTGCGGACTCGTTCTTGCGGCCCGAATCAGATCTTCCACCGACTTGTGGGGTGAATCGGGGCGCACCACCAGAAACGACGTCACCACACCGAGCATGCCCACATTGACCATCGTCTCGGGGTCGTAGCCGAGGCTCTTGTAGCTCCACTTGTTGAGGGCGTGCGAGGCCATGGTGGAGACAAACAGGGTAGAGCCGTCAGGGGGGGCGGAAGCAGCGGCGGCAGCGCCCAGATTGGTCGCCGCACCGGGCCTGAAATCGAGTATGAAAGGCTGCCCCAAGCGGTCCGACAGCTCCTTGGTGAAAAGGCGCCCCAGCCCATCGCTCATGCCGCCGGCGGAGAATGGCACGATGATCCTGACCGGCCGGTTGGGATAGTCGGTCTGGGCGTTTGCGGCGCAGGCGCCTAGCATGGCCAACGCCAATGCAATCGACCTGATCATGCTGACAGCCCCTGCGCGCCCCACGGTGGGGATATTCATTGTCCATGCCTTCCGTTGCCGGGCATGGCCGGTATTGGCAATGCCAGCGCAATGGTAGGGACGGCCGGCGCGCGACTCAAATTATTTGAATTGATGCGCTAGATCATGGCTGCTGATGGCTTGCCTGGTTTCGCCCGCGCGCCCGGCTATCAGACTTTCTGATCGTCAACATCAATACAAATAATTTGTCGTGCGAGCGCAGCGCCCATAGCATTTCTTGCCGTAGGCGGTGCGCGGTGCGCCGATCCGTTTGGTTTGCTGATCCTCAAGACGAAAGACGCACGAACCATGAACGCTCCCGCTTCACCCGCTTCGGTTGCGGCAACCACCTCTTACGAGCCGAGCCACGAGCCGGTACATTTTTACTGCGACGGCCTGCGCCTGGCCGGACAATTCACGCGCGCCGCCGGCGCCGCGGGCGCTACGCGTAGCCCGACCATCGTCTGCCTGCACGGGTACTCAGGCCGCAAGGACGTTTACATGCCGGGCTACGTGCGTGAGTTGTCGGCGGCGGGTTACAACACACTGGATTTCTATCACCGCGGCAATGGCGACAGCGAGGGCATGCGCCTGCTCAACAAGCCCTGGGACCAGGTGGCCGATGCCCTCGCCGCGCTCATCTATGTGCGTCAGCGCCCCGAAGTGGATATCGGGCGGATAGGGCTCTACGGCACCAGCTGGGGCGGAACGATCGGCGTAGTGGCTGCCGCGCAGGACCACGGTGTGAAGTGCGTGGTCTCGGTGGGCTCGCCAGCCAACGTGGCCCGCTCATGGCGCACCAAGCGTACCCACGGCGACTGGCTCGACTGGGAGGACCAACTCAAGGAAGACCGCGTCCGGCGCGTCATGACCGGCGAGTCCAGGCGCGTGCCCTATGGCGTGCTGGCGCCCTCGGGCCGCGCCGAGCGCGACTCGATCGACACCATGTACAAGACCGCCGAGGGCTATCCGGAAGGCTATCCAATGGCGAACTACGACCACGGAGTGACCTTCGTACCGGAAAACTATGTCGACCAGGTGGCGCCAAGGGCGACCTTGTTCATCCACGCCGAGCGCGACAGCATGGTGCCCCTGTTCGAGAGCGAAAGCTTCCATGCGCGCGCGAAAGAGCCCAAGCGCTTGATCGTCCTTGCGGGCGCAAACCATGTCGACGTCTATGAGCCGCGCAATCCCGCGGTTTTCCTGACCGTCGTTGGGCACATGAAGGAGTTTTTCGCCGAATACCTTTGATGTCGACGCATCGAACCAACACTTTGGGAGTCATCGAGACATGCAGGTCACACCGCAAAACCAGGTCAACGAGGGAAAGTGGCGCGAGTTTGCGCCGTTCCCGCATCCCACATGGGAACTCGAAGGGGTCGAGAGCCAAGGCAACATTTACCTGATTGGCGGCATCACCAATGCCTGGGCCGCGCGCGCCGGCTGGATTCCCAATCGCCTGGTCTACGCCTACGATCCGAAGGGCGACCAGTGGATCCGCAAGGCATCGATTCCGGCAGGGATACACCACATGGCCCTGGCCGAAGTCGACGGCATGATCTATGGGTTCGGTGGTTACCAGACCCCTGATCACGGCCCGGATGCCTGGGAGCCGGTGGCCAAGGCATGGCGCTATGACCCCCTTGCCGACACCTGGACTGCACTTGCGCCCTTGCCGGCGGCGCGTGGCGCCGCCGCAGCTGCAGCCATCAACGGTCGCATCTACATCGCCGGCGGTTCATTCGCCTTGAACCGCCGTGGCGACGTGGTTGCGCAGCCGGCGGCGCCCCACGGCAGCAGCGCGCAGGTGTTCGTGTACGACCCGGTCACGGATGCTTACGACGAGGCGGCACCCCTCTTGACCGCGCGCAATCATCACCTGCTCGAATCGGTGTGCGGCAAGCTCTACGCGCTCGGGGGCCGCGTGGGTTCGAGCAATGCCTTCACCCTGACCAACAGGATCGACCTGGTGGAGGAGTACGACCCCGCGGACGACACCTGGTGGCCGAAGGCGCGCATGCTGGCGCCCCATGGTGGCATGGTTTCATGCGTGCACAACGACGCCATCTACGTCTCGGGTGGGGATGGCATACGGATGATCGAGAAGTACGACCCGAGCGCCGATCAATGGACTGTCGCCGCGCAGTTGCCCCGTCCGCGCCTGGGCGGGTCGGGCGGCTGTGTCGACGGCCGCTTTCATGTGATCACCGGGCACGTTCGCACCGCCGACGGGAGCGAACCGGTGCCCGACCATATCGCGCTTGAACTGGATTGAGGCGGCGCAGGAGCGCCAGGTTCAGGGCGTTGTCTTGTGCGCGGTGCGCCGGGTAGCGGCCGTTGTCGCTGGCGGCTCGACGATGAATTCAGCCGCCATCTGATTGATGCGTTCCAGTTCCGCGTGCAGGCAATCGAGAAACGCCAGCGCCGCTTCGTCCATGGCTTTGCGGGCAGGCTCCAGCAGGAACATCTCGAGTGTGAGCGGCGGATCGACGATCGGGTTGATGGTGTATTGGCCGCCATCGATGTCATTGCCCATCATCATCAGTGGAAGGATCACCGACCACTCGCCGCGGGCCACCAGATCGAGCGTGCCCGCCATGGTGTCGAACTCCGCAAGGCGCTTGACCACGATGCCGTTGGCCGTCAGGTAGGTATCGATCATGCGCCGCCTTGCATTGGTCGAGCCCGGGACGGCCAGGCTGAGCGGACCAAGTTCGGACAAGCGCACCGGCTGTCGATGCACGAGCGGACTGTTGGTGGCGGACACGAGAAGTTCGGGTGTGCGGGCAAACAAGCGGGTGCGCAAGCCCTTGGAGCCGACCACCGAAGGGAGGATCGCGCAAGTCAGTTCTCCGGCGCGCACCCGGTCGGTGATGCCGCCGAAGTAGGAGTCGATGACGCGCACAGTCACGTTCGGATTCTCGGCGTTGAAGCGCGTGAAGGCCGGTGCCAGCACCGCGCGCGTCATCACCGGCGTCATGCCGACGGTGATTTCACCGACGCGGCTGCCCTGAAAAGGCTTGATTGACTGGACCGTGCGTTCCTGCGCGTTGAGGAATTCGATGCACGCCGAGTAGTAAGCGGTTCCGGCCGGGGTCGGCCGCACCGCCCCGACGCCGCGAATGAACAAGCGCACTCCGAGGGACTCCTCGAGATCGCCCACGTGCTGCGATACGCCGGACTGCGTGGCGTTTTCGCGATGCGCCGCCACGGTGAACGAAAGTTCCTCGTAGGCGGCGACAAACAAACGGATGCTGCGCAGGGATTGGCTCATGCTGGGAAGGGTGGTGTGTGCATTCCGGAGTGGTCACCGAATCACTTTGATCGCCGCGTGCCAATGACAATGTTGCTTCAGGTGGTGCGTCGCTCGCCGAGACGCACGGATTTTGCATCGTATCGGAAAACCCGCAGCCGCGCGCCAGAAAGTCCTCGTGGAAGGGCAGGATCGCCGCGGGAATCGCGCCTGCGGGCTGGAACGGGATGGGCATGCCGAGTGCCTCCGTGCGCGGCGCCGGTTGCCGGCGCGGAATGCGAATCATAGCGTTGCGGGCGAGTGGATGCGCACTGGGTGTGGCGGCGGCCAGGCGCGGATTTGCAGCCAGAGCAACGGGGCGGACGGTGTTGCGGCGCAGGTGCCGCTCAAGGCGGCAGCAGCTCGCCGCGGCCGTCCCGGCCGAGCTTGGCATAGATCGCGGCGAGTGCCTGCTCCTCGCTAGGGAACAGGTTCGCCGCGCCGATCAGCCGGTCGAGGTCGGTGCGGCGCATGACGTCGAGCACCTGTTTCTTGACCCCGCAGAAGGCGACCCGGATGTCGGACGCGCGCAGGCGCTCCACCAGGTGGCGCAGCGCCTCGTCGCCCGAGGCATCCATCTGGTTGATGCCGCTGGCCACGATCAGCAGGTGGCGCGCGGCGGGCTTTCTGGCCAGCTCGTCGAGCACCTGCGATTCGAAGAACGCGGCGTTGGCGAAATACAGGGTGTCGTCGAAGCGCAGCACCAGCACCTCGGGGCTGGTCGGCAGGCCCGGGTTGGCATGCACGTCGCGCAGGGCGCCGTCGGGGTGGCGCCCGAGCACGGCCACGCGCGGCCGCATGGTGCGCCAGAGGTAGAGCATCACCGCCAGGGCGGCGCCCATCAGGATGCCCTTGTCCAGGTGCGGTGCCGCCAACAGCGTCAGCACGAAAGTAATCGCGGCGACGATGCCGTCGGCGCGGCTGGCGCGCCAGGTGTGCAAGAGCGCGTCGGGCGTGATGAGGCTGGTCACCGCCAACAGGATGATCACGCCCAGGGTCGCCTTCGGCAGGTGGTACAGGAGCGGGGTTAGCAGCAGGAGCGTGGCCGCGACGAACAGGCCGTTGAACACCATCGCCATGCCGGTCTTGGCGCCCGCCTGCAGATTGATGGCCGAGCCGGTGAATGAGCCGCAGGCCGGGTAGGACTGGAACAGGGAGCCGGCAAGGTTGGACAGGCCCTGGCCGATGAGCTCCTGGTTCGGGTCGATGCGCTGCCGGGTCTTGGCGGCCAGCGCCCTGGCCATCGCGATCGACTCCATGAAGCCCACCAGAGCGATCACGATCGCCGCGCTCAGTAGCGACAGAAAGGCTTCCAGCGTGATCTTCGGCAGGCGCAATTCCGGCAGTCCCTGCGGAATCGCGCCGACGACCTCGCCGCCGCCGATAAGGTGCAACTCGCCGTCGGCGATCTTCTTGATGCGCCAGCTGCGGCCGTCGGTCGTCGCATCGGCGAGCGCCTGGCCGGCGCTCAGGAACTGCGCCTCGGTCCCGGCCATCGCCCCGGCGCGCACGAGGCTGGCGCGCGCGAGCTCGCGCCAGCGGTCCTTGTTCTCGGCGGCGAGGTCGGCCGCGTCGAGCTCGCTCAAATGCAGCTCGTGCCGCAGCCTGGCGACAGCGCGCGGATCGGTCGCCGGCAGCGCGCGCAGCTGCGCCGCCTGTTCCGCGGCGCGCGCGTTCAGCTCGCGGATGCGGCGATCGGCCTGATCGTATTGCCTGAGCGCCTCGCGCAGCGGCGCGTCGGCCACCTGGTCGATGTGCGCGCGCGCCTTCTGCTCGTAGCCCAGGAGCACGCTGGCGACGATGGTGACGGCCACCGCGATCAGCACGCTCAGCTTGGCGATCGGGCCGATGCGCTTCAACACCAGCATCAGCGCGAGCGCGAAGGCCGACATCGCCAGCGTCGGCAGGTGCGTATGCGGCAGGTAGCCCAGCATCTCCCAGACGTCGCCCAAGAATGAGCCGCTGCGGCCCTTGGGGATGCCCAGCAGCATGTCCAGCTGCGACAGCGCGATGATGATCGCCGCGGCGTTCATGAAGCCGAGGATCACCGGGTGCGACACGAAGTTGACGATGCTGCCGAGCTTGAACGCGCCGAGCGCGAACTGCACGATGCCCACCATCAGCGTGAGCAGCAGCGCGAGCTCGATGTAGTGGGCCGAGAACGGCACCGCCAGCGGCGTCAGCGCCGCCGCCGTCATCAGCGAGATGATCGCCACCGGCCCGGTGGCGAGCTGGCGCGACGAGCCCCAGAGCGCGCCGATCACTGCCGGCACCAGCGCCACGTACAGGCCGAAGTGCACCGGCAGCCCCGACAGCTGCGCATAGGCCATCGCCTTGGGCACCAGCACCAGCGCGCCGGTGATGCCGGCGATGACGTCGGCGCGCAACACTGCTCCGCCGGGCGGGAACCAGGCGAGGAACGGAAACAGGCGCACCCACAGGGGGTTGGGGGCGACCGGCGCGGCGATCCCGGGCTCGCTCACGTCACGGCCTGGGAGCTGGGGTTCCGCGGGTGGCGCCTCCCGGCGGCGACCGACTTGTCATCACCGGCGCGCGCTTTTCGGCACTCTCTTTGCATCGACAGAATTATATGCTTCGATGCAAACCGACCTGATCTCGATTTTTCGGACCGCTCGCAACCGGAGAACGGCTCTCGGGCACGCGCCGCCTACCCGTACCAACGCTGCCTTCGCGGACCGTCGGTGCACCCGACCCATTCGCCGGGTATCCCGGGCGAGGGCAGGCCTCGTGCAGCCATTGCATCGCGCCGCGGTCTCGTGGCACTCAGCCGGCGCCGACCAGGAAACCGCCGCCGCCGACGTTCAGGTGTGTACCGGTCACGAACGAAGCCTTCTCAGAGAGCAGCCACACGACCGCAGCGGCGACTTCATCGGCGGAGGCGAAGCGCTTCATCGGGATCGTCGCCTCGATCTGTGCGCGCCGCGCACCGGCATGGGTGCCGGCGATCATGTCGGTGTCTGTGACACCGGGACGCACCACGTTGACGCGGATTCCCAGGACAGCGACCTCCTTGGCGAAGCCGCTGGTGAACACGTCGACCGCGCCCTTGGAGGCGGCGTAGGCCGACGCGCCGGCGCGCCCGCCGATGGTCGCGGCCATCGACGAGATGTTGACCACCGTGCCGCCACGGCCGCCATGTGCGGTCGACATGCGCCGCGCAGCTTCGCGGCAGCACAGCATCAGCCCGATCACGTTGACCTGCATCATGCGCGCAAGCCCTGCGGCGTCGAGCGCCTCCACCCGGTTGTTGAACGAAACACCGGCCGAGTTGACCAGGCCGCGGAGCGGCCCGAGTTCGGACTCGGCTTGCCGAAACATGGCCACGATGTCGGCCTCGAGGGCGACGTCCGCCCTGATCGCCACCGCCTTGCGGCCGAGCGCCTGCACCTGCGCCACCACATCTTCTGCGGCATCGGCGCGCTCGCGGTAGTTGATCGCGACGTCCCAGCCGTCGCGTGCAGCGGCCAGCGCGGCAGCGCGGCCGATGCCGCGCGCGCCACCGGTGATCAGGCAGGTTCCGGTCATTCTGTTCTCCATGAAAAAGGGTTTCGGGCCCTACAGACTGCTTCGCGAAGGTCGCGAATGCAGTATTGTGGCGCCTTCCCAATCGGACGCGCCGACATGACACTCACCCGCAATGCCCGCTTGTTCCGTTCGCTTGCGTTCGCCGCGCTCACGCTCGCCGCCGTGCCGGCGCATGCGCAGGTGCAGATGGTCGTCAACTTCACGGTGGGCGGGCCGTCAGACCTGGTCGCTCGCCTGATGCAGCCCGACCTGTCTGCCGCGCTCGGCCAGCCGGTGGTGGTGCGCAACACCACAGGCGCGGCAGGCACCATCGGCGCGGTAGAAGTGGCGCGCGCCAAGCCGGATGGCCAGACGCTGCTCTTCACGCCGGTCGGACCGGTGGCCATCCAGCCGCACTTTCGCCCGGGCCTGGCCTATTCCCTCGACAGCTTCGCTCCGGTCTGCCAGGTCGCGAGCAGCCCCGTGGTGATGATGACGCCGAAGAATTCCGGCCTGCGTACCGTGGCGGACGTCATCGCGCGCGCGCGGCGCGAAGGCACGGCCTTTCCGTACGCGTCAACCGGCGCCGGGACGATCCCCCACATCGCGATGGTCGCGCTGACGCGGCTCGCGAACGTGCAGATGAACCACATCCCCTACCGCGGCTCCGGCGACGTGATGGCGGCGTTCCTGTCGGGGCAATTGCAGCTCTTCACCGACCAGACGCTGCTGATTCGGCAGTATGACCTGCATCCGATCGCCTTCCTCACCGAGCAGCGCAATCCCGAATTCGCGGACGTGCCGACCATGCGCGAAGCGGGCTACGAGATGGTGTACACGATCTGGACCGGCATGTATGCGCCCGCCGGCACGCCGGAGACAGTGCTCGCGCGGCTCGAGCAGGCCTGCGAGCGCACGCTGCGCGCGCCCACCGTCGTGCAGCGGATGCAGAACGTCGCGCAGCCGATCCTGTTCCGCAACCGCGTCGAGTTCGCCAGCTTCTCGCGTGGCGAAAGCGAGAAATTTCGCGCGCTGATCCAGAGCGCGGGGCTGCGCTCTGCGGATTAGCGCGGCGCAGGACGCGCCGGAATGATTTTGCCCTCGAGAAACGTACTCCCTAGCGGATGGTCAGATTTGGCAACTGGATACGGCTGAGCGAGAAGGGGCAGCTCAAAGGCGCGTCAGACCGGCTGGTGAGCGCCGAGCAAATGGAGCTGGCGCGGCTGCGCGCCGAACTGGCCAGAGTGAAGATCGAGCGCGACATCTTAAAAAAGCGACGGCGTACTTCGCGAGGGAATCCCGGTGAAGTACGCCTGGATTGCCCGGCACTCGCCGCGCGCCTCGCCAAAGCCGGGCGCAACACCGCCATCCTCGAGCGCAAGCGCTTCGGCGGCACCTGCGTCAAAGTCGGCTGCGTGCCGGCCAAGACCCTGGTGGCGAGAGCGCGCGCGGCGCACGTGGCGCGCACCGGGGACCATTTCGGCGTGATGATCGATGCCGGTTTCCGCATCGACATGGCGCGCGTCAAGGCGCGCAAGGACGAAGTGGTGAGCCAATCAACCAAGGGCGTGGAGCAGTGGTTGCGCTCGACGCGCTGCCTCACGGTGTTGCAGGGCCACGCGCGCCTCGCAGGGCCGCATACCGTCAGGGTTGGCGACGAAGTGCTCGAAGCACCGGAGATTTTCATCAACGTCGGCGGGCGCTCGAGCGCGCCTGACATTCCCGGCCTGGGCGAGGTTGCCTGGCTCAACAGTTCAAGCGTGATGGACCTCGACATCGTGCCGCGGCACCTATTGATCATCGGCGGCAGTTACATCGGGCTGGAGTTTGCGCAGATGATGCGGCGCTTCGGCGCGCGGGTGACGGTGATCGAAAAAGGGCCGCGCCTGATCGGGCGCGAAGACGATGATGTCTCCGCTACGATTCGTGCCATCCTCGAGCGTGAGGGCATCGAATTCCGCCTCAACGCCACCTGCTTGAGCGTATCAAAGCATGGCGAGGGCGTTGCGGTAGGCGTCAATTGCGGGAACGCCGACGAGCAGCTCGTGGGCAGCCATTTGCTGGTCGCGGTGGGGCGCGTGCCCAACACCGCCGATCTTGGACTGGAGGCCGCAGGCGTCGCCATTGATGCACGCGGTTTCATCACCGTGGACGACGAGTTGCGCACCAACGTGCCGGGCATCTGTGCCCTGGGCGACGCCAACGGCCGCGGCGCCTTCACCCACACTTCGTGGAACGACTATGAAATTGTCGCCGCCAACCTGCTTGATGGCGGGGCGCGGCGCCTTAGTGATCGCATCCCCGTCTATGCGCTATTCATCGACCCGCCGCTCGGGCGCGTGGGCATGAGTGAGCGCGAAGTGCGCGCCGCCTGCGAGAAAAGCGGGCGCCGGGCCCTGCGCGCCAAGCTGCCGATGGCGCGTGTCGGGCGGGCGCGCGAGCGCGGCGAAACCCAGGGCTTCATGAAGGTGCTGGTGGACGCAGAGTCGAAGAAAATTCTCGGCGCGGCCTTGCTCGGCATCGAGGGCGATGAGGCGATTCACGCCATCATTGACGTCATGAGCGCCGGATTGCCTTACGACACCATCGGGCGCGCCATGCACATTCACCCGACCGTCTCAGAACTGATACCGACACTGCTGGAAGGGCTGAAGCCGCTCGCTGCAGAGCAATGAATGCCGAACAGCGTTGGTACACAACGGTTTCCGGCCAGTGCCAGGGCACGCTTCAAATCAGCGCCGCCCAGGCGAGGCCGACCCAAGCCTCTGGCCGTGTCCGCAGCTAGCTCGACGGCGCAGTGGCGGGCGTTTGGTCTAAGCGATGCCTTCCACTACGCGCATGTCCCGTACTGCGCCATCACCCAGGGCGGCCAGCGCTTCCTGGTAGGCTGGCGAGTCGTGGGCCGCACGGGCGGCATCAACACTCTCGAACTCGATGACCACCACGCGTTGCAGAATGCCGGCCTCCCACGCGGCCACCGCCGGCCCGCGAGCGAGAAACTTGCCGCCGGCAGCGGCAAGTGCGGGCCCGGCGAGCTTGGCATAGGCTGCCAGCTTGTCAGGGTTGTCGATGGAACGGTAGGTGGCTACCCAATAGGCTTTCGTCATTGCGTCTCTCCTTGAAAAATCTTTGTTGATGCGTGGGTTCGGCAACTGGTTTACCGCGCCGCCGGATGGATCGTCTGCGCTTCACCCTTGCCGCGGCGCGCACGCCCAGCGCTGCAAACATGTCGATCCGTGATCTCAAAATAACCTAAGACCCGCTCCCACCAAGGGTTTCAGCCTGGCCCCACCCAGGTTTCCGACCATGCCAGCACGCAGCTCGATGAAGCCTTGCCGGCGCGATCCTGCGCAAACGGTTTGGCGGTGGCCGCTTCACCGTTCACCGAAAGCTGCGCACCGCGCGCCGGGAAGAAGGTGCTGTAAACGCCGAGCGGGCGGCCCATCTGCCCCGGCGGCACGGTGATCACGAACGCGGGCAGCAGATACCACCAGGCGAGCACGATCTCGCCGTCATCAGACGAAATGCGCTCCTCCACTGTGGCCAGTGCATTGCCGGTGCGTGCAAACTCGGCGTCGACCACCGGGAGCGATTCGTCACCGAACGGCGCATGCAAAAACGACTCGATGCGCTTTTGTAGATAGCGTGCCATGCCGATGTTGTCGGAGTAGACCATCGGCCCGTTACCCGTGAGCGGGCTGTCGATGAAGAGCGCATGCCCTTGCCCGGCCGGCGACCACAGCACGCGCCAGTGGCTGACCCGGTCCACCAGGGTTTTGCCGCCGTCGTTGGAGAGGCGAATAAAGGAATTTTCCCCGGTCATGACAACTTCACCGGGATCGACGAGGCGTGGCTCACTCATTGCTTTCTCCTGCTGGTTGGTACGTTAAGCGCGCATCGCGCAAATCAGTCGGCGTAGCCCGGCAGTTCCCGGTCCAGCACGCGCATCATGGCCTCAAAGTAGAGGCGCTCGCGCTCGCTGCGCACATGCCGGTCATCCGGCGGCGGCGACTGCACTTGCGCCACGATCTCGTCCGAAAGGAGCTGCAGCGGTTGGCCGGTGCTCATCGCCAGCACCTGCGCACGGCACACGCGTTCGAGCTTGTAGAGCCGCCGGTAGGCCTGCGCCACGGTGTCGCCCACCACCAGCACGCCATGATTCTTCATGAACAGCACCTGCTTCTTGCCAATCAGGTGCGCGAGGCGCTCGCCTTCCTCAATAAAGTCGGCCGTGCCCTGGTAAGTGTCGTCGTAGGCCACATGGCCATGGAAGAACGCTGCCGTCTGGCTGGCCGGCAACAGGCGGTTGTCTTTGAGCATGTTAAGTGCCACTGCCCAGGTCTGGTGGGTGTGCAGCACCACTTTGGCGCCGGTGATGCGGTGGATCGGCGCATGGATGCACTGGGCCGATAGTTCCACGACGCCCTCGCCCTCCAGCGTTTCGCCCTTTTCGTTAAAGACGATCATGTCGCTAGCGCGGGCTTCGGACCAATGCAGGCCGAACGGCAGGATCAGATAGCGATCATCGCAGCCCGGCACGGTCAGGGTGAAGTGGTTGTCGATTCCTTCTTCAAGGTCGTCGAACACCGCCAGGCGGTAGGCCGCAGCCAGGTGAATCTTCGCCTGGCGCAGGGCGTCGGTGCCAGCGGAGGGGCGCGAGGCAGGACGGGCAGATTTCATGGATGTGACGGACATGGCAGTTCTCCAGAATGGGGTGCGGTGAAACGAATCAGATGTACACGCCCTTCATGCCGCCAGCCGGATAACGCGTGCCGGCAGCGGCGCCTTTGGGGATCAGGTTCGAAAGACTCTCTGCTTCGGCTTTCGTCAGCGCCACTTTGAGTGCGCCGAGGTTTTCATCGACCCGCGCCACCCGTTTGGTGCCGGGGATCGCAACGATGTCGTCGCCCTGCGCCAGTAGCCATGCCAGCGCCAGTTGGCCCGAAGTGCAATTTTTCTGTTTGGCCATCGCCTCAATGCCTGCCACCAGTTGGCGGTTGCGCTCGAAATTGCCGGCATGGAAGCGCGGATGGTCCTTGCGGCGGTCGTTGGCCACTTCTTCGGCCGACTGCACCGCGCCCGTGAGGAGACTGCGACCCAGAGGGGAATAAGCGACGAAGCTGATGCCCAGTTCGCGCGTGGTCTTGAGCGTTTCTTCGGCTTCTTCGCGATACAGCAGCGAATACTCGGTCTGCAGCGCCGTGAGCGGATGCACCTTGTGGGCGCGGCGAATGGTCGCTGGGTTAGCTTCGCACAGTCCGAGGGCGCGTACCTTGCCCTGCTCGACCAGGCGCGCCATTGCGCCGACGGTGTCCTCAATCGCCACCTTGGGGTCGATCCGGTGTACGTAATAGAGGTCAATTACCTCCAGCCCAAGCCGCTTCAGGCTGGCTTCGCAGGCCGCCTGCACATATTCGGGTCGCCCATCGACAGCATTGCCGCCGCCTTCCAGCTTGGTCTGGCCGAACTTGGTGGCCAGGATGACGTTCTCAAGTCTACCTTTGAGTGCCTTGCCGACCAGGGTCTCGTTGTGGCCCCAGCCGTACATGTCGGCCGAATCAAGGAAGTTGACGCCCTGGTCCAGCGCGTGGTGGATCACCGAGATGCCGTTGTCGTCCGAGGATTCGCCGTACGTGCCGGAGAGCGACATCAGCCCCAGGCCGATGGAGGTGACGTTGAGAGCGGAGGCGCCGAGGCGGCGCGTTGGAAGCGAGGTAGTCATGAGAACCTTTCTGAATAGGGCGGTAGCGAACGCATCGGACAAAACCGGGCGCATTGGCGAATGGTAACAACCTGGGCCGCAGCCAAGGTTACCGGATGCTGGTGCGTCAGGCGCGTGCGGTGAGGCCCGTCAGCGCAGACAACCCCTTGTGGCCGCTGCCTTCCTGCACGTCAGCATCGTAAGAGGCAAGCTCCAGCACATTCCAGCCGGCAAACGCTTCGCTCAGTAACTCGGGGGTGTAAAGATGGTCGCGCTCCGGCGGGCCACCGGTGCCGTAACCGAGTTGCTCGACGCGGTAGCCTTGCAGGATCAACAGACCGCCGGGCTTGAGAGCACGCTTGAACCAGCGGAAGAGGTTGGTACGTTCTTCCGGGGTCGCAAACTGGGTGAAGATGGCAGCGATCACGTCATACATGGCAGTGGGCCATTCCACTCCCACCACATTGGCCTGCGCAAAATTAATGCTGACGCCACGCGATGCGGCAAAGGCCCTGGCCTTGGATATCGCCACCGGCGAGAAATCGAGCGCATCGACCGACAAGCCCTGCTCGGCAAGCCACACACTGTTGCGGCCTTCGCCATCGGCCACCGAAAGCGCCCGGCCGCGCTTGGGGAGCAGGGCGATCTTCGAGGCCAGGTAAGCATTGGGCGCCTCCCCAAACAGGAAGCCGGGCGCGCTGTAGCGGCCGTTCCAGCGCTCCAGCGCCTGGGCGTGGGTTTTGCGGGGAGCTGCGTTATGGGCGCTTGAACTCATCGGTAAACCTCCACATGCGATGCGGCAGGGTGCCGCTTATACACTTGGGTTGATGTTACCAAGCTGGACGGGCGGCAGTTTGCGCCGCGCAGGGCGCTTGGTTGATGCAGATCAAGTCCTGCCGGGGGCGGAGTGATTTACTGGACCTTGAGTCGAGGCGTCTCGACGCCCAAGATCCCGGAGCAACGTCATGGAACTGTTGAATCTCGCACGCGGCCCGCTGCTGCAGATTTCCTTGTTGGTATTCTTTGTCGGCACTGCCTGGCGGCTCTTTGCATTGTGGCGCCGTTCCACGGGGCGGGATCTGTCGAAGCCAAAGAACGCGCATGTGCTTGGCGCAGCCCTGCGCACGCTGCTGATCCGCTCGGTGCCACGCAAGGGCTTGCATCCTTCCTTCACGCTGGTCACGGTGAACCCCTACGTGTTTCACATTGGCTTGGCCGTGATTGTCTTCGGATACGCGCCGCATATCGCCTTCATCGGCCGCCTCACCGGCCTCACTTGGCCCGCTTTGCCGGATGCGGTGATGGATATCGCCGCGGGCCTGACGATCCCCTCCTTGCTGCTGGCCTTGCTGTTTCGCCTGACCGACCCGACGCTGAAGCTCATTTCCACCTTCGATGACTACGCCGTCTGGGTGATCACGTTCCTGCCGGTGATTACCGGCATGGCGCTGATCACCGTGCCTTCCGCCGCTGCAACGCTGGCGCACAACCCGGTGTACCCAACGCCGCTGGCAATTCACTTGCTCAGCGTCGAGTTGCTGCTGGTGTGGTTCCCGTTCAGCAAGCTGATGCACGCCCTGCTGGTGATCCCGGGGCGCATGCAATTGGGTGCGATGCTGGCGCGTCGGGGAGTCAAGGCATGATCGACTATCAGGTGTTCCGCGAGTTCGGCGAAGCCATCACCCATCTGGGGGAAATGGCGCAACCGGTGGTGATGGAAGACGCCGAACGCGTCAAGCGTGCCAAGGAAGTAATGCTCTCCAAGATCGACCGGCAAATGGCGGTGGATCTGGAATCCTGCGTCAAGTGTGGCTATTGCGCTGAGACCTGCCACTACAGCGTGCAAACCCAGGAGCCGCGTTATGTGCCGACGCGCAAGCTCGATTTGCTGCGCAAGGTCTACCGGCGCGAACAGGCGCCGCTCAAACCCCTGTACCGCATGTTCACCCCGGATATCACCGTTGCCGACCTCGCTGAATGGCAGGAGCTGGTCTACGATGCCTGCACCGAATGTGGCCGCTGCAGCATGGTGTGCCCGATGGGCATCAACATTGCGCGCGGCGTCAACGTGATGCGCGAGGCCATCGCCGCTGCCGGCATGATCCCCAATGAACTGCTGGCGGTCGAGCAGGAGCAGCTTGGCCGCGGCACCATTTTTGGCGTCGGCACTGACCAGCTGTTGCAGGCGATCGACGGCCTGCGCAAGGCGGGCATGCATGTGCCGCTCGATGAGCCCAAGGCCGATGTGACGGTGCTCACCACGGTGATCGACATCCTGCTGTTTCGCGATTCGCTCGAAGCCACTGTGAAGATCATGAATCACGTGGGCGTGAGCTGGACATTTCGCAGCCAGGGGTTCGAATCGGCCAACTTCGGCCTCTTGTCGGGCCATCAGGAACTGCAGAAGGTGGCGAGCCGCAAGATCATTGACGAAGCCATCGCGATTGGCGCCAAAGCGGTGATCATCCCCGAATGTGGCCATGCCTACCCGGCGCTGCGTTGGGAGGGCGCTGCGATGCTCGGCAAGCCCCTGCCCTTCGAGGTGCTGGCGATGTCGGAGTTCCTCGGACGCGAGGTCAAGACCGGGCGGCTCAAACTCAAGAAAGTGGCCGATTCCGGCGCACGCACCTATCACGATGCCTGCAAGCTTGGTCGCCATGGTGGCGTGATCGACGAGCCGCGCGCAGTGCTGGATGCGCTTGGCGTGGAACGCCGCGAAACCGCATCGAGCGGCGAGATGAACTGGTGTTGCGGCGGCGGTGCCGGCGCGTTCCTGCTCAATCGCGCCGCGCCATTGCGCCAGAAGGCGTTCGAGATCAAGGTCGAGCAGATCAACGCCACCGGCGCCGAAGCCGTGGTGATGTCATGCGGCAGTTGCCGCCTCAATTTCATGGCCGGCGCACAGCAATCGCAATGGCCAACGCGGATCGAAAGCCTGGTTGAACTGGTTGGGGATAACCTTCAAGGAGCCTAGCTGCAATGTTCATCACAATCGGTAAACGCAATGTTCCTCTCACCATCGCTATCGTTGTAGCGGTGTCGTTTGGTCTGCTCTCGATCTTCTCCGCCGGCATGGTGCTGTTTGGCCCGAAGATCGCCCAGCCTGCCGCTGGCGCCTATGTTGATTTTGTCGTCTGGTTCAATTCTTTCAGCGGCTTTGCCTACGTGCTCGCCGGATATGGCATGTGGCAGCGAAAGCGTTGGGGGGTTGGGCAGGCGGTGTTGATCACGATTGCGATTGCCGTCGTGTCGGTCGGATTCGGCATGCATCTCGCTTCCGGCGCGAGCTACGAAATACGCACCGTGGCAGCGCTCGGGTTCCGGCTTGGGCTGTGGCTGGCGATCGCGTCGATCGCCTACCTGGCCATCATTCGGGCTCGCTGACGCAAGCTGCTTCGTCGCAGAATCGCTGCTGAACCAAGCCTGAGAATAAGGGCTTGCTTTTCCATATTATTTCCATAATAATGGAAATATGGAAGAGACCGATGTCGTCACCTGCCTTGCCGCGCTGGCGCAGCCGATGCGCCTGCAGGTGTTCCGCGCCCTGGTGGTCGCCGGGCCTGATGGTCTCACCCCCGGCGCGCTGGTCGAAGCGCTCGAGGTGCCGGCCGCCACGCTGTCATTCCACCTCAAGGGACTGACACGCGCCGGCCTGATTTCGCAGGAGCGGGACGGCCGCAGTCTGATTTATCGCGCCGCCTTCGTGCAAATGGACGACCTGCTCGCCTACCTCACCTACAACTGCTGCGAGGGCAACGCCTGCGCCGTTACCCAACCCAAACCCGCTGCTCGCAAACCGCGCTAACCGGAGAAAACGCATGAACCGCTTTCATGTCCACCTGCATGTTGATGACCTCGCCAAGAGCATCGGCTTTTATTCGAAACTGTTTGCCGCCGAACCCACGCGGGTTGAAGCGGATTACGCCAAATGGATGATCGAAGATCCGCGCATCAACTTCGCCATCTCCACGCGCGGCAACAAGCCCGGTATTGACCATCTTGGCTTTCAGACCGACAGTGCCGAGGAGCTTGATGTTCTCAAGGCACGCGCCGACGGCGCCGACATGGCCTTGCAGGATGACGGCGAGACCACATGTTGCTACGCGCGCAGCGAGAAGTACTGGATCACCGACCCGCAAGGCATTGCCTGGGAGCAGTTTCATACGCTCGGCAACATTCCGGTATTCCATGAAGCGGCGCCTGCGGACGCCACCGCCACCGCTTCTGCATGCTGTGCCCCGAAAGCAGGGGCCGCTGTGGTTGCTGCGCCGACGACGCGCGTAAAGCCGATTGGCATCGCTGTGAAATCGGCGTCTTCCTGCTGCTGAACTGCGTTGGACAGACTTACATCATGACGACCAACGTATTGATCCTGTGCACCCATAACTCCGCCCGAAGCGTGCTCGGCGAAGGCATGCTGAACCACCTGGCCCAAAAGCTCGGCAAGGACGTCAAGGGATTCAGCGCCGGCAGCGCCCCGAGCGGACGGCTTAACCCGTTCGCGCTCGAAGCGCTCATTCGGGCCGGGGTTGATACGCGCGACTACCGCAGCAAAAGCTGGGACGAGTTCACCACGCCACAGGCGCCACCACTCAGCATTGTCATCACCGTATGCGACAGCGCTGCGGCCGAGACCTGCCCGGTCTTTTTTGGCGGCAACGGCCAACCGGTCAAAGTGCATTGGGGTTATCCCGACCCTTCAAATGCCGAAGGTGGTGACGAGGGCAAGCGGCGCGCCTTTGAGCTGACGCGCCAGGCAATCGCTTATCGCATGCTGCAACTGCTGCAGTTGCCCGTCGAAACGATGGGCAAACCGACATTGCTTCAGGCCCTGAATGACATTGGCGCAAGCTGAGGCCACATGAACCTGCATCGCAAACTACTCGCCGAGTTGCTGGGCACTGCATTGCTGCTGGCGGTGGTGATTGGCTCGGGCATCATGGCCGAACGCCTGGCGGGCGGGAATGTGGCCATCGCTCTGCTCGCCAACACCGCGGCGACGGTCGGTGGCCTCTATATTCTGATCGAGGTGTTTGGCCCGATCAGCGGAGCGCACTTCAACCCGGCCGTTAGCGCCGTGATGGCGTGGCGCGGGCAATTGCCGGTTGCTGAGTTCCCCGCCTATGTGGTGGTTCAGTTGGCCGGGGCAGTCCTAGGGGCGTGGCTGGCGCACGCCATGTTCGACATGACGATCCTGCAGTTCTCGACCAAGTTGCGCACGGGGACCGGGCAATGGATTGCCGAGATTGTCGCAACCGCCGGGCTGCTCCTTGTGATCTTGCGCGCGCCAGCAGGGCGTGCGTCATCGATGGTGGCCGCCTACATCGGTGCGGCCTACTGGTTCACCGCATCCACGTCATTTGCCAATCCGGCAGCTGCCTTCGGCCGGATGTTCAGCGACAGCTTCGCCGGCATTGCGCCGGGCAGCGCGCCGGGATTTGTGGTTTCCCAGATGGCCGGTGCGGCGATTGCCGTGCTGCTCCATCGCCTCCTCGGCTCCAGCGTCGACCCCGGGCAGCAGGCGTAACTGACCACTACGATTGCCGTCGGCCCCCTGGAGGCACGTCAGCTCAACCTCTGGCCAGATAAACCTTCACGAAGCTGCGCTTGAGCTCATCCGCCTTTGCCGGGAGCGCATCCGCTTTCGCCGCCTTGGCCAGATCGAGTACGCTATCCAGGTTCTTGCGAATGGCCTGAATTTCCGCATCGTTCGCCTGCGCTTCGACCGCCCTGAGGCTCTCGCTCACCTGGTTGTAGAGTGCGCCCACCTTGCCCGCGTTCTTCGTATTGGCAGCATCGAGTATGAGTTCCATCGCGTCATGAAAATCGACCAGCGCCACTGCCAGTAGCGAAAAGCCGTTGCGCTTCAGGATGCCCTGCAGGATCGGTCGTGCCTGTTCCAGCGCGAGGTGGGCGCGCGGCAAGTCGCCGGTGGTGACATCGGCCCTGTCTGCAGCGAAGATGTCGCTCACGCGTGCAAGGTCGGCATCGAATTGGCCATCGGCGCGCAGCGCGTTGGGGCGATAGGCCAGATAGGTTTTGCTGAACCGCGCGTACTCACGCACCAGAGCCTCGTAATCGCGCACCGCTTGCGTACGATCGCTCTTGCCGGTTTGGAACAATGTCTGCTTGTGGAAGTTGTTGGCAGCGTTGAAGTCCTCCAGGAATATCTTCCTCGTAAAGAAGTTGCTGGCATAGCCCGCGCCCAGCAGCACGACAACCACGAAGGCACCGGGTGCGATCCATTTCCAGTTGACAGTCAGCCTCGCCGCTGCATTCCCGGAGCCGAATCCGGCCAGCTTGTAGAGCGGGCAGAAGCCGGAGTTGGCGGTCAGCAGCAGAACGATCGCAATGGCATAGGCACCGAACTGGGCGGCTCCCGCCAGCCAGAAAAAGGCGGCTTCCTCCAGTAGCAGCGCGAACGCCAATCGGGCGAATCGATCCATCGGATGCGCGTTCTTTGTCATGGCGGTTCCCGGTTCACTTCACTTTGACGCCGGCGCCGTCGAATACGGACACCTCAAGCGGTATGCCTTGCCCGACGCTTTGCGCGACGGTACAAAAGCTTTCGAACTGACCCAGAACGCGTTTCAGGTTCTCGATGCTGGCTGCAGGAGCACCCAGAGTCACCTTGACGTCCATACCCAGGATGCGCAAGCGTCCCTCAGCATTTCTGCCTACCGTGGAATGCACGCGTGTGGTGATGCCTTGCGGGTCCTGCTTGAATTTCTTCAGTGCGAAGAACAGGCTGTCTGACAGGCAGTTGCCGACGGCCGCGGCAAGCAACTGCTCCGGGCTGGGACCGGTACCGCCACCTAGCGGCGGTCCTTCGTCGCCATACAGCACCGGCAGATCGGGGCCAAACGAGATGGCGAAGCGAAAATCCTTCTCTTCTCTTGTGTCAGCACTACTTCGTGGGGGGTTGCACTCATGCCGGCTCCTGTGGGGGTTTGCGTGGTGGGTTTCAGAGCTGCGCGATCACGCGCTCAAGCTTGGCACGAACTTCCGTGGCAATGCCGCCCAGAGCGGGGTTCTCGACCGCCTTCATCGACTCCATCGGGTCGATCGCAGACACCTCGACGCTGCCGGGAGAGTGTTCCTGCACGATCACGTTGCACGGCAGCATGGCGCCGATCTTGTCTTCCGCGAGCAGCGCTTTGTGGGCAAAGCCGGGATTGCAGGCGCCGAGGATGCGGTAAGGACGAAAGTCGACATCAATTTTCGCCTTGAAGGTTTTCTGCACGTCAATCTCGGTGAGGATGCCGAAGCCTTCCTTCTTGAGTTCGTCGGTGACGCGAGCGATGGCATCGTCCATGCCGAGAGCGAGGGTCTTGCTGAAGTGGTAGGTCATTGCTTTCCTGTCAGATTTGATTAGGTGCGCTGGGTTCGAATCCAGCTCGAAAGATCCTTGGCGGACATGGCGCCTGAAACGCGCGCCACTTCTGCCCCCTTGTCGAACAGAATCAGGGTCGGGATGCTGCGAATGCGGTACTTCACCGACGCCTGCGGTGCGGCATCAGAATCCACCTTGACGAAGCGCACATCAGGAAGTTCTCGCGCTGCCGCCGCAAACTGCGGGGCCATCACCTTGCACGGCCCGCACCACTCGGCCCAGAATCGACCACTACGGGTTGCTCGGTGCCGGCCAGGTATCCCGGCAGGGCGGCGTCGCTGATCGCCACGGGCGCTGGTTCGGCAAGCGCCGTCTTGCAGCGACCGCAGACCGCGCCGTCGTGCAGGCGCTCCGGTGCCACCCGGTTGGTGGCGCCGCAGGAAGGGCAGACCAGGTTCATGATGGCCGGCCTGATTCAGCAACCGCCCTGCGCGCCCAGCTTGCGCAGGATCGATTCCATCATGCACCACTTGGTCACCGCGCTTTGCAAAAGGTTGGCGCCGACAAAGGCAGTGAAGGCCAGCCACCACTGGCTGACGAACATCGGGCTGCCGGGGATGCCCAGTGCGAGCGAGACGAGGATGAAGGTGCCGGCGACGAGACGGACGATTTGCCAAGAGGTCATGTTGATGCTCCTTTAAGGATGGTGTGAAGGCGATTGCGATACGCGGTGTAGTACAACAGGGGAATCACCACCAGTGTCAACAGGGTGGAGACGAAGATGCCGAAAATCAAGGAGATCGCGAGACCCGAGAAGATCGGGTCGTCAAGGATGAAGAAGGCGCCGAGCATGGCGGCAAGGCCGGTGAGCACGATCGGCTGGGCGCGGGTGCTGGCTGAATGCACCACCGCCTCTTTGAACGGCACGCCTTCGCGCACCTGCAGGTTGATGAAATCGACCAGCAGAAT
>SXGT01684709.1_pt1 | contig 39645 bp, 23 predicted proteins | sample 3176221 | NCBI WGS metagenome assembly SXGT01 (sample SAMN11356862, study PRJNA531348) | freshwater metagenome | isolation source: freshwater sample F1-120 | place: China: Fuxian Lake, Yuxi | collected 2017-12-25 | reverse complement strand
TGTCGGCCGGCCAGGTCTATCCCGCGATCGGAGAAGATATGGGCTATCTCGTCTGGCGCAAACGCAATTGCTGCGTGCTGTGATGCGCCGCCTTCCTCTTGTGATCGGCGCCGCGATGGCCGCCACCGGTCTTACCCTTGGCCTCGCCAGCGGCGGCGGCGCGCAGACCGTCGACGGGCTCGATCTCGCCAAGGTGCGCGAGCGCGCCAAGCTCTCGCCCGAAGATGCCGAAGCGTTCGGCAGCGTCATCGCGAGTCGCGGCGAGGCCGTGAAGGCGCAAGCCGCGGCAAGCGCAGAAGCCGCCCGGGCGAACGCCGCCAGGCATGCGCGCAACGCCGTCGCCAGCGCACGGCCGACCGACACGTTCGACTTCGATGCGATGCTCGCGGCAGCAGGCCGCGAGGCCGCAACAAGTGAAGACGGGCCGCGGCTGGTTGCGTTCGCCAGTCTGTCGATGCCTGCCGCCTCGCTGCGCCAGATGATCGACGAGGTCGGCCGCGCCGGGGGCGTCGTCGTCTTCCGCGGCTTCCCGGGGAATTCGGTCAAGCAGTTCACGGGCGCGCTGGCCAAGGTCGTACCGGCGAGCGGCAGCAATGCCGTCGGGATCGACCCGCGCCTGTTCCGCGCCTTCGCGGTCACAACGGTGCCGACCTATGTCGTCACCTCGACCGACTTCGACCTGTGCGACGGTTTTGACTGCCGCACCCAGGTGCCGCCGCACGACCGCATGTCCGGCAATGTCAGCCTTGGCCACGCGCTCGAGACCTTCGCGCAAGGCTCCGGACCGGGGGCCGGGATCGCCAACCTCTATCGGGCTCGCCTGGAAGGAGCACAGCGATGAGCCTCTTCAGCATGAAGCCACGCGGCATCGCGCTACTTGTGATGCTGTTCAGCGCTGGGCTGGCTGGCAGCGGTGCGCTCGGTCAGGCCGCCGATCCGGGACAAGCCCGCACCGACGGCAAGGCGTTTGCGGCCGAGATCGCGACACGAGCGCAAGACGCCGCTCAGCAGGCGCCGACGGCTGAAACCCTGCCGAACTTCAACGCATCACCTTCGCAGTCGTCGCTGTTCGACGATCCCGACGCGCTGGCGCGCGCCGCGGGAGCAGCCGCAACCAGCCACGAAGGCTATCAGGCGGTGCGCTCCTCAGTCGATCGACGGGCACGCATCGCGCCTGCCGACATCGAGGCGACGATTGCGCGTGGCCAGGCCGTGGCCGCCGATCCGAACGGTTACGTCAGCGGCATGGGTGTCGGTGGCGGGCAGGGGAGCTGTCGCGAGCTGCCACCGGGCAGCGGCGCCAGCGGCAGCTATGAGGCGACCTGCAACGATGGACTGGCGCTCGAGCAGAAGACCGAACGCTGCACCATCCCGCTGAATGTCTCGGTCACGAGCACGACGAGCCATCTTTATTATTGCAGCAGCTTCAATGCCGGCTTCAACCGAGCGGACGATTGCGCGCTGTTCGAGCCCTACATGGGCGGCACCTGCCGCCACGTCGGTTCGCATCCCGGCCGCTGCCTTCAGGGCTACACCCGCAATGCGCAGCAATATTGCACCGAGCCCGGCGAGCCGATCGATGAGATCGTCTGCGACGCGCTCGTGCCTGGTGCGACGCTCATCTCGACCAGCAGTCAGAACAGGATCTCCGAGGCGCGTGACGAACGAGCCTGCGCTGCCCTCAGCGCCGATGCGGGCTGCGTGGCGCAGGCGGAGACCTGCACCTCGAGCGATCCGGTGACGCGGACCGTGAACGGTGTCGCTGTCACGCGACCCTGCTGGGCCTGGGAGAAGAGCTATCAATGCTCGCGCGCGGTCCCGGCCCAGGATTGCGGGAGCCTCGACGCCAACCCGGCCTGCAGCTTCGCACGCCGCGAGTGCCTCAGCGAGGACGAGCCCTGCTCGACCTGGGAGCGCATCTATCGCTGCGCGATCCCCGACCAGGTCGGCCCCGACAAGCAGTATATCTGCGACGGCGACATCTACTGCATCAACGGCGACTGCGAGACGATCGACCGCCAGCCGAACGCCGAGTTCAAGGATGCCGCGGTCGCGCTCAACGCCGCGGCGCAGGCGGGACGCGAGTTCGATCCTGATACACTCAGCCTGTTCAAGGGGACGCGCAACACCTGCAAGAGCGCGGTGTTCGGCGTGCTCAACTGCTGCAAGGGCAAGGCGTTTCCGCTGATCCCCGGGAGCCAGTTGCTCGTGGCGCTTGGCTGCAGCCGCGAGGAGATCCTGCTCCATCAGCGCGATGCGACGGGCTTGTGCCACTATGTCGGCAGCTATTGCTCGAGCAGCGTGCTCGGCGTGTGCGTCACCAAGCGCAAGGCCTATTGCTGCTTCGAGTCCAAGCTCAGCCGCATCCTGCAGGAGCAGGGTCGTCCGCAGATCGGCAAGCCATGGGGCTCACCGAAACGTGAGACTTGCCTCGGCTTCACGGTCGACGAGTTCGCTCGGCTCGACCTGTCGGCCATGGATTTCTCCGAAGTCTATGCCGAGTTCCAGGACGCCGCGCGCCTCCCTGAAGAGCTGAGCACGGTCGCCGCGGTCCAGCAGAAGATCACCGACTTCTACACGCTGAATGGACCCCGCTGATGAGGAGATTTGCCCATCCACTCGCCGCCACGGCGATGATCCTGGCGTCGGCCTTGCCGATCGCCCGGGACGCTATCGCCGCGGCGCCTGCCCAGACGACCTCGGCTGCGCAGCAAGGTGATCGCTTCTACTGCGAGGACCGCCGGCTCGGGACCTGGTTCTACTGCGACCGGCCGAAGCCGGCCGAGCCGGACGCCACGCTACCGTCGGCCCCGGCGCCCTCGGCTGCGGAGCAACTTGAGGCGGTCACGACCGAGCTGCGCGAACTCAAGGCGCGCGCGATCCTCGATCCCAGCCCGGCGAACGTCACCGCCTATATCCGCTTCCAACGCGCGCAGCTCGACCGCGCCTCGCTCTTCGGAGACGTGTGGCAGCGCGCGATCTGGCAGACGCCCGAACTCGACTACACGCTCCAGAGGCCGGTCGGCACCGTTGCCAAGCGTCAGTGGCTCGACACCCGCAAGGCCGAACGCGACCGCACGCTCAGCCAGCTCGGCAAGCGCTACGGGCTGTTCTACTTCTTCGCGCAGAGCTGCGGCGCGTGCGCGGTCATGTCGCCGATCGTGAAGGCGGTCGCCGACACCCACGGCATCACGGTGCGCGCGATCTCGACCGACGGCGGCCCATCCGAGACCTTCCCCCGCTACACCGTTGAGACCAACCAACGCGCCGCGATGGGACTGACCTCGCAGGTAACACCTGCTGTCGTGCTGTTCGACAGCGCCACCCGCACCCCCATTCCGATCGGCTACGGCGTCATCGCCGCCGACGAGCTGATGGACCGCATCTTCGCGCTCACCCAGAGAAAGGCCGGCAGTGATTATTGAACCCTCGTCGCCACGCCCGCGGCGTGGCCAACCCCAGCGCGTCATGGCTGTAGTGAAGCGCCTCGTCAGACGCGCGAGCGTGAGCGTCGCGGCACTCGGCTGCAGCCTCGGAGTCGTCGGCGCGCTCGTGCCGATGATCGTGCCGGTGGCGCCCGCGAGCGCTCAGGTTGCCAAGGCGATGGACGATTTCGTCCGCGACGCAGGCGGGGCCGCCAACGTCACCGGGCCCAGCGCCTTTCAGGGCCAGTCAGCCGGCTATTACAGCCTGGGCAACGTCTGGACGCGCTTTCCGCAGAAGACGACCAACCTCGGCAATCTCCAGCTGCCCTCCGCCCGCGCGGGCTGCGGCGGCATCGACCTGTTCGCCGGCTCCTTCTCGTTCATCAACGCGAGCGAGATCGTCGCGATGCTGAAGGCGGTGGCGAACAATGCGGTCGGCTTCGCCTTCAAGCTGGCGATCGACACCGTCTGCCCGGAATGCTCGAAGGTCATGGATGAGTTTGCGCAGAAAGCGCAGATGATGAACGCGCTCAACATCTCTAGCTGTGAGGCCGCGCAGGCGCTGGTGGGGTCGGTCTGGCCCAAGGGCGATCTCGCCGACAAGGCGATCTGCGAGGCGATCGGCAACTCCGACGGCATCTTCTCGGACTATGCGGCCGCCAAGCATGGCTGCGGCAACAAGGGCGAGCGCCGCTCCACCATCGATGGCGCCGATCCCGCAAAGTGGGATGCTGTCAATTCGGCGGTCCCGCGCAACTACACCTGGCATGTGCTCAAGGGTTCGAAGTTCTTCAACGCTGCCGGCAGCTTCGACCGCGAGCTGGCCGAATATGTGATGACCATGGTCGGCACGATCATCTACGTGCCGCCGACCGACAGTGACCCAGGGCGGTTCCAGCCGCTGACGGGCGACACCACCTCGACGCTCGTCACTGCGCTGCTCGACGGCACCAGCGCGAACGCGGTCCAGGTCTATGCCTGCGACACCGAGGACCAGTGCCTCAGCCCGACACTGAAGCCACTCGATGTGCCGACGGTGAAGGCGATCCGCCCGCGGGTGACCGCGCTCATCGATGGCATGGTCGATGCGATCCGCACCGACAGCGCGATCACGCCCGAGCAGAAGGAGCTTCTGCAAATCGCCTCGGTGCCGCTGTACAAGATCCTCACGGTGCAGGCGGCTTATGCCCGCGGGCTCTCGACCGACGATCGCTCGACCCTGGCCGAGATCGCCTCGATCGATCTGCTTTACGCCATCCTCGACCAGTTGGTGAGCGAGGTCGGCAAGTCTAAGGCGAGCTTCATCGCTGCCGACGAAGCCAAGCTGACCGCCTGGAGTGCGCAGATTAACACCGCGCGGACGACGCTCGCGGACCGGCAGCAGACCACGCAAGCGCGGATCACCGCGATCATGGCAATCATTCAGAAGACGCAGTTCCTCGAGAACGTGCTCGCCAACTCGATGTCGCCCGGCATGGCGGCGGCGCTCGACTGGTCGCGCGGCGTGAGCGCGCGTGGGCTGAACTAGGCGTGCCGCCGGTCGCCTGTGCGGAGCGCCGGCGACCCACCAACCTCCAAGATGAGCACGGGCAATGGCGACGGTTGAACTCTTCACGATCGGTGGCGGCGAGTATGTCGTGAACGTGCTGAACGCCGTCGCGGCCTGGACGGGCGATGGCGGCTACAAGAGCCTGCTCCAGGTCTGCATGGTCATGGGGCTGGGCTATTCGGTGCTGATCGTCGCCTTCAACGCCGACTGGCGCGCCTGGCTTAACTGGTTCCTGCAGGCGACGCTCATGTACATGGTGCTGATGGTGCCGCGGCTGGACGTCCATGTCACCGACCGCATCAATCCGAGCCTCGCGCCGGCGCAGGTCGCGAACGTGCCGCTGGGGCTGGCGATGATGGCGAGCTTCACCAGCCAAGTCGGAGATTATCTGGTCAGCTCGGCCGAGCTCGTGTTCGGGCTCCCCGGCGACCTCGATTACAGCCGCAACGGCATGATCTACGGCTCGCGGTTGCTCGAGGCGACGCAGAACCTGCGCATCAACGATCCCGAGTTCGGCGCCAATCTCGATGAGCATTTCCGCCAATGCGTGTTCTACGACGTCCTGCTCGGCCGCTACTCGATGGAGACGCTGAGCAAGGCGCCGGATATCTGGGGTGCGATCGGTCCTGGCAGTCAGGCGCGGGCGCAACGCTTCCTGACGCGAGATGCCGGCGGGGCGGTCACCTCCTCGATCGAAACCTGCCGCGACGGTTACGCGGCCCTCAGCACGCAGTGGGCCGGCATGACCGACGATCTGGGCCGCGTCTTCGGCAGGCAGCTCTACCCCAGGCAGAGCGCCGATCTCGCCAAGGCCAAGCTGTTTGCCGACCTGCCGGTCGCCTACCGCTATCTGACCGGCGTCTCCGCCTCCGCCAGCGAGATCCTCAAGCAGACGCTGACGATCAACGCCATGAGCCAGGCAATGCACTCGGCCGCAGGTGCAACCGGCACCGGCAGCGTTGATGTCTATGCGCAGACCCGCGCAGAGATTCAGACCAAGCGGACCTACGGCTCGATCGCCCATTCGGCGATGAAGTGGGTGCCGGTGCTCAACATCGTTCTGACCGTGGTCTTTTACGCGCTGTTCCCCGTGCTTTTTCCGCTGTTCCTGATGCCGAAGAGCGGCCCGCTGGCGCTGCGCGGCTATGTCACCGGCTTCTTCTATCTGGCGGCCTGGGGGCCGCTGTACGTGATCCTGCACATGGTCTTGATGTTCAAGGGAGCGTCCGAGGTCGCCGGGGCAGGGGCCGGCAACGGGCTGACCTTGGCGAGCTTCGCGGGCATGAGCGAGGCCAATGACGACATCGGTATGCTCGCCGGCTATCTGGTTGCCTCGATCCCGTTCCTCGCCGGCGGCATCGCCAAGGGTGCGATGGCGATTTCGAGCCAGGCGACCAGCTACCTCAATCCTTCGCAGAACGCCGCCGAGGAAGCTGCTCGCGAGGCGTCGACCGGCAACATCGGCGTGGGCAATGCCAGCTTCGACAACCAGACGATCCAGACGCGCCAGCACGACCAGTGGAACCAGGCGCCGAGCTTTACCTACGGGGCGGCGCAGACCCGCGCGTTCAATGACACCGGCACGCTCGCGACGAGCTTTGCGGCCAACGATCTGCTCGACGTCCCCGTCTCCAAGCTCCCATTCAGCCCGCAGGTGACGCAGTCGGTAGCGACCGAGGCGTCGCGTGTCGCCAGCGAGACCCGTACCCGAGGTGAGACGCTGTCGAACCAGGCAAGCGAGAGCGTCAGCAACGCCGTCAACCGCTTCAACGAGTTCCGCCACGCAGTGAGCAACGATCAGTCGATAGCCAACAGCTACGGCGCAGAGGACCGGTCAAACATCAGCAGCAGCTTCAACGAGGTCGATCAGGCATCTCGCATGCTCCAGAGCCGGTTCGGGCTTCGCGCGGAAGTGGCAGACTCTATTGCGACAGAGAAGTTCGTGAGCGGCTCGGCAGGGATCGATGGCGGGATCGGTATGAACCTCGGAGTTGCGAAGATGGGCGCCTCTGCGAACGCCAGAGGCGGCGCGTCGAAGCGGTGGACGGACAGCGATACGGCAACAGTTTCTCGCGAAGGCGGTCGCATCGCGGACGCACTTGAACAGTGGTCAACCAATCGTGGTTGGTCCGAAAACCGTGATACGTTCGATCGGTCAGTTGCAACGAGCTCTCGGTCAGACGTATCCAGCAGCGCAGCAGGGATCAGCTCTAGCGTTTCGGAGGCGAAGAGCTTCAGTCGGGAAGCTCGCCGGTTTTATGAGGAGGCCAATCGGCTTGAGACCCGCTGGTCGGCGCGTGAGGGCGAGGGAGTTAGCGGCTCTCTCAACACCAGCGACGCGTTTCTTGCATTCGCACGAGCCGAAATCGCCGGCACGCCCCTTGTCTATCGTGACTTCGACCCGGCCAACGCTACACATTGGCACAGTGCCGATCCTCAGGTTGCGTTCGAACGCGACCTGCTGATGTCGAAGTACGTCGAGCAGGTCGGAACCAACATGCGCGCGGAAATAGAGGAGCGGCTGGCGGCTCCTGATGCGAGCGGGTTGGACCGACCGGCAGTGTCAAGCGAACAGGATGTTCGCTTGCGCGGCGCCGCTGAGGCGGGATCTGTGCCGACGTTGGCCAATGCCGCCGAAGGCGGAGCGCTGCGCGAGCGCTCGGGTGCAATCCGGAGCGAAGTCTCCAATGCCCAAGGAAGAGGCGCTGACATTATTGAGCGGAAGCGCCGTAGTCGAGATGCGGATACGACCCACGCGGCTGCTGCTCCGTCAACAGACGGGGCCGAACGAGCTCGGGAGTGGAGTAAGTCAGTACCGCTCTCGCCGTTTAAGCGTGATTAGACTACTGTGAGAACAGATAAAGCCAGACAGCAGCGATAATTCCGAGCCCGATAACGAAGAACGCCCGCGCTATCGGATCGGCCCAGCTTTTCCGCAGTAGGTAGGCGGTGGAGCGGTCTTCATGCCAAGCGCGGCTGTATTCGCGAATGCCGTCGAACCCGTCCTCGCTCGCTGCACGGCGCTGCCAAGCGGCTTCGTTCTCCAACGCGCGCAGACGATCAGCATGCGCATGGACATGAGCGTCAATTACGGGATCAGACATCGCCGTGAGCCTCGTTAATATACTCAACATATCTGATGCGCCTCCTTGTCGCGAGTGGAATTCGATCCTCTCCGCTCGCTCTGCTCTTCCGCTGGGGTGCCAGCGGCGGGCAAGTTGATGAGCTGCAACGGCTCTAAAGCCTCGACGCACTCAGTGCGCGATGACGGCAGGTGCCAGAGATCGCAGGTCCGCGTCGGACGCAGGAGCGCCAGCACGGGCGTTCTGGTGGAGAGCGGAGCGGCCGCTTCCGGGAACCGAGACGGCGTGGGTAGACCCTTGTTTACGTGACTGGCTAGTGTGTCCAGCGACGGTGGATAGCCGCGGGCGCCGGCAGATATCCTCAACCAGTCCGTCCGGGCTATAGGAAGCCAATGAAGATCATTCATTCCGCCGACTGGCAGCTCGGCAAACCTTATGGCCGTTTCGAACCCGAGGTCCGCGCTGCCCTGAGCGAGGCGCGTTTTGACGTGATCGACAGGATCGGCCGGCTCGCATCTGACAACAACGCCTCGCATGTTTTCGTGGCCGGCGACGTCTTCGACACCGAGGGCCCGGAGGATCGCACGATCGTGCAGGCGATTTCGCGGATGTCTCGACACGCGTGTCGCTGGTGGCTGCTCCCCGGCAATCACGATTTCGCGCGTAATGGCGGCCTGTGGGACCGCGTTCGCCGGCGGGTAGGGGAAGGGATCACCATTCTCTCCGATCCTGAGCCACTGGAGCTTGAACCCGGAGCCTGGCTGTTGCCGGCGCCGCTGGTCCACCGCCACAATCTCGACGACCCGACGGACCTGTTCGATACAATGGAAACGCCAGGCGCCCGTTTGCGCATCGGCGTGGCCCACGGCTCGATCCGCGATTTCGGATCGCGTGGCGAAACCAAGAACCAGATCGCGCCCGATCGCGCAAAACGCTCGACGCTCGATTATCTCGCGCTCGGCGACTGGCACGGTGCGCTCAAGGTCGATGCGCGGACCTGGTATTCCGGTACACCTGAAACCGACAGCTTCCAGCGTGACGACCCCGGGCACGCGCTCGTGGTTGACATTGAGGCGGGCCGGGAGCCGGTAGTAGTGCCGGCCCGAACCGGCCGATTCCAGTGGCTCGTGCGCGATTGGACCGTCAACGACCGTGCCGCCTTCGACGCCGAATGCGACCAGCTTCTCGCCGTGATCGACGCACCCAATACATTGCTCCAACTGTCGCTCGCCGGCATCACCGGGCTTAGCGATCGGATCGCGATGCTCGGTCGCCTCGAAAACGACATCAGCCATCGTCTGCGGCATCTCGTCGTGCGCGCCGACGATCTCGTTGGTCGGCCGAGCGAAGAGGATCTGGCAGCGCTCGCAGTTGAGGGCATGCTCGGCGCCGCTGCGGCCAAACTCAACGTCAAGATTGAAGTGGGGGGGCAGGACGGACCGGTAGCTAAACGGGCGCTTGAACGGCTCTTTGTTGAATACAGCCGGGAGGAGCAGCCATGACGCTCGTCATTCGGCGGATCGCGGTCGATGGCTTCCGAAAGTTTCGAGCCCCTTTCGCGGTCGAGGGTCTCACCGAAGGCTTGAACATCGTCATCGAACCCAACGAAACCGGCAAATCGACGCTTCTGGAGGCGTTGCGTGCAGCCTTCTTCGTTCGCCACAACACGCGCAACCAGCTCGCCCAATCGTACGCTCCCTATGGCGAGGCGGTAGCTCCCGAGATCAAGGTTGGTTTCGACGTCGACGGCGCCCCGTGGTCGATCACCAAACGATTCCTGAGGAGTCCGGCGCTCGAAATCACCAGCCCGCAAGGCCGCGCGCAGGGCGACGATGCCGAAGCGCGGCTGAATGCTCTGCTCGGCTCGGTCCGCGACACCAGCCGCGGCGGCGACGTTTCGACGTACGGCGCGCTCGGGCTGCTCTGGGTGGCCCAGACCGAGGCGCTTGCGGTCGCCAACCCTGGTCAAATCGTGCGTGATACGATCGCATCGACCCTTGAGGCGGAGGTAGGCTCGATCATGGGTGGCGAGGCTTATCGCCGGGTCCGCCAAAGGGTCGACGCGCAATTCAATCTGTACTGGTCGCCGACCGGACAGAAGCGCGGGCGGCAAAACGAGGCGCGCGAACGGGCGGAGGCTGCCGAGACGGCGGCGCGTGAGGCCAATGAGCGCCTTGCTGCACTCGAACGGAGTTTCGCCGAGCTCGACGCCGCCCGTGGGCGGCTAAAGATCATCCAGCGTGAGATCGCTGATGATACCGATGTGCAGACCCGGAAGGATCTGGTCGGTTCGTTGGAAATCGCCCGGGCGGCCGAGCAGATCCTCTCGACCCGCAAGGCTGAGCAGGAGGCAGCTACCGCGAAGCTGAAGGGGCTTGAGGATCTGAAAGAGCGGCACGAGACCGCCGTCGTCGCGCGCGAGACTGCCGCCACCGCGCTGACCTCGGCGCGGGGATCGCGCGCCGCCGTTGCGGAAGCGCTCGCCAGCGCCAGAGACAAGGCGGCGGCCGCGCGCGCGGACCTCGAAGCGTCGCGAACCGAGCGGCAAGCTGCTCGCGCGGCGTTGGTGGTTGGCGAGCAAAAGTTGCGGCAGACTCGTCGGCAGGCTGCGACCGCCGCCGCCCGGCGCCGTCATGATGAATTGCTTGAGCTCGAGCAGCAGTACCGGGACGCGAAAACGCTGGCCGCCACCGCAATCGGGCAGGACTCGATTGCCGAGTTTGAGGCCAACGATCGCGCGGTCGGCCAGGCACAGGCAGTCGTCGCAACCGGCGCCACGCGGCTCACATTGTCGGGCTCAACGGATGGCATCATCATTGACGGCGAGCCGATGAAGGCTGGCGAGCGCACGTTGACCCGCGAGGCGCGTATCACGATCGGCGGGGCCGAGTTGATTGTAAGCCCGCCCCCTGCTGCTGCGAGCGCCGAGGAAACTCTGACATCGGCGCTCCGCAAGCGAAAGGTGGCTCTGGACGAACTTGGGATTGCCGATCTTGCGGCGGCACGCGCACGAAACGAGGCGGCACGCGACGCGGCTGCTGAACTCCGCACGATTGCGGCGCGGATCGAAGCCGTCACGCCGGCCGATGAGTTCATCCAACTTGCTGCCGGAGCCGAGGCGCTCAAGCTGCTCGTCACCGAGCTGCAGGATGAACTCGGCGATAGCGACGCTGCCCTCCCGGACATCGCCGGCCTGACACAGGCGCTCGATGCTGCCGATACGAAGCTTGCTCGCGCTGATGGAACACACGACAGCGCGATCGAGGCGCTGCGGCGGGTCGAGGGCGAGGACGCGCCGCTCGCCACTCTCGAAGCGGGGGCGGTAAGCGACCAGGCAAGTGCCGTAAGCGTTGTTGAGGCGATCGAGGCAAGGCCAGAGTGGGCCACGATCGAGGCGGCTCTTGCACGAGCCCGCGAAACCGCCGCGGAGGCGGCGGTGAAGCTCGACGACGCGACGCGCGACGCTTCCGCGCATGATGTGGCCGCGATCAAACGCAGGATCGACATCATCGACGCGCGCGTGCGCACCACTGCGGAAACGCGAACCAAACTCGAGACGAACATCGCGCGCCTCGAAGGCACGATCGAGAGCGAGGGCGGGTTAGGCCTCGCCGATCGCGCGGCGGCGGCGCAAGACGAAAAGGAAGCGGCTGATGCCGCGCTCCAGCGCGTGACTGAGGAAGCGGACACGCTCAAGCTCCTTCGGGAGACGCTCGAAACCGCACGCAACGAGACCTCGGCGAAATTTGTAGGTCCCGTCGCCAAGCGAGCAAAGCGGTATATCGCGCAGCTCTTGCCGGACTGCGATCTGACCTTTTCGGACGATCTCACACTCGAAACAGTGGTGCGTGGCGGTGTCGACGAGAATTGCGCCACCCTATCGCGCGGCACGCAGGAGCAACTCGCGGTTCTGACGCGGATCGCGTTTGCGGACCTGCTGCTGGAGCAGGGCAAGCCGGTATCGCTGATCCTCGATGATCCGCTCGTCTATTCCGACGATGGCCGTCTCGACACCATGATTGAGATCCTTACCGAGGCTGCAACTCGCATGCAGATCATCCTTCTGACGTGTCGCGATCGCGCGTTCCGGCACGTACCCGGCAACCGGCTCGTTATGGCAGCGCCCTGATACTCCCGCCACTGTACGATCTCTGGACTGGGATTGCTTGACGCAGATGCGGCCGCAGATCACTCTGGCCGAGAAGGGTGGGGGCGTGGCCAGAACTGCGGAATATTCGATTAAGGGCTACCTCTACCAATTTCTCCGATACCTTTCGGAGATCCTGGTGGCTGGAACCGGCACCAAGGTAACCATCGAAGGTGCGATCGAGGACATCGACGTGGCAACGGCTGGCTTCACGACCGCCGTGCAATGCAAATATCATGAGCAGGCCGACAAGTTCACGCTCGGCAAGATCTATAAACCCATCCTGCTCATGCTTGAGCATTTCTCGCAAGACGCGAGCCAAACGCCCAAGATCTATTATCGACTCTTTTGCCATTTTCCTGACCAGAGTGGTAGCAGGACGCTGACCAAGCCGGAGCTGGAAACGGTTCTCGGGACCGGGTCGGATCCGCTTAAAACGATCATAAAACGTATCGTGGCTGGCGTTGATCACGACGAGTTTCTTAAGCGGCTAACCATCGAGTTCGGGCCAACGACGGACGCTCTCCAGCGGACCGTTCTGGACGAACTGCGCGGCAAGGGGTTTTCGGCCGAGGACGGCGAGGCGATCATCTATCCCAACGCGATTCAACGCATCGTCGATCTAGCTACCCAAGCCAGCGTGACAGATCGGACCGTCGATCCGTCGCTTTTCCTCGGCGCTCTTCACGACGTTCGGAAGGTGACCTTCACGCGCTGGACCCGAGAGCTTGCGACACGCGCCCAGATCTTCAAGCGGCTTCGCGAAGACCTCAAGCCATCGCTCGGACAAAATGCGCGCGGTCGCACCTTCGTCCTTGCCCCGGCTGCGATCGAGAAGTTCGACGATGACATCGTCCGCTTCATCAAGAAGTTCGTCGAGCGCTACTGCTGCAAGTACCTGCACTCAAACCCTCCGTTGTTCATGATCGTCGGAGAGTATGACGTCAGCAGTTTGGAAACACGCCTCCATGATGCCGGTCTTCGCTGCGCCAACGGGCTGGTAGGCAGCGCGTTTCGGGCCAAGGATCTATTCCGGCGCCCGATGGTCAAGAAATCCCCGTTCGCCATCGAGTTCAGCGTGCGCCTTGCCGGCCGGGACAGTGTGACGGAGGAACCGCCAAAGCGGCCGGACGAGCTCTTCCTCGTCAACGTCGCGGATGACCCTTGGGCTCACCATGACATAGATGTTCACCGCTTCGAAATCGAGCGGCTCTCTGATCTCGAATATGCTCTGCAGCTAAGGACCACATATGCCTGATCTTGGAAACCCAATCGGCAGTGTGACCGATAGCTCACCGTCGCTGGTGCGCATCGAAATCAGCAGCGCCGAAGATTTCGAGAAATACAAAACCAAACTCGGCGTAGGACAGTATCTACTGATCGCCTCGGGCAATAATCTCTATCTGCTCGCCACGATCACCGCCGTTCGCGCCTCCCACATTGATCGCTCGAGGCCCGGCGTGGCCGATGACGGCGACAGCGGCGACGTCGATTCCGTCGCGTTCCGCTTCCAGATCGACACTCAGCCGATCGGCACGCTTTCGGAGGAAGGCGAATTTGCCCGCGGAACGCCGGCCCTTCCGGTGCCAACCGAATATGCCTACGTGACGCCGCCGGCGGTCCTCGGCGATATTTTCTCCAAACAAATCCGGTCGCCCTTCTCGTTCGGCACACTCAGTGTCGCGCCTGACGTGAAGTTCGAGGTTGATGGCGACCGCTTCTTCAGCAAACACGTCGCGGTGGTCGGATCGACCGGCTCAGGCAAATCATGCGCCGTTGCCAAGATCCTGCAGACCGTCGTTGGCATCGAGGAGAAAGCGAACGCGAACAAGGCCGCGCAGAAAAATGCGCATATCGTGATCTTCGATATCCATGCCGAATATGCTGCGGCTTTCAGGCTCGCCGAAGCCGAGAACTTTACGCTGAACCTGCTCGACGTCGATACGCTCCGGCTGCCGTACTGGCTGATGAACGCCCAGGAGCTCGAGGAGATGTTCATCGAGAGCCACGAGCTCAACTCGCACAACCAAGTGTCGCAATTCCGGCACGCCGTCGTGCGTAATAAATGCCGCCACAATCCAGGGTTGGAGAACCTTTCCTTCGACACGCCCGTCTACTTCTCGATTGACGAGGTCGTAACCTACCTTGAAAACATGAACGCCGAAGTGATTGGCAAGCTGGTCGGGGAGGGAAAGCCGAAGCTTGCCAACGAGACGTTAGTCGTAGATCGCGACAGTTGCTATTTCGACGCCCTCCAGTCTTTTGTCGTCGCGTCGACCGCGACGGCCACGAAAGCCAGCAACGGTCCCTTCCATGGAGAATTCGACCGGCTCATTCTACGGCTGCGTACGCGGCTTGCCGACCCTCGGCTGCGCTTCTTATTCTATCCCGTGAAAGACGACGGCGCTTTGCTCGTTACGAGCGATTTCGCGGATGTCGTGCGCCAATTCATCGGCTATCTTACGCAGTCTAACGTCTCGATCGTCGATCTGAGTGGCATACCGTTCGAGGTTTTGAGCATTGTCGTTAGCCTGATATCGCGGATGATCTTCGACTTTGGCTTTCACTATTCGAAAAATCGTCATGTTGGCGGCAACGTCAGCGACATACCGATCATGGTGGTATGTGAGGAAGCCCATAATTACGTGCCCCGATCGGGTGGAGCACAATATGACTCGTCGCGCAAATCGATCGAGCGGATCGCGAAGGAGGGGCGCAAATATGGCGTCACGCTGATGGTCGTGAGTCAGCGGCCGTCGGAAGTCTCGGAGACCATATTCTCCCAATGTTCGAACTTCATTTCGCTGCGGCTGACCAACGCTGTCGATCAGAGTTACATCAAGTCTCTCCTTCCCGACCTATCCGCCGGGATCGGAGACCTGCTTCCCAACCTCGGTCAAGGTGAGTTCCTCATCGTCGGTGACGCGCCGCTTATGCCGACGGTCGGTCGCTTTGCGCTGCCGGTTCCAGAACCGCACTCGCGCAGCGTCAACTATCTGCAGGAATGGAACTCCGATTGGCGCGAGGTCAATTTCGACGATGTCATTGACCGCTGGCGTGGCAAGGTGCTTGCGGCCAGCGTCTAGTACACTCGGAGGAGAGGGCGCTGGTGTCGCTTTATTCCTATGATCTGCTTCGGCCGGCGGGATCACACGGCCAATCCTGACGCGATAAGCGGACAGGTCAACAGCGGCTTCGCGTCAATGTAGCCCGTACGCTGCTGCGTGCGGGGCAGGAGGGGATAAATGGCAAAGCAAGCGAAGGCCGTCAGCGCTAGCCTCGACGACCGGTTCAGATTTGCCGATGACTCTTTTCCTGGCGTGGGGGGTGTCTGGCAGTCCCAGTTACGGATCGGCATCGGTGTGGACGATGGCGAAGGCTATCTGCTCCGCCTGTTCAAAAAGACCGGCACGCCGCTTGATGACGATCTCCGTCGTCTGATCGCGCGGGGCCTGCGCCGCGTCCGCCGGCTCCTCTCATCGCGTCGTTCTCGCAACCTGCTGGTCGAGGTGCGTGGCGTCGTCGAGGATCGCCATGAGTTCGCAATCCTGATGCTCGATCCAGGGACTCCGGTCTCCAGTCCCGCGCGCGTGCGGGCAAAGCAGGGTCTCTTCCTCTCTGGTGCCGGACGCAAGACTTTCTGGCGCAACATCGCCCGCATCGCCGAAGCATTGGCTGACTGCCACGATGCAGGTATCGTCCACGGCGCGGTCAGCGAGCATGTCTTCTTTTCGCACGGCGATGATCGGGAGGATTATCGCCTAGGTGGATATGAGACCTGCGTCCACATCAGCGACGGCGATCTTGGTGGTGCGCATCATCCGCTGCGGTCATCCGGCGCGATCTCATTCCGCCAAGACTGGATGGATCTCGGCCGGGCAGCAGCGTCGATCCTCGGCATAACGGCGGATAGCGGACCATCCTTAATCTCGATCGAGCGCCGGATGCTCGACAGGCTTGCCAACCCGCCGCAATATCAACTGTTCGACGGTGGCATCGTACTACGCGACTTGCGAGAAGTCATCGCAGAGCTCGACCGTGTGGGATCCAGTTCGGAAGGCGAAATGGTTCTCTATCCGACGTCGGACGTATTGCGCGGCGATCTGCCGCAGCTCACGTCCGGGACAATCACGGCGAACGATACAGCCGCCGTGCTTCGTTTCGTTGAGGAGGATATGCTGCGCCCGGACGCCCGCGCCGACTTTTCGGGCCGGGGTATTGTAAAGGTTTTCACAGATCTTGCGGTCTATGGCGTCAAAATCGTCGATAACCGGTTCGGAATGCTCGTTTCCGCAGAGAAGAGACGTCCCGCAGACCGAATCTACGACGCAGTCGAGCTGAAACACCGGCTGCACCTGTCGCGCACGCGGCAGACCGCTGAGGACCGGGTCCGGAAACTTGGTCCGGGGGCGATACCGTGGACAGATTCAAATGATCCCGCTGCGACGCAAAACGCGCTGCGAGACGTAACGCCCTGGTACGCGCTGATCGTTCTGGAAGCCTTCACCTGGCTCAGGGACCAGTTCCGAATTTATCCTATCGAGATCCTTCCCGCTTCGCCGGGCGATGAGGAAAACCTCGTCTGGGTCGTGCCGCGAACGGAATCGGATCGAGACCAGCGTCGCGTGCGGATGGGGATGCGCACTGCGGAAGAGGCATTTCGGCGCGATTTGCGGGATGATGACGGCAAAGCCGCGTGGACGCTCACCCCGTCTGACAAACTCGCTGGAGGGCGGGACCGGCTTCCAGACGTCCTTTATCTCGGCAGCAGCCTCTATCGGGGTCGACAGGCCTACGCCTTTGCCTCCAAGCAGCCCATCACAGCCCGGCAAGGGAATTATCTTCGCCCTCGGCCCGAGTCAGGATCTGAACGCGCGATCCGTCGCCGGCTGCAGAACATAGTCGCCGCTAGAACCAATGTGGACCTTCTACGAGCGCTGGACGATCCGGCTCAGGTTGGCTTCGACGAGATGCTCCGTGACATTGCGGCTCCCGGTGAGGCGCCGGCTGATCTAGACGATACAAAGGCACGCGCATGGCAGTCGATCGCATCTGGCAAATCCATCAACGTCGTTGTTGGACCGCCTGGCGTGGGCAAGACCTTCCTGATCTCGCAGCTGGTCAGGAATATTCTGTCGATCACGCGCGACGCACGCATACTCATTTCGGCCCAGAACCACGAGACGCTCGTCCAGATGGAGGCGGAGCTCAGGTCTGGCCTCTCGGAGACCACGTCTATTGTAGTGCGTGTCGAAAAGCCGGGCGACGACGATAAGCTGAGCGCATTACGCCAGGCGTCGGCTGCTTTGCTGCGATCTACGACTTCGCTTGCGCCCGATATTGCCGCTCTGCTCGCAAGCCAGCATAATCAGATCACGCAAGCTCTGAAACCCGTCGACGTAGCGGAGCGGGTGGTGGCCGACCGGGTCTTTCGTGATACCGACAACCTGTTGTTGCGCTCGTCCGATGTAACGCTTGCGACAACATCCTCCTATGTCATCGAGGAAATGATCGCAGATGGCGAGCAATTCGACTGGGTGATCATCGAAGAGGCGGCGCGGGCAAGCGGCGCGGAACTAATCGGCGCGCTCCTGCTTGGCAATCGTCGTGTCATGATCGGGGATCATCGTCAGCTTTCGCCGTTCGACGTGGTTGATCGCCGGAAATTCTACGATGTCGCGGTCGCGTCCGAGCTGCTCGCCGATGCAAAGGAACAGTTGGCGACGATATCCGACTTACCCGCTGAAGTGGAGGCTACGCTCGAGCTCATCAAATCCGACCAGCCGCTCCTCGAGGACGTTCTCGCGACAGCGGCGCGGCTTGAAGAAGCGTTTCGCTCGATCGCAGAACGCGAGGAAGACCGGGAGAAAACTTCGGGACGGCCTAGCTCGATCGCCAATATTTTGCTCGAGCAAAGCCGTATGCACCCGGCGATCAGCGACCTAGTCTCAAAGACATTCTATGACGGAAAGCTTGTCCCTTCGGAGCGCGTGAAGGCAAGGCCCGTGACGATCACAACGGGCCCGCCTTTCGTCACAGCGCCGATTGTCCTCGTCAATTTGCCAGCGCTCAGTAAAACCAGTAAACGGTCGTTCGAGCGGCAGGTCAAACGGTCCTACACCAATAAGACCGAAGCGGCGGCGTTGCTGGCGGCGATACAGCATCTGCATCCGTTGGCCGGTGAAAGCGGGCAGTCACCCACCCTTGTCATTCTGTCGCCCTATCTTGCGCAAGTCGGTCATTTCGAGAGCCTGTTCAAGCGTCAAATAGATTCGGAGAGCGGTACCTTATTCGGCTTCGACAGCCCGCGCAGGGACGGGAAGTTCGTATACACCAGCGATAGCTTCCAGGGTGGGGAAGCCGATGTCGTGGTCGCCAGCCTAGTACGAAACAATGCACTGGTCGGGACGCGGGCTCTGGGTTTCATCCGAAATCCTCAGCGCATGAACGTGCTGCTGAGCCGTGCCCGGCAGAAACTGGTGCTCGCGACGAGCCGCCAGTTCATCGAGGATGCCATCGAGGGAGTGGATCCAGACCATTCAGGCGGCGAGCTGGAGTTTCTTCGGACCATGTTCGGCGAGGTCGATCGCTTGGCGGCGACCGTGTTCGACGGCGTCGGTCATGGCGCCGCCATCATCAACACGGACGAGAACGGGAGGCTGCGCTTGTGAAGATCTTCCTTCCCGCCTGGCATTACCATGCTCGCGCAGTCGTCCAGCGGACCTGGGGCTGGAGCCCGGTCGAAGAGATGGTGCTTCTTACGCTCGATCATTCGCCAGGCACGATCGCGCAGCTGTCGAGTTCGCTGCAAATCCCGCGTCAAGTCGCGAGTTCAACCGTAGCACGGCTGATGCAGTTCGGCTTGGTAGAAGTCCGTATGGCGCCAACACCGGTCCTGACGACCAGCGCCGTCGGACATGCTTTCCTCCGCTCCGACCGCGCGCTGCCGGAGCGAACCACAGACCGCGAGGTCGGCATCAGCATCGTTTATGAAAAGGTCGGCCAATCGATTCTTCGCAATCGCGACGTGAAGACGATCCCGCTGACCAGATTACCTAGTTCCGCGCAGGCGGTCGGCTTTCCTGCCAGCGACCTGCCGGAAACGGACGACACGATGGCAGGCAGGGTCGCGAGCTATATGGCACGTTCGCTCCGCGCGGGAGAATGGCTGCGCGGTGTCCAGGCGATTAGCTCGGTGATCGAGCAACGATATCTAGAGTTGAATCTCGATGACGTTCGAAATGGCGTGTTCCCGGAAGGTACGACCGATCTTCTCGTCGAGGCACTCAAAACGACCATCAAGACCGGCGTCTTGCCGCAAGTGTCGATCCCGCCGCCCGATAGCCCGCCCTCCGCCAGAATCGCGTTCGAATCCGACCAGCTCATCGTCGGCGCCGAGGAGCATCTGAAGGCGTTCGAGCGTCTGGTGGCGGCGGCGCGATCCGATGTCTTTCTTCTCTCCACCTTTGTTGCCGAACAGGCGGACGCAAAGGGCCAAGAGCATCGGGAGCGCATCTGGCGCGCATTGGAGGAGGCCATCAGTCGCGGCGTAAGGTGCCATCTATTCTACGGCACGGTCCTCGATGACAAGGCAAAGAATGCGATTGCCATGCAGGAACTCAGCAAGCGCCTTTCAGCTGTGCGCGCCGCGGCTGGGTTCGTCTTGGTGCAGCGTGATTCGGTAAGAAGTCACGTCAAGATAGCTGCCGCGGATGATGGCCGTGGCGGCGCAGCGGTCCTCTTTGGGTCGTGCAACTGGCTTCAGTCGCCTTTTTCATCGGTTGAGATGTCTGTGGAACTGCGCGACAACCACGGGGCTGCAATCGGTCTCGACGTCTTGCGGTCGATTGTTTCGAACCTAGCCAGCGCCTCGCGCTCGGCTGAGGTGCTGCATTTCATGGCGTCCGACCTCCGCCGACGCGGGTCGTTCCTAGCGCCGGCTGCGCAAGCGGTCGAAGGTTCACGGGCTGAGCTGACAGTCGTCTATGCGGACGATCATGAGCAGTTGCTGCGGGCCGCAGCGCATTCTGCGAAGCACCGGTTCGTCTGCTGCACCAACAAGGTCGGCGCGAATATGGTGCCTGCGCTGTTCAACCCGGCGGAGGTGGCCGGCCGCCGCATTGAGGATGCTAGGGTCTATTTCTCTCGCTACACCGGTCCTACTAAACGCCGACATGTCGTCAAGCATCGCGAGCGCCTGCATGACATCGTCGAGCTGATCCCTTCGCGCGAGCCGCAGCTTCATGCGAAGTTTTTAGCTTGGGACGATGATGATGTGATTATCAGTAGTATGAACTGGGGATCGCAATCGGGTCTTTCAGGTAATCGGCTTGACGAAATCGGCCTGCATTTGAAGGGCCCGGGACTGGCCATCGCTTTGCTTGAGAGGTTCAAAGCGCTTTTGAAGGATTAATCGATCTTTTTGTGTGTGGATGCGGCGCATCTAGTAGAAGACGCGGCCGCTACCAACGGGTGTCCAAGCGGTGTTATAAGAGACAGGCAATGGAGCCAACTAACGCGTGATAATGCCCATCATCGAGGGAGATCCGGTATGGCGGATTGGCCGCCGCACCTCCGGGCGCAGGCGAGATTTCTCCAATTGCGGCTGTGCCGCCTGCTCGGCTGCCGAGCAGCCGGCGGCTGGATAGACCGTGGCTGGCCCGGTCTCGATCGATAGGGCGTGGTGGGAGCATCTGACTCCAACTTCGATGCACAAGCTGCGCGGCGAGCTCGAGCGGCGGCTGCGAGCTTGGTGCGAGACAGACTACGGCAAGTTTTGGTTGACCAGCGCGCTGGAGCCCGCTGGGGTGATCCGCATCAACGCCGGTGACGCCATCCCAGACTTCCACATGGTCGCGATGAGCAATGGGCCTCAGTTTGTCGCGCCGCAGGAACGGATCCGCCAGGGACATCGAAACGTCTCGGCGGGCACGGGCGAATACAGGTCTGGCAAGCCGCAAGAAGCCGAAGAGCTCATACTTTCACCTGTGATTCGTCTCGACCTCGTGACAGACCCTGCTTTGATGGCTGCGGCGCGCAGCCTCGACATCGATATGCCATCCTCGAACGTGACCGAGCCGAGCATTCTCTTCTCGGCACCTGCGCACATCCTGATTGCGCCGACTGGCTGGCCGAAGAAGTCATACGTGCTCTACCAGCACATCTTTGGTGAGGGCGGCTCCTACCCCGTCGATGGCTATTTCTACGTCGGCATAACCACGAGGAGCTGGAAGACTCGCTGGGCCGAGCATCGGCGCGCGATGCGCAAGGGCAGCCATTTGCTTTTCCATCGCAAGCTGAGGGAGGAACTTGCGGCTAGAAGGGTGACCTACATTCACCACAAGGTGATGGTCGTCACGACAGATATAGAGGCTCTATACGAGGCGGAGGAAGCGCTGGTGCGCGGGCATTGGACGGACACGCGGCGGCTCAACATGATCCCGGGCGGTCGGGCCGGCTACCGCTACCTGCGGCGCGGCGGCCTAGTAGGCTCTGGTTGGGAAGATCTGCCCGACGAACGAGACCAGGCCGTGTCCAATTGGTTGGACAAAAATCCTGACTGTCCTCTCCCAGCAACTTGAATCGCAGTGCGGCTGAACATCGACGTCAACTGGTCCCGCGGCCAGCCGCAACCATCCCTCCTCCTTTCATTCTGATATGCCGGTCAGAAAACGACCGTAGTGTAGGCTCGATACGAGGCCTGACGTTCGCCATAAAGCTCGGCAACGACAGAAAGTCTCAGCCCACCTCGTTTCAAAGCGCATAGATTCCCGTCCCGGAAAAGGCCGACATCAATATGGAAGGATGATCGCTTCTGGGACGCGCTGATTCGCTCGTGAATGTCCGCAATTTGGTGGCTACCCGCCAATCTCGACGCGGCTCAGGTCGAACAAGCTAAGACCGTCGGGGGCGGCAATGCCTTGACCGGAAATCCAGGGCTCCGAAATTGTCTGACCAGCTCGTAGTGCGTCTACCGACAAGCCGAAGAGCATCGCTGGGGCCACCGACTTACTCGCCGCGTTCAGGGCGGCGAGATCGCCGCCATCGAGGATGGGGCGGATCCCGAACGGCGTGATCAGCGCCGCTGCATAAACGCCCTCGTGCGGTTTAGTGGCGGGACGCTCGATCGGGTGCAGTAGGTCATCCTCGTGACTGGCGCTGACCTTGGTTGGCATGCCGTCGCGGTCCGGACTGGCCTTCACGCGCACCAGCACGCCGCCGGTTCGCCGCGCAGATCCGAGCAGCCCGACACGCCCCAGTCTAAGCGCGATGTTGGCGATCCGTCGACGCCTGATCCCGTCGGCGTGCTTTTCGCTCTCGCCCTTGGAAAACGTCCCGCCGTCGCTTGGCGGATCCCAGAGCAGCGACACGGACTCCCGTCGGCGGCTGTCGGTGGACCATAGGTTGGCAGCGACCCAGTTCCTCGTCGCCACCGCCCTTCCTGAGCGGTCCAGGACCTCGACGCGTCCGAACTGCTTTTTGCCTTCGGTTACGCAGGTCGGCTGACCGGTCATGAACGCGGGCTCCTTGCCCGTCAGACTGCCCTTCGCCTCACACAGGCAGTAGCTGCCCGACGCGGGGTCCCACGCGATCCAGTCGGGTATGTCGCCCTTCGCGGTCCGACGTATGGTGACGCCGTTCGGTAGCCGCGTGACGTTCGTTCGCAGAGGCACGAAGTCGGTGAACCCGAGCCGACTCGCGAGCAGAGCTCTTGAGAAGTAGCGGCCATAGAGCGCCGAGTAGGCGCGCCTCAGCTCGGCGCTCTCTCCGAGATCGCCGCCCCATCGAAGACGTACGTTATCGGCTGAGCTGAGGTGGGCAGAGAAAAGCCGCAGCCACGCTGGCACCAGCGGTCCGCCCTGCATTGTCTCGTCGGCCGCGGCGAGCGCCGCCCACCAGAGGCTGAATGGTTGGTGCACGGTCCTGTCGTGTGGAATCGAGGGTTCGACCGTGCGGATGTGAGTCCAGCGGAAGGGCATGGCAGGCGGGTAACACGAAAGTCCGGCGGGGTTCAGGCTTTTGACGAGGCCATCGGGCCGTCACATAGAATGGCGCACTCGAAGGGAGATCCTTCTGGTTGAGTTCCGCGAATAGTCCGGGTCGCCCGTGACCCCTTGGTTGTCGGTACCCGCTCGGACGGCTACTCGAGCAGGAACAGCTCCTCCGGTCGGTTGCCCGGTCCGCGCAGCGGGTCGAGTTCGCCCCTAGTCAGGGACGGCGTGTTGGCTCGTTGCCTCTCGTCGTGATTTGCTTCCGGTGGAGGAACAACGTCTGGAGGAGCAGGTCGGTCTCGCCGTCGGCGTCGGTCACGCTGTGCGATGCGCCGTCGAAGCGGGCGCCGGCACCCCCAACGCGGTCGCAGAACCACTCTACGAAGCGGCCGTCGACGTGGAACTCCTCCATGAGCAGCAGGTCGACGTCGCGCTCCTGCACGTTCGCCAAATAGGCGCCAAAGCCGGGGGGCGCGCTCACGGGCCGACACAATCGTGCTGGCCGGCGCTGACCGCCGCAGGGGCGCGGGATGGACGGCATTCGTCGCTCATGCTGCAGGCCGCAACTCGTCGATGTCGAACTCGCGCACGCCGATCTCGCCGGTCCCGTTCAGCATGTCCCCAGCCAGGGCGCGCTTGCGCTCCAGCAGCTCGTCGAGCTTCACGTCGAAGGTCTTGAAGTCGTCGGCAGCCACCGTCGGATAGTAGACGAAGACGTCGCGGGTCTGCCCGATCCGGTAGGCGCGGTCCGTAGCCTGGTCCTCCTTCGCGGGGTTCCAGGTCCGCGTGAAGTGGACCACGTGGTTCGCGGCCTGCATGTTCACCCCGAACCCAACCGCCACCGGCGACAGGATGATCACGCCGAAACCCGGCCGCTCCTGGAACGCCCGGATGCGCTTCTGACGACTGTCCGCTGCGCCGGCGGCGGCCGTCGTCTCCCCGTTGATGACGTCCACGGCAATGCCGAACGCGTCCCGTATGTAGTGCCGCAGCAGGCGCTGGATCGCCTTGAACTCGCAGAAGACGATGACCTTCTCATCCCGCTTGCGTATCGCCGCAAGGGTCGCGATCAGCCAATCGAGCTTGGGCGACCGGGCGCGATAGGCCTCAACGGCGTCGTACGCCTCCGCGCCGTCGGCGCCGCCGGGCTCCGAGCAGATCAGGCGCAAGCGATGGAGCAGGCCGAGGTGCGCGCCAGCCTTGTCCGCCCGTGCGCGGAAGCCTTCGATGGCGCCGACGTAGAGTCCGCGCTGGGAGACGCTCATCGGCAGCCGCCGGCTTGCGCGATCGACGACCTTGGCCTTCAGGTCGGCGGCGACCTCGGACTTCATGCGGCGCAGCAGCTGTGGCTCGATGATGGCGCGCAGCTCCTCGACCTTCGCGCGTTCGGCATCACCGTCCGCCTCTATGGGGCGGCGGTAGTCGGCGCCGAACTCGTTCAGCGCGCCGAGAAGGCCCGGCTGCACGAAGTCGAAGAGGCACCAGAGGTCCACGAGGCTGTTCTCGACCGGTGTGCCGGTGCAGGCGATCCTGAATGTGGCCTGCTGCTTTTTCGCAGCGCGGGTCATGGCCGCGTTCGGGTTCTTGATCTTCTGCGCCTCGTCGCAGACCATGATCGACCATCGCTCACGGGCGAAGGAGAACTCGAGGTCGCGCAACGTCTCGTATGTCGTGAGAACGACATCCGCGTCGCCTCGCCAGTCGGGCTTCAGGAACCGGACCAGTCCCTCGCGGCGCAGCTGCTCGTCGACCGACGACCGATCGACCCTCATGCCGGCCAGGCCCTCGCCATATGCGGTCAGCACCTTCAGCGACCCGGGCAGCAGGAACTTCTCGGCCTCCTCGCGCCAGTTCTCCAGAAGCGTCAGCGGCGCGACTACGAGCGCCGGCGGCATGTCGGGATCGTCCTGCCGGGCGCGAGCGATGAGGGAAAGGATCTGCACGGTCTTGCCGAGCCCCATGTCGTCGGCGAGCAGTGCCCCCCGGCACTGGTCGGGCGCCAACGCAAGGAGGTGCTGCAGCCACGCCAGGCCGGCGAGCTGGTGCTGCTTCAGCTCCATCTCCGGGCGCAGCGCCGCCGGCAGCGACGGTGCCGCACGGGGCGCCGCCAGCGCGGCAAGTCGCTCCTCCCTGTAATCGACCTGCTCGATGTTGCCCTTCAGTATCAGCGTCGGCCGCTTCCGGCCCGCGGGCGGCCGCGAGGGATCGAACGTGCCCGCCTGCGCCTCCGCACCGACCTGATCAAAGGTGGACAGTATCGCCTCCGCCTCGCGCACGGGCATGGGCGACGGGCAACCGCCGACCGACACGGTTTCGCTTCCGGTGCGGCGCGCCTCTTCTAGATCGGCGCGGAGCTGACCAGCAACCTCCGGCGTCAGTGGGACCGTCGCGGACTCGCCCGTCTCGGGGTCGCTCCAGCCGATGAGCGGCACAATGTTGTTGGGGAACCAGCCCTCGTCATCCTTCTTCCGCGATACCTGCGCCGAGTAGAACGAGGTCTCCTGGCCGATGCCGCCGACGCGGTCCGAGTAGCCGGAGAGGTCGTAGACCTGGCCGTGGCTGATCAGCGACGCGGCGTGACGCTCCACCGCGCGCCGCAGCGCGGCGCAGTGAAGGGCGCTGTCGCCATCCAGCTCGAACTCGTAGTCGTCCCAGGCGCAAAGCTGCAGTCCCCGAGCAAGGTGCCCCTCGACCTGCTCCACAAATTCGAGGACGTCGTGCTCCTCCAGCATCACATTGCGCGTCTCTAGCCGCTCGCCGGAGCCGAAGGTGACCAGGATCCCGAGCGCGCCCTCGCCATGCGTCTCCGGGACGATCGCCGCGAAGCGGTCGAACGAGATGCCCGCCTGTTCCTTGGCCTCCTCGAACTGGTCGGTGTCGACTACCTCCGCGGCGTCGGGACCGAGCGCCGCGACTGGGTTGACGAGGAACGCCTGCGCACGCTCGCCCGCAACGCGACGGCCGGGCATCCGCTTGATCTCGCGGAGCACCGTCGCGACCTCGGGCGACACGATCACCTGCACGACGCCTTCGGGAGTTACGAGATCGTACCGGTCGCGGACCTTGGTCGATGCATCGAACGCACCGAGCCAGTGACTTGGCGCCCCCTCGAACCAGGGCTGGACTTCGACCAGCCCGAGACCCTCTTCGCGCCGCAGGGAGAGCTGGAGCCGGTCCGGCGTGAGAACCACCGTGCGGTAGAGGAAGTCGTCCAGCATCGCGCCCGCGGCGAGGGCGTCCCGGCGGATGCCTCCCCAGGCACCCCGCTGCGCAGTCTCGCCACGATCCTCCGGCGGGCGGCGGCCGAAGGTCCGGACGCGGTCGACCAGCCGCCAGACCCCGGGGGGAAGGAGATGCGGAATGCCGTCAAGCTCGAGCGCGCCGCCGCGGAGCCGCGCGTTGTGGATCGTGCGCCGGTCACCGTCGAGCCATCCGTCGACGGCGACGGAGAACGTGGCGTCGGTCAGCGAGCCGCGGCTGACGAGGCGGGGAGAGGCCTCGATCCGCGGGGGCAGGCCAAGCACCTCCAGCTCGTCCCTGCGCTCGGGGTCCCCCAGCAGGCCGTAGAGCCGGTCCCAGGCGATGAGGTGGCCGCCCTCCACGACCGCGGCGATGCCCTCATCGCAGAACTCCTCGACGAGCGCGGCCACGGCCGCGGACCGCGCGGTCCCGTCGACTCCCGTCACCACCACCACGCCGGCATCCTCCACGCGAAACCGCTCAGTCGGAGTGGCCGTCGGCACCACGTTCGGCTTGCGCCTCCAGATCACGACTTGAGATACCAGGCGCCGCGCCGTTCGGACCACACGAACCCTCGGGTTCGCAGATCGGCGGACGCGGGCCCCCGCTCGGGGGCGTAGGCCCAGAGCGAGCCGCCCTTGTCGCGTAGGTCCACGGACTTGATGGAGTGCGCCGCGAACAGGGCGAGCACGTCCGGTGCCCCTGCGATGCTGCGGTCGACGGGGGTTGGGGCACGCACCCAAGACGGCGCGGCGACCGCCGGCGGTACCACGGGCAGGGGGCGGACGATTGGGGCGGGTCGGGGCTCCGGGGGCTGCGTCGGACGGGCTCCAAGCGAGGGCGCGCCGCCGAGCAGCTCGGAAATGCGGCGCTCGATCTTGCGCTCCCAGCGCTCGCCACCGACGTCCGTGTGGATCATCCGGGCCAGGTGGGAAGGATGCTTCAGCGCCGACTTGTTGCCGGAGATCGACGGCCGCTTGAGGTCGAATGGCGCCCCCGCCGCGTTGAAGGCGAACATGGCGTTCCCCTTTTCGCCGAACTCCACGAAGACGCGGCCGCCCATCCGCATGATGAACGCGTTGTTGCGGGCTGTGCCGGCGTCGTCGAGGCGCAGCAGCCGTCCGGCCATCGCCTTGCGCAGCGCCCGGAAGTCGGGCGTCGGGTTCCGGTATGCCGCCTCGCCGAGCGCGAAGTGCATGTCGTCGATCCGGTCGACATAGCCCTTCCAGAAGGCAACCCGGCGCTGGTCGTTCAGGCGGTCTTCGGAGAGGAGCGAGAAGAACTTCTCGATGAGCGACAGCTTCAGCCACGAGGAGACCATCTGGCGCGCGGCGTCGCCGACGCCGGTCCAAAGCGTGTCGTTCCTCTCGAGCCACGGGTTGCCCCAGCGCGCGACGGAGAGGTCGCGCAGCACCGGGTCGACCTCGACGGCGGCACACCTCGCGTACCGGTCCAGCACCCGCGCCAGCGCGCTATCCGCGAGCAGGTCGTGTCCGGTGATCAACTCGACGACCCGCGGCATCACCCGCCTGAGCCGCGCGTCGTCGTAGGCCACGGCGGCGTCGATCTGCGCGTCGAAGATCCGGCGCATCAGCCACGACGAGTCGCCGACCCCGAGATCGCGCCTCAATGGCTCGAGCACCTCCTCATCGCCTTCCAGAAGAGCGGACCCATACCGGTCGCACGGCGCCTCCCCGAGCAGGTTCGGGTGCCCGTCGATCGTCGCTAGCCAGTCCGGCGGACTGCCCTGGCGCTCGAGCATCGGAAGGTTGTCGTTGAGGTACTCGCGCAGCATCGTCCAGTTGCGACGTCCCGCCTCGACCGCGTCGGCCGGGTCGTAGCGCACATAGCCATCAAGAAGTCCGCGCCAGCACCTGCGGTAGGGACGCCGGAGATCGCGGAAACCATCGACCTCATGGATCAGGTTCGGAAACCTGTCAGGATCCTCGATGAGAGACGACGCCTGCGGATCGCGCAGCGTGGTGCCCCAGCATACGAGGCGTGCCGCCTTCACGTCGGGAAGCCTGCCGGTCTCCCTGAACCTGGAGACCTGCTCGCGTAGGCGGTCCGGGGCTGCACCCGAGCCGGACCCGGCTCCGCCGAGCATCGCCCTCAGCTGGCGGACCTCCGCCCTCAATCTCGAGAGGTCGGGCTCTGGCACATTGCGAAGGGCCGCGTCCCCGAACGAGCGCATGCGCTCGCCGAGCCGTATCGCGCGGGGGCTCAGAGGGCGCATGCGCCGAACTCCCCGTCGTACGCTGCCACGGCCGGGGCGGTCGGCTCCTCGACGCCGAAGAACTCGAGCCGGAGCTCGATGCGGCGGCTGGCATCGAGGGACTCCCTGGCGGAATTGGACGAATAGCCCCCGACCAGGAAGAGCCTCCTGATCTCCTCCAGCTCCGACCGGCTCATCACGCGCTCGCCCGCGCCTGGCGCAGTCATGAGCGCGCAGAGCACCCGCTGGCTGCGCTGAAGGCTCAGGTTGAGGTTGTAGAGGTAGCTACCCCGCCGGTCGGTGAAGCCCTCCACGACGATTCGCTTGAGCCAGCGGCGGCCCGCGGCGTCGCGCGCGATCGCGAGGACCTCGGGTACGAAGGCGCGCAGCAGACGCTCCTGGTCAGGGCTCAGCGTGTGGCTGGACGTGTTGAACCTGGCGCGATCGCCGAAGTCGATGACCGCGCGGTTGCGGTCGACGCGGACGCCGGGTTGCCGATCCGCCGCCTTCTGTATGCGGCCCAGGAGCCGCTCGATCGCCTGCTGGCGCTGGCTCTCGAGTCGCTCCTGCTCCGTGATCGTCCGGGTGACCGCTAGGAGGGCGACGCTCATGACGAGCAGGAAAAGGACCATCAGAGCCGTCATCAGATCGGCGAACGAGATCCAGAAGGGCTTCTCGCCGTCGTCGCGACCCCGGTGGGCGACACTGATGCGCTGTCCGAACATTCAGCTCACGCCACCTTCCGCGTTCCCACCGGTAGCGCGAACTCCAGTTCCTGGATCGCCTCCTTCAGCAGGCCAGTGGCCTGGCTGAGCTCCTGGTGGAACTGGCGGTTGGCCTCGACGACGGTCCCCCGCATGCCGTCGGAGAACCTCTCGTGCGAGGTCGCGATGACCTGGGCCACCTCGTCCAGGAAGCCGTCCGCCTCCTGCTGGGCGGACGCGAGCCTCTGCGCCGCGCCCTCGATGCGCGACAGCACGTCGGCGGTCAGCGACGCCTCGCGTGACGCGACCTCCACCGTCTGCCTCAAGCCCTCCAGCATCGTGGCGACGGCATCGCGCGCGCTGCGGTAGTCGGTGACCACCGAGTCCAGGCTGCGGGCGGCGCCGGCGACGCTACCGGCGGCATCGGTCAGCCCGGTGGTGACCGCCGCCATGCGCGAGAAGCCGTCAGCGGCCTCGCGGCCCGAGGCCTCGAACCTTCCCGCGGCCGCCAGCAGGGTATCCGCGCCACCGTTCAGTCTCGCGAAGGCGTTCGCGGTCGTGGCCTCGATCCGGGAGACCATCTCACGCACCGCGTCCAGCATGCCGTCCACGTTGTTCGTCAGGGCGCCCACGCTCTCGCCCATCCCGCCCACGTGGCGCGCGGTGTCGGCCGACCGGCGGTCGTCCTCCTCCGTCTGGCGGCGCGAGCGCTCGTCCGCCTGGCGCTCGACGCCGGCGACCGCCTCGGCCAGCCTCCGGCCGAGCTCGCCGAGCATCTCCTCCAGCCTCGCGCGCGTCTCGTCCTGCGCGGCACCCTGGCCGGCCCGCATCTCGCCGAGCGCGGTGCGCAGCTCTTCGGTGATGGAGGCCTGCCTGCTCTCGGCCGACTGCACCGCCTCGAGCAGCTTGGCGGCCATGGCGTCGGTGGCGCGGGTGCCAGCGGTCTCCATGTTCGAGGTGAGCTCCTGGAGCCGGTCGACGGCGGTCTGCATCGCCTCCACCGTGCGCTGCTGCATGTCACCGATGCCCGACAGCTGCCCGCCGAACATGCCCTCGAGCCGGTCGCTGAAGCTCGCTAGCACGTCGGTCAGCAGGTGCGTGACCGCGGAGGACTGGTCCTGGCTGACCTGCCCGACGGCGCCTGCGATCTGGTCGAGCGGCTCCTTCAGTGCGGTCGTTAGCGCACTGGCTATCGAGCTGCCCAACTCGCCCGACCGCTCGTTCGTGGCCGCGATCTGCCGCTCCGCCAGGTCGGTGAGGATCTCCTTCAGGTCCGCGACGAGCGCGTCCTTGAGGATGCGCGTCTGCGCCGCGGACTCCTCGGACGAAGACACGAGGCGGGCGAGATACTCCTCACCAGCGCCAGCCTCATAGGTCGCGTCGACGCCGTGGTTCAACCGCGCGAGCTTCCCGTAGAGACCGTTCAGGCGGTACTTCTCCACGACGGTGGCGAGGATGGCGAGCAGGATCGCGAACGCAGACACCGTGAACGCCTCGCTCACGCCATTGAGAAGCGAGGTGAGACTGTGGCGAACGACGCCCGCGTCCTCCGAGATCTCGAAAGCCCGGAGACCCTTGAGCAAACCGAAGAACGTGCCGATGATCCCGATGCCGGTGAAGATGCCCGGCAGGTGCTTGAAGAACTCGGCGTGCACCCGGTTGTCGATCACGGCGTGCGGCGACAGGTACATCTCCGAGGGCACCGTCGAGCGCACCGCCACCTCGACCAGCTCGCCGGTCGCGGGGTCGAGCGCCTTCTGCGCATGGAGGGTCTCCCGGTACTCCTGCCAGATCTTCGCCAGTGGGACGTCGGCCGCGAAGCACGGGGTCAGGTCCCGCCCGCCGGCCGCGTGCGCCGCCTCCACCTTGCGGGCCACGTCGTCGAGGGTGGCGCCAAGATGGTTCGCCGGCAGCAGGAAGTAGCGCACGAACCCGACGGCGAAGCCGATCAGGAAGATGGCGACCAAGATCGGTACGATCGGAACATCCGAGAACATCATCTAGCGTCAATCCCCCCGGCGACGCCCCCCGGCGCCACTCCGTCCGGAGAAGACGACCCGGATGTCGGCATGCTGCTACAAGATCGCCGGCGTTTCAAAGACTAACCGCTGGCCACTTGTGAGAATGTACTACCCCCAAGGCCGAAGGCTATGGAATTCGGCCGGTAAATAGGACAGCATCGTCAGCGAGGGGGCTGTCATGGAAGGTTCGGGAGGCTGGCTCGCGCGAGTCGCGAGGCGCTTCGGCGCTATGCTGGGCGGACACGACGCCGTCGACGACGGCCAGTCCGCCGACGCCCGCTTCGCCGCGCCGCCTGCGCCGCCGACGCATTCCGAGGAACGGCCCTCCGCAGAGGTCGCCGGGCATCCCGGCGTACGCGCGGACGCCAGCGGTCGCTACGTCTCCGGCGGTTACTCGTTCTCCACCCTCGCGCAGGCGATCGACCACGAGCGCAGGCGTCAAACGCCCGCGGCACCGGCCCCGGCGTCGCCGGTCGCCGCGCCTGCGGCCCAGGGGAGGGCGACGCCACGCTGGATCCCCGCTCCCGAGACGATCTCGGCGGGCGGAAGGTCGTTCACCGCGGACATGGTCTACCATGGCACGCCGCTCCGCTACGATCCGCGACACGACCAGTCCCGGATAGACCCCACGCTGCGCGTCGATCCGCGGGGCGACCCCTACGGCACCACGCTCGACTACTGGCCGTCCTACCAGGGTCTCGATCCGCGCGCGCGGGCGACCTACATCTCCTGGCTCGAAGGCGGCCGCGACGACCGGGCCATCCCCGTCGGCTACGTCTTCGTGTTCTTCTACGGCCTGGAGCAGCGCCTGCTGCTCGACGACTCGAGGGACGAGGCCCCACCGATCCTGGCGGAGACCCGCCGGCTCCTTGCGCTCCACGGCGACAACCACTCGTTCCGATCCTACGCGGGCAGGCTGCTGGCGCTGTCCGCCCTCTACGAGGACCAGGACGACGCGCCGCCGACCGCGGCATGCGCCCAGAACTACGACCTTGAGATCCCGCTCGACGTACGCGTGCGCCTCGGGCGCAGGCTCCGCGACGGAAAGGCCTTCGACGCCGACGATGCGCTGCGCTGGGTCCTGGCGCTCCCGGACGTCTACCTGCGTACGCCCGGCCAGCGATGCTTCGAGGAGCTGCGGGCACTGTGGTCGCTGCGGTTTGCGGCGCGCTATCCCGAGGGCCTCACGATCCGGCGACCCAGGGCCACGCTCAAGCACGAGTACCGGGCCGCGAGCGGCAAGTTCACCGCCAGCCTGGACGTCGGCGAGCTGCCCGACGTGTCGGGGACCATGGGCGTCCTCGGGCCGCTACGGGCACTGCTGGAACTCTGCATGGAGGACCTCTCCCAGTTCAGCCGCCTGCTCGGACGCGAACCCGAAGCGCGCGGCATGCTCCGCGCCGACCTCCTGCTGCCGGCCGAGCTGCGCGAGGGCAGCGCCCGCCTGACCTCGTGCCGCGAGAAGCTCGCCGTGATCGTGTCGGGAACCAGTCGCGGCGTGCTGACGGCCGCCGAGCTGGCGCGGATGCTGGACATCGAGCCGGAACCCGGGGCCGACAAGCTGTCCGCCAGTCTGGTCAGGCAGATCGTCACCGCCCTCGACGCGCTCCACCATGGGTGCGAACCGGACCGCCGGTACGGCCCAGGCTCGAGCCTCCGCGCCCAAGCGCCAGTCGCGCTCTTCGCCATGCAGGGAGGCGGACCCGTGGATCACGAGCGCCCCGCGTACGCCGCCGCGCGGACGATGGTCGAGATCGGCATGCTGGCGGCCGCCTCCGACGGCGAGGTGGTCGATGCGGAACTCGACACGGTCGAGCGCCGGCTCCGCTCGCTGCCCGACCTGTCGGAGCACGAGGTGGCGCGCCTCATGGCGTGCGGTCGCGCGCTCGCCGCGGACCCGCCAAAGGTCCGCTCGGCGCTGAAGCGCCTTGCCGAGGTGGCGCCCGGACAGCGCGTGGCGCTGGCGGCGTCCGCGGTCGAGGCGGTGCTCGCGGACGGAACGGTGCAGCCGGACGAGGTCAAGTTCCTCGAGGCCCTCCATGCGGCGCTCGGCCTGCCGGCCGCGGCGCTCTACGCCTCGCTCCACCGCGGCGCCGAGGACGCGGGTCCGGTGACGGTTTCCACCGGTGGCGCCGAGCGGCTCGTGCCCATCCCTCCGGAGCGGCCGGCAGGCGCCGTCCCCATCGACGCCGCCAGGCTCGAGCGTATCCGGGGCGAGACGACGCGCGTGTCGGCGCTGCTGGCGACGATCTTCGTGGAGGACGAGCCGGAGGCGCAGCAGCAGGCCGCACGCGCTCCAGCCGAGGCGGGTGCAATCGACGGTCTCGACGCTCCGCACTCGAAGCTGCTGCTCGCGCTCCTCGCCGGTCCGCTCGGTAGGGACGACTTCGATGCGGCGGCAACCGCTCTGCGGCTGATGCCGGACGGGGCGATCGAGACGATCAACGAGTGGGGCTTCGACCGCTTCGGCGAGCCGGTCCTCGACGATGACGACGCGGTCCGGGTGTCGCCCGACGTCATCGATCAGCTAGAATCCCTGGGAGCCTCAGCTTGAGTTCAATCCGCCGCAAGGACCGCGACCTGATCCTGCAGGCGCTATCGGCCGGCGTCGTCCCGCGCGTCGGGCTGCGCCACATCCAGGTCGGCCGCTCCCGCGAGGTCGAGGCGCTGGTGCGCGACATCGACCGGATCGCCGATACCGGCTCATCGATGCGCTTCGTCATCGGCGAGTACGGCGCGGGCAAGACCTTCTTCCTCAACCTCGTGCGCCTGATCGCGCTCGAGCGGAAGTGCGTCACAGTCCACGCAGACTTGGCGCCCGACCGGCGCGTCCACGCCACCGGCGGGCAGGCGAGGGGGCTCTACGCGGAGGCGGTCCGCAACATGGCGACGCGGACGCGGCCGGAGGGCGGCGCGCTGCCGAGCGTCGTCGAGCGCTTCGTCACCGAGTGCGTGCGCGAGGCCGAGGCGGCCGGCAGCCCGGTCGAGCGCACCATCGACCGCCGCCTCGCGCCGCTCCTCGACATGCTCGGCGGCCACGACTTCGCCGCCGTGCTGAAGGCGTACTGGCGGGGACACGAGGACGGCGACGACGCGCTCAAGTCGTCCGCGCTCCGCTGGCTCCGCGCGGAGTACGCCACCAAGACCGAGGCGCGGCAGGCGCTGCCGGTGCGCAGCATCATCGACGACTCCGACGTCTACGACACCTTCAAGCTGCTCTCGGGCTTCGTGCGCATCGCGGGTTACGCCGGCATGCTCGTGGTGTTCGACGAGATGGTGAACCTCTACAAGCTGCAGAGCTCGCAGGCGCGCAACCAGAACTACGAGCAGATCCTGCGGATGCTCAACGACGTCCTGCAGGGGAACGTGGAGGGCCTCGGCTTCGTGTTCGGGGGCACGCCCGACTTCCTGCTCGACAGCCGCCGCGGCCTCTACAGCTACCACGCGCTGCAGTCGCGGCTAGCCGAGAACAGCTTCGCCACCGATGGACGGGTGGACATGAGCGGACCGGTGCTCCGGCTGCAGAGCCTGTCGCCTGAGGACCTTCTGATCCTTCTTTCGAACATCCGCGCCGTCTTCGCGCTCGACGATCCGGCGGCCCACCTCGTGCCCGACGAGGCGCTGACGGCATTCATGGAGCACTGCAACCGGCGGATCGGAGAGGCCTACTTCCGGACGCCCCGCAACACGATCAAGGCCTTCGTGCAGTTCCTGTCGGTGCTCGAGCAGAACCCCGAGACGGACTGGCGCGAACTGCTCGGCGGGGTGGCGCCCGAGGCCGAGGAGGATGCCAGCGACGAGGAGGCGGACGACGAGCTTGTCGACCTCCGGATCTGAGGCCACGTCCTTCGACCGGCTCCATCGGGAGGTCCGGCGGTGGATCCGCGAGCAGGGCTGGACGGGGCTGCGCGACATCCAGGACCAGGCGACCCGGACCATCCTCGGCTCGGGTTCGGACGTAGTGATTATGGCGGCGACCGCGTCGGGCAAGACCGAGGCGGCATTCCTGCCGCTGCTCACGCAGGCGGCGGAGGCGGGGCCCGGCGGGCTGCGCGTGCTGTACGTCAGTCCGCTGAAGGCCCTGATCAACGACCAGCATAGGCGCCTGGAGCTGCTCTGCGAGCGTCTGGAGTTGCCCCTGACGCGCTGGCACGGCGATGCCCCGGCCGGCGCCAAGAGGCGGCTGCTCGGCCGGCCGGAGGGCGTCGCCCTGATCACGCCGGAGTCGATCGAGGCGCTGCTGCTGCGGAGGCCGGCGGAGGCCGCGCACCTGTTCCGGGGACTGCAGTCGATCGTCATCGACGAGCTGCACGCGTTCCTGAAGGGCCCGCGCGGCCTCCACCTCGCGTCGCTGCTGCGAAGGGTGGACCGGCTGTGCGACTCGCGGCCCCGCCGGGTCGGCCTGTCCGCGACGCTCGGCGACGAGACGTCGGGCAAGCGCTGGCTCGACCCCGCCCGGCCGGACGCGGCGGTCGTGCTCCGGTCCGAGGCGAAGGGTCCAGGCCTCAAGCTGCAGATCCGCGGCTATGCCGAGCCGCCCGACGCGGACGGGATCGACGAGCTGGCGGAGGACGGCGCCCAGGATGCGCTCAGCCGGATCGCCGACCACCTCTACGGCCACCTGCGAGGGTCCAACAACCTCGTCTTCGGCGGCTCGCGCCGGACCGTCGAGGCGCTGGCCGACCGGCTGCGCCAGCGCTGCGTCCGGAACGGCGTGCCGGAGGAGTTCTTCCCGCACCACGGGAGCCTCTCCAAGGAGCTGCGCGAGACGCTGGAGCTGCGGCTGAAGGCCGGTGACTTGCCGACGACGGCCGTGGCCACCACGACGCTGGAGCTCGGGATCGACCTCGGGAGCGTCGCCTCCGTCGCGCAGATCGGGGCGCCCAAGTCGCTCGCGAGTCTGAAGCAGCGGCTCGGCCGAAGTGGGAGGCGGGGCGAACCAGCCGTGCTGCGCATCTACGTCCGCGAGAAGCACCTGGCCGCCGACTCCGACCCGCTCGACCAGCTGCGGCTGGGGACGGTACGGGCGGTCGCGGCCGTGCGGCTCCTGCTCGAGGGATTCGTGGAGCCCGCCACTCTGGACCCGTCCCTCGCGACAGTCGCGCTGCACCAGACGCTCTCGACCATAGCGTCCGCCGGCGGAATCCGCCCTGCCGCCGCGCACCGTGCGATCTGCGGACGCGACAGCTACCTGAGGATGGAGCCCGGCGACTACGCCGACCTGCTTCGCGGCGTCGGACGGCAGGGTGTGGACCTGCTGGAGCAGTCGTCGGACGGGCTGCTGATGCTCGGCCCCGCCGGCGAGCGGATGACGGAGGGACGGGACTTCTACGCGGTGTTCCAGACCGACGAGGAGTGGCGGCTGGTCTCCAGCGGCCGCACCCTTGGAACGGTGCCGATCTCCAACGTGCTCGGGATCGGATCGCTGGTCGGCTTCGCCGGCCGGCGCTGGCGCGTCGAGGCCGTCGACGACCGCGCCAAGGTGCTGGAGGTGCTGCCGCACCGCTCCGGGCGCCTACCCAAGTTCGATCCCGTGACCGGCGAGGCGGTGCATGGCCGGCTGTCGAAGATGATGCGCTGTGTCCTCGAGGACGCGGAGGAGCCCAGCTACGCAGATCCGCAAGCACGGGCCTTCCTGGCGGAAGCACGCTCGGCATACCGCCGGCTCGGCGTGGACACCCGGAGCGTGGTCGAGGCCGGCGGCGACGCCTACCTCATGACCTGGGCCGGGACCGCCGTGAACGATCTCCTTGCGATCCTCGTGCAGGCCGCCGGCGTGGAGTGCGAGGCGAACGACGTCGGGATCATCGCGGTCGAGTGCGGCGCCGACGAGCTCGTCCGCCTGCTCGCCTCCGTCATTGAGTTCCCGTCGGTGGAGAGCCTTTCCGGATTCGTCGAGAACCTCCGCTCGGCGAAGCTGGATGAGTTCGTCGACGAGAACCTGCTTCGACGGCTTTGGGCAGCCCGTAATGTTCCGGTACGGCAGGAGGCAATTACGGTCCTTGCTGAGGCACTCGAGCGCGTTTGAAGGCGGCGTCGGAGCCCGGGCGGTCTCGACCTCTGACCGGTGAGACCGGCGGTGGCCCGCCATGAACTCGTCGACATAAGGAATATGCCATTGCAGCCATGACCGCCCCGGTCGATGCCAGAAGGCGGGCTTCCCGGCAGATGACGTGCGCACGAAACTCGCCCATATATAAGCTGCGGCAAACCCAAGTTGTACGTTCGGGAGAACATCGCCACGAGGTAGGCTACAGGCGCTTCTTTCTCGCGGAGGCAATCGGCAAGTACTTCGACGCCGATACCAAGATGCGCCATCGCCTCTACGCTGCGGCGCTCCAGCTGTTTGCACCCATGCTGACGAACGTCGCTCGCAAGGCGTTCGACCACTGGCGCGACCGACGCGTCATCGCCCGACGGTCAAGTGGCGGATCGACCCAACACGACACGCCGGCGTCCGAAGAAAGCCGCCGATCCAAAGACCGAGAGCGACCTGAAGGCCGATAGGAGGTGACTATCAAGAGGTTGACGAGCGGAAGCCCGTCGAAGACATCGGATGGCATGAGCGATGAACTCACGCGCTATCTCGCTGCCTTCACGAAACAGGCGCAGATTGCTGGACTTCCCGTGCGTCGCCCAGGCAGGAACTGGTCGCCCTTGGAGCCGCTCGACCGGAGATCACATGTCAGTCTCAGCGTTACGCGGCACCGCATCCAAGTGAACCTCAACAACGAGGACGACGACGCCGGAACGAAACTCGCTAGGCTGCATGCTGACCGGTTCGCTATCGAGGAGGAGGTTGGAGAGACGCTCCTGTGGGAGAAAAAGGCCGGCCAAAGAAAAAGCGCCGTCCGCGCGGCGTTGATGGCTGGCTATGCAGATCGGAACTGGGACAGTCAGCACGCGTGGGCTATCGGAATGATGAGGCATTTTCAGCGAAGCTTTGGAATACGCCTCGACTAATCGCGACTGTTGATCGCGACTTAGGGGATCCGGAACACGGTCAAGCTTGGCAGAGCGCCGACCTTAGGCTCCAGAGTTCAACATGTTTAAGGAAGACAATCATCACGCTTCACTCACCAGGGACGGTGAACGACATTGGATCAGCTAATTGGAAGTCCTGCCCATTCGGTGAGCTGCTGATCCTGCCTTAGTCTAAGACGGCGCCAAGTCAGCCCGTCGAATATCGCGTCGCGGGTAGCGGTCATCTCGACGGGCAGCGCGGCCCCGGCTTCGCACGCGAACCGAGCAGCTAGCGCTTCATTGCTCATCCAGGCGTTGTCCCACCAAGTGATAATCGCGGTCCGCGCGGCGGCTAGCGCGTTCGCACTGGGCAGGAGGTCGCGCTTCTCCCGCTGATTGAGCGTTCGGTGCGACGGCATGAGGTTCCAGAGGTCACCGCAGGGCCACGCCGACCAAGGCAGGCAATGATCAATGTCGAGCGTCGTATCTGACAGCGGCCGGTCCGACCAAACGCAGTGCAGGCGTTCTCCCCGCCGGAGCCTGTCGACTGCTATATCGCGCGCAACCGACACATCACGTCGAGGTTCTATCCAGGCCAGGGCCGCCTCAAGTTCGCCTGGAACCGTGCTTCTGCCTTGCCGTTCCATGTAGCCGCGCATGAGGCGCGCCCATTCCGCCGCTAATACCGGTTCGATCCAGACGCCAAGCCGTTGCATCGTCCGCCAAACATGTCCGGGAACGGCGAGTCTGCCGAACGCGCCCAAGGCGTCGGTACCCAGCGCGATTGCCGAACCACGTGACGAGCGAGCCGTCGCGGCGGTAAACACGCGCTGCTCCGAGTTCGGGTAGCGGATGAAGTTCGCGGGCATGGTGGCAATCGTGCGCGATGCGTCGGCGATCGCGCCAGCCACGGCCTTGGCGCGCTCACCGGAAAAGGTGGCGCCCACCCGGAAGTCCAAGGGCGCTATCCCATCGGCCAGAAGAGCCCGGAAGCCTTCTTTCGCGAAGCCAAGCCCGTCCGGACCGGCGTTCCCGGGCATCTGGGGCAAGCCGCAACGTACGAGCGGCAGATACATGCGCACCCAGTTTAGCGCTACGGCACCAAGCGGCACTTCGACGCTATCGTCAGTGGGGTGCGGCACGCCAAAGCTTGGTGTCCGGTCCGCGATCTTCGCGATCGCCCGCAGCAAACCGAGCTTGTAGGTTGAGGACTTGTCATCGTTCAGGACGATCCCTCGCAGCAACGGCAGCGCTCCTGCTCCGTCATCGGGCAAGGTCATGGCGAGGGTGGTCCATGCTACGCCAGG
>SXGT01736830.1_pt1 | contig 39673 bp, 49 predicted proteins | sample 3176221 | NCBI WGS metagenome assembly SXGT01 (sample SAMN11356862, study PRJNA531348) | freshwater metagenome | isolation source: freshwater sample F1-120 | place: China: Fuxian Lake, Yuxi | collected 2017-12-25 | reverse complement strand
GAATAAATTTTCCGCCGAGCAAAGCAGATTTAACAAAAAGATCATATTTTCTAATAATGTTAGAACCCTGACTGTCAGCAACCATACCTCCAGATTCTTGATTAAATCTCATAGCCGTGATTACTGTCATAATATTCGGCTAAAATCCTAACTTATAAACTTTTCTATTATATGACTACTATTTAATTACAACAAAAACCAAACATTTAAATACCCTCAAATTTTCGCCCCTGTATGATACTAAAACCAGAAGTAATAAGAAAAGTAAAAGAACACTTTGACTTGAACATTTATGAAACTAAAGTCTGGCTGGCTCTACTTTCAAAAGGAATTGTAACCGCAGGAGAAACAGCTGAACTTTCAAGTGTTCCGCGTTCAAGAACATATGATGTTTTAGAATCTTTGGCTAAAAGAGGATTCGCAATAATAAAAATGGGTAAGCCCGTTCAATATATTGCAGTCGAGCCAAAAGCAGTTCTTGAAAGAATGCAGACAAACGTTTTAAACAAAGCCCAAGAAAAAGTTAACACTTTATCAAGTTTAAAAAACACTCCAGACTATCAAGAAATAGTTCAATTACACAAAGACGGAATAACTTCTGTAAAACTTGAGGATTTGTCTGGGCACATAAAAGGCAGAGCAAATATTTTAGGCAAGCTAAAAGAAATGTTTAATTCAGCAGAAAAAGAAATTCTAATTCACACTTCAATTGACGATTTTGAAGACAAGGCTCGCGTCATTTCATCTTTGCTCAAAAATATAGACGCTGAAAAAATAAAATTGAGAATATCTTTGACAGGTGACTCGCACAGAATTCGCAGATTCGCTTCAAGAAACGATCTAAAAATAAAAGAGTCCGATCAAAACGGAAAATATTACATCGCTGATAAAAAAGAAATGCTTTTTATGATTCACCCAGAAAACGCAGATGACGAAATCGGTCTTTGGGTCAACTCACCTTACTTCGCAAATTCATTGATAGCAATGCTTGATAAAGTCATCAAGAACTGAGATGCGCAATTTAAAAAGAGAATACTACGGGGGAGAAATAAACATCATAGTCTGGAAACAAGGAACAGAGGAATCTTCAAAATATTTTATTAATTATAGCAGAAATGGTTCTGCTGAAGCGTTTATTGAAATTCAAAGCACACCAGATTCAGAAATAATAGGTGCATTTTATGATGTAAATGAAAAGGGTCAACAGGCAGTATCAAATTTACTATCTGACAATCTATTACTGGGGAAACTTAGAGTTCTAACTTCATCAGAACTTGAAGAAACTCTTTATGAAGATTAACTACACATTTTAATTTCAGTAATGTGCATCTCATTAATCTTTTTTTCATTTGATTTCTGCCACACATCCAAATATGAACGCAAATCAAAATTTATCGGAATGCGCGCGTGAATAAATTTTCCTTTAACAAAAGTATTCAAATGCTCTTTTTTGAAATGAGCGACGTGCTTCTTCATAAACAACGGCGGACCAATGCGCACAATTTCGCGTCGCGATTTCGCCAAAATATAAAATTCCGCATTCTGCTCTCCAGAATATGAAAAATGACTTTCTTCAATTTTAAAATAACATCTTATTTCTTCAGCCAGCATTTCGGAAAATTTCTTCATTTTTGTGCCGGCAATATCCCCTTGCTGTTTATCAGTTTTTAAAGTCAGATTTACAAAATCTAATTTTTTACGCGAAGCGTGTTTTCTCAAAGATTCTACATTCAATGGTTTATTTACAAAAAAATCAAGCGAAGGCCGTTGTAAAAATAAATTCGCAGCTCTTTGCATATTTGCAAAAGTCTCGTGAGACAAAGCAGCCAAGGCGTTTCTTTCTTTATATGTCGGGTCAATTAAAATTATTGGCGAATGTAATTTAGCTTCATTCAGCTCCACAAATACATCATTTCTAATTTTGTAATGTTTAGCCAAATCAATAACTACACGCTCTCCATTTTTTATTTTAACAAGCGCACGTAACATTTTCAAGAAGCTCTTGTAATGAATTATCAACAGCTCAACAGTATATCCTGAAAAACCTTTAACATATGTCTCCGCGCCGTAAACTTTCTGCGCTTTGAAAAATTGTTTGGCTAATCTCACATCGTCGCAAAGTCCCTTGACGTATTTTTTAACATAAGGCACATGAAAATAACTTAAATCTGTAACGTTCCTTTCATCCTGAGGTTTTTTTATTCTCGTCACAGGAATTACTTCAAAATATCCATTAGAATCATCACTCATAACTTTAAAATAATCTCTACTTCCGTGTATTTTCTCAACTTTTAATCCACGATTCTTAGCAACATTTCTTAGCACAGGTTCAAGAATTTCAGAAAGCTGTTCATATTTCCAGTCAAATCTTACAAAAACATCGACGTCATATTTATCAGACTTTATGAATGTCCCTTTGGCAAAACTTCCGCCGACAAAAACATCCGCATCTATTTTCTTTCTAATGAATTCTTTTTCAAGCGCATCTAAAAAATATCTCGTGAGCTCATTAACTTTTTTTAATGCATTTTTGTCAGGAAGCAATAATTTTATTTGCTGTTTAATAATACTTTGAACGCTCTTTTTCATAAACTCTATAAGTCACGCGCATTTTAAAGCTTTTAGCAAAGCAAAATTGTCAAATACGCGCAAGATGAGAGTTAGTTATTACTTCCCGTTTTGTTTATTTATCGTTGACACAATATCAATAACATACTTACCATCTTCAAGTTTGTAAACCAAAGGTCTTTTCTTGCTAAACAAATTTGGCACATCAAGAATGTATTTTCCCGGACTCGTTATTTTAACAGTTTCAAAATCCAGAATTATTGGTGCCTCTGCTTCTGTAATCCCCGCAATCTCTCTCACGTCCTGCTCAATTTGTGTCTTATCATCCGACGTCAAATCTCCAAGAGGCGCACCCCGTGCCTGTTGTATCTTAATCATTTTTTCCGCAGTCATATAAAAGAAAAACTTGCTTCCGCATTGAGCACATCCTTGCAGAGTCTCTCGCGCACCATCTTCATAAACAGCAGAACAGTGAATACATTGATTAGGCATACGAAAATTGGATTTGTAAAGTTAATAAATATTTAGCTACGAATCATCCAAGAAAGACTTCAAGCTTGCTAGGGTCTTTCTTTATTTCTTTCACGATAGAAGCCGGACCGATAACTGTCAAAGAGTTAGTTTCGCCGGTAAGTCCGCGGGCAATGCCTCGGCGCATACGTAAAAAGAATCCCGCGTCACCACCATTTGGCTCAACGACAGCAAGTTCAATTCCTTTGAATGTTTTAATATGGTCAACTAAGGCCATCGTATCTTCAATAAGTCGTATTTCTTCTTCAGGTCGAAGACGCCCTTGCAAAATCACGAGCTTATTTCCAAGAACCATGTCAAGCAATTTTTTAACGCGTTCAGTAATAGTTAATTCTCTAATTTCCGAGAAAGGAATTATGTGTAAACTAAATCCTTTGAACTTATTTGATTTTTTCACAGCCATTTATATCATCACCATTTTTTAAATCCTTTTAGTAAGCTTAAACAAAGCATCATAAAAATCTTCCATATTCAAAGATTTTTTCACAGAAATACCGACGACATCATACTCTGGAAAAGCAGCTTCTATTTTTTTGACGTCTGCTTTACGCAAATCAATTTTATTTGCAGCAATCAATACTGGAATTTTCCGCGCGAGCAAATTACCAATTATTGTGATATTGACTTGCGAGTAAGGATTTTCAGAAGCATCAAGCACAACAATAACGGCATCCATATCGTCAAGCCATTTAATCGCATCAATTATTCCTTGCGTCGCCTCTTTAGCGCGTTTCTTCGCATCCTGTTTCGCAACTCCGAACTTCAAAAAATCCTCATAATCAATTTTCGTCGCGATTCCAGGTGTATCGACAACTTTCAAAAGCAGTTTTTTGCCTTTATGTTCAATTTCAACTTTTTCTTTGAATTGAACTTCACGCGTTTCGTGTGGAACTTCACTCACAGAACCGAGCTCTTCTCCAGTCCAGTCTTTACAAAGAAGATTCGCCAAACTCGTCTTGCCCGCATTTGGTGGCCCATAAAAACCTATCTTGAGATTGTTTTTCCGACGGAAAATTCCTCCAAAAAATCTTGAAAATATTTTAAACATACCTATCTAAAATTTGTCCTTTTAATAAATCTTGCGTCAAGAGGAGCGCCCTGTCGAGTAGCAAGTTTCTCAATCGTTTTCTTGTGTTGAATGTGAGTGAAAAGTGGTATCTCGAGCATACCGAGCGTTTTTCCCTCAATTTTCTTGAATGCAAATCTTATCTGTTCATTTGTCCAGCCCTGTTGCAATAATTTGTTCTTTATCTGTTCATCGTTCAATCTTGCTTTGCGCGCATTGTAAATGAAATTTATCAGATTATACAACGAATTTTCATCCTTAAATAATTTATTCTGATAATTATGTTTGTACCATTCCTGCATGATTACATAAACAACTATTGCCGAAATAATTAACACAATCCATCCAATAATAATAAATGTCATTGCTTTTTTTGAGCAGTCCTCTGGACAGCTTTCAGCATTCTCGTCGTCATCACAAATTCCATTCAAGACGCATGCTCCTCCAATCTCTACAACATCCAAGACATTAAGACGAGGGGAAATATAAGTTCCAAGATTCTCAACTTCAACTTTGTCTTGAAGAATAAACTCAAAAATTTTATTCGACGACGTATCGAGCTCCAGATAATCAATTCCAATCCCGCTAATTGACTTCACATTATAGTTTGTCTTGTATGCTCCAGCATTCTCAATATCTTGCCCGAAAATGATAAAAGTTTTGTCACTTAGAACTCCAATAGGTTTAGTCTCAACAGCAAAAACGCTCGCCAAAACCACACTATCAAATTCATATTCCGCGGCAATTTGTTTAAATGAAACCTCTGGTGAAAAATGTCCATTCATCCACCCAATCGCACGTTCAGTCACTTTTGCCTTATCTTGAACATTTTTATTTTCAATCTTCTCGAGGTAATTTATATTTACACTTTCATAACCTATAGCAAGTGGCAACGCTTCTCCACTTTTAATTGTATAAATTCTTTTTGGGATGTTCAGCGCAATCAAATCTAACATCACATCTTGAAAATCTCTTTCAGTCACAGCAGATCTGTAATCATTTTCAATTTGGTTAATTTTAGACGTCGCATTCTGTAAATCTAACCTCTCTTGCAATTTCTGAATAATCCAAGAATCATAATTATAAATCTGCGAAGTAAGATTCTCAACTCGCACTTTGTAATCTTGGATTGTGTCGTTGGCAAACTCACGCGGATTAGTAACATTAATATTAAACTTCTTAGTAGTTTGCCATCCTTGGTCGCTCATTGCCGTCAAAGTCAGTTCAAAAACAGACATATTTGTTCGGACATATCTATGCGCAACCATACTACCATTCACATTTTGCGTCGCTGTCCCATCACCAAAATTCCAAGAAGTGCTCGTAATATTCTCGCCTCCAAACGCCATAAACTGCACATTTTGACCAAACACAACAACCTTAGGATTTACATCAACCGCAAAACTTTTTCTTAAATTAATTTCTTTTTGAAATAGTTGATTCCCATCTAAAAATAATTTGAATTCATCAGTCGTGCTCGTTATAGGAATAACAAAATTAGCCTTTGAAATATCGAGACTCAAATTATCTCCCGTAATTTTAGCAGGTGTATAATCAAGAAGATGCATTTCCGAAACACTCGCAGGCACACCAACACTTTCATATTCCAAATAAGCATTGCTCAAAGTTATCGTCTGCGAATCTCCAAAAAACTTTATCGGTAAAAAGCAAGGTTGGCTCTGGCAGTTTCTCCCGTAAACCTCAACTAAATAATCATCGAGCACGTTTGCCAGTCGTATATTATATTGGGATTCATATTCAGAATCGTTTATCGCAAAATAAGGCGAGCCAGCATATTGAATAGTTTCAGCGAATAAGTCAAAGTCGCTGTTTAAACTCCCGAATCCAACAGCAGTTCCACACGTCGGCGCATTAACTTCCCATCCAATTTTATATCCCGCATTATTTGAAGTCTTGATACACAAATAATACTCTTGCGTTTCAGACGCAGTGTGATTTATTCTGCAACTCAATTCTTGGAGCGTTTGAGTATGTCGTGGCAGTTTACATCTTCCGGCTTCAGCTCCACTAAATTCATATAATATCATCGTTAAATCCGCAAGAGCAGTCCCATTGCGTATTTCTCCTCCGACGATAAATGCTGGGGCGGCAGGCATAGTTATTTTTTCGCAGTATTCTTTGTTGATTACAATTGGTGCTTCTGCAGTATTAACTTGATTATAACATCCAACATGTCGTGTCCCGCAACTCTGCGTCCCAGCCGCACTATTAACAAAAATATTCTCGCCGTCAGCCAGAGGGTCGATATTTATTTGTGGTGCGCAACTTGCAACAACATTGCTTAGCACGGAAAATCCGGCCTTAGTTATTGATATGTCTGTTCCAGTAAGTTTGAATCCTGCAAACTTGCTTTCCCCCGCACCAACTAAAAATCCAGTAGTAATCTCTTGCGAAATATATTGTCCGACACAATTTTGCGTGCTACAATTATATTCGGCGCCTTCGGAAACACCACTCTGTGCTTTCAAAAAATCAACGAGACTTATGTTCCCTGGAAAATTGCTCGTGAAAATCTTATTCACTGGTTCTTGCGAAAAACTAATAGAAAAATTTCCCTTTATCGTGTCGCCCGCAGAATAATTCGTCACGAGATTTTCGTAAAGATAGTTCGTGCTCGCAACAGCAATTACAGCCAAGAAAATAATTCCGATAAAAACAACTGCTAAAATTACTACTCTCTCTTTTAATTTATCTATCACCATTTTATGTGTCCTTTAATAGATTATTAGATATATAAACTTAGCAATAAATAGTTTTCTTCACGACGCACATATTTAATATTAGTCTTATTTTTTATCTCTTCGTCTAATTCCAATTACAAAATAAATCATAGCTACGACTATCATCGCAACAATAAACTGGACATATCCAAAAAATCCGAGCTCAAAATTCAACGTTCCGCATGGTGTAGTCACAGAATATCCTTCACACACGTTGTTCTGCACAGAGCATAAACGTATTGATGGAGATGCAACAGCAGTTCCAGTATAACTTATAGTCTTCTGTCCGTTCTGGCAACTCGTTTGAGTAGTGCTCCAAGTACAGTCGTTATTCACGCAACTCGGCGCAGCACATCCCCACAAATCAACGCTATAATTTCTCGAGTGCACACCACATTCTCCCTGACCACCCTTTGCAGAGGGATTCCATAAACATTCAATATAAGTGCAGATGGGTGGATTAGGCATTTGGTTACGAGGTGCCAACGGATTATAATCGGCCCAGTTATTACATTGCGCTTCGTTCATATTGCTACATTCATCAATATGAGTTGGCGGAATAACGCAACTCCCGCTTGAACAAATTAATCCATTCGGACAGCAGTCATCAAGCGCACTGTTAGCATCAACTCCTTTACAAGCATTCACAACAGCATTCGCTCCTGTTGTCGCCTGTTGCTGACCGCTCGGAGACAGGAATACGTTTCCATTATTCAAGCATCTCCCCAAAGTGAAATCTCTATCAAACGTAGCCGAAACGCCAGATACAGTCGCAGTCAGTCTCATATGTTTATCATTTCTTGCATTCGACAAATCATCATAAGCAACACTTCCGGAATGGATTCCTACACCTTCAAACTGCGTCCACTGCTCTTCCCAATTGTTGTCCCAAAACCTCCAATCAAAATTCATATTATTGTAAGGTGCAGGCGTTCCACTAACAGCCAAAGGCCCACCCATTTGTCCATTAGTTCCAGTACAACTATTTGGAGAATTCTGCGTCGCGGAAGGACAATTTCCTGCCAAACAATTCACAACACAACTGCTTCCTTGAATATTCGTATCAACTACGAAACTATTAGATGCACTAAAGCTCGCTTGCGTCGCAAAATAGGGTTGTTCCGCCGTTATTGAGTTGTAAACAATCGCATTGAAATCTGGAACATTAATATATGCAAACACGAATGGACTTGCAACGACTAAAATTTGCGTTTCCGCAGTAGCACTCAAACTAGAAACCTGCCCCGTACAAGTCAATCTTATAGTTGCCTGTCCTGTGTTTGCAAAAGTGTGCTGGAAATTCGCCGAGGTCGCACTCTGACCCAAGCTCAAAGTTTGTCCGTCTTGAGTTATATCCCACTGATAATTTATCGGCTCAAGTGGACTCGTGCATCCTTGCGCAAAATCAATTTGAGTGTTTGCGAAATAAATTCCCTGATGAACTGGTGCATTTATATTTGCAGTCGGTAGTGAATAGACACACTGATTATTATCAGCCAGTATCACATACGAACTCTGGATATTATTCGGCTGACTCGCCATCGCAACGTTAAAATAAAGTTCAGCATTGCTTTCTCCTCCAGCATTAAATATACTTGAAGTAATTTGGAAAGGTGGAGAAGATGATTCTCCATTCTGAACTGTCGCAGTAAATCCTGAATTAGCAGGACAATCAGGACTAAATCCCGCGAGACAATCATCCAACACGCAAGGCGGACTTTCAGCAACACAGTCAGCTTCCCATAATTCCCAATAAGTAATTTCCCCATTCGCAAATCCTGGAGCTTGAGTATGAGCCACAACATACTGATTCAGGCAAACATTCGGAGGAGTATTAAGCAGTGTGCCATCAATTTTTTTCCAAGTCGCAGAATTCGTCGGAATAGTTCCTGTAGCCGAACAACAAATCTTGTAATTATTCGCCGTCGTGTAAGCAGTCCCGCTCGCAGTTTCCAAATGTGCGTTAGTCGCACCCGACAATTGCACAACTTCTTGACTTCCAGTAGGACAGGCAACATTTCCAGCAACGCTTTGACAAGTCAATCCTTGATAACAAATCTCCGTCGCGTATGGCGAAGAAGTAGCATCAGGTATTCCAGCGTGAGCATTATTTGGAGAAGATAATCTTACAACTCTGTTCCCATTTCCACTTCCAGAGCAAACTCGAGAAGGATTAGCCGGCGCAGGTTGTCCAAAAATAGAGCTATAACAAATGCCTTGGGAATAAGATGGTGTCTGGTCATGTTTTTGTCCGTGCGCATTCGTCGGAGAATTTAATCTCAAAATAGTATCATCAGCTGAAGCGCAAGTCTGCGCGGAAGAAAATTGCGCAAGCATAAACAAAAACACTCCAAAGATAAACCATAAAATCGCAACTCTTTTCATATTTTTTTATCGCATCTTATATTTATAAAACCTAACTTCTTTTACAAATCTTATCAAATAATTAATCAAACAAAAAATATTTAATTTTCAATAAGCTTGAAATATTTAGCTCAACCTTTAACGACACCCAAAGGTTTGAGTCGCGCGACAATTTTTCCAATTTCAAGTTCATGCGAAACGCGCACAACTTCATTAACATCTTTGTAAGCTTCAGGCGCTTCTTCGACAGCCCCTTTCAAACTTCCAACTTCTAACACCACGTCGTGTTCGGCAAGTTCTTTCTTCAATTTTTCTGGTGAGATATTTTTTGATGCATAACTACGCGACAATAATCTTCCTGCTCCGTGAGCCGTGCTACCAAAACTAAGTTTCTCCGCTCCGGCAGTTCCGCACAAAACATAAGAGTAAGTTCCCATACTTCCAGGAATAAAAATCGGTTGTCCAACTTTTCGATAATCTACGGGAATTTCTTTTCTTCCCGAGCCAAATGACCTAGTGGCTCCCTTGCGATGCACGCACACTTTCTGTTTTTTCCCGTCGATAACGTGCTCCTCAATCTTGGCAATGTTGTGCGCAACATCATAAACTAAATTTAGTTCGCATTTTGGAAAATATTTTGAGAAAATCTCGCGCGCGCGATAAGTGAGTAACTGTCTATTAACAAAACCGAAATTAGCTGCGCAGGCCATCGCAGCCAGATAATCTTTACCGAGTTCAGATTTAATTGGCGCGCACGCAAGTTCACGATCAGGCAATTTATCAAACCCATATTTCTCTTCCATTTTCTTGATGTAATCTGAAGCAACTTGATGTCCGAGCCCGCGACTTCCGGAATGAATCAATATACAAACAGAATCTTTTTTTATTCCATAAACTGCTGAAATTTTAGAGTCAATTATTTCGTCAGCAACTTGCACTTCCAAAAAATGATTTCCCGCGCCCAAACTTCCGAGTTGATTCATTCCGCGTCCCTTCGCTTTTTGCGAAACTTTTGAAGCGTCAGCCGAAGAAATACAGCCGGAATCCTCGATATGCTTTAAATCGTCTTCGGTAGCGAATCCTTTCGCAACCGCCCATTTGACTCCATCGCGCAATACATTATTAATTTCCTTGTCGCCGACAGAAAGAAAACTTTTTGTTCCGACACCTGAAGGAATTTTTTTCCCGAGCTCGTCCATAATTATCTTTCGTTTTTTCATAAACTCTTTTAATGAAATATCCGAAACCAGTAATCGCACACCGCAGTTTATATCATATCCAACTCCGCCAGGAGAAACAACTCCTTTTTCCAAATCAAACGCTGCAACCCCACCAATCGGAAATCCATATCCTTGATGCGCATCAGGCATCGCATAAACAGCTCCAACCAATCCAGGCAACTTCGCAACATTTTTTATCTGCTCAAGTGTCTTGTCTTTTAGCATTGACGCAAAAAGTGCCGAAGACGCAAACACAAAAGCGGGCACGCGCATGCCTTTCTCATAAATTTTATGCACAAATTCGTTTTCCATAGTTCAGAACTACTAATCTAGCTTATATAGATTTCCCAGATTAAACGTCAACAACAACCTGCGCTTCCCAATGTTCCTTATCTATTTTTTTGAAATACATCTCGGCATACGTCGGCGCTTTAACAGAATCTAAATCTTTATGTTTAGAAGTATTATCTCCATAAACTACAACATTAAGAGTATATTCTTCACCAGAAGTTATCGATACTTCCGTCTTTGAAACTACAAATTGTTTCGCATCAAATAAGTAAATTAGTTCTTCAAGAAAATTATACAGAAGAGCCTCATAATCTTCTCCAGAAACAACAAACTCTTTCCTCACTGAAGGCGGTATTTTTTTACCCCGCGAGAATATGTTAGACAGCGCCAAAGCACAATGGTTAAACAAATCTTCCGCACTTTCACCATAAGCCTTGAACTTCAAATCACCAGTGTGTTCAAGCATTTCAAATTTTTTAGACATATTTATAGAACCTAATAATTATTTATATAATTATCTAATTGATAAGTCAAGAGTAAGGATTATTAATATCAAACTATTCTTAGATATTGGATGTAAACTTTTTTGGAGCAATAAATGAATTTTTCTTTTATTTTTATAGGTAGCACACACTCTTTTCTAGATGATTTCTCAAAACAAAAAGAGATAATTTCTCTTGTTAATCCAGAATTTGTTTTAAACGAGGAATTGGAAAATTGGGAATTAGACACAGAAGACAAGTTTAAGGAGATCTTGAAAAAAAGACATATCTCAGAGATGACTACATTTGATGAATTTAAAGATTTAATCAGTTTTTGCTTTAATAAAAAAATAAATTTAATTGGAATTGATTTTCATAATTTTGGATTTAAGGTTAATTTACAGAGGAAGATTAAAAATCAAGAAAAACTTACACATGAAGAAGAAAAAGAAATTAATAGACTAAATAAACTTAGAGAAAAGCACCATTTATCTAAGATTTTAGAATATAAAGAAAAAACAACTAAACCATTAGTTATTATCTTAGGTTGTTGGCATTTAAGAACAAATTCTTTATTAAGAAAGAAATTAAAAAACTATAAAATAATTGCTCCGATAGATAAAAACGGAAAAGTTTTATTTCAGCCAGGTGAAAGAGAGAAAATTAAATACGGAGAAATAATTTCAAATGACGCAAAAGTTAAAGATTAAAGAATCCACTTATTTTTTAAAAGAAGCCGAATAAACTCATTCCGTCATCCACAAAAATAATCTCAATTTAACCGGACTAAACATAGAATTGTCGGCACTGATAATTCTTTCGGCAGAATAAACATTTCCTCTGTAAATTGATTGTCCACACGCACTACTTGAGGCACACGCACGCAATTCAAATAAGATATAATCTGGCAAACTATTATTAATAAAATAACTAGTGTTTGTCATAAGCAGAGCATTACTCTGCGAATTCATAATTTCATTTCTCAAATTTTCTTTAACACTTATCTCTCTCAAAATATCTCTCGCTGTCTCCGTCAAATCAGGTGTTTTCTGTTCAGGGATTTTGTTTTTATAAACTATAATTATCACTCCAAGTATCAAAGTTATCGCAATCATTACTTCAACAATCTTGATGAAACCTTTTTTGTTTACCATACGAAAACTCTCACGTCGGCATATTCAACAACTCCGCTCGGAATTCTTACAACGGCGACTCTATCATTTTTTGACAAGACCTCAACACTTTCAGGTATTTGTTTTGAAGCCATAATTTCCAAACCATCAGAAAACTTCACTGCGAATCCAAAATCAATTCTGTTCGGCAAATTAAACTGAGTTTTCAAAACAGAATAATTAGGGTAATAACGATCATTTAACTCAAGCAGTTTATTCTCAGAAAAAATCTTCTGTGTTTCAGATGAAGAGACACTATATTCAGAATCTATCAAAGGAGTGCCACTTATTGGACCACCATTGACGAAATCTTTCGCGAATTTAATTCTTACAATATTATTCACTGGTTTATGAAAATGCACGCTGGTCGAAGTAGTATAAGAAGGAATAATCGACCCGTTGCTGTTTTCAACAGAAGCATTCATTCCAACAGGCGCACCAGCAATCGCGATAGCAACAACAGGTTTAGTTGAGTTAATATAAATCGAATAGCTTTCCAAATCAATCTTCGCGAAATCGGCAACCTCGCGCCAAGCATAATCCAAACTCGAAGTTAAAGTTCTACCACTCTGAAACGGACTGAAAAAAGTAAATGCAAAAATAAGGAACCCTATAAAAATAACAAAAGACATTATTGCCTCAACGTGTCCAAACCCTCTTTTTTCGTTCATACCCAAAAAAGCACAAAGCAATTTATATACATTGCCCTCATAAAAATTATATGGAAAAATTGATAGGCGAAATAAAGCAAAAGCCAGAGTTCAAAGACTTGCCAGATTCATTCATAAAAAAAATATTACAAAATTATATTGACAAACACAATCTTCCAATTCCCGACAATAAAAAATCTCGTAAGTTATTAATAAAAATAATTCGTTCAGAACTAAGAACATCGGCTGGTCAATATGTTGGAAAAAATAGAAATTCAAAAGATGCTCTATCTTACCACAAATCAACGAACGAACGCTTAAATGAATACGACTATATCAAATCAAAAATAGAAGAGCTAAACGCTCAAAGCATTCTTGATTTAGGGTGCGGGATGAATCCTATAGCAATAGCAAAAAAAGGGATAAGGTATTATGCCTACGATATAAAATATGAATATTTAGACAGGATAAAAGAACACTTCATTGAAAATAATATTACTGGCGAAGTTCATCACGAAGACATAACTCAAATAACTGAATTTCCCCAAGTTGACCTCTGTCTGATGCTCAAACTATTAGATATCTTAGGAAAAAATAAAAAAGAAATATCAAAAAAACTAATCACTAAAATAGATTCAGAATATTTCATAATAAGTTTCGCCACAAAAACTTTGTCTGGAAAAGAAATGAATCGTCCGTATCGTCGATGGTTTGAAAAACTCTTAAAAGAATTAAAACTTGAATGTGAAATTCATCGCACGAGCAATGAATTATTTTACATCATTAAAAAATCAAAGAAATAGTTTAGCTCCAGTCGCTATCAAAAAAGCAGTAATCGACATAACGAATGAGTGCTTGACTCCCGCCTTTATCGAACCTTCAGAAAGTTTTCCTATCGCGAGCCCACTAAAAACTCCTTGAATAATGAGCATGTAAAGGAATGGTCTTGCGAGTTGTTCAGAACTAATTGAAGCCCCTCCTCCTATATTCACTCCTCCTAAAGAATTGCCTGCGCCTTCAAAACTCCCTATGCCTTGCGCATCTTGACTCAAAGGAATAATCTTGAATTGCATCACTAACATAATACCTATAAAAATAAAAAATATAATGTATCCTTGAACGACTAAACTCGAAATCGCCGCCTTGCGTTCTTTTTTCAGTTTTTCAATTTGATAAATTGATGACGCGACGGAATCAAGTATCGCGTCTATTCTTCCGCCAGCCGCCTCAGCTTCCTTTATCAAAGTAATCGCTCTTTTGATAGCCATACTTCCAACATCATTCCCAAAATTATCAAGCGCAATACTTATCGGAATGCCCAAAGAAATTTGATTGGCCAATTTTACAACATGCTCCGTCAGCGAACCAAAGTTTTTTGTGCGCATATTCATGACGCTTTGTCCGATTGGAGTTCCACCTTTAACATTTTCAGCAAGCGCTCTTGCAAATTCAAGAAATTGCTCATTTTTTTCTTTTTCTTCAGTTGTCTCGACAACCGTCCCGATAACAAATGGCAAAGCCACGACGGCAACAGCAATTCCCATCAGAAAGAAAAATATTCTATCTCCTTGGAAGAAAACAACATCTGCAATGACAATTAAAATAGCGAATATAAGTCCAATCCATTGCGATTTTTTTAGTGTCATTTTAGTATGTTGGTTGCCTCATATGTAGGAATGTGAGAAAAAGAATATTGACAATCACAACAATTCCAATTATTGCAACATTGAGTTGATTAGGATTAAATCCTGTTTGAACTTTTGAAACCGCGATAATTACCATCAACATAAGTAGAATCATCGGAGTAGCAATAACTACACTAATGTATAAATCCATAAATGTTTCAGCCGACTTAATACCTTTCTCGCGTTCAAGTCTGTAATCTAAAAGCAAACTTTCTGCGCGTTTCTCAAAAAATTTACCTATATCTCCTCCGGAATTTATTGTCACACCAATCCCATTCAATAATTCGGCCAGTCGAACACTCGGCGTGGAAAGAGACACATTTCTCAAAGCCGTGCTCAAATCATAGCCGTAAAGATTTATCTGATTCAAAATTTTCTTGAATTCCTGTCCAGCGAAAGGATATTCATTTCCCATAGTCACTATTTTGAATATTTGCACAGGATCAATTCCACTTCCCGCGATAGAGCCCATATGTATGACTGCGAACGGAAGCTCTTGGTCAATACGTTTTCCAAGCGCATTTTTTTCAGTGCCAGGATAGCTGTAAAACAAAATTCCCACAAGCAAAGGAATTCCGAAAGGAAGCCATAACAACTTCAACGATCTCATTAAATAACTCTCTGAATAAAGTTTCAAACTAAACTCAATCAAATTCAGTTCAAAGAAAATAAAGAAAGTCATAACTAAAACGCCAACAAAAAACGCAATAAGTATTGAAAAAAACATCATAGAAATATATGTCGTTGAAAGAAGATTTATGTTGCTCTTGCGCACATCCAGCCTCAAAGTTTTAAGCGCACCTTTATCAACAAGTTTCTGCGAAATTTCCAAAAAAAGTTTGTTTGATATTTTGCCGTAAGCACTTGGCGTATGAGCAACATCTAATTTTTGTTCTACTTTAATTTGGCGCGACTTAACTTTTTTCAGTAGCTTTTCGCTAATATTAATCTCGTGCATAAATTCTTCTTTGCCCCTGTCAGCAACTAAAATTTCCACTTCTCGTTGAAGAGATAATTTAGTAACAGGCGGTTGCACATTCGAGCCAAGTTTTTTTATCAGGCTCACGCTATCAAGAAGTTGTGGCAGGCTTTCATTAACGATACTTATTCGTTTCGCAAGCGAGTTCATCATTTGTTCATAAAGTTTTTTTTCTTCAGGTGCAACGCCTTCATACTTTTCATAAAAACGACTAAGCTCTCTAACCATCGCAATCTCAAAATCAATATTTTTCTTTATCTGCTCAATCATATTATCTCCGCAATTCTTTTTTGCAAGCGCATCATTTCGCGCTTTGCGCGCGCAAGACCCTCAAAATCTTTTTTTTGAAAATGCTCATCAAGTTTGTCGCTCAATTCTCGCATCGTATGTAGCAGTTGCGCGAGCATCACAACATCTTCTTTTTTCATCGACATTAAAATGCTTAAAAGCTTTATAACTATTATGCCCTAACTAAATTATATCAATTAATTCAATAAATCTTTCAAAATCCAAACTCTCCAATTCTGACAGCCGAATTTATCCGACCATAGACCGATTCAACTTAATGTTTATTCCAATCCGTATTGCTGAAGCACTTCCACAGGATTGCGATAATAATCGTTGACTATTTTGCGAACATCGTCAAATCCAAAAACTTTCTTCTGATACAGCGCATAAAGTAATTTAGTCCTACGCAAAAATTCTTCTTGGAGTTTTTGTGTCGAAATTCCATATCTCAAAGATATTTTTTCAAAAACTTTACTTTCCTTTTTGAAATAAAACATGTCATTCACAGGATTCCAGATAAATGGAGTATTCACCAAAGCCGTTCCATCATCGCGCGCCTTGATTATTTCAACACATTCGCGAAGACGACGCGTTTCGCGATTTTTTACAATGGCGTGAGTCATTATAGCGACACAGTCAAGAGAATTTAACAACGTTGGCGACAATTCTATCGGTGGAGTTTCAAGACGTTTGATAAGAGTATCAACAGAATCGGCGTGCATCGTGCTTATTGACGGATGTCCCGACGCCATCCCTTGGAAAAGCACGAAAGTTTCTTTTCCTCTAACTTCTCCAACAATCACATAATTTGGATTCTGTCTAAACGAATTCTTCAACAAGTCAAATAAATCAATCTCTCCGACATTTCCAGAGCCAATGGCCACACGCGCAACAGCTGGCACCCAGTTTTCTCTCGGCAAGTTCAATTCACGCGTGTCCTCAATACTTACAACGCGCGCTTCTGGAGGTATAAAAAAAGCAATCGCATTCAGCAAAGTTGTCTTTCCCGACGCAGTTCCACCTGCAATAAAAATATTTGACTTGTATTGAACAAGCATCCAGAAATAAGCAAGCATCTCCGGACTTAAAGTATTCAACGCAATCAACTGCGTCGGAGTCCACGGAACTTTGGTAAACTTTCTGATTGTAAACGTTGGTCCGCGCGAAGTCACGTCTTGTGTGTAAGTCGCATTTACTCTGCTTCCGTCGGGAAGAGTTCCGTCAAGCAAAGGTTCAGAATACGAAACATATTTTCCCGCGCGTTGCGCAAGTTTCTCAACGAAACTCGCAAGTCTATCCATCTCTTTGAATTTCAGCGTGGTGCGCACATTACGGTAAGCTCTATGCACGATGTAAATCGGCGTGTCCGCGCCGTTACATTCAATATCCTCAATAAAATAATCTCTAAGCAACGGCTCAATTTCATTCAACCCTATAAAATCGCGGTATAAATAATAAAATATTTTAGCATAACTCTCGTCGTGTATTTTCAAGTTCAGTTCACTGATTAAAAACTTAGCCGTCTTGTCAATATATTCAACCAGTTTGTCAGGCGTTTTTTCAGTCACAACATTAACATTTATCAGTTCAATCATCGCGTCTTCAAGTTTCTTAATCGCTATTTTTTCATCTTCGCTCAATATCGGTTCTTCAATATCATAGATTAACTCGCCGAGAGCAGAATCCCAATAAATATGAACATTTGCAAAAGGTTGAATCAAAGAATATCTCACATCAATCTGTGTCTTATCAGTAAATCTCGGCAATGCTGGAATTGGCGGATTCGGATTTATCGCTACAGTTATCATCTTACCTCAAATTAAAATAATCGCAATAACATTTAAATCTATCTTAGCCCTCGCTAATATCAATCCACAAATATTGTCCTTGTCCACTACCCTGAACTCCCTTGTTCTCGACAAAAAACTTGTAAGGCAAACTCGCAGGAGTAAACTCAATTAATTCAGCACTATCAAATCCGTCGAAAGTTAAATTATATTTATAATTCAGTTCCATATTTATGAGATACTTCTCTGTCATCTGGAGAGTCGTCAAGTTCACTCTTCCAATTTGCAAAGAAACTCCTGGTTCAGAATATCGCACGTTACTCTCGTCGATAATAAAATAAATCGTATTGCGCGACGCATTAACAGCCAATTTCCCTTTTTCAATTGAAAGTTCTACTTTTCTTTTATTTCCTGGCGCATCCAAGAGCTCATTTATTTTAGAATCAATTACATTTAGCGAGTCAATGCTCTGCTCAACAACACTTCTGTCGCGGAGCTCTTTTATTTTCGGCGAAAGTATCGCGAGCACAAGCGCAATCAACGCAAGTCCAATCAAAGTATACACAACCGTCTCAATCCAAACCTGTCCTCTTCTTGATGAATTAAATACCATATTAAAAAACTACAACACCAATGCAGTGCGAAAACTCAACAACGTCGGCAACAGGACAAACGTTGCCATCTTCAGTCACTGGCGATATTTCCGCCTTAGCATATTTTTTATTGGTGACGTAAGTTCTCTGTCCGCCGACAGAGGAAAGATTAAGTGTTTGTCCATACGCCCCCGTAACCATTTTAAGGGCGCTGTCATTTAGCGCACCAGGCTTCACATCTTTAACATCTGACTGTTCGTTCTCGTCAATCAGCGCAATTCTGAAACCATAGACTCCCTCTTTTTTTATCTTCACAGAAAAACCAGTTTCGTAATTTCCAGCAGGATAAGAGTTCCAACAATTGAATTTGCTTTCAGGAAATTCGATTCCATCGAGAACATTCAGGCACGATTGGCTGTTACCTAAACTCTTATTCACAAACGGAATTACGAATGCAAAAATAATCGACGCAAGAACTACCGTTATCACCAACAACAAAACCGTCGCAATAACTGGCGAAACACCTCTCTTAAACATGAACTACTGAGTAAAAAATAGTTTTTATATCTTTCTCGACTTAAAGTCCGACATACGCGAAAGTAAACCCATCTTTTTCAGGGCAAGTATATTCACTTCTCGTTCCATCTTTTTCTGCCAAGAGTTTCGGCACGATTCTAAAAGAATCTCTATTCTGTACATCCTTTCCAAGACATACAGACGCGGACTTGCCAGAGGTTATAGTTCCAACGACGAATGACTCGTCAATCAGTAACTCAATACTTCCAGTAGTTGAATTATATTCAAAAACCTGTACGCCATAAATTGGCACATTTCCAATATTATCTATATCAACAGCAGAGCGACCACCAGTCCCTGAACATTCAGTCGCATTTAACACAACCTCTGCTTTAAACTGCACATCTGCGCACGAAATACTCACAGCCCTGTCACCTTTCACAGCACTCTCCGATAAAAATCCGCGAGCCCAAAGAAAAATAATCACGGCAAGAACTACCGTTATCACCAACAACAAAACCGTCGCAATAATTGGACTGACACCCTTTTTCCCCATATTAACTATTCGTTTCTCCCATTTTTATAAGTTTTGATTTTTAAAACTAAAATATCTATTAACAAATTTAATTTCTTACAAGCACATAATTTTCTTTGTAACAATCGAGTCTGGACATAAAACGGGAGTATTGTCAATCCACATCATCGGCTCAACGCTTACCTCGTAAATTTTTCCGATAGATACTTGAGAGTTGTAATTAAACGTCTTGCAGAAATATTCTCCTGGTTTCAATTTATTAGAGAGATTATTACAATCCGACGATAAAAAACTCTGTTCTGGCGGGTCGTTCAAAATTGTCCGGACAACTCTATCCGCTTCTCCGAATTTTATATAAGCCGTATCAACATTAAATAAACCTCTATTCGTAAAATTAACAAATATTTCAGCGTTATTCGGAACTATTCGACAAGTAACATTCTCAAATACCAAATCAATATCCTCATAGCATTTAGGATTTTCCGAAGGCAAATACAATTTCAAATAAAAAAATACGGCGGTGCTCAATCCGATTGCTGCCGCTACTAAAATCACGTAGCCAATCATCAGACTAACTCCCTTTTTATTCAAGTGCAACGAATTGTTCATTTTCATCTCCTTTAATAACGACAAAATAAAAGTTTTGCCCTGCCTTAATTTTGAAAGAATAATCATTTCCTTTAATGTTTACATTTGCGGTGCCAGCAGTTTTATTATGCATCACGTTAACAGGTGTTTTTGATAGTATCTTCACAGAGATAACTGCTCCAGATAGTTGAATCGCATCAACTATATTTGAAGTGTTATAATAAATCGCAGAGACATTATTCAAATCTCCATAAATGAAAACAATGTCTTCCTGCGCAACATATTCTGTATATTTGTTAATGAGACTTCTTGCGTCCGCCCCAGTCATCTCTGGCGATTGCGAAGTTATCACTCCATAATCCAGAACTCTTTTCGTTTCAAAGCCAATCTCTTCAGTCAAATCATAAAATGCCTCTGGCTCGTCGCGCGCAAACCCTTTATTCGCGATGCGCGTCAATGCGAAAAGCAAACCAACAATAATTACTGCAGCCATCAAGAACACCTGCCCTCTTCGATACATCACCATCTCAATAAAGAGTTAAAGAACTTTTTAAATCTGTTTAAAAATTTTCCACAAAAATCTCGACAATATTATTTAAGAAAATTCAGAAAATAAATTAGAACGTAGGCGGGGAGTTAGCTCGGTTTTCAGCGCGCGTTTAATCTTCTGCCATTCTCAGCACTGCGCTCCCGTAAGCACCGAAACTTCTGATTAGGGCTGCTCCGATCAAGGTCTGACCCGATTCACAGGAGCACGATCGAACAGGACAGCACCTCAACGTCCGACAAAAGACGTGTGCATCCGACGTCACGCACTCCTTTAAGTTCACTTAAAGCCCGCAGGTGTAACAGCGCAGGGCTAACGCGCCAACTCGCCTACAAGAATCCGGCGAATTCAAGGTTTTTAAGATTTTCCATCTAAGAATTTTAAAGGAAAGAAATCTCTAACTATAAATCAGTTATCTTCTTCAGAATCATTAACATTATCTTTGATTTTACACATATCTTTACTCAAATAAACTCTTTCTTCAGAAACAATCGGGCTCTTAAACAACTTCAAAAGCAAAATTAAAAGGAGCGTCGCTGAAACACCCATATTAATCAACAACAACTGAATCACACCGACCATAAATTCTCACAAAAATCAAGATATTTAAAGATTATGTCTAATTACTAACGCGTGCAATTTTTCATATATCACATTTCTTCCAGCGTCTGTATTCCAAGCAAATGCAGAGAGTTTTGCATAACTTGGCAAAATGCTTTAACCAATCGCAATCTAAATCCTTCGCAATCCGAACCAATGACTTGACACGAATGATAAAACTCGTTGAATGTTTGCGCCAACGTATAAGTATAATGTGCAATTCCCGCAACATTAAGTTGTTCGTTTGCAGACTTAACAATTTCAGGAAATCTCGCAAGTTCATTCAGTAAACGTTTTTCATTATGCGAAATAACAAAAGATTTTTCTTTAACTGCTTTACCAGCATTTCGCAAAACGCTCCGCGCCCGCGCAAAACTATAAATCAAATAAGGTCCAGTGTCGCCTTCAAATCTAATTGCATCATCTTTATTAAAAATAATTACTTTATTAGTGTCTTGCTTCAACATCGCATACTTCATTGCCGCAATCGCAATCACGAGCGCCCTTTTCTGAATTTCTTTTTCTGAAAGCTTAACACGTTTTTCAATTTCAAGTCGCGCCACATCAGCAAGTTCGTTTCTAAAATCAGCATACAAAATATTCTTGCCTGTTCGCGAAGACATTTTTCCCTCGGGCAACCTCACCGACTCATAACCTAAATGTAGATAATTCTGCCAATTCTTAAAACCCATTATCTCGAGAGTTTTCTGTAGTTGCTGGAAATGTAAATTTTGTTCAACACTCGTGATTACAAGCGAATCATTCAATTTATATTTTGAGAATTTTTCTTTGGCGAGCGCCAAATCTTTAGCAGAATAAAGAACAGTTCCATCTCTTCTCAACAAAACCCATATCCCAAGGTCGTCTTTTTTCAAGTCAACTATTGTCGCGCCATCGTCAATTCGTGCAATTCCTTTTTTCACAAGTTCTTGCGCAATCTCCTTGCCTGCGTTTTCAACTTGGCTCTCAAAAAAATGTTTGTTAAACCTAACCTCCAAATCTGCATAAATCGGTTTCCACGCCGAAATACTTTTCAACCGCGTTTTTTTCCATAGTCCAATTAATTTTTTATCTTTGCGCTCATCTAACTTTTTATTTATCGCAAGCACTTCAGATTCTCCTTGTTCATTACCTTCAAGTTTTTGCACAGCCTCAACATAAATTTTAGCAAACCAGCTTTCGTCATCTTGTATTTTTTCTCCATTATGGAATTTGGTGTAGCACCACATCCATTTAGCAATATGCATTCCAGTATCGCCAGAATAATTTACTCTCATCACACGATAACCACAAAAATCTCGCAATCGCGCAATACTCTCACCTAACGACGTCCCTCTGATATGTCCAATATGAAATGCCTTATGCGTGTTGGGCTGCGAAAATTCAATCATAAATGTTCTGCGCTTTCCATCTTTATTTGTTCCATATTTATTCTTCTCTTTCTCCACTTTTTTCAAAACATCAAGAGCAAGTTTTTTCTTATCCATAAAAAAATTAACATAAGGCCCGACCGCCTCAACTTTTTCAAAATCGCTTCCGAGTTTAATCTTTGACGCAATAGTCTTCGCCACCTCTACAGGATTCAAACCTTTTTCTTTCGCGACGACAAAACTGGCAAAAGAATAATCTCCGTGAGTTTGGTCTTTAGGAGGTTGGATATATTTATCTAAATCCGCATTAGCCAATCCAGCATTTCTTAACAATTCAACAATCTTATTTTTCATATAAATTAAAACTTAAATTACTTAATAAATATCTCTACCTCAAACAATCTCTGTATTTCACAAGTTTTCTATACTTCAAAAAAAGCTCAAACTTTGAAGCACTCGTGGAAAATTCAATTTCTCCGTTGGTAACTGCTTCTTTCAAAGCCGCACACAAACCAACTTCTCCGATTCGCGAGGCATATTTATCAGGTAAGCTCAAAGAAAAATCGGGATTTTCTACCACTCCATTTTCATTTACTCCATTCTTTGAAACGGCATAAGCATTGCCTCCAAAATTAATTTCAAAATTTGCTTTTTCTGGCAATTTATCAAACAAAGGATGTGTCTCTAAATAAACTGGAAATGACTCCAGGCTCACGACGAGCCCCGTCGCCTCGCGCAAGTCTATTCCTGAAACATTATCATAAAAATACGCCGCAGCAAAAACCAATGCAATCACAAGCACACTCAAAATCAAAGACGCTCTCAACATAGCCTTTAAAAAACATCTCTCTTTTTAGATTTTATGCCTCTATAGCTCAGCCGGTAGAGCACCAGTTTCGTAAAATTGAAAAATAGTTTCAATGGCTTGCGATTAAGTAGGCAATCGAACAAACTGGGGGTCGAGGGTTCAAGTCCCTCTAGAGGCTTAGGGAACTGAAAGTTCCCTCAGAGTGTTGTGCGTAGTTCGCCCATAAGTGCGAAGCACACATTTGTAGTTCTTTTAACTCCTAGAAATTTTCTTTCTAAGAAAATTTGTAGTCAAGTCCCTCTAGAGGATTAATTATCTCTATACGTGCGACGACGTCGAGCTCTGCTAAAATCAAAAAGTTCAGTGTTTCCAGTCTTACCGACAAAAACAAGTTCAAAAGGATTATCTGGAAGCGAAGGAACACCTCGTTGCATAAACATATCTGCATTAAGAGCAATCCCTCGGTAAATCTCGACAAAATCTCCATCTCCCGAGACTACTCTTGTTGGAGACGCATAACTCATCGCAAAACTTTTAGCAAGTATCATTTCATCGTCAGTGATGTGTTTTGGAAGACCTCTTTTAAATTCTCTCGCTTGTTTGAGGGAAATATTTGAATTATAAACTTCACGTGAAATATCAATAACTGCTTTCTCAATTATAGACACATGCGGTAGAATCGAGCTATGTAAAATTTCGTGAAATTGTGGTGAATCATTGAATAATTGGCGCCTTGCACGAATCAATGGAATATACCATCCATTTTCTCCATGATATCGTCCCTGGTCTTCAAGGCGATTAGTCAATAGTTTATATTCTCCTCGAACTTCTTGTGGAAAAACAAAACACTTTTCTTTGAATAAATTATGGAGTCTTTCAAGTAGGGCGCATTCAGCAGACAAAGTTTTTTTCAGCTCTTGTCCATGCAATTCTCCTGATTTAAGCAAAGCAGAAAAATCGAATCCTCCAATTACTCCAGTGTCTAGCACAACAAAACCTCCAGATGGCGCAACTAAATTTTTAAAAAAAGCAAAACGTTCGTCAACATCGAGTTCGTAATCTTGTTTCATGCATCAACCCCATAAATTCACCATTTATAACTTTTATCACACTAAACCTTAAATATAAAAGTCATTTTATCGTCGTATGGTAAAAATTGAAATTTTTAGCAGTTCAAAACTAAGATATGCCTTCGCATATATTAGGGGAGAGTTTTGAACATGGCAAAAGAGGATCATAAAATAAAAATCGCGATAATTGCAGGCGCAACTCAAGCAATAAAATATTTAGAACAAAATCGACATTCAACACACGATGAAGCTTTGAGACACGTAGCAAATAACACTCAAGAGATATTAAACAATATAGATGAATGTTGATTTATATTTTATTCTAATTTTCTTTCAATCTTTCGAATCCTACCGATAAATAAAATGCGGGAGAGACGCTTGATTACTAAGGAGAGCAATAATCAATGCAAGATTCTAAATTTAATTCACAATTCGTATAGTCTCCATCTGAAATATATGCATTTCGATTAGCCTTATAAATTATTGAAGAAAAAACACAAACATGTATATCACTAACACAATATTGAGCACAATCTAAAACCTCTTCTACTATAGTTTCAGAACCCAAAGAAACAAACCCCCCAAATACCAGCAACAAGTAATATTCCTATAATCAAACCAGATAACCACGCACTAGCATTAATTTGTGCAAGTTGATTAGCGTCTTTTTGTTTTTCAGGTTCTCTCTTAGCGCTTTCTTGCTTTTTCTTAAAAAAAGAAGATATCTCTTTATCCCAGAAGCTTTCCTTTTCCATCTTATTTAGACCCACGAATTTTTTGATTTTTTAGACTATCAATTTTTAAAGAAATAATTGCGAGAAAAATGAAAATTAGAGCTATTTGAAGATGTATTCTTGCTCTTATTAACCAAAGAATATAAGTGTCCATATTAGAGTTATCAGTAATTTGATTCTGAATTTCTTTTATTGTATTTTGTTCTTCCCATTCTTCCCTCTCTAATTGAGTCATACTAATATAATTGGAAGGTATTCCTACAGTTTCATCAAGATGAACTTCAAACCATTCATTATAAAAATCTTCAGCTATGTTGCTTGCTTTGTATTCCATAGTTGAGAGATAAATAAAATAAAAAGATAGAAGAATTAAAAGTATTGTCAATCTACTTAGCTTAAACTTCATTTTTATATTAACAAATTTACCTTTTTATACATATGCATAACTATGCAAACGTGCTATAAAGATTATTTGCATTATTAAGCAGTGGCAAGAAAGTCTATCACTTTTGTTATGTGGGCGATTAAAATTCTTCTTGAAAAACACAAAGAATTATCTATAAGACTGTTAGCAATTAAGACTAAATCTCAATGGAGAACTATTGAAAAGGCATTAGAGACTATGAAATCTTTAGATGTGGTTAAAGAAAGAGATGGTGAAAATAGTGTTCGAATCCTACCGATAAATAAAATGCGGGAGGGAGGATTCGAACCTCCGAAGGCACTAAGCCACAAGATGACTTACATCCTGTTCAGCTACTTCCTCTTATGAGGAAGCGACGTCTTAAGTCTTGCGCATTTAACCGCTTTGCTACCCCCGCATAAATAAAAAACTAATTATAACTATTAAAAAGCTTTGGATTATTGCCGAGCGACAAGCAAAGCACCCATTACAAGAAGACTAATCAACCAATACAATCCGTTCAGAACAAAAAGTCCCCAAGATTTGTTTTCCCACAAAACATTCCCTAATAAAATAGTAGACGCAAGGAAACCGAGCCAAATCCAGAATCCTGTAATTGCGCCAGCAACAGCAGAAACTGCCGAGACTGAAACAAGAATTTTAGCAAAAATCAATGCTGTGATAAAAGTGCCGACGAAATTCAGGGCAAGTCGACCCAACATTCTTTTTTTTCGAGACTTTGCAATATCCGCAGCGGGAATTTTAGATAGTTTCATCCATAACTTTCCAAAAAGCGGACCATACCAAATCCATCCAAATACAAAAACAATAATCGAAACACCTAAAACTTTCCCCAACATCCTAACAATAATATATTTTCATTTATATACATTGCGTTTTTTACATGAAAAACAAATACCACTTACTTCAACTTGGAAATGACATATATCTCCAGAAATCAATTTTTTAATAAAATCAACATTATGAATTTCAATATGCACTTTTTTCCCACAAATTTCACAAATAAAATGATTATGGTTTAGGTTTTTGATAGAGTACAAACTTTTTCTATCGCAATTATATGAGTGAATCTTTCTATTTTTTTTCAAATGTCTTAAAAATCTGTAAATTGTAGCAATACCGATATTTTTATCAATTTTAGAAACTATTTTATGAAGTTCTTCAACTGTAAAGAAAAATCTAATTTTTTCAATTTCATTCTGGATTACTTTTTTTTGCCTTGTTTCTCTTGATTCAACCATATGTTATTGATAATCAAAATCAATAAGCTTTAAATACATTATCTTCCAATAAAAAGAATGCAAGAAGTATGGATTTATACATTAGTAAGTGTTTTAGCAGTTAGCTTAATTTCTTTTATTGGAGTAGTCACTCTTTCAATAAACCAAAAAAGATTACATAAAATTTTACTTTATTTAGTTAGCTTTTCAGCGGGAGCATTATTGGGAGATGTTTTCATTCATTTAATTCCAGAATTAATTGAGAATAATTTATTCAATCTTAATACTTCATTTTATATTTTAGGTGGAATAGTAATTTTTTTCACAATAGAAAAAATTGTACATTGGCAACATTGTCATATGCCTCACACAAAAGCGCACACCCATCCGTTCGCAATAGTCAATTTAGTCGGCGACGGAGTTCACAATTTTATTGACGGATTAATAATCGGAGCAAGCTACATAATAAACATTCCCGTAGGAATCGCGACAACCACCGCAGTAATCTTCCACGAGATACCTCAAGAAATAGGAGATTTCGGAGTATTATTACAAGGAGGATTTTCAAGAAGAAAAGCTATTTTGTTCAATTTCCTTTCAGCTTTAACATCAGTATTGGGAGGAATAATCGCAATTGTCGCTTCATCAAAGATACCTCTAATTTCAGAAGCGTTAATTCCGATAGCAATCGGTGGATTCATTTACATTGCGGGCGCAGACTTAATACCAGAATTACATAAGAACTTTGAAACAAAGAAATCAATTTTAGAATTAATTGCGTTCATTATAGGAATAGCAATCATGACGCTATTGCTTTTGCTAGAATAAATTTTAGAATTTTAATTATTTTTTTCAAACAATTTCTCTGGTTCTCCAAGCAATTCTTTCAAAGTCATTAAAAATTCCGCGGCTTGAGCTCCATCTAAAATTTGATGGTCAAATGTCAAAGATACTGGCAAAATTTTAACATTTCGAACTTTACCAGAAGAGTTCAAAACAGCACGGTCAAATATTTTTCCAAGTCCAAGAATTGCCGCCTCGCCTGGATTAATAATCGGTGTGCCGTAAGTTCCTCCAACACTTCCATAATTAGTTATCGTGAAAGTTCCACCTTTCAAATCCATAATGTCGATATTTCTATTTTTACATTTTTCAGCCAAACTAACAATTTCGCGAGCAATATCAACAATACTCTTTTTTTCAGCAATTTTAATGACTGGCACCATCAATCCAGCGTCAGTTTGAACAGCAAATCCGATGTTGTAATATTTTTTCACAACAATCTCCTCGCCAATTAACGAAGAATTAAAAATTGGGTGTTTCTGCAAAGCAGAAATAACTGCCTTAATTACAAACGGCATAAATGTTAATTTAACGCCTTCAATCTCAAAATGTTCTTTCTCGTGTTGTCGCAAATCCCACAATTTTGTAACGTCAATATCTTCCATTGAAGTCACAGATGCGGTCTCGCGCAAAGATTTCATCATATTTTGCGCGATTATTTTTCTAACTCCTTTCAAAGGAATTCTGTCAATATATCCAAACTGGTCGTATTTTTTCTGAACGTTAATTCCAGAAAAAGCGGGCGCTCTTTCAACAAATTCTTCACGTTCACCTCCAATATCTTTTGACAAAACAATTCCATCAACACCACTTCCTGAAACTGAAGCCAAATCAACACCGCGTTCACGCGCAATTTTACGTGCGGCTGGCGACGCCAAAACTTTTACAGGATTATCTGAAATAGTTTTTTTCTCAAATTCAGATTTTTGAAGAATAACTTCTACTTTTTTATTTTTTAAAGCAAGAGATTTCTCGTTTTCTCCACTAATCACACACAAAACTTCTCCGACTTTGACGATATCACCTTTCTTAAAATTTATTTTCAAAACTTTGCCGGAAAACGGAGACGGCAAATCAACAACTGCCTTATCCGTTTCAACTTTTACAATCATTTGGTCATTCTTCACAGAATCACCTTCAGAAACCAACCATTCAATTATAGTCGCTTCAACAATTCCCTCGCCAATATCCGGAAGTATAAATTCCACACACACCTCAAAGCTCAAAGAATTAAAAGCTATATAAGGTTTTTTAAAATAAAATTTTAATTAAATTTTTAAGAGCCCTTGGCATTTCTCATAACTCGCTCAACAGCATTAATAATTTTTTGCGCAGAAGCCAGATAATAATCTTCAAACAATCTCAAAGGCACAATCGTGTCAAAGCCAGTCACGCGTTCAATCGGCGCTTCCAAAGAATAAAGTGCCTTGTCATTGATACGCGCAATAATTTCCGACGCCAAGCCTAATGTGCGAGGCGCTTCCTGTACGATGACACACTTACCTGTTTTTTTAACACTTTCAATAATCGTGTCAGTATCTAATGGCGACAACGTGCGCAAGTCAATCAGTTCAACGGAAATTCCCTCCATTTGGGCAATTGCCTCGCGAGCAGTTTTAACCCATGCACCATAAGCAATCAGCGTAACATCATTGCCTTCCTGAACCACGTTAGCTTTTCCAAGTGGAATAGCGTAATCTTCGTCGGGAACTTCTTCTTTTATCGCTCTGTAAATCTTTTTCGGTTCAAAGAAAATCACTGGATCTGGATCTCTAATCGCAGAAATCAAAAGTCCTTTCGCGTCGCGAGGCCCCGACGGCATGACGACTTTCAGTCCTGGAGTGTGAATGAAGTGAGCTTCAGGAGAATCAGAATGATGTTCCAAAGCTTTAATTCCTCCTCCAATCGGACAGCGAACAACGAGCGGAACAGAAAAACGTCCTCGCGATCTATTTCGCAGACGAGAAGCGTGTGACACGAGTTGGTCAATCGCTGGAAAAACAAATCCTTCAAATTGTATTTCGCAAATTGGCTTCAATCCAGCGACGGCCATTCCAATCGAAGCTCCAACAATTCCACTCTCCGCTAACGGCGAATCAATAACTCGCGAATTCCCAAACTCTTTCGCAAGTCCGTCCGTAACTCTGAAAACTCCTCCATCCTCGCCAACATCTTCACCGATAATCACAATTTTTTTATCGCGTTTCATTTCAAGACGCAACGCATCATTCAACGCATCAACCATATTCATATTGCTCATGCCACTGCCTCCAAAAAAGGAATCTCAATAAAATGAGTGTATCCAAAATTTTTTGTGAATGCATTCTTGACAGCGTCGTAAACTTCCATCGGCGCGACAGCTCTGTTAAGCTCTTGTTCAACACTCCACAAAGTAACCTCGTCTGGTTTGTAACCGCACTGATTAACTAATTCGTTCGTCTTAATACTTTCAGCGTCGACATAAAGCGCAAATCCATGGTAAGCAATATCTCCGCTTATTTTTAGTCCCTTCGAACCCATCTTCAAAGTTTTGCCGTCGCGCACGAGCCAAACATCACGTCGTTCATTTCGGTCTCTGAATTGTTGATGGTCACTAACCTTGATTTCATTAACCCCTAAATTGTGTAACGAATCAAATAAAACCCCATAAACTTTTGATTTATATGCGTTCAAATCAAGCGCATGCCTTCGCGTAATTTCTGGGTGTTTGACTATTGGATAAAAAACGTATTGTCCTGGGGCAAAAACATTTGCACCACCACCTCTATCCGACAAATTAAAATCAATTCCTTCGTCAGCTAAATATTTTAAAACGTCGTCGTGTGAAACAGATTTGTAGCGTGCACACACTCGCGCGAGCAACAGTTCGCTAAATTGATTATCTTTTTCAGAACGACCAAAATTAACCGTAACAGGATGCTGAACAGCAAGAATCGTGTCTCCAACAAGATTATTTCTGCGAAGCTTAACAACTTCATCTTGGATTTTCATGACTTTATCGTATGGTTGCACTCCCAAATTAATCCATTTAACTATTTTATCTTCCAAGTTCACGCTTCCTCCAATTCCCCGACGACTCCGGCATTCTCCGCGATTTTTTCAGAAGCTCGCACGCGTCCGACAATTTCATTTTCTGCAGCAGCGATAGCGCGTTGTTCATCAAGTTCAGGTGTCCGCGAAGCAAAAATATAATCAAACATTTCCGTAGGCGGTTGCGGAGTCATGCTTTCCGCGACTTTTATTTCGCGCTCAATTAATTGTTCCGCGTCAATTTTTATTTTTTGAATTATCACTGGATTTAAAATTTTCTCATTAATCAAATAATTTTCAAATCGCGGTAATGGGTCCTTCGATTCCCATTCTCTGACTTCATCTTCAGAGCGGTATTTTTTAGCATCGTCAGATGTAGTGTGGTCAGTCAAGCGATAAGTAAAACATTCAATCAATGTCGGCCCATCGCCTCGTCGAGCTCTTTCCAATGCTTCAAGCGTCGCGCGATAAACTGCAAAAACATCGTTACCATCAACTTGAATTCCGTAAAAACCATAAGCTATCGCTTTCTGCGCAATCGTTGCTGAAGCGGTCTGTTCTTTAACTGGAACAGAAATTGCCCATTGATTATTTTCACAAATAAAAACACAAGGTGCTTTGAAAACTCCCGCAAAATTCATCGCTTCGTGAAAATCTCCTTCGGAAGTAGCTCCGTCGCCAAAATAAACCACTGCCGCATTTTTCAGACCTTGATGTCTAAAGGCCATCGCAGCGCCAGCAGCGTGAGGAAGGTGCGCGCCGACAGTAATTGACACGGGCAAAATATTAATTCCATTCGGAATTCGCATTCCTCTCTCGTCGCCAGCCCAATATTGAAAAAGCATATGTGCTGGAACTCCGCGAATCATGAAAACTCCATTCTCTCGAAAAGCCGGAAAAACCAAGTCGTCTTTTTGCAAAGCAAAAGCACTTCCAATCTGGCACGCTTCCTGTCCGCGCATCGGCGCGTAAGTCCCAAGACGTCCCTGCCTCTGCAACTTCAACGCCTTATCGTCAAACGCCCGAGTCAAAACAAGCGATTTATACATTTCAGTCAAAATATTTTTAGATATTGAAGGCATCAATTTAGAATTGCTCTTGCCATTTTCATCCAAAATCTGAAGGTAAGGAACTTCAAACTTCCCAATAATCTTTTCCATCATCACTCTTTAAAATTAAAGTGATAAACTTTATAAACGTTCATAAAGCGCCATAAACATGGCGAGAAATTACGTTTACGTTTTCCAGAGACAGGCGAGCGACGAAAGACCTCGAAGATTTGGAGATATATTTGCAAAACTCGAAGAGATGGGAATCTCAAGTGTCGAGATACGTTATCTGGAAAGAGACTTAAATCGAATAGAACTCACAACGGAGTTTAGCGGAAACACCAAAAATTTAGAAGAAGTATTCCGAAGATTTGGTTATTCTCTTTTAGAAGATGTTTGACGAAATAGACGAATTTCTTGAGAATTTTGATCCAAATCTCCCTCCCAACGGAGAGACAAACTTTGAACCCATTTTTAAAAAAATAATCTCTCTCGATAAATCAATAATATGGAAACCTTATAGACATGAGTTCATGGCATATACAAAACACAAAAGAAACAAAATTTTTTGTTCGTTGTACGGCCCAGAAGACGCTCAATTATATTTGACATCTCAACACAAAGGGTTAGACTATAAAATATACGAAGGACAGGAAGTATTAGATTTATACAAAAAGTTATCTTCGAGGCAATTATTTATTTAGCGCCCACTTCTTTAAATTATCATAAGATGTAGAACCACAAATAAATTTCTTTGAAACATCATTGTAAAAAAATGGAACACCTCCACATTTACCTTTGTCCGCTTCTTGTAATTTCTTCGCATTCGCAGAATTGTGCCACGTTTCCATTCTAGTTATTTTAATTTTCAATTCTTTCTCAAGTTTTTCAATCAAAGGCACCATTTCATGACAATGAACACATTCAGTTCCATAAAACATGTAAAGAGTCATACGTCCATAAATCAGCCACAATTTATAAATCTAATCAACCAAATATATTTAATATCTGCAATCTTATTAAAACGATGAAACAAGAGGTGTTATCAGCATACGAGTCTGAAAAATTTCTTAGCAAGTATGTCTCAACTCCTCAAAGTCAGTTAGTCCGTAAATTTTCCGAGATAACCCTAAAAGCCCCGCTCGTTTTGAAAATAGTTTCGCCACAGGCAATCCACAAATCTGATTTGGGTCTGATAAGAATAGTCCACAACAAGAGCGAAGTAGAAATTTATTTCAATGAAATTATCGCGGAAGCCAAAACTCATAAATTAAAGATAGATGGGATTCTCGTTCAGGAATTTATTGAAGGTCAACAACTCATTATCGGACTGAAAAAAGACGACGTCTTCAATCACGTAATTCTATTCGGGTTAGGCGGTGTGTTCACAGAAATATTAGAAGATATTTCAATAAGAAAATGTCCGATAACTTTGGCAGACGCGCAAAGCATGATAGACGAGTTAAAATCGTCTAAACTTTTTCACGGATTTAGAAATATAAAACTCAACACTTCAGTATTAAAAGACGCGTTAGTCACAATATCTAAGCTCTCTCAAAAGCATAAAGAAATTAAAGAATTAGACATAAACCCATTTATTTTAAACTCAAAAGATGGCAAAGCCGTCGACGTCAGAATAGTTTTAGAAAAATAATCAGGAATATTTCCAGCGCTTAAATGCTTCGAAACTTAAGTAACCCATAACTATCAATGCAATCCACGAAAACCACATCGGCACGATAAAATTCTCAACTTGCGCGTTCCAGTCATTAAGCGCTCTTAAAACATGTATTAGAAAAATAAGCCCGAAAATAACGCAAGTGATAAAAAAATAATTTTTAGATTTCATGCTTTAACTTTAGATAAAGGTAGGAAGTTCTCCCAACTACTCTCGATAAGTTGACCCATAGACTTTGCGAGATAATCACTCGATAACCAAACACCAACATCATAATTCGGATGCACAGTTTTGTCGTCAAGCAAGAAAAGCATAACTTGCTCGCCATCAACAATTGCAAATCTTCCGTGCGGTTTGTCAATCGCGCGGACTTCAGCAACTTTTGACAGCTCACGCGCAATTTTTGCATTTTCAGAATTGATAGGTGCAGCAATTTTCAAAGCTATACCTCTTTTCTTCGCCTTTTCAAACGTTGGCATTAAAGATTCAAATTTTCTGTTCAGACCTTCAGCAGTCGTCACGAGGACAACTTGTTTCTTGGCATTCTTGAGCATCATGTCCATATGGTTGTAAATATTCTGTCTTCCCTTCAAACTTCCAGACAAATCCGACGGCTCAACATATTTCACACCATTATCATACAAACTACTCAATTCTTTTATTATTTCTCCACCTTTAATTTCCTCAAGCCTCTTCGTCTTATCCTGCGCAGTCAATAACATATGTTTCTTAACTCTGTCAACAACCTCTTCAGGTTTCAAAGCTAAAAATTTAATCGGCTTTCCAAGCTTCATAACAACAAAACCTTTTTTCTCCAACGATTCAAGAATATCATAAGTTCGTGAACGAGGCACATCAGAAATCGTGCTCAATTCTCCAGCAGTTGAAACGCCACGCGAAAGAAGAGATGTCCAAACCTTAACTTCATATAAATTCAAATCAAAAATTTTTCTAAGTCTGCTCAAAAATTCACCATTGACAATCATACTTCTCTAAACGCTTAAGAGTATTTAAATGTTTTCAGAATTCAAAAGACAAATCCGACATTCTCGAGTTTCACATCAAAAAATATCATTTTGTTTAATTTACCGTCGACAAAATTAAGTTTTGTCGCACCAACTCGCTCGCGTATAAACTCTTGGTGGGTAACAATTGCAGTCTTTAATTTATCACTAACAAATAACTTTAATTCTATTCTCTGTTCTTTTTTCATATCCCTTGCTTTACGTTCGGCCTGTATTTTTCGCGCAATTTCTCGTGCGAATCCTTCGGCTTCAAGTTCAGGAGTGATTTTAGTGTCTAAGCTCAATTCTTTTGCTTTCGAATCAAAAATAACTTTTTTTACATTCAATTCTTCCATAATAATTTCCTTAGATTCATCATCGAACTTAATATTCGATGTAACTGATTGAAGAGGCTGTCTCACAGCAATTTTTTCTTTATCTCTCAGCATTAGAGCTTCACTTGCAACTTCTCTAACTTTAATCATTTTCTCTTGAACTCCAAAATTAATTTCTTTCTTTGAAAAAGATAACCAATCTTCAAGATGTACAGATTCTTTTTTCCCTTGAACTGCCAAGTAAATTTTTTCAGAAATAAAAGGCAACATCGGAGCAATAATAATTGAAAAGTCATGTAACACTTTTTTCAAGACAGCTCGAGCAACATCGGCATCTCCCTCGTTAAATCTTTCACGACTTCTTCGAACATACCAAGTAGATAAATCGTCGACAAACTTAGTTATTTCTTTAGCTGTAGATATTGTATCATATTTATCCATCGAGTTAGTAATCTCATATCCTGTTTCAGCAAGCCTGGATAAAATCCATTCATCAAGTAAAGTTTTATTTTTCAAATCAGACTTTTTACCGGACGAATTCAAAATATAAAAGTTTAAGGAATTTGTCAAAATTAAGATTACTTTTTTATGCACGTCTTCAACTCCCTTCTCTGAAAATTTCAAATCTTCCGCAGCCATAATAGGATTACTCAATAAATAAAACCTCAAAGCATCGGATCCATATTTTTCAATTATTTTCATCGGGTCTGAAAAATTCCCCTTAGACTTAGACATTTTTTCCCCATCGCCGGCCAATATTGTTCCAGTAGTTACGACATTTTTGAAAGGTTCTTTATTGAACAATATAGTCGATAATGAAATCATATAGTAAAACCAAGTTCTTGTTTGAGCAATATATTCTGCTACAAAATCTCCTGGGAAATTTTTGTCAAACCATTCTTTCTTTTCAAATGGATAATGCACTTGCGCAAAAGACATTGCCCCAGATTCAAACCAGCAATCCAATACTTCAGGAACGCGAGACATCTCCTTTCCACATTTACATTTTAGTTTTACTTTATCCATAATGTGTTTATGCAAATCAATTTTTTTAGGGAAATTCAATGCATTTTCTTTAAGTTCATTAACACTTCCAATTATTTTTATTTCCCCACAAAGACATTTCCATATTGGTATCACTGCTGCCCAATATCTATTTCTCGAGATATTCCAGTCTGGCGCGTTCAGAATATTATTTCTGAATCTCCCTTCTTTGAGATGTTCAGGATACCAATTAATTTTTTCATTATTCTTCAATATTTTTTCTTTAATTTTTTGTATGTTTATAAAATACGATGGTAATGGCGAATAAAATAAAGGAGTTTCACATCTGCAACAAAATGGATAGCTATGCCTATTATTCTGCACTTTATAAGTCAAATTTCTTTTAGACAATTCCGATATAACTTCCTTATCCAAATTCTTAAACCATTTACCAATCCACTCTTTTGGCCCTTGATGAAGTTTTCCATCGTGGCCAACATGCTCTATTAACGGCAAACCAAATTTCTTAATCATCGAGTAATCGAATTCTCCATAAGCCGCCATATGCACAATCCCTGTTCCGTCCGTCGTGGTTACGCCTTCAGAATCATCTATTACTTTGTAGGCGTTTTTTTCAGAACTTAATTCATATAATGGTTCATAATGTAATCCCGATAAACTTTTTCCCTTGAAAGAATCAATAATTTTATATTCACCATTCAATTCTGAAAGTCTATCTGAAACCAAAATATAAACTTCATTATTATTTTGCACTTTCACATATTCCGCATCAGATTTAACGGCAAGCGCAACATTTCCAATCAGAGTCCAAGGAGTAGTAGTCCATGCAAGCAGATACTCATTCTTTCCCTTTATTTTGAATTTCGCAATTATTGATGGTTCAGTAACTTCGCGATAACTATTATCCATCGCTATTTCTGCATTTGACAGAGGCGTTTCACATCTCGGACAATACATTAAAACTCTGCGTCCTTCGTAAATTAATCCTTTATTCCAAATCTCTTTGAAAGCCCACCCAACCGATTCCATATAATTTAAGTCCATAGTTTTGTAAGAATTATCAAAATCAACCCACCTTCCAAGTCTTTCAATAAAAGATTTCCAGTCATGAACGTATTGAGTCACCGTTTTCTCACATTCTTCACAAAATTTTTCAACGCCCATAATTTCAATATATTTTTTACTTTTGAAACCCAATTTTTTTTCAACAATATTTTCAATTGGCAAGCCGTGGCAATCCCATCCCCAAACTCTCTCAACTTTATATCCCTTCATCGTCCAAAATCGAGGAATGGTATCTTTTATCGTACTGGCTAAAAGATGTCCATAATGTGGCAAACCAGTCGCAAATGGAGGACCATCATAAAAAACATAATTCTTTTTCTTACCTTTCAAAGATTTCTCAAAAACTTTATTTTTTCTCCAAAGTTCAAGAATTTCTAATTCGGACTCATTGGTTGAAACCATATACCTAACTTCTAAAACTCCTTTTTATAATTTATCTTTTTCTCACAACAGCCCATTTTTTATCAAAACTTTTCAAATAACTTATCCATCCAACGATGCTCATAAATCCGAGAGTCAATACTATAGTTTCATTGCTCAAAAAAATAATAATCAAACTAAAACACAAAGCCTCCAATACCATTAAGTATTTTCTTCCTTGAATAAGTTCGTCGCGCGCAAGCCACGCAATCAGAAAACCTACTGGAATAGCCAAAATAAGTAAAATAAAATCAATCGTCATTCCATCAAAAATTCGTCGCTCACGCACACTTGGTTTAAGAAGTCATTCACATGTACAACCCCGACGAGCTCTCCTTTTTTGTCAACAACTGGTAAGATACTTATTTTTTTCTCACGTATCAAATCCATCGCCTTCTGTATTTTATCGTCTTTCTTAATCGTAAAAACCTGTCGAGTCATTATTTCAGATATTTTTTTCTGCTCGCCAAAATGCGCAACTAAATTTTCATGAGTTAAAATCCCTGCAATTTTATCATTGACTAAAAAAATCAAGCTATTTATTTTATTTTTTACCATGAGTTTCGCCGCCTCAGAAAGCGTCACGTCTTTTTCAATGACGATAGGTTTTTTCATCAAATCTTCAATAGTCATAGCAAAAATATCCGCGTATAGTATATAATCTTATCTTTTGCAAAGTCACAGGATAAATTAAAATATCAAATATTTCTAAAATCAAATAATTCTCGCCTTCAAAATCCTTACTTCATCAACAGGTCTATCTTGAGAATCAGTTTCGGTGTTTCCAATTGTATCTACAATATTAAGTCCTTCAATAACTCTGCCGAAAACGGGATGCTTTCCATTAAGTCCGTTATTATCCAGCAAGTTAATAAAAAATTGACTCCCTCCCGAATTCGGTCTTCCTGTGTTAGCCATAGATATCGTTCCTCGATCATTTCTATCTAAATTCGTCCCAGTAAATTCATCTTTAATCGTATATCCTGGCCCACCAGTGCCTGTCCCCGTAGGATCTCCACCCTGTATCATGAAACCACTAATTACTCTGTGAAAAATTGTATCGTCGTAAAAACCTTCTTCAACAAGTTTAACAAAATTTCCGGCAGTAATAGGCATCTCGCCAGTATAAATCTCCAGCACGATTTTTCCAGCGTTAGTCTCCAGTTCAACTTTAGTGTGTCTTGATACCATAAGATTAAATCCAATTATAACAATCACGACCACAATCGAGGCTATTAAAATCTTTTTACGATACATACAAATAATTAAACTTAGCAATTAATAAACTTTATTTCTTCGCAACTTTCCACATAAGCTCAAAATATTTTTTATAACTCTGTGCAAATTCATTTTGTTCTACCACAATTGCAAAAGGATTTTTCCCCCACAGAATCATCGCAACACAATCTCCATAAATATTAATCACTACAGGGCTCGAATATTTCTCGGGTAGGTAGCGAGTTTCAGCAAGTATCTTTGGTTGAATGCTTTTATCCGAAGTAATGACTCGCAAGCGTATTTTTTTCTGTTTTCTGCGCTCGTTAAACCATTTAAAATAATAAGGTATTGAGTTATATGCTTCTCTATTTGCGCCCAATATAAAAATTTCCGAATAATTAAGTTGGCTTTCAAGAACTATTTTGAGTCCATTTTTACCTCTATAAAAGTTAGTCTGTTCATTTTTTTTTGTGGCTTTAAATTTTTGATTTAATTGTTCAATTAATGGAATCAGCATATTTTTCTTATCCTCAATAATATCAATCAAGTGATTAGGATTATTCGCTGTGAAAACGTGCCTGTTATTCTCGAGTATATAACTTATCAATCCTTTCTGTATCAAAGTCTCCGTAACATCATAAATAGTTCTTCTGTGGAGTCCAGTTTTACGAGAAATTTTTCCAGCAAGACTTGAACCTAAATCAATTAATGCAAGATAAACTTTTTGTTCATTTTCGGTCAAACCAGCTTCCTTCAAATCCATATTTATAAGATAACTTCATAATTTATAAGGTTTACTAATGTGGTGATTAATATCCCCTCATAAATTCATAAACTAAAATTATAGTAATATTATGTAATGGAGGAAAAACAAATGGAACTTGAAAAACAAATTATTGAGTTAATTGCAACGGATAGAATAGATATTCCTATATCGAGCATGTCTGGAAAGCTAAAAAGGCAAAAACCCAAAATAGCAATCGGAATAGACTTTGAAGGGAGATCGTCTTATCAAGGAGAAAGAGTTTATGCTCGTGTCGAATACGAGGAAAAAGAAAAAGCTCGTGGAATACGCGAAGGCATAGAAGAATTCGAAAAAAAATTCCCTCAATACGGAAAGATTCTCAATGGAATAATTGAAGAAAAAAGAGTAGAGCGAGAAACACATCTATATTTTGGTTTGCAGGAAGGCAGAAG
>SXGT01640987.1_pt1 | contig 39681 bp, 40 predicted proteins | sample 3176221 | NCBI WGS metagenome assembly SXGT01 (sample SAMN11356862, study PRJNA531348) | freshwater metagenome | isolation source: freshwater sample F1-120 | place: China: Fuxian Lake, Yuxi | collected 2017-12-25 | reverse complement strand
TTTCTCGTGGTTTACGCCAAAGAACGAACGATTTGATGCAATTTTCGGAATGAGTACGACGACAACGCCGGTAAAAATGACCAAAGGCCTCGAGGGGGTGGTCGCTGCGGAAACTCGCATCAGTGACGTCAAAGGAGACATCGGCGAACTGATTTATAGTGGATACAATATTAACGAACTGGCTGGCCGCGTTTCGTTCGAGGAGACTGTATTTTTATTGCACGAAAACCGTCTTCCCAATCAGTCTGAACTGAACGCCCTCAAGAGCACTCTTGCTTCACATCGTAGTTTGCCAGCGGATGTCATCGAGATATTAAGGAAGTTGCCAAAAACCACCCCACCGATGCACGCTATTCGGACGGGCGTCTCGGCTCTCGGTTGCTTCGATCCAGATGCGGATGAATCTACGACAGATCACCTCAAGAAAGGTGAGGAGGCTAAGAAAAAGTCGATCAAACTCATCGCGCAAATCCCAATCATTACAGCCTATTTCCATCGTTTACGCCAAGGGCTAGCATTGATTGCACCTGATCCTTCGCTGGGTGAAGCTGCTAATTTTCTGTATTTGCTGAACGGCAATGTTCCTTCTGCTGAAATGGAGCGGACGATGGATCTTTGTTACGTGTTGCACGCGGACCATGGGATGAACGCCAGCACATTTAGTGCTCGCGTGACCATCGCAACGCTTAGCGATATTTACTCCGCAGTCACGACGGCAATCGGTTCCCTCAAAGGGCCACTGCATGGAGGTGCCAACGAAGGGGTGATAAAGATGCTCAAAGAGATCGGCTCCGTTGAGCAAGTGGATTCTTGGGTTGCCGATGCATTAGCGCACAAAAAGAAAATAATGGGGATCGGCCATCGAGTCTATAAGACTCTGGATCCTCGCGCTCCTCACCTTAAAGCAATGGCGAGTGAGTTGAGTGCTCAACTCGGCGATCCTAAGTGGATCCAGATGAGCGAGCGGATCGCGCACATTATGTTGAAGGAGAAAGGGCTCAACGCGAATGTCGATTTCTACTCGGCAACGGTTTATTACTCGTTGGGCATTCCTTTGGATTTATTCACCCCAATATTTGCGATCGCACGGACGGCGGGTTGGACGGCTCATGTCGTCGAGCAACTATTTGATAATCGATTGATTCGTCCACAGAGCATTTATACAGGGCCGGTGGGACTCACCGTTACACCCATCGCAGAACGTTAGACTTTCAATTTTTACACGATGAATTTGCACGAGTTTCAGGCAAAACAGTTATTAGGCGAACGCGGAGTTAATGTTCCCACTGGCGCGGTTTGCGCGACGGCTTCAGAGGCCCGTTTGTTTGCGGAAAAAGCCTTTGCAGGAGGTGCCCGCCTAACGGTTGTAAAGTCCCAAATCCACGCTGGCGGACGGGGAAAAGGCACATTCAAGAACGGGTTCAAGGGAGGAGTCAAGGTTTGTAAAACTCCAGAGGAGACCGAGGAAAAGGCCGCCTCGATGTTGGGGCAGGTGTTGGTGACCAAACAGACAGGATCCGAGGGTCGACTAGTCAGCAAGTTGTTGGTGGAAGCCGCCCGGGATATCAAACAAGAGTTTTATGTCGCCGTATTGTTGGATCGAGTGACTTCGCGCCCTGTTTTGATGGCAAGCATCGAAGGGGGAGTCGATATCGAGGAAGTTGCTGAACGTCATCCGGAGAAAATTCTCAAGGAGAGTATCGATCCTGCGGTGGGTTTAATGCCCTACCAATCGCGCAAAATGGCGGCCGCCTTGGGTCTTCGTGGCGAAATGATGACGCAGGCCACCAAGCTTTTCGCTGGACTTTATAAAACGTGGTGGGATTGCGACGCGGCCATGATCGAGATCAATCCGCTAGCGATCATGCTGGAAACGGATGGTCGCGAGGTGTTGGTTGCTGTAGATGCCAAGATGAGCTTGGACGATAACGCACTCTATCGGCATCCAAAATGTCAGGCGATGCGAGATTTGGCTGAGGAAGCGGAATCAGAAATCGAGGCGAGCAAATTTAGTCTCAGTTACATCAAACTTGACGGTAGCATCGCGTGCCTCGTCAACGGGGCAGGGTTGGCGATGGCCACCATGGATATCATTCAACATTTCGGCGGCAGTCCGGCAAATTTCCTCGATGTCGGGGGTGGTGCTAGTCGTGAGCAGGTTACGGCAGCGTTCAAGATCATCTTAGGTGACGCCAATGTGAAAGGGATTTTGGTCAACATTTTCGGTGGTATCATGCAATGCGACATCATCGCACGAGGGATCGTGGATGCGGTTCGTGAGACGGGCCTTCAACTACCCCTCGTGGTTCGACTTGAAGGCAACAATGTCGAATTGGGCCGGCAGATCCTTCGCGAATCCGGTCTAACCATTATCAGCGGAGACTCGATGGCCGATGCTGCTCAAAAAGTTGTGAATGCTGTTCGCAACTAATTCTTATCCTTGCAACCTAAATAGCTTTATTCATGGCGATCCTAGTCACTCCACAAACCCGCGTCTTGGTTCAGGGTATCACGGGTAGTTTCGGTGCCCGACACACTCAACTCAGCTTGGCTTACGGCACGATGGTCGTCGCCGGGGTGACTCCTGGGAAGGGTGGCCAAAAATTCGAAGAAAAAGTCCCGATTTTTGACACCGTCTCGGAAGCCATGCAGCAGACTGGGGCGACCGCCTCGGCAGTTTTTGTTCCACCACCATTTGCTGCGGATGCAATTCTTGAAGGGGTGGATGCAGGTCTTGATCTTGTCATTTGCATTACTGAAGGTATCCCCGTCAATGACATGGTTAAGGTAAAGCGAGCCATGGAAGGGAAGAAGACTCGATTGGTTGGTCCCAATTGTCCCGGGATTGTGACACCGGGTTTAGGGGTCGATTCGCATGGCGGTTGTCGTATCGGTATCGCTCCTGGTTACATTCATAAAAAGGGAAACATCGGAGTGGTTTCTCGCAGTGGAACGTTGACATACGAGGCCGTCTGGCAATTAACCAGCCGAGGAGTTGGCCAGTCCACCTGTGTTGGGATTGGGGGAGACCCTGTTAACGGCACGTCCCACCTCGATGTCATCAAGCTTTTTAACGAGGATCCGGAAACCGAAGGGATCATTTTAATCGGCGAAATTGGAGGTTCAGCAGAGGAAGAAGCCGCTGCGTGGATCAAAGACCACTGCCGTAAACCTGTGGCAGGATTCATTGCAGGTGCCACAGCACCTCCAGGCCGTCGCATGGGCCATGCCGGAGCTATTGTTAGTGGTGGGAGCGGAACCGCAGCAGCAAAAATCGCGGCATTTAAGAATGCTGGAATTGGTGTTGCTGCAACCCCTTCCGAGATGGCGGATACTTTACTGCAACTCATGAAGCGTGCCTAACGATTTGGACCTGTTTCAGGGATCTCCAGTCGGCCGCAGAGATATAAATGACCCTGATAGACTCCATCGATTTCGTGCTCAATGGCATCTGCGTCGTCCTTTGGCTGAATTGGTGTGCTGTCGGCATTGCGCAACCCGTCGTTGGATCTGGTATTTCTCTGCTAACAACTCTCAAAAGAGCAGAGACACGGAGGATCAACCGTTGGGTTTCTTTGGCAGCTTTGAGTGGGATACTCATTCTCCGTGCTGCTTTTTATTGGTTGTTCGGGTTTGAGTTTGCTTGGACGTTTCTCATTGATTTGGGGCCGATCGCCATTCCTTTTCGGGCCGATTATTTTGGAAGAGTTGCCCTTTATTCGGTCACCAGCTTCGGGCTCTTCCTTGGGGTGTTTTATTCATCCTTACTGCTGCTCTCAATTCTCAATAAGCGAACAGGAGAAAACGATTATCTCTGCCGATTGTTGCGGTTGCATCTACGGGGGGTGGAATCAAGTCCTGCGTTCATCAAGCTATTGTTACCGGTTGTTGGTGCCGGGATCCTCTGGATGCTTTTTGCGCCTTTGTTACGAATGTGGGGAATGGTTCCGCCGTGGGTCAGTTGGCGTTGCCTCTGGGAACAGGCGGTAGTTTTTGGCGTTATGGCACTTCTAACGTGGCGTTATGCCCTCGTTTTGATCCTCTTGCTTTACCTAATCCAGAGCTACGTTTACCTTGGGAATCATTATTCTTGGAGTTTCCTGAACCTAACTGCCAAAAACATTTTGCGCCCGTTGGAAAACCGCTCAATTCAACTCGGAAAATTCGACTTGAGACCGGCGATTGGGATTGTTGTGATCCTAGGATTCTCTGCCTGTATCCGTTGGGCTATGGTGGAGATTTACCAACGGCTCCCCATCTAAATGGTTGATGTGAAACCATGCTTTAGGCCCGATGGTGCAGGAACCTTACTGTTTGTGAAAGTGCTGCCTCGGGCCTCAAAGAACCAAGTATGTGGAATTATGGGAGATGTTCTAAAAATAAAAGTAACAGCTCCCCCGGTTGAATCCGCTGCTAACGAGGCTGTTTGCCGCTTTATTGCAGAACTTTTAGGATGTAGCGCATCTGCCATTCGACTTGTTCGAGGGGCTACCTCTCGAAACAAAGTGGTTTCGATTCAAGGATTCTCTGCGGCAGAGGTAGCTCGTTGTTTGTGCCCCGAAGAGGAATAGTTAGATGGGGTTCCTTCAAACCCCAATCGAGTTCATCATCGCGCAAGAATCGCTTCCTTCAGGTCTCCAATCAGCTTGTAAATGTCCTGTTCCGTCGTGTCCCAAGCGGTCATTAGCCTGCATCCGCCTGAACCAATGAAATTGTAAAAAATCCAGCCTTGATCCCACAACCTCTGAGCTACCCCGGATGGAAGTTCTACGAAAACTGAGTTCGCTTGCCGTGGGAAAAGGATTCTTAATTCCTCGAAACCTGACAACTGCTCATGCAAAAGGGCCGCCATAGAATTCGCGTGACGGGCGTGTTTGAGCCAGACCCCGTTCTTTAACATCCCAATCCAAGGCGCAGAAATGAACCGCATTTTCGAAGCAAGTTGGCCGGCCTGCTTGCAACGGTAGGCAAATTCTTCGGCGAGAGCCTTGTTGAAAAAGACCACAGCATCGCCAACGTGAGTCCCGTTCTTAGTTCCACCGAAACAGAGGACATCGACGCCTGCTTTCCAAGAGATTTCGGCAGGATGTGAATCGATTGCAGCAACTGCGTTGGCAAATCGTGCGCCATCCATGTGTAGTTTCAAACCCAATTCACGAGCCTTATCACCAACGGCACTCAATTCAGGAATCGAGTAAACAGTCCCTAGTTCGGTGCATTGGGTAATGCTCAACACACGAGGTTTTGGAAAATGAATGTCGTTCCGTTTTTTTATGACCCGTTCTACAGCTGCAAGGTCGATCTTGCCGTGGATTGATGGGGTCAGTAGCAGTTTGGTTCCGTTAGAGAAGAATTCTGGGGCTCCACATTCGTCCATCTCGATGTGTGCCGTTTCAGTGCAAATGATGCTATGATAAGACTGGCAGAGAGTTGCAAGGGACAGCGAGTTTGCAGCGGTCCCATTAAAAACAAAGAAAACTTCGCAAGCAGTGTCGAAAACCTCACGGATCAAATCAGCTGCTTGTTCAGTGTAGAAATCGTCCCCGTAGCCCCGTGCGTGACCATGATTGGCTTCGGCCAAAGATTGCCAAGCCTCAGGACAAATACCTGCGTAATTGTCACTTGCAAAGTGGCGTCGCTGATTCAGATTACTATTCATAGCCTGAATCACACTGACGAAATCCTGTAAGTTCAGCAACCATGATTCTATCCGACGCATGCCTGTACGGTCGTAATAAACTGTTATGAAGGTGCTTCGCCCAGACATTGAAAGTGGTTTTTCAGAGAATCAGAAGAGATCGCTTTTGATCCTTCTCAATGATGAAGATCCCGCAATCTATCTCGCAGTCCGAAAAAAAATCCTTTCCTACGGTGATGAAGCTCTAAACTGGATTCGCCCGCACACTCTGGACTCTGAATGGATCGTTCGCCGACGAGCGTTGGAAATTGTTCGGTTACTCGAGCAGATGGCTGCAGACTCTGATTTTTTGCAGTTTTGCCTCGTGAGTGGTGAGAATTTGGATTTAGAGCAGGGAACTCTCTTACTAGCGCGGACCCAGTTTCCGGACATCAACATCGAGGCTTATCAAGCATTGCTGGATAATTATGCTTCGGATCTTAGGGATCGACTGGATGGGTTAACCAAGGCGGAATTCATTATTTCAACGATTAATGGATACCTATTTGAGGAACGGGGTTTCTTTGGCAATGAATCCAATTATTATGATCCAGAGAACAGTTATATCACCAGAGTTTTGGATCGAAAAACAGGGAACCCCATCAACCTTTGTTTGCTCTACCTCCTGATCGCGAAGCGATTACTACTTCCGATGGCGGGTATCGGGCTTCCGGGGCATTTTATTTGCCGATTCCAAGATGCCTCGAATGCTTTTTATCTCGATGTTTTTAATAAGGGAAAAATCCTGACCAAATCAGATTGCATCCGATACCTCATGCAAACACCCAGTGGATACGATGTAGAATTTCTTACACCGTTGACCCCACGCCGATTTCTGATGAGGATTTGTGCAAATCTCCATCTGATTTACGTTCGGATGGATGCCTCGGAAGAGTCGCAACGGATTCAGTCATATATGGTTGCACTAGGGAAATAAGCCATTCCCCAGCAGTTCCGTGTTGATTGGATCATTTTCCCGCACTCCAACCACCATCGATTATGAAGGAGCTTCCGGTCACGAAGCTTGATTCATCACTAGCCAAATAAAGGGCTGCGGCAGCAATTTCAGTAGGACTCCCCATCCGTCCAATCGCTTGTGTTGCTGCCATTTCTTCACGAGCTTTCAACGGATCTGCGTATTCCGCTAGCCTAGCTGAAACAAATGGAGTTTCGACTCTTCCGGGACAAATGCAGTTCACTCGTATTCCGGCCGTCGCATGATCCAACGCCATGGACTTAGTCATTCCGACAACAGCAAATTTAGTTGTGCAATAGGCCAAACGATCTCGAATTCCGACAATTCCTCCAATCGAGGCGATGTTGATAATATTCCCGTTCCGTCGGGCAATCATCTCTGGTAGCACGGCTTTGCTCATGTTGAAGACGCCCCTGACATTCACCGAGTAAAGCCTGTCGAGGTCAGATCCAGAAGTTTCCATCATCGTCCCTACATGCCCGACTCCAGCGTTATTGACTAGAATATCGACCCGCCCCCATTGATTCAGGACTGCTCTGGTGACTTCAAAACACGCGCTTTCATTTGCAACGTCGAGAGTGAAACTCTGGGCTTTATAACCTTGGTGTTGGAGGGATTTCGTAAACCCTTCGGCTTTAGTGCCCTCTCTGTCGAGGATGATGACTGTGGCACCAGCTCTCCCAAATACCTCGGCGATTGAAGATCCAATTCCAGATGCAGCACCGGTAATCAAAGCGATTTTTTCAGTCAACGAGAACATGCAGTTAAAATAATGGAGACCCACTTTCTTTCGCAAGTATCGAACAGTTCCTTCAGAAGTGGGCTAGAACGTATCAGGTTTCCCCGATAGTTATTTCCCTTGCCCCTAAGGACACTGCATAACAGCATTCGGAGATGATCTTCCCGTTGTTCCAACTCCGTTGCTGGATTATCGTCATCATAGGTCTGCAAGGAATCAGTGAGCTACAAGCGAGCCCGACCTCTCGACTGAGCGCGGCGAGTTTTGCTTGTGACGTGACTCCTCCTCTAGGCCATCCCCTCTGTGGAGGATGGATCAAGCCGTTGGTTGCTGTTGACGACCCTCTGTTAGCCAAAGGAGTTATCCTCAATGACGGGAAAGATCGCTATGTTCTTTGTGCAGTTGATTGGTGCTTGTTACAGACCGGTGCATTCGACCAATTCAGACAGGCGATCGCATTGGGTGCAGGAGTTCCTGTAAACCATGTTTCGGTCCATACACTGCATCAACACAATGCTCCAATCGCAGATTCCAGTGCACAAAAGCTCCTTGATCAAACCTCCGCAGCACCGCTGCACCTAGACCTTCAATTCATGAAAGCGGTTTGTGAAAGAGTGGGAGCATCCGTTCGAGCGGCTTGCACGGAACTAAAACCTGTATCTCATGTGGGTTACGGTAAAGCGAAAGTGGAAGGATTTGCTTCGAACCGCCGCGTCAGATTGCCTGATGGAGAAATCCATGTGCGCTACAGTTCAACAACTAATCCTGTTTTAAGAGCAGCTCCTGAAGGGTTGATTGACCCGTGGCTCCGCTCGGTAACCCTATTTAATCAAGATGAACCGCTTGTCCGTCTCCATTTTTATGCGACTCATCCACAGAGCTATTATGGCGATGGTCGAGCGACCTCTGACACAGTGGGCCTTGCACGAGAACGATTCGAACGCGAAGAAGGTTTTCCTCAAATCTATTTCACTGGCTGTGGTGGTAATATCACGGCCGGCAAATATAACAATGGGAGCGCGGAAGCCCGGATCGAACTGACTGGTAAACTTTTTAAGGCACTTCAAACATCCTCAGCATCTACTACTAAAACCGAAATCCAACAGCTGGGTTGGAAAAATGCAGCGGTTAAATTTGAGCCCCGTGAGGAAATGAGGTGGTCTTTGGAAACAGCCGAGCAAACGATTGCTGACACCAAGGCTTCCAGTCAGGCTCGCCTCATTGCTGCATTAGACTTGGCTTGGCTCAACCGGTTGAAAGCGAATCCTCAAGTTGACCTTGCCTGCCTTTCATTGGGTCCAGTCAAAATACTCATGCTCCCGGGAGAGTCCTTTATCGAATACCAACTTTACGCCCAAAACATTCGTCCGAATGATTTTGTAGCCGTTGCTGCCTATGGCGAGGGTGGGACTGGCTACATTTGCACGGACGCAGCCTTGTCAGAAGGGGGTTACGAACCCACCATGTCGCGAGTCGGCCCACCAAGCGAATTCAGGCTCAAGCACGGTATAGCTAAATTATTGGGATCGAAAAAAAGTCCTGCCGCGATCCCGTTCTACTCTGACAAACTTCGCTTGCTCGCATGGCGTGATCGGAAGGGTTTTGAACATCCAATAAAAACACAAAAGGAATGGGCAAAACGACGTGAGAACATCCCGCTCAGTATGCTGCAGGTGATGGGGGAGCCACCCAAAAGCAAGGGCAACGTGCCGCTGGACGTGGAAATAATCGAGGAGGTTTCCCTTCCCAGTTACATTCGCCAAAAAATTACTTTCGCCACCGAGTCGAACGACCGCGTTCCTGCATATTTACTGATACCCCACCATATTACTAACAAGGTAGCAGCAATGCTTTGCCTCCATCAAACGACTCCATTAGGGAAGGGAGAACCCGTAGGTCTTGGGGGAAACACGAACCTTCACTATGCCCATGAACTGGCAGAGCAGGGTTACATCGCACTCGTTCCCGATTACCCTAACTACGGTGAATACACCATAGATCCCTACGCTCGCGGTTATGCCAGTGCCACAATGAAAGGAATCTGGAATCACCGCCGTGCAGTCGATCTCCTGACTTCGATGCGACAGGTTGATAAAAATCGAATCGGGGTTATAGGACATTCACTCGGAGGCCATAATGCGCTTTTCGTCGCTGCCTTCGATCCACGAATAAAAACTGTCATCACGAGTTGCGGCTTCAACTCCTTTTTCAGGTATCGGGGAGGGGATCTGACAGGTTGGAGCCATAGCGGGTATATGCCACGGATTAAATCGCTGTATGGGTTGGATCCGAAGGCTATGCCTTTCGACTTCAGCGAGGTTTTAGCTGCACTCGCGCCACGTCGAGTCTTTATCTCCGCACCGATGCACGACGATAATTTTGATGTTGCTGGTGTTAAGGACTGCGTAGCCGCAGCCGCACCGGTATACCAATTGTTCAAACGGGCTAATAATTTGACAGTGCTCTATCCAAATTGTGGGCATGATTTTCCGCCCGAACTTCGCCATGCTGCTTACGATTGGTTGAGAAGTTCTTTGTGAGTAATGATTCAGTGTTCAACCGGCTGAAAAGGTGAGGGACATCAACCAACAAAATGACGATTGCCGCAACCTTTCGGCAGAGTAGATTTATCGAATGCGCACAGGATCGGACAAAGAAGTCGTAAAACGATTGCGTTGGAAACCTCTCGCCATTGTCGCGACTGGGGCATTTTTCTATTGGCTCTACATCTGGGTGGGTTGGGAGACACAACGGCAAGATAAGATTCTTCGCACCGGTTTGGTGTTGGTTATTTTTGGAATCGTTTCATTTCTCTGGTTGTTATTAGTTTCAGGGTTGCCGTGGAAGCGAAGGTTTAAAATAGCGGGACTGTGCCTACTTGGCATAGCGGCGTTTGGGGGAGTCTTTCGTATTTCTGAAGTGACCGGTGATTTGGTCCCAATCCTCGAACCTCGCTGGCGACGCATGGGACAACCTACCTCGGCTCAATCGACAGCAAGCCCGGTGATGCCATCTGCCCCTTTGACAAACGCCTTCTGGTTTCCTCAATACCTCGGCCCAAATCGAAACGGAATTCTTTCGGATGTTGCATTGAACTCGGATTGGAACTCAAATCCTCCTGTGCAGATTTGGCGGCACCCCGTGGGGCCGGCGTGGTCAGGATTCGCGGTGGCCGGTTCACGAGCCGTCACAATGGAACAACGCGGGGAAGAGGAACTGATTACCTGCTACGACCTGAAGAGTGGGCTCCTCCTTTGGGAGCACAGTTATGCTGCTCGCTACGGAACCACAATCGGAGGCGAAGGCCCCCGTGTTTCTCCAACGCTTTCTAAAGACCATGTTTACACCATGGGAGGTAGTGGAGTGACCACTTGTGTGAATCTTTCAGACGGGAAACCAATTTGGTCGCGCAACCTTTACGCTGAGAACAAATTGAGTGTGGCGGATTGGGGTGTCGTCAGTGCTCCTTTATTGGTAGGGAAACAGGTGATCGTGAGTGTGGGAGCCGGTGAAGGTAAGTCTCTTTTCGCTCTAGACGCACTCACAGGATCTACCGTTTGGACCGGCGGGGATGACCGCGCCAGCTACAGTTCTCCAACTCTCCTCACTCTAGCGAACCGGCAGCAGATCCTCATATTTAATAATCCCGGGGTTGCAGCTCATGATCCATTGGATGGTCGAGTGTTGTGGTCACATCCTTGGAAATCGAGTTATCCAAAAATCACTGTTCCGATCCTCGTACAACCGAATCAGATTCTGTTGAGTTCTGGTTATGGAGCCGGTGCGGAGTTAATTGAAATCGCTCAAACCAATGGCAAGTTTGTCCCGACGACAGTGTGGAAATCAATACGACTCAAATCTAAGTTCGGGAACCTCATTCTATGGAAAGGGTTTATCTATGGTCTTGATGATGGGATTCTCACCTGTATCAACCCGAAGGACGGCCAGTCCCAGTGGAAGGATGGCCGTTACGGTCACGCCCAGATGTTGCTGCTGGATGATCTGCTCCTCGTGACAACCGAATCCGGGGAATTGGTTTTAGTGGACCCCAATCCCACTAAACTTACGGAACTCGCTAGGTTGAAAGTCCTCAATGACAAAACATGGAACCCTCCTGCTGTCGTCGGGCCTTTCGTAATCCTAAGGAATCATCGTGAGGCCGTTTGCTATAAAATGCCTCTCCGAACATGAACCTAACCTACACACTCAATCAACCTCGAAGACGGGATTTCCGTATTGGCGTGGTTGGAAGTGGTTTCATCGTCAACGATTGTCATTTGGTAGCTTATCGAAAAGCAGGGTTCAACCCGGTGGCCATCGCCTCTCGCACCAAATCACGGGCGGATGCAGTGGCGGCAACACATCAAATACCCAAAGTTTATTCGACACCAGAGGCGCTCCTAGATGACCCTCAGATTGAAGTTTTGGATATTGCTGTTCCACCGGACGCACAAGCTGGGGTGATCCTTGCGGCGTGTGAGCGGGGGACCTTGAAAGGGATTCTTGCCCAGAAGCCGTTAGGGATCGATTACGCTCAAGCGGTGTCGATTGTCGAAGCGTGTGAGAAAGCAGGCATTGTTCTCGCGGTGAACCAGAACATGCGGTTCGATCCTTCGGTTTGGGCAGCAAAAAAACTGTTGGAATCTGGCGCATTGGGGGATCCTGTCCTTGCGACCATCGATATGCGTGCCATCCCCCATTGGATGCCTTGGCAGGCGCAACTCGGTTGGGTGACTCTACGAATCATGTCCATACACCATTTGGATACGTTCCGATATTGGTTCGGAAATCCCGAACGGATTTTCTGTAGCGTTCGGACGGATCCGCGCACCCAGTTCCAACACCAAGACGGCATTTGTGCTTACATATTAGAGTATGCGAACGGATTTAGGGCGATGAGCATCGACGACACTTGGACCGGGCCCGCCAAAGAGGGTTGCCCTTCAGACATTAGGATCCAATGGAGAATTGAAGGTACCGAAGGACTCGCTATGGGCGATCTTGGTTGGTGTAAAAATCCCTACACATCGCTCTCAACCTTAAAGTGGTCAAAAAATGGGGAATCAATATTCCATGAACCGCGTTGGACTGAAAGTTGGTTCCCTGATGCGTTTGCAGGAACCATGGGAGATCTTCTAATCGCCTTGGAAAGCGGGACCGAGCCGACACTCGGCGGGGCGGATAATTTGGAAACGATGGCGTTAGTTGAAGCCGCCTACAAAAGTGTCGCAGAAAAACGATCCGTACTGATTTCAGAAATCAAGGCGTGACACGAGTTTTCGATCCTACTGAACCTCCCATGAACTCAGAAGGATCCTTGCCTCCGCTGACTAGAAATAAAACAGCCATTCGCACGGCAAGTCCGTTTGTAACCTGCTCAAGAATTACGGATTGATTCGAGTCGGCGATTTCACTGTCGATCTCGACACCGCGGTTGATCGGTCCAGGGTGCATGATCAAGACTCCAGGTTTTGTCATCGCCAGTCGCGCTTTGGTTAAGCCAAACAGGCTCGTATATTCACCGATGCTCGGAAACATCGTCTGTCGTTGTCGCTCATGCTGAATCCGCAACAAATTGATGACATCTGCGTTCTCGATCGCCTCGCGAATGTCATAAGTGACGGTGCAACCCATCTGTTCAAAAACTCGGGGAACCAGCGTGGATGGGCCACAAAGTGTCACATTCGCTCCCATTTTAAGGAGAGTCCAAATGTTGGAGCGGGCAACACGACTGTAGAGAATATCTCCTAGGATGGTGACGTTCAACCCGGCAACACGACCTTTCTTTTCGCGAATGGTGTAAACATCGAGAAGTGCTTGGGTTGGATGCTCGTGAGCTCCATCTCCGGCGTTGACCACACTTGCATTCAGGAATTGAGACAGAAAATGTGGTGCTCCCGCGGCCCCATGCCGAAGGATGATAATATCCGCATTTAGTGCCTCAAGGTTCCGCGCGGTGTCCCTGAGAGTTTCCCCCTTTTTAAGCGAGGAAGCTTCCGCAGTAAAATTAATGACATCCGCAGTCAAACGTTGGGCTGCAAGTTCAAAAGAGATGCGGGTTCTCGTGGAAGGTTCCACGAATAAATTAACCACGGTCTTTCCTCGAAGAGCCGGAACTTTCTTGATAGCGCGTGCACCAACCGCTTTAAAAGCGGCTGCCGTGTCCAGAACGGTGCTGATCTCATCGGCACTCAGCGACTGGATGTCGAGTAGGTGTTTACGATTCCAACTCACAGCGATTTCAGATACACAGCGTCCGCTCCCGCCTCCTTGGCTAAGTGGACATCTACTCTCTCTTTATGGCTGGTAGGAATGGTTTTGCCAATATAATCCGCTGTGATCGGAAGCTCTCGCTGCTCTCGATCTACCAGAACTGCGAGTTGGATTGACCTAGGACGACCAAAATCATTCAAAGCATCCATCGCCGCTCGGGTTGTTCGGCCGCTATAAAGGACATCATCCACCAATACCACAGTCTTTCCGGTGATATCACACGGCAGATTGGTGGGTTGCATCTCCGGAGTGAGGTTCACTCCTAAATCATCTCGGTGCATCGTTACATCGAGTGATCCTAAGGGTACTGGATGGCCCCAAATATCTGCTAAAAACTCAGCTAGGCGATCCGCGAGATGTACGCCTCCTCTTTGAATCCCGACTAGGATCACGTCTAGGCTTTGTCCATTACGCTCCGCAACCTCGTGAGCGATTCGCGCCATAGCTCGCTGGATCTCGCTGTCGTTAAGAATTAGTTTTGATGCAGACATCGGTGTTTAACCCGTGACTTCAGCGGTCGTAGGTGGAAATAGTTGGAAAGCCTAAAGTTACTGATTGGCTTGGCGAGCCTTGCGCCATTGGGTCCGGTGTTTAACGATCCAATCGGTCAGTGCCTGTTCGAAGCCGATATCCCGCCCCGATTTCTCTGACTCAATCCATTTGTGTCGGAGTATCTCCTCGCGTTCAGCGAGATACTCTCGGTAAAGGGAAGAATTTTTGACCAATTCATTACCGCTCTGGTGCTCGGAAACCATAAACAAAAAGCGTCAATTAACAGCTACCAACAACCTATTATCCTCACCCGTTTGTCGAATCAAGCCCCAGTTTTTTTCGACCTTCTGCGGAGATCATGCTCTGGTGCCAAGGAGGATCCCACACCAGTTCGACATTTGTTTCTTCGACCTGTTCGATCGCCAATACTTTCGACTGAACATCTGCTGCGATCTGCCCGCCCATATGGCAACCCGGGGCAGTAAGCGTCATTTTTACATCGACCTTGGATCCCTGAATGACCACGTCATAAACTAATCCTAGGTCAACAATGTTGAGGGGAATCTCTGGATCAAAACAGTGTCTGAGTTGATCCCAGATCATCTGCTCTGAAACTGCCGTGGATCTTTGGTCTAAAACCCCTTCTGGAGGAGTGTCGTTCATTGGTTAAACCTACTTTATGGAAGTCGTTCTCGCAAGGCTATGGCTACCTGAGTAAACGCCTGCCCAGCGATACCATTCGGGGCGGAAATCGTGATAGGTTCACCTCTATCACCGCCTACTCGCACATCGGTAATGAGTGGGATTTCTCCTAGAAATGGCACTCCTTGGCGATCGGCTTCATCGCGGCCGCCTCCGTGCCCAAAAATCTCGAGGCGTTCCCCAGCAGGAGTTGTGAAGTAACTCATGTTTTCTACAATCCCAAGAATCGGAACATTCAACTTTTGAAACATTCCGATGCCTTTGCGAACCACCCCTAAAGAGGCCTCCTGAGGCGTCGTCACAACTACTCCGCCGTCGAGTGGGACTGTCTGACATAGGGACAATTGAGCGTCCCCGGTTCCTGGCGGAAGATCCACCAGAAGATAATCCAATTCTCCCCAAGCGACCGAAAAGAAAAACTGCTGGATTGTTTTCATGATCATCGGCCCGCGCCAAATCACAGGGGAATCACCGTCTAGTAAGAACCCCATACTCATCAACTTGACCCCATGGTTTTCTAGGGGAACCAACTGCTCCTTCTCGTTCACGGTCGGTTTATGCCTGATCCCCATCATCAGTGGAATGCTCGGGCCGTAAATATCGCAATCTAGCAACCCGACGCGTGATCCCAAGAGACTCAGAGCACATGCGAGATTCACCGATGTGGTTGATTTTCCGACGCCGCCTTTTCCGCTGGCGATAGCCACAATGCGTTTTAGACCCGAAACCCGGCTCGGGTTTGTAAGTGGATTTGCAGCTGGTGCTGATCCAGCCGCAGGTAGGTTAACCTGAACAAACACCCTTTGAACACCGGGGATCGCACGTATTGCCTGTTCGCTCTCCGCTTTGATTTGTTGGACAATCTCGGGTGTTCCCGAAGAAAGCTGGATCTGCACAGTCACGGAACCTTGAGCAGAAGAGATATTCTTAACCAAACCAAAGGAGACAATATCGCGAGAATAACCCGGATACTTCACTGTTTGTAGGGCCGTTTTTATTTCAGTTTCGTTCACCATCGTTAACCCAAAGTTTAACACGGTGGTTTTCGAATGGCGATGGGAGAAAACATGAATCAAAGTCCACGAAAACGTTTTACAACTTCGGTGAGTGCTTTTACGAACCTTTGTAACGCTTCCCTAGAAGCAGATGCACCAAGTGAAACAATGAGGTTACTTTTCCCTAAAGCCAATTCCACACCCATCGCCGCGAGGACGGGTGGCATTCGCATCGAATGAGTTACACAGGCTGCTCCGCTTGCCACCGCAAATCCTTTAAGGTCGAGTGCTAGCGCCATTCCTTCCCCGTCAACTTTCAGCACGGAGAAATTAAGAATCCTAGGCAGTCGTTGCGAACCCGGAATCGGGCCGTGAAGAACTACAGGGCCGACCGATTTTTCAATCTCATGCCACAGATCAAGCAATTCTTCTGTCCAAAGTCGTGGCAATGTTTTCAGGCGAATCGTCGCCAACTCCACTGCAGCACCTGCGCCAACAATCGCTGCGATATTCTCCATTCCCGGTCGGAGCCCAGATTCCTGTTGTCCGCCGTAGAACAGTGGGGAAAGCCTTGTTCCTCGACGTCGGTAAAGGATGCCAACTCCGGAAGGACCATGGAATCGATGGGGAGAAAACATCAACAAATCAGCACCTAATTCTTGAACATCGATTGGGATCCAGCCTGCGGCTGCGGTCGCATCGACAACGAGGGTTGCTGAGTGATTCTTCAAACCATTCGCGATTTTGCTGATCGATTGAATCGTTCCGGTGTCATGATTGGCCAGATGGATGGACACGACAGTGGTTTGCTCCTCGACAGCTGCAAGAACTGCATCCGGATCAATGAAGCCTAAACCATCGGGTCCTACTCGAGTGCAAGAGTAGCCTTGGTTACACAATGTTTCAGCGGCTCCGATAATGGCCGGGTGCTCGGTAGATCCGATCACCAAATGCCTGCCCCGATTTTGGGCCGCCAAAGCTGCGCCGGTGAATCCTAGGTTGAGAGCTTCCGTGCCACTTCCACTAAAAATGATTTCCTCGGGGTTTTTTGCGTTGATGAAACTAGCTACACGATCACGAGCTTGTGCCAGTGCCTCTCTTGCGATGAAGGCTTCTTGATGCAATCCCGCTGGATTAGCAAACCGGTCAAATAACCAAGGTTCCATCTCGAGGCGAACCTCTGCAGCCAACGGAGTTGTCCCTATATGATCCAGATAAACTCGATCTGACATTGCCCTATCATGATTGAATTCAAAAACAATTCACGCCCAATTCTGAATTCCTGGAGTATTGAAAACAATCATTCTCCCCCTAGACAGGGGAGTCCGATCAATATTAGGTTTCAGCATGATTATGACCCCTACGAAATTCTTATTGTTGTTCATTTGCTTGGCCGGAAGTTTGCAGGCTGCACCAAAACCCCTGCGAGCCATGTTGGTTTTGGGTGGGTGTTGTCATGATTATCCAGCTCAAAAAGACATCCTCAAGAAGGGGTTGGAAGCGAGAGCAAATGTAGTGGTAGATGTTGTTTATTCTGCAGATACAAGCACGAAGGCACGGTTCGAAATGTACGAAAAAGTGGACTGGGCCAAGGGTTATGATGTCGTGATCCACGATGAGTGTTCCGCCGATGTGAAGGAGATGCCTTATGTGCAGAATATTTTATCCGCTCACAAAAAGGTTGCTGCGGTGAACCTACATTGCGCTATGCATTGTTACCGAACAGGCACCGATGATTGGTTCAAATTTGTGGGGATTCAATCCTCAGGTCATGGACCTCAAGAACCAATCGCCATTCATTTTGTTGATCCAGCACACCCGGTAACGAAGGGGGCAAGCGATTGGACCACTGTGAACGAGGAATTATACAACAACATCAAAGTGTTCGAATCAGCGCATCCATTGGCTCGCGGGAAACAGACAATCAAACAAAGAGACGGCAGTACCAAGGAAGTCGAGACAATCGTTGCTTGGGGAAATCAGTATGGTTCTACTCGAGTTTTTAGCACTACCCTAGGGCACAACAACGCGACTGTTTCTGATCCTCGTTACCTCGATATGGTCACGCGAGGGATGCTGTGGTCTTGCAAAAAATTGAATAAATCCTACCTCAAGCCAACGGGGAAATAGTTTCAACCTCGGCGCGAAGCCGTTAGGAAATCAAAGCTGGCATTTCGGACAAATGCCGAAGAATTCCAAGCGATGGCTAAGCCGTTGAAACCCACTCGTTTGGGCAATGCGCTGTTCTAGAGCGTTAGGGAAACATTCCTCAAGCTCTACAACTAAAGAACATGCCGTGCAGACGAGGTGGTGGTGATGATCTTCAGTATTTCCACGGACGAGTTCAAAGCGAGCAGTCCCATCACCGAAATCAAATCGACGCACCAATTCTATTTTTTCCAATAAGTGCATGGCGCGATAAACTGTAACTAGGTCGCAGATCCCTTTGGGTAAAGCAGCCATGATTTCCTTGGCTGTCGCCGGGTGGCGCTCCTGGCGCATTACCTCTAGAATCGCCTGGCGAGGGCCGGTGATTTTAAGGGAGCGTGAATGAAGTTTTTCTTCTAGGTTCCCCAGTTGAACCGGCTTTGATTGAGCATGGTGGCATTTCCTATTCATCCTCAAGAATATGGTTGCGAACTCCGTTGGCGAAATTTCGATGTGATGAGGGCTACCACAAAAAGCCCAACGCAAGTCAGGACTATGGTGGCACCGCAAGGGACGTTGAGTTGCCAAGAAAGAACAGTTCCTCCGAAGCAGCTTAGGAAACCAGCAATAATGCTAATGATGATTTGGTGTCGGAGGTTTAGACTAAGAGGCCGCGCTATGGCGGGAGGGATGACAAGGAGCGATGTCACGAGGACAATTCCCAAAAGGCGAATACTTAGAGCGACAGTGATAGTCAGAAGGAGAACAAATGCGTAGTTTAGAGCTCGAACATTCACTGAACTGACCTTGGCTAAATCTTCGTTCACTGTCATTAGGGTGATGGGGGTCAACCACCTCCATAATCCGAATAGGACTACAAGCAATAGCACTGCTGCGATGGCGACATCTTTCCATTCTATCGCGAGCAAGTCGCCAAAGAGATAGCTGTGAAGCTCCCCACGATTGCCACGAACTAAACTCAAAATAAGTATCCCCAACGCGACGGATCCCGAGAGGAGCAGGGCCATGATGGAATCCGTCAAAAGGTCAGTATTCTCTTTAAGCCAAATCATTGCAACGGCGACGGAGAGGCTGAACAGGATCATAGGAAGAGTAAGGTCTGTCAGCCCCATCCAAATACCAATGGCGACCCCAGCAAGGGCTCCGTGGGCAATAGTATCACTGAAAAACGAGAGACGACGAGCTGTTACGAACACTCCTAGCAGGGCACATACGGGTCCAAGGATTATCGCCGCCGCGATGGCTCGCTGCATGTAGGCTTCAGTGAACATGATGATGGTGTTGGTAGGGAGCGACGTGGATGCCGTAGGCCTGTTTTAAGGAATCGGCGTTCATCACTTGCTCCGGAGTTCCTTCGCAACAGATCACACCATTGAGTGCGTAGACCCAAGAGGCGTGGCGGTAAACCATCGAGAGATCGTGGGAAACGAGGACGACGGTAAGTTTGTGCTGTTGTTGCACACGACCGATCATTTCGTAAAAAGACTGCTCACCCGGAGTATCCACTCCTGCCGTAGGTTCATCCAACAGGAGTAAATCTGGTTTCTCGAGCAGGCTGAACGCGATCAAAACCCGTTGCAGTTGGCCACCAGAGAGTCTCCCAATGGGCTTGTCCAAGAGTGCCTCCACTCCCATTTCAATGAGGGTTGGGCGAATCTCCTCTTCGATTTTGCGATGAGTCTGCCAAAACCAGAATCGTGTGCGTTTCAATCGCAAGGCCAGAAACTCGCGCACGCTGAGAGGAAAACTTCGATCTAACGAAAGCCGCTGAGGAACATAACCCACACGCGACATGACTGAGGGTAGATCTTGGGTCCCGAATAGCCGTATTTCCCCCTCATCCAGTCGTTGCAAACCTAATATCGAACGAAGAAGAGTTGTCTTCCCAGAACCATTTGGACCTATTAGTGCCACGATTTCGCCGGCCGGGATGCGCAGGTTAACACCTCGCAAAACGGGAGTCCCATCAAAAGCGATTTGTCCTTGCACAACCTCAACCACCGGAATGGCTTTGGTAGTCTCATTAACTCGGGCGGAGTGTTGATGCCCGCAGCCGCATTTATCTGCTGTTTTTAGGCTAGGAAACGGTTCGAAAGGGTTCATGGAGCGGTATCCCCTAGTTCACGAACCATTACTGCCGCATTCCGACGCATCGCTGCCTCGTATTCACCCGGTTTTAGTATCCCACTTTCCAATGTGTCAAGCAGAGCCACCTTGATCTTTAAATCAGCCGCGACGCGCTCCACCAATCGCTTTGGAGAATTGGGTTCAGCAAAAATAACCTTTGTTTTCTCCTGCCGCATTCGCCGCATCAGTTCACCGAGGTAACGGGGAGCAGGGGAGATATCAGGGGTAGTTTCCAAAACTCCAACGACTTTTAGCTGATAAGCTCTTGCGAAGTAAGCGAAAGCATCGTGCAACGTAACGAATCCTCGGTTTGTTAAAGGGGCAAGACTGATTCGAAGCTCATTATCCAAACGTTGCAAGCTCTGAACAAACGCAGTCGCGTTGCTTGCGTAGATATTTGCATGGTCTGGATCCGCCTTTTGAAATGCGCGGAGGACGTTTGTAGTTGAGTGCATCATTAGGTTAGGATCAAGCCAAAGGTGAGGGTTTGCTTCCTCGTGGTGATGATCCTTAGCGGTGTCTTGATGATCGCCTAAATGCACCGAATCTCGAATCAACCGATGTTCCAAACCGTCGCTGAGGTTGATTTGAAGAATGGACGGATTCGATTTAATCGCGCGCTGAAGCCAATGTTCCAGCCCAAGACCGTTCTGAACGATGACATTGGCAGTTTGGATTTTTTTTAAATCGCCCGCAGTCAATTGGTAATCGTGTGGTCCAGAACCGGCCTCAAGTAGGTTTTCAACGACGCCTCGATCTCCTGCAACCGCACTGGCAACGGCATAGGCTGGAAAAAAAGTGGTGATTACTCGCAACTTTTCAAGAGGTCTCCCTAGGGAGGTGTAAACGAAGAAGCATTGAAGGAAAACAAAAGCGACTAACCTAGGGAAAAAAAGACCTAGGTTCGCAAGGGCCCTAAATTCTGATAAACACATGTCGTTCAAAGCAGACTACAGGGCGCTTAACGGTGTTGCAAATCATTTGCAAAATAGCTTGGGTCAAAAAAAAGCCACCTGAAGTTCAGGTGGCTTTGCAAAGATAAATGATAAAAATGACTACTTCATCAACAACATTTGGCGAGCCCGTTTAATTGCACGGTTCAAAGCACGTTGATAATGAGCTGGGAGCCCAGTGTATTTGCGGGGTAAAATTCGGCCGGCATCTGTTACGAATGTGCGCAGAAGGTTTACATTCTTATAATCCAAAGCATCCACTGTGAAGTCGATTTTTGGCTTGGGGCGATAGGTCCGGGTCTCGGTACGAGTCCCGCTTCGATCGCCTTTTTTCTCTGTATGAGTTTTACGAGGCATAAATTTACTTAATTTCGCGGTGCAGGGTGTGGCGCCGGAGGAAAGGGTTGAATTTCATTTTCTCCACCTTTTCGGTTTGGAGTTTTTTGTTTCGTGTGGTGAGGTAGCGAGATGGGGGCTTACCCTCCTTCCGGGCTTCACTGCACTCTAATGTGACGACTTCTCTTGGCATCAACTAATCTTTCTCTTTTGCTGGTTTATCCTCTGACTCTTCATCTTCCTCCACTTCGGGAACCGCAGCACTATCTACGCTGCCAAGTTGTCCGAGCCGACGCTGACGCAATGCTCCTTCTTTTTCAAGTTGCGCCTGGGCTTCCACTGTGAACCGAGTCCACGGGATGGCGTCTAGGCGTGCGCGGGGAATGTTTTTACCGCTGATCTCACAGACACCGTAAGTGTCTCTTTCAATCCGCTTCAGTGCTTCTTCAATTTCGTAAATGGCATCCTGATCGGACGATAGTAAGCTCAACGCAAAATCTCTATCAAAATTGTCGGTTCCAGAGTCAGCCATATGTAAGCTGTAGCTGGACATCTCCTCAGCGGATTCTTTGGCTAACCCGCTCATCTGGCTCAGCAATCGTTCACGCAACTGTAAGAGGTTTCGGTAGTATTTCACCCATTCCTCCTTGATCTCGGCGGTGCTGGTGAATTCCCTAGGCTCTTCTTTGATGGAATGGCCTAGAATTGATGCGGACGTCGCTTTACCTAGCGGTTTATGCTTTACCGCTACTGGCTTCTGAATCTTTTTCACTATGGTTTTCTTACGTATCACGATACTTATCAGATTCCTAATCCGGGCCGCCGCCTGTCTCTGAAACCATTCCCATTACCGATTACGAGCGCGAGAACATAGCAAAGTGAGCTAGAATTGCCACCTTAATTTTGGAGATTTTTCTTAATACTGATTTTTATGATGCTTTTCCTAGTAAACGGTTTGGGTGAATTGACATTCGCATTCGCCTGTTTATCGTCTCAAACATCATGGAAAATGTTGTGATCATTGGAACCGGTTGCGCCGGACTGACTGCGGCGTTGTATACAGCCCGAGCGAATCTTCAGCCTCTAGTTCTCACTGGGTTAATGCCAGGAGGACTGTTGACGACGACAAGTATTGTGGAGAACTTTCCGGGGTTTCCCGAAGGAATCGACGGCTACGAGCTTATGACTCGAATGCAAAAGCAAGCGGAACGATTTGGGACCCGTGTCAAATTTGAATCCTTGGATTCGATCGACTTATCGAAACGTCCTTTTGTTCTCACCGTAGACGGAGAGCAAGTGCTGACCAAGACAGTCATTATCTCGAGCGGTGCTGGCCACAGACATTTAGGGTTGGAGAACGAACGACTTTTAGAGAAAAAGGGCGTCACCTTTTGTGCAACCTGCGATGGAGCATTACCGATGTTTCGTAACCAACCGGTAGTGGTTGTAGGAGGAGGAGATTCAGCTTGCGAGGAAGCACTCTACCTGACTCGCTTTGCTTCGGTGGTTTACCTCGTACATCGCCGAAGTTCCCTACGAGCTTCGCGAATCATGGCGGAACGAACTCTCTCCAATACTAAAATCAAGCCGATCTGGAACACCACCGTGGTTGATATCTTGGATATTAAACAGGATCGGGTGACCGGGGTTCAATTGAAGGATCTTTCGACCGGTGTGGAGACAGAACTGGGGTGCGCTGGTGTCTTTGTTGCCATCGGGCACGTCCCAAACACTCAAGTATTCCAAGGCCAGATCGAACTGGATGAGAATGGTTACGTGGTGCGAAAGAACGGTACTGAAACTAGCGTCAAAGGGGTGTTTGTGGCTGGAGATTGTTCAGATCCTGTTTATCGCCAAGCGATCACCGCAGCTGGGATGGGGTGTGCAGCCGCTATTGATTGTGAACGGTTTTTGGCGGCTGACACCCACTGAGGATTTCAATCAAATGGAATCCTCAGTTGAACCAATGGCACTGGCGCGGGAACTTGCAAACGGGGTCATTGTCAGGCTTTTGGACGTAAGGCAACCCGAAGAATTCGCGCTAGCGGCCCTGCCTAATGCTCGACTCATTCCTTTGGATCGGTTGGATAATTGTATTGATGAATTACTCGATTGGCAGGAGGAGAACGTCGTTGTTTACTGCCATCATGGGATTCGTAGCCTTCACGCCACTCGTTGGCTACAACAACAGGGTTTCAGCACCGTTCGAAATCTCGTAGGGGGGATCGACGCGTGGTCGATCGAGGTTGATCCTGCGATTTCAAGGTATCACTGAAGCAAAGGTGGGTGTTTCAGTCATTGAACTGTTGAGACAAGCTCCACAACGATCAATGATTATTGGAACAAATCATCTTTTTTCTCCTTGCGCGATTGTTTATTGGGGATTACCAAGGTTCTCGAGTCCGTTACATTAAACAACCAATATTAAATACAATATGGCCAAAGCCCTCACAAAATCCCAGATCGTTTCCAAGCTCGCTGAAAAATTCGATCTCCCGAAAAAGACAAGTGCCGCTGTACTCGAGTTCATCGCTCAACTCGCTTGCGAACAGGCGAAGAACACTTTCACCCTTCCTGGACTAGGTAAGCTCGTTCTCCAGAACCGAAAAGCACGTATGGGTCGCAATCCTGCGACCGGTGCGACAATTAAAATTCCAGCAAAGAAGGTTGTGAAATTCCGTGTGGCCAAGGCCGCCAAGGACGCGATCCTCGGAACTAAGTAATTTGTTTTTTCACAACAGGCATCTCGTAAGGGGTGCCTGTTTTTTATTGCATTCATGACATGAAAATCGCCGTTGTGGGTTGCGGTGCTGTCGGCAGTTATTATGGCGCACTCCTGTCTCGCGCAGGTGAAGAAGTGCATTTTCTTCTTCGGACCGGCTACGAGGTGGTTAGCAAACAAGGGGTTGAAATCGTTAGTGGGGATAGGAGTTTCGCTGTGAATCCACACTGTGCTCGTAATCCAGATCAGATTGGTTGGTGCGACTTGGTTCTCATCGCTTTGAAAACCACAGCCAATCGAGAATTCGGCAGATTGATTTCTCCTTTAGTCGGACCACATACCGCTTTGTTGACATTACAAAACGGTCTAGGGAATGAGGAACAATTAGCCGAACTGTTCGGTTCTGAAAGGGTTTTGGGTGGTCTTTGCTTCGTATGTTTGGAGCGGATCGAAGCTGGAAAGATTCTGCATACAGCCCACGGGAATATTTATTTGGGGGAGTATCAACGCCCGCCCTCTGCCAGAACTCGTCGTGTTGCAGACTGTTTTCGACGGGCCGGGGTTTCTATCACCATTGCAGATCGACTAGATTTTGCTCGCTGGGAAAAACTGGTCTGGAATATTCCGTTCAACGGACTGAGCGTTGCCTCGGCTGCAGGCTGGGGCTCCCTAATCGCCGGAGCTTGGGATCGAGGCCAACGATTCGATTGTCTTTCCACCAAACAATTGTTGGATGATACGCGTTGGACTGAAGCCGTCCGAGAATTGACGCGGGAGGTGATCGCCATCGCAAACGGTTTAGGTTTGGAATTGGATCTCAATCTTGTCGATGCTCAAATCGCGAGGACTCGTGAGATGGGCAGTTACCGACCTTCGACGCTGATCGATTTTGAATTAGGTCGCGAACTAGAACTCACTAGCCTTTTTGAATCACCTTTGCTGGAAGGTCGACAGTTAGGAATTCCGACGCCGTGGTTGGAACGGTTATGCGGAGTGCTCCGGGATCTCACCGATCAGGACAAGGTTAATGTAGGACAAACAATATCCTGAGACGCCACCACTGGAGTCAGATGGGTGGCTCCCATTCGTCTCAGCCTGTTGTTGATAGCTCCCAGAGCAATTTCTGGCCGGTTGCAATCACGACTCAGGTGACCGAGGTAGAGATGGGTGAGCTCCGGAGTGAGAATTTCCTCCAATACGTCCGATGCTGCTTCATTTGACAGATGGCCGTGTCGGCTCAGGATTCGTTGCTTCAAACTCCACGGTCGTCGGGTATCTTCTTGGAGCATTTTAAGATCGTGGTTGGTTTCCAAAACTAGAACGTTCGAAGCTCTGACTCTCTCCACAACTAGTTTGGTGGCATGGCCTAGGTCGGTCAAAAATCCGATCTGAACACCATTGGCCCGAAATGAGTATCCTACTGGATCTTGTGCATCATGAGGAACTGAGAATGTATCTACATACACAGAACCAATCTGAAATGAGTCTCCGGTGGTATAGACTCGGGCATCCATCTTTATTTCCAGCTGACTCTCGATGGCTTCACGAGTTTGCCGGTTACAATAAACTGGCAAACGGAGTCTCCCTGCGAGTGCCGTTAAACCTTGAATGTGATCTGAATGTTCGTGGGTGATCAATATTCCCGTCAACGATTCAGGAACACGATTGATCGTTGTCAAGCGGTTACGAATTTGGCGACCACTGAACCCTGCATCGATCAATAAGCGGGTGCCTTCATGCTCTAGATAGGCGCAGTTGCCGGCGGAACCGCTTCCAAGAATTGTGAACTGGACTGACACGGTTTCCACAGTAGGTAGCAAGGCGGAGGCGAGCAAATGTTTTCCATAATTCTACTAACGAACACCGTTTGAAGTTCATTTTGAAGTTGGCAGGCCGACGAGTATTCCTCAGAGTTCGCCGCCATGGCGCATATTCATGAAGCGATTGATTTTACGGTGGCGGTTTTTGTAGTACATGAGAATAAAGTTTTAATGATTCTGCACAAGAAACTCGAGAAATGGTTGCCGTTGGGTGGGCACATTGAGTTGGATGAGGATCCGGAAATCGCAGCAATTCGAGAGGCTCGTGAGGAATCGGGATTAGAGATTGAGTTGGTGGGAGAACGGCCACCAACGACCGAGCTAGGAACTCGTGCGTTAATTGCGCCAAGATTCTTGGATATCCATCGAATTAATCCTACTCACGAACATATCGGAATGATTTATTTTGCTCGTGTCATTGGCGGGCGAACCACATTGGCTGCTGAGGAACATCATGATATCCGATGGTGTGATGCGGATGAATTGGTCGCACTGAAACCTTCATTGACGGGAGCGGTTCTCTGGTATGGACGGAAGGCCTTGGAGGAACTAGGAACCAGCGTCCACCCCATGGCACTTTAAGCCTCTTCTCAAATTCTCCTAAGTCATGATCAATTTAAGACAGTTTAAGTTTTGGGTTTTCACTCTGGAAGGTCTCAATGCCTTGGCATCGGCTTATTTTTTTAATTACGTTTTCTTCTTCCTCAAGGAGCACCACGGATTTGGTCCCTATGACAACTTAAGGTTTGGCGCTTTAAATGGTGTGCTCTTCGTTTTTTCATCCCTTTACGGTGGCAGATTTGCGCAAAGGTTTGGTTACTTTGCCGCCCTGAGGTTGGGGTTTGCTCTGATGATTGGAGCCCTCGCATTTGGATGTTTTGCAACAACAGTTCTTGGGCTCTGTGTCACGTTATCAGTCTGGACCTTCGGCATGTGTTTTACGTGGCCTGCGTTGGAAGGAATGACCTGTGAGAAAGAGAATCACGCATCGTTGCCGAGGATGCTCGCCGTTTACAACATCGTCTGGGCTGGGGGAGGTGCTGTTGCTTATTTTAGCGGCGGATGGATGCAGTCGTTCCTTGGATCAAGATCAATCTTTTGGCTCCCCGTCATTTTGCACGGGGTTCAGTTATTGATCGTGGCGGGGATCAGCCGTCGTTTAAAGGATGGGGTTGCGTCCCTCGAATCTCTTCCCAACGACACCGCCAGTCATATCCAGGAAGCAAGTCCGGTCGTAACTAAGCGATTCCAAACCCTTGCATGGGTTGCAAATCCGTTCTCCTACATCGCACAAAGTGCCATCGTGCCTTTAATTCCGGAACTGGCTCAACGGCTACAACTATCCGCAACTTGGGCTGGAATTTTTTGTTCCATCTGGCTTTTTTCACGTCTTCTTTCCTTCGTGATCTTGGGCCTCTGGACAGGCTGGCATTATCGTTTCGAGTGGTTGATAAGTTGTTACATGCTTTTAGGCGCTGCTTTTTGTGGAATTCTTCTCATTACAAACCTTTGGTGGCTAGCATTGCTTCAGGTTGTTTTCGGATTGTGCGTGGGTCTCGTCTATTACTCATCGCTCTATTACTCAATGAACGCTTCAGAAACTTTGAGTGAACATGGAGGCATTCACGAAGCAGCGTTGGGGTTGGGGCTTTTCGCGGGTCCAGCGATTGGAGCTTCTGCGTTGTGGCTTGTGCCAGGTCAACCCCACGGAGCTGTTTACGCGGTTGCTGCTACCTTGGTTTGCGGAGGGGTAGCTTTGCTTAAATTGAAGCCAAAAAACAATGCCGTTTGAGAAAACCATAGTGCTTTCCCGTTTTTATCCGAGCTCAATGCTTGGCAAATACTAGTTGCCAAAGAAAGCCATTCGCATTCAACCTGTAACTCAGTTGAAAGTGTCTTATGTCGTTGCTTGAAAATAAAATCGGGATTGTTTTTGGGGTTGCAAACAAACGTTCCATCGCGTGGGCAATAGCTCAGGCTTGGAAAAAAGCTGGAGCAACTTTGGCCTTCACCTATCAAGGGGATCGCCTAAAGGAAAACGTCGAGGAACTCGCAGGCACCTTCGGTCCTGACACATTGATCCTTCCGTGTGATGTGACGAAGGATGACGATATTAATCGGGTGTTCACAGAGGTTGGTGCAAAATTTGGTCGATTGGATCTCGCTCTTCATTCAGTCGCTTTTGCTCCGAAAGACGCGCTCGAAGGTGAGTTCGTTAATACTTCACGAGAAGCCTTTCGTGTGGCGCACGACGTGAGTGCTTACTCCCTGGTTGCGATTGCTCGCGCCGCCGCACCCCTTATGACGCAAGGTGGTTCCATTGTAGCGATGACCTATTACGGGGCTGAGAAGGTTGTCCCTCATTACAATGTGATGGGCGTTGCCAAAGCCGCTCTGGAGGCTTCCACTCGTTACCTAGCCTATGATTTAGGCCCCAAGCGAATCAGGGTTAATTGTATTTCCGCAGGACCGGTGAACACCTTAGCTGCCCGGGGGATTTCAGGTTTCTCGGAGATGCTGAAACACTACGAGGCCCATGCGCCGCTTAAGCGAAATGTCCTACCTGAAGAATTGGGTGCTACGGGCACCTTTTTAGCCTCGGACGGAGCTGCAGCGATCACTGGCCAAGTGATTTATGTTGATGGGGGTTACCAAATCATGGGGATGTAAAGTCTGCGTTTTGTTTGATCGGAATGGGGAGATTTTGGCTGGTAAACTTGCCAAACCTGAGTCCGGAAGTTAGCATCCAATAAGTATGGAACAGCAGCAGCAATACATTCCAATTCTTTTGTTAGGGGCCGTCGCGGTGGCGTTTGCCGTGGGGAATTTGATCCTCTCGGCTATCGCGGGAAAGCGTTCAAAACGCACCGCAGTCAAGGACATGGCTTATGAGTGTGGAATGTTGCCGATCGGTGATGGGCAGAGCCGCCTTTCTGTTAAATTCTACTTGGTTGCGATGCTCTTTATCCTTTTCGATATCGAGGTGATTTTCATGTATCCTTGGGCAGTGGTCTATCGCGATTTACTGAAGACTGATGCGAACCTGATTTTCGGTGCGATGGTGTCATTTCTAGGCGTCCTTTTCGTGGGTTATTATTACGCGTTGAAAAAGGGTGCTTTCGACTGGAAAAGGTAGGGCATGATTAAATTTGGAACCTCGGGGTGGCGAGGTCTTATTGCGCAGGATTTCACGTTTGCAAACGTTCGGTTGGCTGCTCAAGCCATCGCAGATTATCTCAAAGAGGAGTTAGCGGCTGCCGAATCTCCGATTTACGGCCGGAATCCAGAGGTAATCATCGGATATGACACTCGGTTTCTTGGAAAGGAATTCTCACTCGCGGTAGCGGAAATCCTGTCACTCAATGGTCTTAGGCCGTTGCTTTGCGATCGTGATACACCCACACCTGTAATCTCCCACAATATCCGCTCACGTAAAGCGATTGGCGGAATCAATATCACGGCGAGTCACAATCCGGCTTACTATCAAGGGCTAAAGTTTTCGACATTCAACGGTGCTGCAGCGATCCCGGAGGTCACTCGCCGGATCGAGGCGAATGTCGAAAAGTTGATCAAAAACCATTGGAGTGTCCGAAGCCAGATTGTCGGTTCGTTTCGTTGTCCGGTGTTTGATCCTCGACCTGCATACTTTAAGCAGATTTCGAAGCTTATTGACTTCGAAATCATTCGACGAGCCAAGCTTAAGGTCGGAGTCGAACTCATGTACGGAACGGGCAGGGGATACCTCGACTATTTACTCACCGGAGCTGGCGTGAAGGTTTCGGTGTTCCACGGAGAAGCAGATCCGTTTTTTGGTGGACATCATCCGGAGCCGAACTCGGAAGGAATGCATCTAGTTCGACAAGAAATCGAAGCTGGTAAAATTTCTCTCGGTCTAGGACTTGACGGTGACGCAGATCGATTCGGGATTGTGGATCGCGATGGCACTTGGTTGTCTCCCAACCAGATTCTCGCTTTGGCCCTTTATCATCTGAAGAAAAACCGTGGATGGACTGGAGCTGCGGTTCGCACGGTGCCTACCAGTCATCAGGTGGATGCCGTGGCAGCCTTGCTTGGAGTCCCTCTGCATGAAACCGCAGTCGGGTTCAAGTATATTGGTGCCCTCATGGAGTCCGAACCGATTATTGTGGGCGGCGAAGAATCTGGAGGACTTAGCGTCAAAGGTCACATTCCAGAAAAAGATGGGATCCTTGCCTGCCTATTGATGGCAGAGTTGGTAGCAACAGAAAGAAAACCCCTTCTCACCATTCTTCAATCGCTCGAAGCAACCAGTGGAGCTTTTTTTACAGACCGACTCAATATTTCTATTCCAGCAGAGCGGAAGCAAGTTCTCTTAGATAAACTGGCCGGTGGATTGGATAGGATTGGAAAGTTCAAGGTTGAAAAATTCATCACCGTTGACGGATTTAAATTCCTCCTTCCTAAAGGTGAGTGGGTGGCCTTCCGAGCAAGCGGTACCGAACCGTTGCTTCGATGCTACATCGAAGCCCGGTCCTCTCGAAGTTTAGATCAGTTAAGATCCGCGTGCCGGAAAGTGCTCGAGTGAGCACCTTCCTTTGGGCGAACTAGGACTTGAGGTCTATTAGCGCGGATTAGCCGGCGGAACTGCCGGTTTCTTAGCAGGTAGAAGGGCCATGACCATTTGCTGGTCGAGATACCAATCCCGCAACGAACGTGAAAGGATTGATTCACTGAACTCACGGAAATTCTGGATGTTCAATGATGAATCTACTTCATCCCTCAGTTGCTTGTGAAGGTCACCCTTGGCATCGGCAGCCCATCCTTTGAAACTGCCAATGTCGTCGGCAAGAGATCTAGCAGCGGCTAGACGTGTTTCCAAGTCGTAACGAAAATCAATCACTTCGACGTTGCTCTTATCTACTTTTCCACGACGACGGTCCTCATCGTTGCGGGACATGATAACCACTTTAGCCAGTTCGGTGGTTCTTTTCTCAAGTTGCGCGACGATATCATCCTCGCTGACGATTTCGTTCGCTTTGACGCCAAGATCACGTTGAGCTTTCTCCAAGGTTTGCACTGCTCTTTTAACCACTTCTTTTTCGAATTCGCCAAAAAGTTTTCGACCTCTGTTGAGGATTAGTTCCTTTTCATCCTTGGTAAATGTGTTGGTCCGTGCGTCTAAACCGATCCAGTTCGTGTAGACAGGGGTTTCTAGCAGTTTTGCTAAAGTTTCACTGAGCTTCTTAGCATCGATTTTCTCGTTAGTTGCGACTTCCTTCGGTTCTCCTTTGAATTCAAGTTTTAGATCAACAGGCAGGCTGGAAAACAGGAGACGATCGATCCCCCCGATTCGTTCGGTTTGTTCGTTGAGGCTCTTCCAATGTGCAGCGTGGATTTCCTTACGGTTGAGGTCACCGATATAGTCGAATCCGCTCTCCACCCTGAAGGATCGTGTCGCGGATTTGAACCACTGCAGGATCTGAGCATACTCTGTCGCGAATGTGTTAGCGAATGTCACGTGACTCAGGTTCACGTTCGCCAAGGGCACTCTGTCTCGTGGATCTCGCGGTGCTTTGGCGCGGATAAAGGCCTCGATAACGCTTTGTGGGAGGTTTCGAATGAGTTCTCCTATATTGGCGTAGGCACCCACCACTGGGTCTGGACCGTAATCGAATGTGCGAACATCGCCGTAGACAGCCGTATCTTGGTCGGTTGCAAAAAGTATTTTTTTCTCGATTACCGCAGTTTGATCTCGATAACCCCATCGAATCGCGGCTTTGTCGTAAGGCAGAGCTTCTGTGGAGGTGTGGATCAAATGACCCACGAAGAGTCTGGACTTGAACGGTGTGTAATCCATTACCGACTCGGTGGTGAGGTGGTTATTGTAGTTATTGGTAATGGAGTTATTGAGATATTGCTGAAACCAATCGTCCAATTCCCGATGGGTTAACGTCCCTGCCACGCTGGACGCAAAGTTGTGACGCAGGCCGAGAACGTGGCCAATTTCGTGAGCCACTACTTTCCGGACGTAATCTTGAGAAAGGCGAAGCACTCCAGAATCATCCAGTTGATCGACAGCAAGAACCGCTTCCAACCCAGCGGCAAACTGTTCCGCAAATTCAACTGGATCAGCACTGCACAAAGTTGAAGATTGAAGGAAATCGATCCCCAAACTGCTGTTAGGCGATTTTCCATCCTTTTTGTCCAATGTGCTCCGAACAAGGCGCAGCAGTTCACGGACGCGGGCTTTACTGCTGAATGCGAAAACGCTGGTGATATAGGCCTGCCCATGTTGGGTGGTTCCTGAAATCGGATCCACGAGAGCGTCTGCGTAGGCAAACGTGGCACTGTCATAAGGCACCCATTGAACCATGTTGTGTGCGGCGTCGGGGGCGGTGACACCAGCGGGAGCTTTATCGGCTTTGACTATTTCTTCGCCGAACGCGCGATTCCAATAGAGAATCCCTTGGCGGACGGCCTCTTCATATTCTGGAGGCGTGTTGGCACTGTAGTAGAAGTGGATCGGTCCGTTGGTGCTGAAGCGAGCAATCTTGGTTGTCTGTCGGCCAGAGATAGGCTCGAGCTGTGGTGCGATTTCAAAATAACGAACGTAACGGGTGTCGATCGGACCATGCTCCCTGTTAGGTGTTGCGACTTGAGAGTAAGGGCTTAAAAAATAGCGAATCTCGAACCGCTCTTCGAGGTTTGGATCGTTTTGACGGTCACGAACCTGAACGCTCTGGCGCACCACTAGGCGGGTGCCATCCCGCTTCACTTCGAACACGCGGCTCTGGGACACTTCGAGTGTGCGGGCGCCTGACGCTGCATTGAAGGTTCCTCCACCGATCCAGCTTGCCGTAAAGACTCGGTGCATCCCCTTGTTAAAATCGATGACGACCCTGTTTTCGTTCTGCTCCACTATTGGAAAGGAGGTGAGAAGGCGACGGGCGGGCAAGTCGGTGGTGACCAAGTGGCCCTGAGTGGATTCATACATATCCACTGCGTCGTGGAATAGTTCGAACCTGACAATTTTGCCTGCGAGCCCATGGCTCGTGGCGGTCAGTGCCTGAGGAATACTTGAACCCGAGAGCAAAAAGTCTCGCCCCAATGCAGCACGTGGGATTGTGATCCCAAGGTTTTTTGCGGGCGTGAGCTCAATTCCAGCGACGCTCGTCGATCCAGACTTGTCGCTGCTCGGCGGCGGAGTCTGCGCGTGTGCGGTGAGGCAAATCAGGAGAAGTCCGATCCAGTTCCAGTTTTTCAGTGGCATAAATTTGAGACATTAAGGACTGAATAGACGCGTTAGGCAAGTGGGACTGTATGAGTCGGCGGGCCTTGGCTCAGTCGTTGGCGTTGGGCAACTTTAGCGAAAGGGTAATAAACAAGCATCGCGATCACGATGGACAGGGCTCCCCAAACGGCTGCCCGCCAGTCTCCGCCCGTCACTAAATAGTGCCCGATAATTGGTGGCGTAGTCCAAGGGATGTTCACAAACGGTTTGTGGATGAGGTTCCAATCGATCAGCAAGTAACTGCAAGCCGTAAGGATTAGCGCGTTAAGGATGAAAGGGATCATGAGGATCGGGTTAAGCACGATCGGAATCCCGAAAAAAATCGGCTCGTTGATTTGAAAGATCTGGGTCGGTAATGAGACTCGACTGATTTTTCGAAAACCGGGCTCCTTTGAATTAATTAAGATCAGTGCTAACGCTAGAGTTGCTCCCGTTCCGCCTACATTGACGAATGTAGTAAAAAAACCATTCGCCGTCACATAGGGCAATGGCTGGCCTTGGGTGATCGCCGTGACGTTATCGGCTAGGAATTGAAGAAAAATGGGTGCCACGATCGCGTCCATTGCGTTGTCTCCGTTGATTCCGATGGACCATAACAAAGTGACTAAGAAGGCGTAGACTAGGATCCCGGGTAATGTGTTCAAAGCGAACACCAAGGGTTTGAAGGCGGTCTGCATAAGGGCGTTGATATCCACCCCGAAGACGAACCGAATGATCCAAAACCCAATGACTAAAAAGCACATGGGAGCTAGCGAGAGGAACGACTCGTATACCACGGATGGCACGCTGTCCGGTAGCTTGATGACCCATTGGGCGTCGTTAAAGAATTTTTGAACCGAGACTGAGACGATTGCTATGAGAATGGCGGTGAATAAGCCTTTGGATCCCAGAGAATCCATCGAAAGCGTGGATTCTTTCAGGTCGAGTGAAACCATCAAAAAAATGAGGGTTGAGATCGACGCGCTGATGAGAGCCTCTTGTTTAAATCGTTTTCCAAGATCGTAACCAATAGCGAAACAAACAAAGACACTCAGAAGCCCGAAGGTTGCAGTGACGGGGATTTGCAGCAACTGGAGGTATGGAGCCACCCGCTCTTCCCAGCCCGAAATTGGAAGGAAGGATAGGATCATGAACAACCCGCCGATAATCGTTAAAGGAACCACCGACACCATCCCGGTTCTTATTGCTGAGAGGTAAACATTCTCATTAAGCCCATTTAGCAGATTTGTGATGCGAGGGTTGAGAATTCCGGGTGTTGGGGTCATGAGGATCCTTCGATTAAGGGTTGGCAGAGGTTCTGGAATTGAGTGAGTTTCGTTGGTTGTAGATTTTCTCGAAGGCACGAGCGATGTCGTCCATATCTTTACGTGAACCTAGGAACAAGTTTTGCCCCAACCAGAGGCATTGTTCCTGACACAATAGATCGCTGTTCGGGCAATGAGCTTTGGCGAAGTTTAATCGTGAGCGAGCCCGAGGAACATAGGGCCCGAACGCTTTATTCTTGAACAGAGGTTGCTGTGGAAGTGAGTAGGCGTAACCAGCGGAACAGGGGATCCCTTCAGCACAAAGTGCCTCAACCACTCGATTGCGAGAAATTCCGAAAGTCGCTGCTTCGATTCGCAACATGAATAGGTGGTAACTATGGCGTGTGCAATCCGACGGACGTTTTTGAGGATAGATACCCGGCAATTGTGAAAGCTTTGCCGCGAGGTATTGTCCATTGCGATCTCGGCGACTAGTTTGTTCCTCGAGTCGCGCAAGCTGGCAACTCAGGATAGCTCCTTGAAACTCCCCTAAGCGATAATTCCCTGAAATCACATGGTGTTCGTACCAAGGGCCTCCGGGAATCCGACCGCAGCTCTGGATCGATCGGCAAGATTCGGCAAGGTTCTCATTGTTTGTGGTGATGATGCCACCTTCTCCAGCGGTCATGTTTTTGCTGGATTGAAATGAAAATGAACCTATATCTCCGATAGATCCAGCCGGACGGTTTTCGTAACTGGCCCCATGAGCATGTGCTGCGTCCTCCACCACGAACAGGTTGTGCTTCTTCGCGATCGCCATAATCGACCGCATGTCGGCGGGTTGGCCCGCGAAGTGGACTGGGATAATTGCTTTGGTGCGAGGGGTGATTGCAGCTTCAACGGCGGTTGGATCGAGGTTAAACGTGTGCAGGTCTATGTCGGCGAAAACGGGCACAGCGTTGCATTCGATGACCGCAGTTGCCGTGGATAGAAAGGTGTAGGGTGGGACGATTACCTCATCCTCCGCTTCTATACCCGCCGCCAACAAACCAATGCGAAGCGACACAGTTCCGTTCACCACCGCAACACCGTGGGCACAACCGTGTGCTGTGGCGAAATGGTTCTCAAAACGAGAGACTTCCTTACCTTGTAGCCGTCCCCAATCGCCGCTCCGAAGTGTTCGGAGTAAGCTTTTTTCCTCAGTTTTGTTATGAATTGGCCAAGATGGGAATGGTTTGGTTCGGACGGGGTTTCCTCCAATCAACGCTAATTTTTGGATCATGTGCTTTGTATGAGTTTTTTTCCCATGTAAATACAACCATCGTTTCCGGTGCCGACACGGATTAGCTCTGAGAAGCCCAATCGTTGGTAAAAACCAAGTGCGACCTCGTTAGGGACACTGACACCCAAATGGGCTCCGGCAGAACCGCGCTGGCGAAGTTTTTCGATCACCTGTTCCAACATTCGCCGACCGAATCCAAGATTCTGAGCCCGAGGGAGTAAGTCGATATGGAGATGCGAGGGATAGTCCTTATACGGTTCAGGGCAATAATAATCAGGCTCGTGATACAAGATGTGGATCTGATCCGACCGTGTCCAAAGTGATGAATTTCCGATCGGACGAGGGTAATTCAAGCACAATGCCGGTCGCCACTCCGCTTCATAACGGGCAAAAAATTGGTGGGAATCAAATGCTCCCAAGGCATACCCGCAAATTCCCTCATCGTCTTCCAAGATGAGTGAAAGTTCGGGTTCAAATGCCAAGTACGGGCCTACAAAAATCCTTCCCAGTGCATCAGGATCCTCACGATAGAATGGTTCCCCGTCCTTCCCGTAGTCGCCAGTTTTCAGGCAGACATAATAAGCCCCCGGTTCATCCCCAGTTCTCGCAGGGCGAATGCGAAACTCACGATTCATGCGAAGAGAGGGGGTTCTGTGGGTTGAAAAGATCCATCGGGATAACGAGTCATTAACCTCTGGAGTCGAGCCACGATTCCTCCTCGATAGGTGCCCAAATGGTGACATTCGGAGGCGAAATTGGGATGGGGAACATTCTGGTTTTCACGATAAGCGAGGTATCGCTCCAGAAAATCAAGTTCCTCACGTAATTCCCAAATACGACCGCTTAGGGCATAGAATAAACGGCGATCACGAAGCTCTGTCAGTCGAGTGCACAGCAACTTGAGTTGACTCGCTCGCACTCGAAAAACTCTGGCAGCCTTCTCCCAACAATGTGTCTGAGGGCCCATCAATAGCTGTGCATTATTGTAAAGTTCCTCAGCCTCGGGCCCATCTTGGAATGGCAGGTAAAAACAGTCTCCGAGGAGAATTAACTCGTCCAGTGAAATCGAGCCGTGAACCGTTTCAAAACTCGGCAACCACTCCATCATGGCTGCTAAGTATCCCTCTCGAGGATCCCAAGGGCCGACAGCATTGAGAAAGGCCGCCATCGTGTGAAATGGAACAAAATTCAGAGGGAAATCATTGTTTGGATTGAGCATTACCCCGCTCACGAGTTCCTTTATTTCCAAGGGACGACCAGTGTACGGGCCGCAAAAAAACCGCCGCATGTCGTAGTCGTTGGCATGGAGATTATCCCAAAGCAGGGGTTTGCGACGCAGTTGTTCTTGTAGGTCTCGGATAGATTCTACGGTGATCTCTTGCGAAATGATCTCCGGACCCGTCCAAAAAATCTCGATTTCGGGATGGAGTTCTTTTCCCAGAATTGAAAGGTAATCTGGACCGCCAAGTTTAGACTCAGCCATTCGACCACAGTAGGGGGTGGGACAGAAAAATAGCCTCACCTCGGGGCACTCACACCGGGTCCTCTCGAACAATCTGTTAGTAAGATGACACTGGGCATGAGCAAAGGAACTGAACCGTGACGCGTCGGTGGCGTCCATGCGGTCCGGAATATCGTCGAACAAGATTGCGAAATTTCGACAACCCAGCGTGATCAACTGATCAAATCGCCGACAAACGCATTCATAATCAGACTCATCCGAGTAGCGGACATCCAAACCGGGACCTAGTCCGTAGATAAATCGAAGGGTTCGTTGGTCGCAGGCAGTAATGATTTCGGAGAGAATTCCGATCTCTGAATCAGAATAAAGCTCACGCCAGATCGTTCGATGTTTGAGATCGTCTTTTGGACCATAAAAATAGGTGTTCAACCCTAATACTTTCATCTGGTCGAAAAGTTTGAGCCGTTCGGCCTGCGTCCAAGGTTCCCCGTAAAACCCTTCGATCACGCCGGAGATGAATTCTAATGGTTCGAGCATGTGCTGGGGTTCATCAATATTGGTGCCGTAGCCTAATTGTCGAAGGCTTGGATTGGCAAGGTGACTTTCAGTTCGGCTCAGAAAAACCCGTGCTTGACCGAACGCATCGCCTCGCTGAGCCTCTGGAAATGCCCATCATCATTTTAATCGCATTATTGGCTCTCACCACGGCTGGCTTTGGAGAAGACCGGGCGTTGATTCGCGCCGGTATCATTGGGTTGGATACTTCCCATGCCACCGCATTTGCAGAAACATTGAACAAGGGACCAAAAAAAGTTGAAAACCTCGCTGATTTCCAAGGGGTCAAAGTGGTCGCAGCCTTCCCTCAAGGCAGCAAGGATATCACCAGCAGCACCGTTCGCGTCTCCGATTACACGAAAGTTGTGCGAATACTAGGGGTTGAGATTACCGATTCGATCGAGGAACTAGTCAAAAAGGTCGATGTAGTTTTTCTGGAATCCAATGATGGTCGAGTCCATTTAGAGCAGCTCAAACCGTTGCTTGCAGCGAAGAAACCCGTGTTCATCGATAAACCTTTGGGTGGAAATTTAGTCGATGTAATTCAGATTCTTGATCTTGCCAAGAAATCTCAAGTCCCGGTTTTTTGTTCATCATCTTTAAGGTTTGCCAAAACGACCCAAGCTGTTCGGAAAGGTTCTTTAGGAGTAGTGCTGAAGGCTGAGACTTTTAGCCCAGCCAAGCTTGAGCCAACTCATACGGATCTTTACTGGTATGGAGTTCATGGGTGCGAAGCTTTGTTCACCGTGATGGGGGTAGGCTGCGAAACGGTGAAACGCGGGGTCACCGCAGACGGGAAGATCGAGGTGATTGGTGTTTGGAAAGGAGGAAGAACGGGTGTTTTCCGCGAAGAAAATGGCAAGGATCGTTCAGGTTATGGAGGAAAGGCAATCGGAGAAAAAGGTGAAGCCACGGTAGGATCGTTCGACGGTTATGATGTTTTATTGGTAGAGATTGTTAAGATGTTTAAGGGTGGGCCTCCGCCGGTTAGTCTGGATGAAATGTTAGAACTCTACGCGTTTATGGAAGCGGCAGATGAGAGTAAGCGTCGGGGTGGTGCTGAGGTTAGCCTAAAGGAGGTTATCGACAAAGCTCGTGCCAAGGCGACGATTCAACCCTAATCGAAAGGAAGAAAAAAGCCGCTCCGTGAAACGAAGCGGCTTGATAAGATCCAAGACTAATCGGAGTTTATTTCTTCCGCTTCTTGGTCACAGATTTCTTGATTGGAGCAGATTTAGCTGCCGACCGTTTTTCTTCGAGTGCAGCTTGTGCGGATGCGAGTCGTGCAACGGGCACACGGAACGGAGAACAACTCACGTAATTGAGCCCAAGGCGATGACAGAATTTGACTGAATCCGGTTCGCCTCCGTGTTCGCCACAGATTCCTAACTTGATTTCTGGTCGTGTTTGGCGACCCTTCTCAATCGCGATCTGCATCAATCCTCCCACACCAGTCTGGTCGATAGTGGCGAAAGGATTCTTCTTCATGATCTCTGATTCTTGATAAGGAGCGAGGAAGCTTCCCGAATCGTCACGCGACATGCCGAGGCAGGTCTGTGTGAGGTCATTGGTTCCAAAACTAAAGAACTCGGCGGTATGCGCGATTTCGTCTGCGGTTAGAGCACCGCGAGGAACTTCGATCATTGTTCCGACACTATAAGCGATTTTAGTTTTGGTTTCCTTCTGCACAGCGGCCGCGGTTTCGTGGACAACAGCGACTTGCAAATCCAGTTCCTTCTTGAACCCAACGAGCGGGATCATGATTTCTGGTTTGGCTTTGAAACCTTTTTTATTGGCTTCTGCTGCCGCCTCGAACACGGCACGAGCTTGCATTCGTGTGATTTCAGGGTATTTGATCCCTAGTCGGCAGCCTCGGAAACCGAGCAT
>SXGT01415839.1_pt1 | contig 39694 bp, 45 predicted proteins | sample 3176221 | NCBI WGS metagenome assembly SXGT01 (sample SAMN11356862, study PRJNA531348) | freshwater metagenome | isolation source: freshwater sample F1-120 | place: China: Fuxian Lake, Yuxi | collected 2017-12-25 | reverse complement strand
GGGGTGCGGCTTTGGATGCGGCTTGGGGTGCGGCTTGGGATGCGGCTCGGGGTGCGGCTCGGGGTGCGGCTTGGGATGCGGCTCGGGATGCGGCTCGGGGTGCGGCTTGGGATGCGGCTTGGGGTGCGGCTGCAGCAAACAACATTGATATTCCAGAATGTCGAAAGTTGGTAGCTATTGAAAGAAACTTGCTTCGAGCATTAGAAAATGGACTGGGATTCTTCTTTCCAATGCAAGACAAACTCATTTTAGTCCCTGTTCCTAAACTTCGATTGAACGAACAAAAGATGCTTCATTCGGATCGTTCCCCAGCAGTTGAGTGGAAAACAGACGCCTACTTTTTCTTGAATGGAGTCAAGTTTCCAAAACAACTTTGGGAAGATGTGACTTCACATGTCATGCCGTTTGAAAAGATCCTTGCGATAGAAGACATCGACCAACGAACGCAGGCAATGAAATACGGTAACGTCTGGGACTTCGTGAAGCATGTGAATGGTGAACTGCTCGATAAATGTGCAAAGGAACGACGAGATGGCACGCAGGTAAAGTATTGGCTTTATAAGATTCCGCACGGTGACTTGTTCCGAGAAGATGCTTTCTACGTCATCTACGATGATCTAGTTCCAGGCAGCACGAAGCAATACATGAGTGGTGTAGAGCCATGCAAGACAGTTGCAGAAGCAATGGCGTGGAAGTTTTCTGATGACCTGTATACGCTCGCTCCAGATGAATGGGAGAAGTTAGAAGCTGGAGTTCACATGAATTAATATGCCTCACTCTCACATCCTCACTCTCGAAGACGAAGAAACCGTCACCTGTCTCGAATGTGGCAAGCTCTGGCTTAGTGATCCTGAGCATGTGAGCAGTGGAGAGGTGAGGTTTAATGCAATACTTGATTGGAAAGATATAGAATATGGCAAAGACACTTGAAGAACACATACAACAATTTCGTCTAGATTTCCCAGAGAAATATCTAGAACCAACGAAGGGTTGCGAAATGAACATCATCAACCTCATCCGCCATGTCTACGCTTCGGCTCTGGAGTATGGGGCGGAGAAGATGCCGGCAAGTCACGGGTTAAACACTGAGTTTGATACGAGACATCCTGAAACTGCTCGTATCCAAGGCAGGTTAGAGGGATACAATCGAGCACTCGAAGAGGTTCGCTCAATCCTTTTGTCCGAAGCGCAGAAGGTTAAGGAAGGAGATGTATGAGAATTATAAAAGGAAAAGAATATACAGAGGAGATGATGAGTTTAAGAAAACCAATCATAATAGAGATGGGCTTCTGCTTCGGTACAGATGCGAGTGGAAATTGTGGAAACGGTTATATCCACATTAGTTTTGGCTGGCTCACAATAGGGGGCACAAGAGTGATAGGCCCAGCTCTCGTTGACATTTCAGAATGCTAAGTACAAAAAAGTATGAAAGTAGCTGACATAGCTCTCATTATTTCACTCACTGTACTAGTTGTAGAACTTCTATGCCGTTGAATATCCCCCACCTCCGAGAGTTGATGGAGAAGGCGGACAAGGTATCTTTGAACTCAACTCTACCAACTAAAGAAGACATGGAGTTGGCTGCTGAACTAATGAAAGATTTACACGAACTCCTCCGCCTCGCAGAGATTGGGCAGAGGGTGGAGTAGGAGAAAAAACAAATAAATTGGAGATCGATTGGGGCGACCTGGAATATGGTAAAGATATATAAAGGCGACTAGCTCGCCTCTTCCCCCTCACACCTGGGTATTCTTACGACGTCTGTCTGGGTGTGGATGGGAGGAAACTCCCCAAGTTCACGCGGGCCTTGGCTCAAAACCGCGTCCATTTCAACTTAAGCCAACGAAGTCTATGCGCACACTCAAATTCAGAGCATGGAATATCGAAAAAAAATCAATGCTTTATTTTCCACTCTCAAACACGGGTGACACATTTCAGATTTGTTTTGATGGATCTAATTACCGGACTTTGGATCATATTCAGGGGATCTCCGGGCCAGTAGATATAATGCAATTCACAGGACTTAGGGATCAGTCTGAAAAAGAGATTTATGAAGGAGATATTGTACAGCATACGAATAGTAGAATTGGCGAAGTAAAATATTGTGACAATATTCAGGCATTTGACATGGATATCTGCAAATATGTCTCTGACCAAGAGGCTGGTATTTATGGGGATAGAGTTAAAATTATCGGCAACATCTACGAAAATCCAGACTTACTAAAGTAGTTGTTGTCTCCCCAACTACCTCCAATAGGAGGATCGCTCTTTCTCTAAATATACCTAGTTCGTGACTCAGCGCCCCTGGTTCACGAACCCAAGAACTCGACTGAGTGCTAACAACAAGGTCGGCCACCGCTTAGTGGCGGGGGTTGGGGAGATAAAAATAACCGCGTTTGAACGGTTATTTTCTTTTTAATTTCTATGGCAGAATATGGAACCCAATCGTATAATCCACGTTAAAGTTATTCGAGTGAGTCACAACGAGTTGGAACAGACTTGGCAGCACATCTGAGATAGCCCACGTACTCGGTCCGTTTACTGTGGAAATTCCAGGGTAAATCTTTAGCACGTAAACTCCCGGACCATTGATAGGATTTGATGACAGGAGACTATAGTAATTGTCTGATGCTGGATCTTTACCTGCAGCAGAGAAAGTTACTGAGGCACCCGGAGCCCCTTGCGTTTTAGTGGTTATGTTCACTGCCTGACCTCCGCCAGTAAGACCCGAAGCGTCCGCAGTGATCTGGGCTACGTTCACCCCACCCAAAGGCCCAAGGAAAGTCACATCCATTCCAGATGGATTCCCTGTTATGACTGAGACGTTAGGATTCCCAATCGAAGCTAGACCTCGCAACGCTGACTCCACTGTAGCTGGATCTGCGTTGAAGGCGATAGCACTCGTTGTGTTACCTCCGTAAGACAAGGTATATGTTCCACCTGTTGCGTCGACAACGATATTTTGAATTTCGAAGATACCAGTTGTAATTGATTTAACATTCAAGACTGCGTGGATCCCGCGACCGTTTGGGTTCTCGATATCTTTTGTCTTGTACGTTGTAGTTCGAACTGCGCTGGTTGCGTTCATTTCTGCTGAACTCAGTCTCGAGGTAAATGGCATACTAGTTTTTTAACTTAGTTAGCTTTTTGTAGGCAGTATTCTAAATGTTTCTGAAACTCATCTCCCTTTCGTTTCAGCTCAGTATTTTGTAGGTAAACGTCTTTAATACTTTCCCTGAGCTCTAGGATAATCTCGCTTAGCTTTTGGTTCTCTGCCTTGAAAACCTTAAGTTCATCTTTCAGAGCTTTAATATCCTGACGAAGATCGTTTGTATACCTAAGCATAGAATCTGAAACTCGAAGGTCTGCATCGATTGTTTCAATCTTCTCTTCTTTTCTCAGTTTCAGGAACCGGATTAAGAAATCGAGAGCTCGTACAATACCTCCGCCTAGAGCTATAAGGAGACCAGTCTTAACTGCAGAGTCTCCCGTGATGGTTTCCATAGAGTAGTTATCCACAGCCAAACTATGCGCGGCATAGTTTGTATGCTATATATAATGTATATGGCTAAACAGTTCAAATTAACGCAGAAGAATTACTATAGTCACGACCGTCCGCATCTTTCATACTCGCAACTGAAGACCTACCTCAAGTCTCCTGCTCTCTATAAGTTAAGATATATCGACCGAACAAACAAGTTAAAGATTTCAGATCCGATCAAGTTTGGGAAGCTCGTAGACGCCGCTCTGACAGATGAGGAGACGTTCAAGAAGTTTAGCATCTCAGAGGGTAAGCGAGGGCTGTCCGAAGCAGAGAAGGAATGGCTAGTTACGGAAACTATTTGGCAGAACGCTGCAACACTCGCCTCGTATATTGAGCAGCAACCAGTCTGGGATAGTCCGAAGATGAATCAGGTCATTCTCACGGGAACTCTGAACGAGACTCTGGTTTGCGGACTTGCAGATACGATAATGACATTACCCTCCGGTAACGTTCTGCTCGATATCAAGACCACATCGGAGTCGAAGATGCGGTCTGCAAAGACCTGGTTCTATCACTGCCTAGATCTCGGATACCACATCCAGGCCGGTCTCTATCGGGAGCTGTACCTGCAACAGACAGGAGAACTCGTAGACTTCTACCACCTCGTAGCCTGTGTAGATTCAGATGGAATGCCCCATGCAAAGCTATTTAAGTTCGAAGACGAGATGTGTAAGCAGGGATTGGACTTAGCTGCGATCGCTATCGACGGAATCAAAGCAGGAGTCTTCGACGAGGAGCAGGTAACATGGGACTCTACTCAATCTCTCCGACTTAATGACGAAGAAACATATGGTGACGATCTGCAAGAAGTGTTTGAGTAAATACGCCCAGATTTATGGAAAGCTTATTAAGAAAGGAGCAGACAACATCTTCCACCTGTTTACCAGTTGTCCTGACGCTGACAGGGGTCTGCAACATCCGGAATGTGAGACAGGTGCAGAGAAACAAGATCAAAGAAACCCTAAGACTTAAGAATCCATCCTATGAACAAGCCATCCGTACTAACCCCAAAGCCCGTTTCGCGCTCTCGCAGTGGATCAAGTATTACCAAGAACAAGAAGATGGTTCCCTTGAAATCCCTCTCGGATGTTGGCGACGAACAAAAGACTTTCTTGAAAGAAGCAACTGCAAAGTTACAGTCGAAGATCGGAGAGTATCTAAAGCTATCGATGTTCGCCCATCGACAATCAAACTCCGTGACTATCAGCAAGGCATCCCTGAACGCTGCCTGGAAGCTCCTGAAGGAATCTTCCGCCTTGCTACAGGCTACGGCAAAACAGTTATCATGCTCAAAGTCTTCGAAATCCTCAAGCAAAAAACGCTTGTCGTAGTTCCACGACTCGACCTTCTTGATAATACAGTAAAAGAATATGAGTCTTACTTCGGACAAACTGCTGGTGTTATTCAAGGCAAAAAGTTTGAGATCAAAGATTTTACTGTTGCTACTATACAAAGCTTGCAAAGGAGAATCAGTGACGGTTCCCTACGCGAAGACGAGTTTGGCCTCGTGCTTGGAGATGAGATACATCTGCTTGTCCCTGCCAAGTCACGAAGAGCGATACAGTTCTTTTCCCCTCGTTTCCTTTACGGATTCACTGGCACACTCGATCGAACAGACGGGCAAGGTGCAGCTATTTCCTGGATGTTTGGCCCTACTCTGGAAGATCGTGACTTACCAGGTCTTGTACCGAAAGTCAGGGTGGTTACTTTCTCTGGAGCTATCCCCACGTTTCGCTACGACGAATCCGTCTCCCTTCAAACAAGGGACCCTAGACGAAACGGACTTATTCTGGAGCTACTACAAAAGAGTATCTCGGACGGGAGACGCGTCATCTGTCTTACAAAACGAGTTGAACACTATCAGCTCCTTAAAGACAAGCTCTCCGAGTTCGTCTCCGAAGGGATTGTCGTCTGCAACTCCGACGACAAGCGATTAGATCGTAAAGAGAAGATGGCTCAGCTTAAGGTCTCTAGCGATTATAAGGTGATCTTTGGGACGTTTAGTCTTCTTGGAACGGGGGTAGACATTCCGTCAGCAGACACACTTCTTATCGCAGGAGACCTGAAGAGTAGTGTGCTTACTCGACAGGCAATTGGAAGAGTTATGCGGTTGTTTGATGGTAAACAATTGCCTGAAGTTATAGATATTTACGACTCAGGCTGTGTCTATTTCCGAAAGCAAGGTAAGTTGAGACAGAAACATTACGAGTCTCTTGGTTGGGAAGTAACAAACTATGAAGATAGCATTCCTCGGAGCCTATAAGAAATGCCCTGATGCCCCACACTGGGGATCACTTATCGGTGTAGCCGATAAGTTAGCTCTTGATTGTCGCTTCTATGATGTCATCACAGACTCGGTGGATTCTCTTAGTTCTGATATCCGCAGCTATGATCCTGATGTTGTAGTACATGGGGTTACAGATGGGATTTCGAACGGACTCATCTCGAAATTACCTGGGAAGCAGGTACTCTGGTATTGCGACTACACGTTCTTTGAGCGAGGCTGCGACAATCCACTAAAGGGTTCTTGCGGTCTAGACCTTTTGATGCTCTGTAACAAGGAGCAGATATCCTTGTACGAGAACCGTATGGGGATACCTGTTGCCTACCTTCCGATGGCGTTTTCACCGTTAGGAGAATCGAAGAGTATCATCCGTACGGATGATACGGTTCACTTCGAAGGCCGACTTGAGACTGATGCGGTCTATGGAGAACGAACTCGATTCATTGAGCGACTAAAGGAACAAGTGCCTCTTGTCGTTAATGACTTAGTCCAGTTCCATAATAGGTGGAATAGAGAGACAGCAGCCGAAGCTGGTAAGCACGCAATTTCGTTGTCCATTTCAGCTACTCAGGATGCTTATTGCTACACCTCACCGCGTTTATTCCAAATACCGATGGTTGGTGGTTTCCCGCTTGTTGCCGACTTTCCCGGATTGAATGAATATTTCCCAGAGATTGCGACATTCAAAGCTAACAACGTAGACGACTGCGTCAAACAGGTAAACTACTGGCTAAGTCATCCTGCAGAACGCGAGTCGTTGCGTCTGAGAGTCCAGGCTCATGCGCTCAAGTATCACACGTATACAACACGCTTGAGCGAGATGATAAAGATTTTAGAAACTTATTTCTAAATTATGGATAGAGTTGTACTCGAATACGCCGACAAGTGGCTAACAGAAGAAGTCTGTAAAGGACGTACCGTAATCGAGGTAGGAAGCATGGACGTAAACGGAAGCGTCCGACCGTTCGTCGAGCGTCATGGTCCTGCTTCATATCTAGGAACTGATATCGCAGCTGGGCCACGTGTAGATCTCGTAGCTCCATTCGATGAGCTAGAAGGTTCATACTCAATGGTTGTAACGACCGAGTGTGCTGAGCACGTTCGGAACTGGCGAGCGTTTGTGACGAAGATTAAAGATCTGTTACAGCCAGGAGGCTACTTGTTCTTCACTACTCGAGCTCCTGACTTCCCTCTTCATCTTTATCCTGAAGACCATCATCGGTTCTCCGAATCTCAGTTCCGACAGATCTTTACCGATTTCGAGATCATCTCACTAGAAGAATGTCGTTTATCGCAAGGCATTATGATGTTAGCGAAGAAGCCCACTACATGGGTTTCCCATCCAGACTACTCGAAGATGGAAGTAGGTAAAGCACCCCAACACTAATATGAGTTGGTCAGTCATTATCCCTTGCTGCATCCTGAACGAGGATCTCAAGGCTAAGTTCCAGAAAGCGTATCAGTCGGTTGGACCTTTTGTTCAAGAGATTATTGTTATTGAGAACGGGTCTGATGAACTCAAAGGTCTTGCCGATAGATACCAGTTTCCGAACATGATTGGGTATGCCGCTGCTGTTAACGAGGGACTGAAGCATGCTACCGGAGACTTCATCCTCATACTCAATAGCGATGCCGAGCTGCAAGAAGTCGATTGGGTAAGCCGTCTCTCGTTACGTTTTGCCTGGGACGAGAAGATTGGAATCGTGATTCCGATGCTAAAAAACGACGGCGAGCCTCAGTATACAAAGCAGATAGTAGGCCCATGCTGGGCTCTAAGACGAGAGACTCTTGACTGTATCGGCCCTCTAAGACTAGAATACGGTATGGGGTACTTTGAGGATAGTGACTATTACATGGAGGCGAAAAAAGAGGGGTGGAAAGTAGTGGCTGAGGAAGGAGTAAGAGTAAATCATAGTGGGCAATCAACATTCAAAGTCGCTTTTTCTAAGGAAACATTGGACGAGTTATTTAAGAAAAACTACGACTACTTTAACTCGAAATGGCATGGGAAGTGTCCTGTATTGGATTGATATGAAAAAAATATTACTCCCATTCTCAGGTCTCTATGCTCTAGTTGACGATGAGGACTTCACTAATCTGAATAAGTTTGTTTGGGGCCTAGCAGGACTTGGGTATGTCTGTAGAAAAGAAGGTTATTGGAAGAATCGTAAAACAATCTACATGCATCGGGAAATAATGAAGACCCCGGTTGGACTGGACACTGATCATAAAAATCTTAACCGACTTGATAATAGGAAGAAGAATTTACGTATCTGCACTCGGTCAGAAAATCAACACTACCAGCGAAAACAGAACGGAAAATATTCATCACGGTTCGTGGGGGTACATCTGACCAATAGAGGTAAGTGGTGGGCTAGAATAGTGATAAATCAGAAGTCAAAGTCACTTGGGTTATACGACAAAGAAGAAGATGCTGCACGAGCTTACAACAAAATTGCCAAGAAGCTATATGGAAAATTTGTTATTCTAAATAAATTCTAGGTTCCAAAATCTATGAAAGATTCATTAACCGGCGACCGGAGCTTGATGCCTGAAGACAACACTCCTCTCGGTGGTGCGATCGTGGGTGCGGCAATGTTTGTAGCAGTGATAGGATTCTTTCTCTACTCTATTTTCGAACCATGGGTAAGTCTGACGTTCGGCTGGGTATCTGGATTATTTAAATGAGTAGCCTAGGCTACTCATTTAAAATCCTTGAATTCTCTTCTCGAACCTTCTTTTCTTCATTCTCTTTCTCTAACCAGAAGTTTCCATACTGGGTACTCTTTAGAATTCCCTTCACGAATGGCAGATCTGTTTCATCCTTTACTTCGCCTTTCTCTTCGACTAGCTCATCCTTCCTCTTGATTGAGATGGGGATATCGAGCATGTCAATGACCGTTCCAGCGAGACCCTGCTTGATTACATAGTCGATCTTCTTTGGACTCCAGCCAAGGACTTTACCAAGGATGATTGAGACATCACTAGAGGTAGCATCGAACTGATCTTCTTGATTCAGTTCATCAATCTTCTTCCAACCTTTTTTAGTATAGATTGAGTCCGGGACAATTTGAGCATCACGGAAGAATGAGTAGTTAGCTGCAAGTTCGTATCCAGTCTGAACAAGCGGAAGAGTAGGAATTGCATTTAGTGGCAAGAAACTCTTAGCCATATCCTGCATAAGCCGGTCATAGCCTACTATCTCCTGCGTCTTCTTATCCATCAAGAAGAATTCGAGACCTACCTTCACAGGTGCTAGAGCTTCACCGACTGGAATCGTTACGTACTTCGGCATCATCGTGCGTGAACCATCAGGCAGAGTGATTGGCATCTCAGCATAGATGATATTCCATCCACGCTTTCGGTCATACCATGGGATATTTTCATTGGACTCGAATTGCGAGTTCCACGCATGGAGGGCTGGAACCAAGGTACCAGCTACTCGGAATGCCCGACGATAGAATTCAACTGGATTCTTATCGAGAAGATTTGCTACGTTAAAGAATCCTTGGACCTGAGGATTGAGGAACGGGATAACCCCAGCCAGTACTTTTGTCAAAGCTCCATACTTACCAAAGTCAGTAGAAGCTGTTCGTGCCATCTCAGCCGCATCCTGCGGCTTATATCCCTCCTTTAAATACTTCTTGAACGTCGCAAGACGAGTCATTTCTTCTAGGCCGTCTGCTACGTCTTTGTATAACTGAACCGGCTTAAACGTCTTCGGACTCTTTCCGGTGGCTGCTTTAACAATAGAATCCCCTAGAATTCCCTTCTCGTTCAGGAGACGGATAGACGTTTCTCCAGGAGTCATTCCTCCGTCGAGCATTCTCCCCATGAAAGCCCCATGCTGTCTGGCAAGCTCCTGCATTTCTTTATTTGTAAGATCAAACTTCCCAAGCATCTGCTCCTTCATCGCTCGCATGAGATCAAAGGCAGTTGTCCCAGCAATCGTGTAAGCGTTTTGAGCGTCACGAACTGGGTTGCGGAACAAAGTAAATAGTGGGTTCAACTGAACCAAGTTCTTACGCATGTACGTAGCATAAGAACTAAACGGCTTGAAAATGGAATGCTTTGAGAGATTAAAGAACCACTGTAACGCTCCTGGGTATTCACCCTTAATCACGAAAGCAAGGTCGTCTGGAATCTGAACACGCGTCTCGATCCCTCGGTCCTTTAGAACAAGCTCTTGATATCCCTTGGGTATATCCAACTTCTTTGTTGCTCTTCCTTCGCCGATAAACTTCACCCCAAATGCTTCTGGATTCTCTCGTACTCCATCCAAAAGCCCTTGAACCACTTTCTGTTTCTCAGCTTTCTTATATACAGAAACAAGGTACTCCAATACGTCACTGAAGTAGTTCTCTGTCCCTGATCGTTGACGTTCGGTACCTTTTGCTCGTTTGAGAGAGACGGACTTCGCAGAAGAACTTGATGAAAGAAACTGTGGACGTTCTTCGTCGCCTTCAGTGAAGAGTTTCGTCACTGGATCGATCTCTGTCTCCACACCACCTGGGACATAGAACTTACGCTGAATAATATTCTGATAATCCCGTTCAGAGATATTTCCACTCAGCTTTAATTCCTCCAGTACCTGCTTCAATCGAACATCCGAATCATTTACAACCTTCTTTATGGTGTTCAAGTCTTTTGCGTTCTCCTTCACGAAGCCACGAAGAGACTCTGCAAGATCCTCAATCCCTTTTTTGAACCGAGTCTTGTCCACTGAACCGTTCATTTGGAATTCAGATACAGCTGCCAGTAGCTTGTGATACTCCATTGCTTTAGGAACAAGATCTTCCCGACCTTTTGGAATATTCAAAGTAAAGGAATTCGTAATGTCTTCGAATTTCTTATTTGCCTTATAGAGAGCCTGATCAGTCGACAACCGAGCCATTCTCTCTAGGTTCGGCATATCGACACCTAAAGACTCGGCAATCTTTTTAATCTTTCCATAAGGCTGAAACTCGTTGAAAACAAAGTATTCGATCTTTTCAGGGAGTTTCTGGGTCGAGCGAATTCCTTTAGCAATAGAACCAGCTGCTCGTTCGCGAAACGTAGGGGCCTTAATATCACCCACTGGCTTAAAGCCACGGAGCTCCTCTGTGTTTTGTTGAAACACTTTATCGGCTTCACGTAGATACCTCGAAGAAAACGTCTCAAGTTCTCCAGCTGTCTGGTCGAGTGAAGTACCAATCGCGCGTCCGATCTTTCTTGCTCCCTTCGTGGCGAAAGAGGTAGCTCCACCAAAAACAGGTGGAATCAGAACTCCAGCAGTACCCCCGTAGAGACCTGCCTTCAAGTAATCCTTCATTTCTGCCTCCTTGTTCTGAAGTGTTGTTGCCTCACCATATCCAACTCCTATCGTTGCATCAGCTAATAGTGTCTTTGCAAGAGCAGCGGCTGACTTCTTACTTACTGCCTTCAATCCACCAGTAAGGATCTCCTTGCCTAACTGATAACTTCCTGGAGCCAAACCTAATGTCACAGTATCTAAGGCAGCTTCTGAGAAGGTCCCGGCAAACTCCTTGCCAGATTCAAAAGGAGTTAGAGCCTTACGAACCGGCATCCCTTCAAAAAGTCCTAGATTCTTATCAGGAGAAATTTTATTTATCCCAGTCAATGCTCCCTTCAATGATAGAAGAACTGGGTTCGCACTCGTCATTGACCCAATAAGACCTCCTGCGGTCTTTGTAAACGAGCCTACTGGAGCCGCATCATACGATGCTTTTGCTCGGCCAAATAACTCTGCTACAGAAGCTCCTGCTCCGCGAGCAACCCCAGTAAGTAAACTCTTACCTAGATTAGACCAAAAGCCACCGGAAGTTGATTCCTGAGTTGTCGCTTTTACAGAAGAACGAGAAACAAGAGCAGGAACTTTGCCTGTGCTTGTTTTAAATTTCGGGCCACTCGACCCGTTTATTGGAAGGATGGCCATAACGTACTAACGCTTCTTACCCTGATCGTCTAAAAACTCCTCCGTCTCTTCCTTGTCCCACCCTGTATTTGCACGAATAGTATCGTACAGGTCCTGGTATGAGCTATCCGGATAAGCATCGATGATATTATTAGCCATCGAGAAATCATTATCTTTCTCTCCATGGGTAGTTCCTAAATAAGAACTTGCGTCATATCCAAGATACGCCCCAGTCTCTGGGTCAAATAAACTCGAGTCTTTAGAAATAGAGGAACCCTTACTCGAAGCAGAAGCCCCGCCTAGTCTTAAGAGAGCGTCTCGGACATCAATCTGGGCGCTGGCTGGAACATCTTTTAATGTTGCGTAACCAGCTACAATCTGGTCTACCCAACGTCTTGCATCAGTACTAATTGCTCCTGCTCCAGGACCTCCACCCTTCACTGGCTTCACCTCAAACTCCCCTGTCATTGGATTCAAGATGTAGCCATGAGCTTCGTAGTAGTCCTCAAGTTGTTTCATGTACTCCTTATCAGAAGCTTTCTTCTCAGAGGCTGCCTTATCAATGGCCTCCAGCCTCATCTCATAATCCTTTGTAGCGGCATCAAAGATGCTCTGTGCCTGGTCTTGGGCCATCTTGAAGTTAGACACAGCGTAATCAAGAGCGTATCCAAGTTTCTGTAACTTGAAGCTATCTGCTTCTTTTTGGATATCCACTGCTTTGTCGACGAGTGCGGATCGACGATCGTAGTCGTCAGCAAGGACAGACTTGAGCCTGGACAGCGGTGCAGCAGTTCGTGCCAGTTCGCCTAAGATATTTGCTCTCTGTCGATCGAGCACCCCCTGCGAGACCTCAGTCCCTTGTGCGGCAGCGAGCGTTGTCTCAGGAACACGGTCTTCAATATTCAAAAGATCTGCGAGTTGCTTATCGACGGTCGTAAGCTGGTCGAGAATCTCATCAATCCCGTAAGCATTTTCAGCAGACTCGCGCAAGGCATCGTAGTCTGATTGTTCGAATCCAAGAATAGAAGATTGCATCGAAGTGATTGCATCTCGGTATGGTTGCAGAGAAGCGTCTAACTGGTTCTGGAGACCTTCGTAAACTCCAGTGCCAGTACTGTCCTCTCCGCCAATCGTCTGAGACGCAAGGAACTGGTCAGCCGAAGCAAGAGACTGGTATGTAGACTGGTCTCCGGCTGCGACAACTCCAGAGGCAACAAGCTGTTGCAATTGTTCTGGGCTACTAATCTTTGTTGGCTGATTGCTTCCTGCTGGAATATAATACAAAGAAGTTCCGTCTTCGCCAACGAATACAGGAGAAGTGGTCCCGGTTTGCAGATTTGGGGTTCCTCCCACTTCGGTCGTTGTGGGAGTCTCGGCAAAAGCACGAGCGTCGATTGTATTATCGATAGTTGTTGGAGTAGCGGTAACAGTCGTAGGTGCTGCAGTATTCTCAGCGGTTGCCTGCGATCCACCAGCGACATTGGTTGCGATCCCCGCTGCTCGCTCAATCGCAGCTTGACGCTCTGCTGCAGCGGACTGACGCTGAGAACGAGTTAGGTCTGCGGTTGGGATGTAGCCGCTACTCGTTCTTGAGATCCGGGACTCAATCTTTGAAGGGTCTCCAAAGAAGGAGTATTGAGTCCGGAGGGCATCCAGCTTTTTCTGTCGTTCTGCCGCAGCAGCTTGCGCAGAGGTCTTTTCAGCGACAGTAAGAAGCGGGTTCGAGAAGTCAAGGGTGTTGGCTAAATTACTCGCTTCGTTAGCAAGCTTTCGTTCAACTTTTGACTGGGTTTTCTGGTACTTGTTAAAAGCGCGTTCCGCTTTGTGCTTCTGGGCTTCACCTGTAATCCAGGAGAATGCCGATTCAAGATCACCAGAAGCAAGCTTCCTTTCAGCTGTTTCTGCCCAACCCAGAGGTGCAGAAGAACCGAATCCAAGAACGCCTTTGGCATTCACCCCCCCTTTAATCCCAGCAATAGCCTCTTTAATAGAAGCCTCGTCCTTCGTCACTCCCTTGAATTTTGATTTATACCAGTCTGATAAGCTGAATGCCATACGAATTCATGTTAAACAGAATGTAGAAAATACGCTACTTCACAGCTACAGTTGTAGCAGAGATAGAAAAGCACGCTCGGCCTTGGGAAACGTTATAGACCGAGAATTGACCATCTGTATCTAGATAATAAATAACCCCCGACGATAAACCAGCGGAAGCTGGAATCGTGGCATACCCAAGATAGACGACAGGGCCATAAGCATTCTTTGCTATCTGAGCCTGAGAGATACCAAAGAAGGAGGAGGAGTAATTATTCGCGAATGTGACTGAATCCATTTCGTAGCGAACAGTAGATGTTGTATCGGAGTAAAACAACATTCCCGTAGTCGGATTCCATCGACCGCAAATTGCTTGGCTACCTCCACTTGCAGAAGTCGTGGTAGATAAGGCTGAACCAAGCTGAGTTATTGTGGTTCCGTCTACATCATACGCATAAGTCGAAAGAGTTGTCGCACCGGAAAGAAACGAGAGTGTGTGTGTATATTTTCCAAACGAGTATGAATGAACAGCTACGTTTGATTGAGCCGTACCAAAAGATGTAGCTGAGTTGAGAGTTCCAACAGTTCCCGAATGAGAAACAACAGCTACTTTCGCAGTCCCGTTATCATTGTAGGAAATAGTCGCGTATGTGTCGTCAACACTGACAGTTGACATCGACTGGTAGTTACTGAATCCGGAAGTTCCAGAAATCGTAACAGCGGAACCGGCAGAGAACGTAGAGCCATTAAACTGAACAATCCTAAACAAGAGGTCGTTAGCAGAAGTTTCTTGGTAGACAAGAAGATAATATTGAGAGGTGCCAAATCTGATTGAAGATAAAACGTAAGTATTCCCCGTTTCGGTAGAAAGGACTGTTTCAGAACCAGCACTTACCGTTGTTCCGCTCCAGGTAGGAGCCTGAGCTTTCAGTTGGTTAGTTGCGTTATCTTGATAGAAGACAACCGCTTGCGTTGCAGAATAATAAGAGCAAGAAACTCCACGTGCGTTAGAACTCAAAGTTGTTGCAGCATTGACAGTTATTGTCGTGTCCAGTCCAGTAACAAGAACTCCTGAAGCTACAAGAGAGTTTAACTGGTGAACGCAGAAGAGAGTGGTCGCGTTGATCTTAACAGCATCGGATGAGAGCTCTGTTGTTCCTGACAAGTTTGCTACCGTAACTGTTGCCGAAGAAGTTGTGGTTGGAGTGATTGCCGCGCGATAAATACGCGATCGGGCGTTAACACCACCACCACCGGATCCACAGGAGGTGAGGATAACTTTTACGGTGTCAGACATGTTGAAAAACCGCAAGTTCCCCGCACCATGAGTTGTGACGGTGTTTGTATAAATTCCAGCAGTAGCTGTAGCAGAGACACTATTGATCCTTGTTGGGTATAACTTTCCATCTGAAGCAACTGCTACTTCCCACCCGGTTTCAATCAAATGTCCAGCTTGGAGCGAAGAAGTTGCGATGAGAACATCACCAGATACAGTGAGGGATGTTCCGTTCCACTGCATGTAGTAGGTTGAACCATCACCTACTGAAAACTTCCATTTTCCTCCGTCTGCTCCAGCAAAGATTCCAGCATCACCGAACCGCTTGGCTCCTGCTAAGAAGGCTCCAGTAGTCGATAGCTGGATAACATCGAAAGAAGTTGCCCGAGAGGAGAGATCGTCATTGCTCTCTGCTGCAATTCGGTCAGCCCAGGTTGTACCTTCTTCTATAACTACGGTCGGAACAGAAGTTACCTCCTGACTCTCACTCTCTTGCGTTGCAGTAGGTGCATAGTAAGAGGACTCTGTATCTGAAGAAGCGGCTTCTGCAGAGCCACTTTCACCAGTTTCGTCTGAAATTGTATCAACAACGGTGATGTCTTCAGACATACTAACTTGTTCGTTTAACAGTATAGTCTGTCTTTACAGACACTAAGGTTGGAGCTGCACCAGCAACACTATTAAACTCTAACCGACCCTGGAACATTCTTCCTGAAGGGAACGGAGAACCATCAGAGAGTTGAGTTGTCTGGTCTGAGACTTCCCCAGTAGTACTGCTCGTGAGAAGAGTGGCAAAGGATGCATTGTAATCTCGACGCACTTTATAGACCAGAGATTGCCCTGAGACTAGAGGGAGGTGGGTCATGTGTATCTTGGTTGGTGTCTTTAGGTACCCCTCTTCGCGAATGTCTCCATGGAATTGGATCGTATCGAAATAGCCAGAGGAGTATTGGGCTGTAGGATCGAGCTTATCAATACCGTACGTTGTTGAATTCGCCCATCCTACGTACAGCTCGTTGTTTCTCGAGGCGTGAACGCCACCAATTTTTACAGCTGTTCCGCCAGAATCTTCCGAAATTGTGTACTCCATGTTAAGCCCAGCGGGGATTCCCGCAGTATCAGAACCATAGGAATACACACCGCGGAAAGCGGAGGCGCAGGACGCGAGACCTGCCACACCGAAAAGTGGGATGCCCTTCCAGTTTGTTTTCGAGCCAGGGTAAATGTCCATCCATTCCGCGGCATCTTCGTTCAGGAACGGGATGCGTTTCTTTTCGTAAAGCTGTCCGCCGTTATAACGGTAAATTTTTCCTCCGAGTCCACCAAGGACATTTAAGTTGTTTTTGTCTGTAAAAGTCAGCAAGGTATTACCAGCCTGAGAATCGACTACCGCATTGAATTGCTCTGACAACCCGTCCCAGAGAACAATCTTGCCACGACTTGAGTTTAGGATATTTGAACCAGTCCAGAGTGAGATTGCGACATAATCTCCCCATTCTTCAATATCCCGAATATACCAACCACCAGGCATCGTGAGACGAGAGCCAGAGTAAAGAGAGGCGGAAGGATCCCAGACAGCAAGTTTATTGCCACTACCAACACATAGGAGGTTGACATTAGAGAAGTATTTGATTGGATTCCAAGAGGAACCAGTGAGAGTCTGGAAAGTATCCGACTCTGAAGAACCCCAAGTACCGCCGATAGGAAACCGGCCTAAGTAAGACGCGTTCGCGTAGTAGAGATACGAAGCGTCCGTACCGAGTCCTTGACCCGTCGAAGATGAGAGAGCCTTCCGCTGAACCCACGAGGATGCAGCGATGCGTTCGAAGATCTTTCCGTTATCAAGGTATGCGTAGACAGTTCCGTTTAAGTCCTTAATCCAATGAGGAAACCCGTCAATTGCAGTTGCAGAGTCCTTGGAAAGTTTCTGGTTCAGGGTAATTAGATCGTGTTTGCGACGAAAGTTAATGTTCTTTGCAAACGCAATCGTAGCGTCAGCATCAACCTGATCGCCTTGGGCAATACCGGCGTAAATATATTTCGTCAGCCAAACACCCATATCTACTCAGTGAACTGAGGTTGGTTAAAACCATCCCATGTGTCGATATTACGCTGAGCAACTCCTCGTTTATACTTCTCTTCCTCAATCTCAACCTGACCCTGCGCAATGGAGACCCCAGAGGCGTCCATGTCTCGCTGCTTTAAGTCCTTGATGACACGCTGAACAAGGACAGGATGGAGTTCCGGTGGAATGACAGGGGTTTCAGAAGTGAGAGTAAGAACAGCAGGACGCTGGATATACCAATACTGAAGACCGTTCGTGACATTCCCGGTAATCGAAGGATACAAACGAATAATGAACTCAGTGGAAGAAGTCTGCGTCAGTTTCGAATACTTTGGTTCGTTCGTTGACTCAGTCTGGTTAATAAGATCCGTCACTAAGTTCAGATCTTTCTCATACGCAACATAGTAATTGGTTCCATCTGTAGAAACCATTACTTTTTTAAGCTGCAAAATATCCGTCGCCAAAGTGTACTCGTTCGTTCCGGAAACGAGATTGATACTTGTCCCCTGCTTCAACATGAAGTCCTGGTGCATCGACGTAACGAACTTCATCTCCTCAGTAATAGAGTCATTGAGCAGTCGGAATAATTGCGTATCCGAAGCGTCATTTGTATCCAGGCGTGTAAGGAATCGAATTTTGTCGAAGATTTGCGTAACAGTCATAGGCTCTTATATTCAGAATGAGCAGCCTATTGAAGGCTGCCTATCTGACTACAATCCGAGAGTGTTCTTAGCAAGTTGGATGCATTCCTCATCTGATTCGATCGGACCAGATACATACTCAAACCAGACTTTCGCAGTCGATTCTTCGTACCCTGCAAGATCTGCTTCAACAACTTCCGTATCTGACGAGAAGCGGAGAGCGTCATCTACTTTATCTGCTGGATCATCGACCGATGAAGAGTACCGAGTGAAATACTTACCACTTGCGATAAGACCTTCTTGAAGTTCTGTTGGGAGTTTTTCAAAATTCATATTATTTACGATCATTTACATAATCTCCTACAGGAATGTCCTCATGAGCACGAGCGAATTTAGCGATTGCTGCCACCACCAGAGCGACTAGAGCCATTTGACCTTCTCCTGAAACTCCCAGGAAGTTTACAGCCAGCCATGCAGCCCCAAGGCATACTGCCAGTTCGACTGAATGAATGAGTGTAGCTACAAGAGCCTCTTTAGTATCTCCCATCATATTATTTGTTTCGCATCTTTACCCCTGACTTAGCAGCGTATCGAGCGCGCACAGATGCTTTGGCTGCACTCTTTGTTTTTGAAGTTCCAACCACCTTCCCACTTGGTTTCACGATCTTGAATGGTCGTGAACCAGCCTTCTCTTTGATTACGTAAGGCATATTAAATCTCCTTACCCTTAATTAAGTCTCCGATTGTTTCACGTGAAACAATCTTAGGTTCTCCCTTAAAGAACTCTTGGAATGACTCCCATGTCTTCACTTTATGGGAAACCCCACCGAAGTCAACCCAGAATATGTCTGGAGATTCTACTGACTTTACGCAAACTCCTTTCAGGTCTGGTTCATTCAACAAAGCCATGAGCTTCTTCCAGTCGAGACCTGTCCCTGGGCAGTTCGGTTTCTTACCAAAGATCTGATAATGACCAATAACGTGATCATGGTCTAGTGGGATATCCCAGCGTTTTGCTATGTCTTTGATAAGAGCGATATCTGCTTCGTACATGGCTTCCGTCCACGGCTGACCTGTAAAACCTTCGTGCTCGATAGAGATCGTGTAAAGATTCGGATTATCTTTATCGATCAGGCCCCAGGTTGGTGTCGAAACTCGTCCGTTACCGTAGGCCATGTCGGTTTCTTCAACCCATTGCCAAACCTCTCCATTCTTTCCAACTCCATAGTGAGTTGAAGCCTGAGCCTTCGGATTCTTAAACCACTGATCCGTACCCGAAAGCGAGCCTTCCATAATGTGCAGTACGATAGCGATAGGCTTTCGCCCACCTCGACCTTTCGTAAAATTGACAGGAGTGATACGTTTTCGGATTTGCATATACTTATTTCAAAGCAATAAACTTTCCTGTTGTTAGGTCATCTACAAGTTTCTTTCCGGTAGTTCCGGCTGTCGTTAGAGTACTTGTCGCTACAGACCAGACAGCGGCCGCATCACCAAGCTGTTCGAAAACAATCTCAACTGGTTTACCTTTTTCCCACACATCCAGTGCCGTAACCACGTTTGTGCCGTTATAGAGATCGTCTACATAGCAGTATGCTCCTGCGGCAACAGAAAGTCCTTTAATGCGTACTGTTGCGAGAAGAGGAACAGATCCTGAATAACTAGCTGCTAAGTTAAATACGTTCCAGTTTGTATCATCTCCCATCGTTTGCGTTGCTGAGGGTGTATCTACCCCGGGTGTAAGTCCTGGAAGATATAATTCAACAATCACATCGTCTGTCCCGAACGTGGAATTTTTCTTGATGAATCCGGTAATTGAAACCGCACTTGTCGCGCGCGCGAGGATCTTAAAATCCCAAGTAAATCCCGTTGTAGAGTCTTCTGGTGCTATCCGAACCCCTAGTGAGCCAGCCGTGCGAACAGTGGTGTCTGACAGCCCTGCACCAGTAGATTGAGCAGAGCCGAAGGCTGTATACCAACGGTGGTCATTCTCAGTCTGATTGTACTTTTGGAAAGCAATCTCTGAGCCACCCAACATGTTCAGGTAATTGGAGATTTTTGTCGTTGAGCTAAATAGACTGTTTTCAAACACCGCTGTATTAAACACGTCGGCAGTACAGTAAACATCCGCGACTCCGTTTGTCCCTTTTGATCCGCTCAAACAATCAGTAGCCTGGGCAGCGTTTGTTGAAGTCATCATGAAACCATACGTGCGGTTTGCATGAGATTCACAGGTATCAAAGCTGTTATTCACGTTGTTTGAAAGCTGCCAGCCACCGTAGGCGGTAGCGCTCTGTCTACCGCAAGCCCAGGCTGCACAGTTGGTCCAGGTGCAGGTAGATCCGGAGATAGGGAAGAAACCAGCGGATTGGGAATCTACGACGTAACAATTTTGGAATGTCTTATTAGTGATACCGTATTGGAACATTCCAGCGTTTCCTGTTCCGTTATAGTCGTATCCAATATGCCATGTAAACGTGCGTGCATCCTTGTTCTGAGACATGAGAACACCGGAACCTAAACCGCGATAAAAAACTACGTCGTCCGCAGTAAATAACTCTGTAGATAGGTTAGAGAAAATTATTGTCGTCTTTCCTGCCGTCGAAGTTCCGAAAGTCTCTAAGCGACATCCGTCTAGGTCCACATTCCCGACAGCCGTTATCTCACTGAAGTCTGCGTACCACGCGTGGGATGTATTTGTTGTATCGATAACAACTTGCCGAGTGAGATTAAAGACCGTTCCTGCAGTATGCGAATACGTAAAGGCTGCCTCTACACCACCTGAGGTAGCAGAGAGTACGTAAGATGTAGCAGAGTTCTTTGTGATAATGAAACGAATTTCCATTTCGTCGTAGTTGGCAGCATTATTGCTAACAGGGACAAAAAGCAATTCGTCTCCAACAGACCAGTCTACAGAGTCTGCAGATACAAAGGGGCTTGCTGCTGTTCCTACACCTGATGAAAGTGTTGTCTTCTTGAATGTTTTGTCTGCTCCCTGCAGGGTTGTTTTAGCTCCGTTTAGATGTGCAAAGCCGTAATTCCCCGTTGTACCATTTTCGTTGAAAGAGATTTTTGCTGTTACTCCAGCTGCTATCTTTGCTGAAGTTTGTCCCATTTGAAGCCAACCCCCGCTTTCATTCAGAATGTTTCCTTTTGACGTTATCGTGCGCGAAGTCCCTGTTTGAAATGCAAGCACGCCATTATTAGATAATGTGATCGCGTTCCCATAGGAACGGAAAGCAACTTGAGACGTATATGAACCTGAACCAATAGAAGGTGAGGTATCTAAATCCATGGTGAGAGCAGAGCCTTGGTTTGGAGAAATAATGAATACATCGTCGCCTGTTGTTGGAACGACATTACTATTCATGAACGCAATGTACGAAAAGTTTGCTGCACCTGAGTCAGCCGCAATCGAAGTGGTACCGGAGGCTCCCGAAGTATTGAGTTTAATGCGGTAATAACCAGCAGTTGTGGCCGTGAACGTATACGGAGTAGTGAACTTAAAAAAAACGTGGGTTGTGGCAACAAGAGAGGTGATCGCTACAGTCACCGACGCTTTGTCCACCCACCCTGCGCTGTTTTCCTGAAGAGTCGCTACAATGTTTCCGGCTGTTCCGCGAGCAGCGACAGGAACAATGACACCGGTTGCCGCGTTTGTGGTATTTGGTGCAGTAAACGTAGCAGAAAAAACACCACCGGATGTTACGGTAATATTTGTCGTTGCGTGAACAGACGGGGTGTTAACACCCTCGTCCCAATTGGCCGCTGTATTGAAACTCGTCCCGGCACCATTGGTCACGCGGTATGCCATACCTAAACAATGATTTCGATAATGTCACCCTTCTCAGGAAGATCGCTCGCTAATTCGTAGGCTCCAGCAAAAGAAGTGACCTTACTTTCGATGGCTTGCTGAATATCTGCCGGAGCAGTTTTTACAGAAACATTCTCCTGAACAGCTACATCGTCTTTTAGAATCGAAAACGTGTATGTAAGCATCTCATCAATACCTACTTCAGTTTTTTCATCAATTCGTACTGACCATTTCATATTAGGAGTAGCTTAAGGAAGCTCTATTATCCCACACATTATCGAAGTTTCCATCTCCGTCTGCCCATTTCAGCGAAAAGTCTGGGGTGGAGGATTCATCTAACTTCTGAATCTGCCAACTAGCTGCAGACGTCGCTGTTCCAGGTACAGCCTTCCCGATGTAGGTAATCGAGGACCCCGCGTCATCGTATTGGATAGTTAAAGAAGAGCCCCCTGTCCCGACAATTCGAACTGCTGCGGCATAGTCTGTCGAAGCCGGTTCTGCATTCGTGACCTTAACCGCCTCTTTAAGCGGTGAAGAAACTATCGCTACGTTTCCATCAGATCGCATATTATTCTACGCAATATGATACGGAAGCCCATCCACCATTTTTAGAACTCGAAGCCGTCCAGAAGATATCGGTCATTGGGGAAATCTCCACTTCTCCAGGGATACAGCTCATAGTCATATCAACCATGAACTTCTTTTTAAGATATATGTGTCCCGTTACATAATTTCTACACCAAAGAGATATCGTTACCATCTCCCCCCGTGTGTTAAGGAAGAAGTCATCAGCCTTTAAGGAAGTGTTCCCAGAACTCCAACCAGAAGTTCGCCAGGCACCTTGATAGGTTTTTGCCACAAGAGCGGATCCTGCTAAGACTTCTGCTTCTCCGACAACAGAGAGTACTCGGAAGTAAAAGTTAGTCGTATCTGAATCCGTAACTTCCTCTTCGACCAACTCATATACCTCATTCAGTCCGAAAATTTTTGCAGATCCTTTTACCGTCAAGATCTGAGGAACCTCTGGTACAAAGAAATCGCCTCCAATAGGCGTTTCTTTCGCCCCAATAACTCCAAATCCACATACATGGTATTCTTTTTTTTCTTCGGGTTCTGGTGGTAGGACTGGTTCCTCAACCATTCGACCCAAGAATAGACTTCCCATCATAAAATTCTTTCTCCCAACCGTCAGCGACGGAATCCCAATTAAATCGCGAGAGGGCTTCTTTCTGCATGTTAGCGCGGTCACAGGAACGTGCAACTTCCAGCTTTTCAATCCACTCCGTCTGTGCCTTTTCGTCCGAATATATGGAAGTTGATTCCACCTTTTCACCTGAAAACACGGTCTCTTTCAAAGCCCCGACATTAGTCGTTACAGGTACAGCCCCGAGAGCCTGGGCCTTCATAGCTGTAATACAGGATGTTTCAAAGAATTCTGTTGGATAAACCCAGAGATCCGATGATGCCATCTCTGCCGCGATCTCCTGGTGGCTAATACGTCCACCCTCAAAAACGCCTGGTTGTTTCAACAACTTCACGAGCTCGTCCTTAAACGCCATACGTTCTGGATTGTTTGCGTTATAGGAGTCGTACGTCTGCCAACCGTAATACCAATAGAAAGTTGCTTCTGGATACTTCTCCTTGATCTTTGGCCACATGGTTAGGAGGCAGTGCAACCCGCGATCAGGAGCGGAGGTGTTAATCATCTTCCAAGGAATTCGTTCGACATCCTTCGAATTCTCTAGAAGCATTTCAATATCAATGCCGTTCGCCGTATACAAGACTTTCTCCTCAGGGACATGAGGATAGGCATCACGATGTGCCTTCGAGAGGAACATGATTTTGTCACACTTGCTCCAACGAGCTTCCGTGAATTCTCCAGCTTGCATCATGTCATGAACCCAGACGTACCGTTGCTTCGCGTTAACGTCCATGTACTCGAACAGGGCGGGGTTCCTCCAGGAAATAAAGACATCAACAGCATCCAGGTAGTTGAACTCCCAGAATGGGCGGTATGTCACATTGCCAAACGTCCGAGCGCTTGGGACAGAATTAAAAATCTCTACATTCCAGCCCTTGGCGCCAAGACGACGAGCCATGTGAATGACCGCTTCTTCTGAGCCACCGATTCCTTTCTCGAGATTTGTCTCGTCCCACTCCTCGAAACAATTCCCGCAGAAGATAGAGATGTCCTTGCCACTGGAAATGAGCTTCCGGAAAACGGAAGACCGCATCTTACAGATAGTTGGATCTGCCTGAATAGATTCCGGTGTACAGCTAAGTAAGCTACGAACAGCTTCATCCCCCTTCTCGGCTTTCAAAGCTGCACCAACATGTAGGAACGATTCAGCAAGACGCCTGTCTTCAAGGGTTTTGCTAAAGATCTGAAGACGCTCGTCAATATCTTTATCGTTCGGAATAACTTCTTTGCATTTCAGAAAGCAGTCGTACGCCTTTTTTACATATTCAAAACCCTTCCCTTCAGAAGAAAGATTTGCATATACATGCCCAAGGAACCACCACGGATTAAAGACATACTCTGCTGGATTATGGATGACAGCAGCTTTGTTATTCAGTTTCGAAAAAGACTGCTTAAGCCAGTGCTCACTCTTAAACCATTGTTTCGTCTCCATGTACGTTTGCCCAAGAGAAATATACGCATCGCGTACATGAGGCTGACATTCAACGGCACGAAGATCGCATTCGATTGACTCTTGGTGCATTCCTAGTTCACGGTAACAGATCGCCATCCTGTGAAGAGCCACGTAAATCTCCTCGTCCCAGCCAGAACGACGAATAAAGGCATCGAAAAGAGGAATAGCTTCTGTGTGTTTCTGCAACCCGAGACATGCATTGGCAAGAGAAAGAATATTGCGCGGATCCGTCTTCTCGAGACCTTCATCTTCAACCCACTTCTTAACGATATCGTAATTTCGTTGGCTAGAACGAGCAAAACCGTCTGCATCCTTCTCGTGAGAAACAGCAAACTTATCCGTTGTGGCAAGGTTGACTTTTCGATTCTGAACCATGGCCTCGTGAAGGACTCCGAGCCAAATCATGGAACCATTGTTACGAATCAAGCGTTCCTTGATGTGTCGTGCAACACAAAGTCCACGGTGGTCAAAGGCATAGTTGTACGTAGCGCAAATGCCATCTAACTCTTCCGGCGCTTCTTCGATAACAGTTTTGATAGCTTCCGGATTATCGAGACGATCATCTGCATCAATCCAAAGAATCCAGTCACTCGTACACTTCTCAAAGGAGAAGTTACGCGCTGAATCAAACCTGAATGGCTGGAGATCAAGATCAAAGACCTTTGCCCCTGCTGCCGCCGCGATTTCTTTTGTTCGGTCTTTTGAGCCAGTATCGACGACCACCAACTCGTCATAAATACCTTTTAGTGAATCGATTGTTTTCTGAAGGTGAGCTTCTTCGTCTTTAACAATAAGAGCGACAGATAGCGTCTCATTCTTCATAATTTTTCAGCTACTTTGAATTGAGGAAATTTAGTTAAAAACTCTCGATCGAAATAATCGAGATCCATGTCTTTTTGGAAGAACCGAAAAGCAGCCAAACGAATCTGGTTATAGAGCTTCGCTGGCATGGACCCGCCGAACCGCATGTTGTCCTTTGCATCTGTCAAACCGAACTGAGAATCGGTGAGATTACTTCGAGTTTCCCGAATATACTGTTTGAACCCAGCCCACTCCTCTGGGTTTTTTAAGATGTAACGATCAATTACATCCTTATAGATTCGGAATTCAGCATCAGTCATAAAATTTGGGAGATAGCCAACTGCAGTTGGCTATCGAACCAAATGTCAAGACTAACTTACAACGCGAGGTTAAAGCCTGATGCGTAGGTAGAACACTTCTCGTTCTTGGATTCGAGCGTGAGTTCTCCAACGACTTGACCACGGGTGGAGTCACCGATCTTTGAAAGTTCTTCGATCTTCGTGTCGCGGAGAATCGCTTTTGCAAACTTCTCTGGACGAATAGCGAGGAAACGCTGCGTTGCATCCGTACCAGACACGAACACATAGCGATGCAAGTGAACGCGGTGAGAACCGAAGTCGGAGAAGTACATATCGATCGTGTTAACAATCGACTTGTTATCTACAACGGCCTGGGTTCCAGAGCGACCTGCGAATCCAGAGATCTTGCGTTTAATCCAGGATCCAACGTAGATGTCTGTAGCTACCTCACCGTTAGAGTTCGACCATGTGAGGTCAAGAAGACCGTTCATGATTGACTCAGAGAAGGTTGTACCAGAGTTCATGGCAGTCGCGTTCGTTGTGATTTTCGCGATGATACCACTCATCTTTGGAATCGTACCGGAAGCACCAGAGGTAAGAGTCGAACGCACAAGATCAAACTCTGCAGCGTTCAGCCATTCTTTCATGGCTTTAGCGACCTGGTACGTGTACGCGTCTTCGTATCCGTAATGAGATACAGCGCGCTGAGTACCGGAGACACCGAACGACTTCAAGAGAATTTCTGTAATGTTCGTATCGCGAGAAGGAGTTGTGATTGCAGAGAGAGCTGCATCTGTTCCTTCAGCGACAGCTAGGGACGTAGTCGCAGCCTGAATTGTGTCAGTCTGGACCGAGTGGACGGTGTTGGAAGCGCGGGAGGTTCCGATCGCGGACCAGATCCCGTCTTCCTGAGCGGAAAGGAGTTCGATCTCGGCCATGACATCCTCTTTTATGGATGTATCGCCATAAGACCGCAGGTAGTTGTCTGTTGCCATAGAGGCATTTAGCCTTGGCGCCTAAAGAGCTTTGCTTTGAGTGCTTCATTAAACAGCTGTGCCTTCATCTGAGGGTCACGAGCTTGAGCATACGCTTCCATCTTTTTTTGATATTCGCGATTCTGAGATGGTGTTTCGTCGCTGCCCTCACTTCTAAACGATGCCTTCGGCGCGGTTGGCATATTTTTATTTGAGTAAGAAATCTTATCTACGATTGGACGAAACTTTTCAAGCGAGTCCCGGAGAGTCTTCCCCGTTACTTTCGCGTACTCCATGATCTGAGGGAGAAGTTCTTTCGCCTCAGGTACTTCGTCGAGAATATCTCGCTTTTCAAGTTCCAGTCGAACCATTCGCAACTCGTCAGAGCGCTTCGACTCCTCAATCTTCGGAGCATGTTTATCTCGAAGTTTACGAGTCTCATCGCGCAACAGATCTGCTGCTTCCGAGACGGCGATCCCGCGTTCAGCGGCAAGAGCTTCGGCGGCCTCGTCGTATGCCTGGGCCTTCGCTTCAAGGTCGCGAACTGTCCCAAGTTTTGATTCAAGAGACTTGTAGGATTTATACAAATCCTCTGGTGTCTTGAATCGCTGGTCTCCCATCACATAGGATTCTCCGTTTCCGGATCCTTGCTCAGGAGTTGAATCAGATGATTCTGGATTGCCGGACTTATTCTCGTCCGATCCTTCATCTTCCATCATATAGATAGAGTTACATTTTGTTAATACCCCTCTTCCGCTTCGCCTGCTGCTAAGCGATCGAGTTCACGTTCAGCCTCCTTGCCCACATTCAGAGTATCACCTACAAGGGTAAAAAGGGATTCAATCGTTTGCGTTGCTAATCGGTACTTATCGTTCTCTTTCACTGCGGCGACAACCATGTCTGAGTACCGCTGTTTCAAGAGAGCGAAGAACCGTTGACCAACTTCCGAATTCTGGAAACCGAGCATCTGGTCTGCTTCAGCCAGATGTCCACGAAGAGCACTTTTCACATCTTCGAGTTCACTCATATTTGGAACTAAGCTACAGCTACGGGATTAGGTCTCGACGCACCGAGTCCATTGAGGGCTTCGGCTACGTTTGGAGCTGTTTGAGAGAACATCTCACCACCAGGCTGAGATGCTTGCTGCGCAGGCATCTGCATCTGTTGCTCGAGTCGCTTCACCTTCAAACCATTCAGATTCAGCCATTGCTCGAACAGATCTGCAAAGTCGATTGTCTGAGGCACACCTGGGACCTGAGCGGCAACCTTCATCGCATCCATCACGAGTTGCGCCATTCCAGCCTTCGATTTCAGAAGAGAGGCATCGTTATCAACTCGAACATAGAAGTCTCCTTTCAAGAAGTTCATGGCTGGGATCTTGAGATACCGTGTCTCTCCAAATCCTGCCATCGACTTCTGAAACTCAGCTTTGGAGATCGGTTCAAGACCTTCATCAGCACGCGCCTTATTGATCGTGGTGAGTTTGAAGTCATCAAACTTCGCGAGCTCGTCGTCGCGACCGGTCATCTTCACAATCATGTCTTTGGGAGCATTCTCACGGAGAAGGCGCATGGTTGCGAGCACCGCGTGCTGGAACAAACGATCAAGGTGAACTTGCGGGTCATTCAGTCGTGTACCGATGTTCTTGTCCTTGATCGCTGCTTCGGACGCGGAGTACGTCGTACCGGTCCCGCGGAGGATATCATACGTTCCATTCAAGCGCTGGACCGCAGAGAGAAGGTTTGCTTCCCCTGTATAGGACGGAGTAGTCACGTCATTCGTACGGAGCTGAACTAGGTCCGCTGGGTTATCCGCTTCAATCCAGATTCCGGCTCCGGTCATCCGCTGCCGGGCATCGATGTTCATCCCGCGACGTTTCACGAACATGCCGTGATGCAAGACATCCTCATTGTTGTCGCGACGATTTACGATCTTGTTGTAATAGAACTGGTAATCGCGCATCGCCACCCCGACTCCCATTCCGTACCAGGAGTACAGACGCTTCAGGTACCAAGCTTCGCTCCAACGCCAGCGCTCAGACTCGTCAGTCACACGAACGACCACTGGCTGCCGCTCGAGGTTGGCGATTGTGATAACCCCATCGACGAGTGTTCCTTCGTCTGATTGGTTTCCGGTCAGGAAATGCTTTGGGAAAAACCCGTACCGTTCGTACAGCTCCACCTCCTCCATCTCCACTCGGTACTCACTCTTCCCGATCTCGTACTTCATCGTCTGTGGCGAGATAAAGTTATTGTCAGAAATTCTTGTTGAACCAGACACTTCGTCTTTGTTCTCGTAAAGAGGGCTGGACATGAAATGCTCGAACAGCACACGGCGCTTCACCCCGAAAGCGGAACAGGTCTGGAAATCTGGTTCCTGTGGAAAGATGAAAATGTTTTTGGAATCATGCAGTGTGAAGTCCGGGAGCTGCTTTTCCTCATCCCAATACATCTCACACACCATGTTCCCTTCGTTCACATACGGATAGAAAGCCGGCTTCGTTCGATATTTAAAGTCCATCTGAGTGAACACGTTTCGAACAAGCTCCTGCCAGATCAGGGCCTTGCGTTCTAAGCCAGGCTCATAGGCTTCAATAAAAATAGCCTGAGGGTCAAGCTCAAAACGCGGGGCAATGAGATCCACCTCCTGCTTCGTAAGCGGAACGAAGATCTTCCGCTTCTTTGTTACGGAATCATAAGGATCGTCATACTTCATCTCGTAGTTGCGACGAGCTCGGGAGATCCCGTTCCGAATCTCTTGAGTCGCATCTTCAATCTTCGTCTTCTCACCTTTGACGAATTGAAGGATCTTAGATTGGTCAATGTCTTTGAGAGACATAGCTAGTAAGCATCACAATACTCAGGAATGAAATCTTCTTTCTGCATATATGTTTGCGGCAAAACGTCCCAAACTGCAAGAGCCAGAGACATCACACAGTCATCATGCTCACCAGATGGAGCTTCGTAACATGTTCGTCCGGAATCTGTCTTGAAGAACTCATACGACTCGAGCTCACGGACTAAGTCCGGTTCGTCAGGAATCGTTATCTGTTTCTGTTCGATTCTGAGTTTGAGGTTCTCAATGAGTCGTGCCTTGGGTTCGGATGATGTGATCTTGTATGCCGTCACATAAAGACCCATCCGTTGCAGATCGAGGGCTATCGGATCGCCAACACCTGTTGCATCCACAATGATGCGGGCATTATTATAGGAGTCCGCTAAGTTTGCTAATCGCATCTTTTGAAACTCCCAGTCGAGTTTGTTGAACCGCTCGAAATAAACGACCTTGCTCGTGGTCGTATCAAGCACAATAAATACAGACCAGTCCCGCAGGCGGGCGAGGTCGGCTCCGATGTGGTAGCTGTGAGCTGGATTCGGAGTGGAATAGCACTGGCTTTTTGGCGCAAGACACAGCTGAATGTTTCGGAACACGGTTCCCTCCCCTTCAAGGAACTCTGCTAACCACTCCTCTCGGAATACATCCTCAGAGAGCTCCTCCTTCAAGCGTTGGAGCTCGTCAGTGGAAACACGAGGGGGATTCTTAACTTTGTTGGCTGTGTCATACGCTGAGAAGTGAAAGCTCTGCCACTCTTTATTGACTTTCCCACGCTGAAACAACTGGAAGAAAAAGTTCCTACCCTTCGGAGTTCCGATAAAAATTACCCATCCCTTATCATCAGGATTGTCTTGAAGTGTCGGGGACAGAATTGCCTCCCACACATCCTTGTCCATCAGACCAACCTCATCGAGAATCAAACCTTGTAACCCTACACCGCGAAGAGAGTCCTTATTCTCCGCACCTTTGAGCGCGATCTCGGAACCGTTGATAAGCTTAATGGACAGGTCCTGCTCGTTCTTCTTGGCAATAAACTGAGCTGGCAAATAGTTAAGCAACATGTCGTAGGCGATCGTTTTCGCTTGGCGATAGGTTGGAGCTACGTACCAATAACGTCCTGGCTTGGAGGTCGCTGCCATGATCAGCTCATTGATAGCAAGAGTAGTCTTACCGAAACGACGATGAGCTGCGATCACACGGAACCGTTTGGTGCAGCTATGAACCTCCCACTGAAGAATATGCGGTGCATAATCAACCATCACATGCTGCGTAATGGCCGGATTATCAGGAATGATTTTGTCACCAACGAGTTTCATGAGGATAACAGTTACTGCGAGACTGTTTGAGTCTAAGCATGGAATTTCCTACAGGAAAAACACATAGGAGCAGCAAGGGGCTCTGGTGGATACGAATCAATGTTACAGATCTCGCACATTACGTGATCGGGTGGCAGGGACGTCAGTGGATAATTTCGCTGAAGCCACTCGAGGGATGGCAGTCGATTTTTTATTTCGGGAGTCAAAGGCTGAGGCTCGGGGGCTTCGGGGGAGGGCATTGGCCCCTGAGCCGTGCCTTCGGACTTAGGAATAGACTCAATATGCTGCTCCGCAGCATATATCCCCACATCGATATCGGCTGCGAGCTCTCGGGCTTCGGCCTTAGAACTTGGAAGAATAGCCTTATCAGCGACAGCCTCAGGGTGAATCTTCCGAGTATGGAGGCCCAAGCCTCGAGCATCCTTGAAAGGTTTCAGGCATCGGGAACAAGAAGTCGGGAGGAAAGGCATAGGGGTTAAATGATTGGATGCTAGATTTTAGATACGGGTACCAGGATTATTATTACGGTACCGCGATACCTGTTTGGGGGAAGGCACCCCCTTATGACCCTGGATATAGGTATGGCTTTCTTTTACCGCGCGGGTATAGGGGTCTAAAAACCGATGATTTTAAGCGTCGCCAAATGAATCTTAGACGACACATAGCCTATTTCTTAGCTACGTTGACACGTTTTCTAGTGTCTCACTTCCCGGTTCTTGTGTCTGTCCGCTCGTTTCCGACACTTCAACGTCGATCGGTTGGCGTTCGGCGGCAAGTGGGTGGCCCTTCCAACCGATGCCGAGGATAACGTGCGAAGAGCCTATGCCTTGCTTCTCAATTACACCATGGGCTTTGTAACCGAGTTCTACAGCTTTAAGTCTGATGCTGGATTCCTCATCGTCTAGTAGCTCTGAATGTCTATCTACAACCTTTTCAAGCGGTAAATATTGCTCTAACAAGCGCCTGAATGTAGGACTCTTTGTTACAGTTACAGGCGCTTTATCTGCTGTTGTTGGAGAATAACCAGCTCGTCTGAGTATTTTCCCTGTACTTTCTGTGTTTCCTTTTAGGATATTCTCCGCAAAAAGTTTAGCCGCTTTATGCTGTTTTGTTGTGCCTAGGTTTTCAAATACGGCTGTATTCATACGTTTTTAAGTTATCCCCACCCTCATTTCTTGACAATAGCTGCCATACTATATATACTGTATCTATAAACCATTTAACCTATAAATCGTATGCCAAGCGTCAACACGCGTGACCTCTCAAAGATGGGCTACCGCGAACTTGAAATGACTCGTGACCTTCTTACGGCATATCTTGATCGCAATTATGCGAAAGGCAACGACGACATTTTGACCGACGGCGTGACGTTCGAGTTTAACCCGAACAGCGGCGAAGTTTTCCTAACCGACGACGACTACCACGCACTCCTCATCAACGACGACGGCAAGCTCGAAGCATGGGCATCGTGTGGCAATTGTGGCGCGGAAAACTTCGCATCACAAATCACGCTCGACGAAGACGGCGAATGCGAAGAATGCCAGAATAAAAAAACGTGCCCCGACTGTTTCGGCCTCAATGGTCAACACTCCCGCGCATCGTGTACCGAATAACAACTAAACTTCTATGCCTCTTTCTCGCTTCTCGCTCTCATACCACGACATCCAAGCCCAGAAGTTAAAGTTTAAGCGCCAATCCGACGTTAGAGCTTACGCCTGTACTCTCGCTTCCTTGCTCCTAGTCTCACTCTTAGCCGCTGGCTACTCCATCGCAAGCATCAAGCTGCTCGGCATCTACCCCTAAAACCCAGCTACCGACCGCCAACCACTGAAACCCTAAGACTAGCCACCCACGGCTAGTCTTTTACATTTCAACTTTGAACACTCCGCCTTTCCCCTCATTTTCGGTACACCATTCCCGTGTGACGCGTTTATTTGACCTGTAACGATCCCAAACTACCCAAGATGGTATAAACCACGCATAACCTCCTCCGACCTCTCCTACGCCCACGTACGAAGCCACAGATGGCATCGCGATACCGTCTGTTTGTTTCGGAGGCCCCCACAACGCGAATCCGTCGCAAGGTTTGTAGCCAAGTGCTGAGTCACTAATTTTGTGAGACAGGAACCCACTACCCTCGCCTCCCATTCCCACAGCTCGTAACAGCTCCGGTAGCTGATGCTCTTTGAAGGCCGAAGGCGGCAAACTCCAGCTATGGTAGCCGGAACGCCCCACCTTGCACTTCACCACCTTCAGCTCGTACACGATCCCCTGGTAGCGGGACCGAAAATCGTCTGCCGATTCTGATGCCAGCCATTTCGTAAACCAGGATTGGAATTGAGCTTCGGATCGGAGGTTCATGCAGTGAAGTTACCACAAACCCCTCCCAGACCCTCCCTGTTGGATCGGTGGTACACTTCCACCCCGTGGAGCTTATACGCGTATCCCGAAGCGGTGTGTGTGTTTTTTTTTTTTTCACAAAACAACTCTGTTCGTACGCGCGTACACCCAGTAACTAGTTCCACTAAAAGTACAAAAAACAGTCAATTTGTACTAACTATACAGTAAATACCCTGTGGAACTTCTATTTTTTTTCTCCGCTAACTTAAGCACAAAGTGGAACTGTGGAACTTCTTCGAGGGTGTGTGTGTAATTTTTTTAAAAAAAACACACACCGCTTCGAGCCTATATATATAGGGAGTTCCACGTCATAGGTTATCCACAAATTCCTCGTTGACTCCAAGCTAGCCAGAGGTTACGATACTTTTGTGCTTGCTGAGTTGATACCCTCGGCAGTCTAAATATCGTTTTGACACCTCCCTTGCCTGGCTACTTACGTCCAGGGGTATCCAGGGGAGGGCTCAAAGCGATTTTTATGTACTCGAATCCGGAGAACCAGAAGCTCTTTCGCGAGGCATTGCAGACATACTCAGAGATGGGATTCAAGGCATTGCCTGTCATCGTCTATGAGAAGCCGGACAAGGACGGCGTGATGAAGCGCGAAAAGTTTCCTCTCGTCAGGTGGGAGGAGTTTCAGAAGCGGTTTCCGACGAAGAAGGAACTCTCCGAGTGGTCTGAGAATCCATGGAGCAACTTCGCGGGTGTCCTTCTCGTCACCGGTCTCTTTGCCACCGATCCGGACCGCTACCTCTGCGTGGTGGACTTCGACCAGCGTTCCGGGAAGCCCGATTACACGGAGTTCATAGACGAGCTTTCCGGCGCCATGAGGACGAGGACCTCCTCCGGCGGCTACCATTTCTATTTCCAGTCGCCTCTCAACCTGAAGAACGCGGTCAATATCTATTCCCGGGATAAGGGCTCCGAGGACACGATCACTGATTTCCGCGGCCAGGGCGGGGTTATCGTCGCCGGTCCAACGCCTCTCCTGAGCCAGAATCCCCTTGACCCGTCTCTGAACCAAGGAGACCTGAGGATTCTCTCAAGGTATGAGACAGATCTCATAGATAGACCAGAGAATCTCATTCCTCTTCCTCAAACATTCATCTCCGCGCTGGAAGCAAAGCGTCAGGTTGATAGTGGAAAGTGGAAAGAGCTTTTCTCAAATGAGAAATTAATGAAAGGTGATCATCATAAGTTCGCGATGTCTCTTGCGGGGAAACTTCTCCTCGATGTGAAAGACGAACATGAGATCTATGCCGCACGATTCTTGTTTGCAAATATCATGCGACAGAAGGAATCAAAACCATTCCCTGAAAAAGATGCAGATAGAATGTTCGCGTATTGCCTTTCACAAGGAGAAAAAAAACGCTCCCCCGAGTTTAGAAACGCTGTCGAACTTTCGAAAAAAACTTTGAGAGAAGAGAAGGCGAAGCAAACTCTTGATAACGCAAGACTAGATTGGTCGAACCTTCAAGTTGAACGACTTGAGGTGCTTGGTGATGTTATTCTCGCGTTCAACAGTAATGGTGAATCCATGCAATTTTCTGCAGAAGATTATTTTAACCAGAAAAAATTCCGCTCGAATCATCTGCTTTATTTCGGTCAAGAGTTAAAAATTATTTCACAATTCGCTTTCGAATCCCTTATCGCTTCTATACCAACAAAAAGAAATCGAGACTCTACAGCCTCACTCACAGAACTTGTTCTATCGATCCTCGAGTCATGGATTGAAGAAGATGAAGCATTTGAAGACGAGGCTGACGCGAAGAGAACCGCTAAGGTGCATTCGCATTCGAAGTCAGTTTCTCCGCTGGACTCAGCCAAAATAAAGCTCTGGTTCAAACTTTCTCAGCTCATTGACACGATCAAAGAAGAGGGGCTTGTTCCTAAACGAACTTCTGTCATTGCTACTCTAAAGGACATCGGCTCTTCTCTCGATAGAAATAATCAATGCAATCTCTGGACCTATGAACCTAATAAATAATTCTGATATCTGGCTACAGGAAGTTCCGAGACATCCATTCGAAACCGCTAAGACCTGGAAGATAGCCGCGTCCGCAGGATGTGGCAAGACCTTCACGATCGAACGCTCTATCTCGGATCTTTTAGCCCAAGGCGTTGACCCAGAGAAAATCATGTACGTCCTGTTTAATAAAATTCCAGCCGCTCAATTCCGTGCGAAGTTTCCAAAGCTCAGTGACGAGAACAAGAAATGGTGGGGGACGCACCACTCCATCTGCAAGCGCCTGAACCCGTCGGTCGGGCTGATGACCCCGAAGCAGTGGGACGAGTTCTCGACGCTGTACGGCTATAGGTTCAAAGTCGACGATGACTCGGAAGAACTAGACGGAGATCAGTTATTCATGCTCTACGAGAAAGCCGTCTTCAACGGAACACGAGATTCTCTCGATCCAAAAACAAAACTTTTCTCTGAACGACTTCTCGGCTTTCAACTTTTAAATCAAGTCACAGACTTCACTTCCCTAATTGGTGATTCGATGGAACGAGATCTTTTCCCTGACAACATCGAATATGTCTTCCTTGATGAGGCGCAAGACAATGGGTTCATCCAACATGAATACTGGAGACGGGTCATTCAAACAAAAGACTTGAAGGGCTTCATGCTCGTTGGCGATGATAAACAGGCCATTAATGGGTTCAAGGGTGGAAACGCAGAAGGCTTCCTAAGTTTCGAGTGCGAGAAACAGGTCTCTCTTCCTAAGTCATTTCGTTGCTCGAGAAAAATTCTCGAGACAGCGAACCATGTTATTAAGCCTGTCAAAAATCGGTCTCCGCTCATCGAGGACTCTGAGGTTATAACAGAAGGCTCTGTCCGTTTCGAACCACACCTCCAGCATATTACGCTCGAAATTGAACAGGACGTAAAGGCCGGGAAATCAACGATTCTTCTCGCCCGTACCGGTCAAATGGTTTACCGAGCCCAAGGTATCCTTGCTCGATGTGGAATCCCGTTCCAAAATGCTCACATTGAGAACGTCCGCCGGGTGTATCAGGCATTCGACAATATATCGAGGACAGGTTTCATCTCGGACGCTGATTACGCAATCATAGATCCAATGAAGGACTCTGATGAAAAAGGCGGTTTGAAGCGACGCTGCGCCTATTACTCGGAGGAGTGGAAGAGGGGCAGGAAGCAGCAAAACAAAGACCGAATGAAAATTACGAAGACACAACTCTCGATTCTGGAGGACTATGAGAAGCACAATGAAGAACCAGTTCCATTATTCGAAGCTCACAGGCTCGGGCTAACAGATATGTTTATCGCCGACGTAACGGCCGGTAAGCCGAACATCGATCTGTTTCGTGGTGGAAAAGACATCCCGATCCTGGTCGATAACTGGATCGACAAGCTCGGTCCTAATTTCCGCGGCGTCCAGGCCGCAACAATTCACAAGATGAAGGGTTCGGAAGCTGATACTGTTATTCTCGTTTCAGATATATCTGGTTGGCTGAGTAATAAGGAGCTGGACCAGGAAGAGGACGAACGCAGAACTTGGTATGTCGCGCTCACGAGAGCCAAGACAAAGCTTATTATCACAAGAGTCGCCAGGGAGAATACGACACGATTCCTACGGTTCTAGGGTTATCCCCACCCCTCTCTTGACCCACTTCCACCTCATAGTATATAGTGTAAGTACTATGAAACAAGACAATCAGCGCTCGAGAGACGGTAAGCAACGCCGCATCCTCTATGCTTATCTATCTGATGAGGATTACAATAAGTTCAGAGTTAAGCTCATGGAGAATCAATATACGATCACGAAGTGGCTGGATCAGAGCATCCGACAGATCACAGAAACATCTCACTAACCTCATCTAACCCTAACACCTTCATTATGGGTCTTACTCAAGGTCTTGGAGTCGCTGCTAGTTATTTAAAAGGAATTCAGTTTGTAGATGGGCTTACGCTCAAGATTAAGAAAACACCGGAATACGTTCAGGCAAACGAGGGCTTCGGTTTTAAAGATGGTCCCAACGCAGGTAAGACGGTTCGCTTCTATTTCGAACTCGAAGGAGAAGAACGCTACTTTGACTCTACGTCTTCACGCTTTATCAACGCTCTCGACCCATTCAAGGTAGGAGACACCGTTTTGATCTCTCGAACCGGATCTGCCATGAAAACAGAGTGGTTTGCCAAAAAGTCTTCGACTAAAGCAAAGGAAGCTGAAGAGAAAGATGTCCCGTTCATGTGACGATAACTATCGCGTAGCGATAGTTTGAGTCTGGTCTTCCCCCTCCCTTTCCTTCTCGCTTTCGTCACTTAGTGCAGGTGTGATTCCTGACAAAACTCTAGGTATCGAAGGTCGACAGGAAGGGGACATACTTCTGGGGGGTGTTGGTTTAAAACCCAACGAAAGAATGAACGTGCTGTTATGTCAGCAGAGCTGACATAACTCCGCGATTACTTCTTGCCTCCAGCCCCCAGAAGTATGTCCGAACCTTCCCATGACTATCCACTAGGCGACTCATGCGAGCCATATGATATCGAGACTGAGAAACTCCTGGCTAGCGAAGAAGGTGCCTAGTAACAAGAGCCCGTTCCCGATAACTCTTTCCATGCACTGGAAACTAAGTGGTCGATATCTATCAAGAGCGAGATATTACCTAGCCATTGGTTCCAGAGCCAAAGCAAACCTTTGTCTGAATCTTGCCGACAAATTCTCTAAACCACTTCTCGAATACTTAAAACAAAACGACTTATGGAAATGAACGAAGAAGAGAAGAAAGAGTTTCAGAATAAAGCGGGAGAATTCTTGAAGGAGTGCGCAGAGCTCTCAAAACGATTTGGTTTAGACCTCGTACCTGTCATCGAGTATGGAGAAACAGGCATCAAACCGGCGATCAAGATCTTCAAAACAAAAGACAAAGAAGAAGCAGAAAGTCTTCCAAGCGCAGCCGTTGCCGAAGGTTCTGACATGCCTCCGTTGCCAGAAGCAACTCCACTCGAATCCGTTGAGTAACATTCTTAACTCACTCTGCCCTCTATGCTGGTTGCGGCACACGAGGGGTTGGTTCTAGCTATCTATGCTTGAGTTCTACGCCGTCACGGCCCCTGTCCTTGTAGTGTCCCAACTCAGTGTGAACATTATATTCTGGTTTGCACTATTCAAGTACCTTAAGAGTTAGTATGGAAGGCATCTGCGACATTTGTCAGGTTTTCTGCGACAATCTCGGATCCATCTACTTCAAACGCATTTGCGATAAACCTGAATGCAAAGCTTTAGCCGCTAAGAGTTACAACTTCGACTCTTTCGGCACAGGCTCTCCATCAAGTTGTAGGGGCGGGAAATAATAATATGAATAACTTAGATCCGGAAAAACTTCTAATCATTGGAGTGATCCTCCAAGTTTTAGGAATGGTCCTATTATCTGTAGCCCTACTATTAGCGGTAAACTAAACAATCATATATGAGTCTCTTAGAAGAAGCGAAAGCACTTAATAAGAAGCGAAAGACAGCGCAGGTTAGTAGTGAGGAGATTGAACTAGCTTTGGGATGGGTGAGGGATGAAGTTACGACGTATCAAATTGCAAGGGTATTGAAAGTTAAAAATGGCGGCAATGTTTACCCAACTTTAGCTAGAGCCTTGAAAGCATATCTTCAAGAACGAGTATGAACCACCTAGACCCAGGCTTCATGCTTCTCATCGGTTTCTTCATTCTATTTGCAGCATTGGGTTGGGTGATTAAATAGAGCCTTCTAAGAGTTTGAGAAATAAGAATGGAGATATGCGAGAAATCAAATTTAGAGGTTGGGATTCGGAAGATAAAATCATGTTGAACCCGCAAGATCTGAGTCAGAATGACGAGCTGTGGACCTGGCTGGGAAAGAAAGACGTCGTTCTAATGCAATACACCGGTCTCATAGATAAGAACGGGAAGGAAATTTATGAAGGGGATATTCTTCAAAGAGAGACTGAGACTGGGATAGAGAAGAATCTATATATACAGGATTTGTTCCAAAACGGGGGATTCTGGATGTCACATAAAATGTTCGGCCAAGTATCCGGTCTGATTGTCTCCAAACAAAATTTTCAATTTCAAATCATCGGCAACATCTACGAAAATCCAGAACTCTTAGAAGACCCTCTTGAATCTCTCGAACGCAGGATGAAAGAGGGGAAGGAATAACTAAAAAACAATATGTTCAAACATCAAGGAGACGTACCGTTTTACGACGTACAGAAGGTTAAGGGGAAGAAGTTGAAACACAATGGTTCATTCGTTCTTGCTCTTGGAGAAACAACAGGTCACAAGCATGTCATCACGGTAGAACGACCGGATCAGATGGAAGTCAGACAACTGGAAAACGGTCAATACATTCTCGTACTCACTGCTCCCGGAACTGTGACTCACGAAGAGCATCATCCAATTACTATTGATCCAGGTACTTACCGCGTTGGACGTGAGCGAGAAAAAGATTGGTTTAGCTTAGCTATTCGTCAGGTAATCGACTAGATATGGCATTCACACCAGAAGCACAAGACGTCATCAATCGACTGGAGAGAGCCACACAAACTTACGGTGAAGTTTGGAATGAGAAAGAAGTTACTAAAGCGATGCAGGACTATTACCGAGAGCTTGGAGTGACCATGCCAAAGGTTTTTTGTGCAGATGACATGGTGATCGGATACAAAGAATGCACGGGTGCGGCTTGGGATGCGGCTTTGGATGCGGCTTGGGGTGCGGCTTGGGATGCGGCTCGGGGTGCGGCTCGGGGTGCGGCTTGGGATGCGGCTCGGGGTGCGGCTTTGGATGCGGCTTGGGGTGCGGCTTGGGATGCGGCTCGGGGTGCGGCTCGGGGTGCGGCTTGGGATGCGGCT
>SXGT01739854.1_pt1 | contig 39701 bp, 35 predicted proteins | sample 3176221 | NCBI WGS metagenome assembly SXGT01 (sample SAMN11356862, study PRJNA531348) | freshwater metagenome | isolation source: freshwater sample F1-120 | place: China: Fuxian Lake, Yuxi | collected 2017-12-25 | reverse complement strand
TGATCGAACAGCTCTTACCGAAGTCGATTCATGCAGTCACCTCGCAGGGCTTCGAACTGAAGGTGGCGCTCTTTGTGATCGCCTCTAGCCTCAATTGTTACCTCAATCTTTAGGAAGCCTGTAGGTAGCAACTTGAGTTATTTAACACGGTCGAAGCCATCAAGGTCCGCGATACCTACACCATTGAGTTCGTCCTACGCGAGGCCCGCCCCATTGCCTACATGCTCGGCGCCTTTGCCAGCGGGTGGAACATCATCGTGCGCAAGAAGACCCTGGAGGAGCATAATTACAGCCTGCGGCAGGTGATGGACTATCCGGGCACCGGGCCGTTCCGCCATAAAAAGCGTGTGGATAAAGAAGTCTGGGTGATGGCGCGTAACCCGGAGTACTGGAACGAGGGCTTACCCTATCTCGATGGTCTGGAGTTCTACCACTTTGACGCGTTCTCGCCCCCGCTGGGCGCCGCCCTGCTCTCAGGCCGTATTGATTATGCCCGCCTGCTCGACCCGGTAACCCTGGCAAAAGTCCAGAACACACCGGGCATGACTGGTACCAATTTTTATCAGAGCGTCATCCAGGCCGTCTGGGTCAACAACGCCAAGAAACCGTTTGATGATCCACGTGTGCGGCGTGCTATGCACCTGGCCTTTGATCGCCCGGCCCTGGTGGAAGTCGTCAAAGAAGTCGCCCCCATGCTGGTGGGCGGTTTTATCTATCCGTTCTCGGAGTGGGCCACGCCCCCGCCAAAATTGGCTGAGCGCCCTGGCTACCAGACTGATACCAAAGCCGCCATTAAGGAGGCCAAGCAACTGCTGGCCGCGGCAGGCCATCCCAATGGCATCAAAGGGGTGGACTTCCTGGTGCGGGATGCGCCGTCATTCAAAACCTGGGCACCCGCCGTGCAAGAGATGCTCAAGGACATTGGCATCGAGACCAATTTGCGCACCGTGCAGGTGTCCGTCTGGTTCGAGGAAGCGCAGGCGAGCAAATTTGACATCACGATCAGCGCTATCGTGTCCGCCTTGATGGACCCGTCCGACTACTTTCGCTCCTGGTATGGGCAAGATGGGCCGCAGAATTACTCCAAATGGAGTAATCAGGATTTTGAAGCCCTGCTGCCACAGATCGATCGTGAACTCGACGCTGCCAAACGTAAGGAGCTGGTCCGCAAAGCCGAGGCGATTTTCGAGCAAGACCCGCCGCTGCTGCCGGTGTCCTGGGAAAAGATCAATGATGGCTGGCATAACTATGTCAAGGGCCACAACCCCTACAATTACTTCGGGATCTTCGATGTGGTGAGGTTTGATACGTTCTGGCTCGATAAATAGGCAGCGGCCTAGCCAACGGGGAGGCATAAGATGGATCACCACAATATCATAGACCAGGGTCTCACCCGTCGCGCTGTGCTCGGCGCTGCCGCTGGCGTTGCCCTCGGGGCGTATGGCGCCGCACGCGGTCTGGCCGCAGAAGTTCCAGATACCTTTGATGGCAGCACGTTTGCGTTGCGAGCCCCGGAGCCCAACGCCAAACGTGGCGGCGTGTTGCGCTACGGGGTGCTCAGTGCGCCGGCGCACTTCGATGTGCATCAATCCGGGACGGTGGCCAATATCGGCACGCAGGGCTGTATGTATGATAATCTCCTGCGGCGCGACCCGCGCGATAGTGGTCAAAGCATTATCCCGGACCTGGCGCATAGCTGGGAGATTGCCAAGGACGGCAAAACGTATACCTTTTTTCTGCGCAAGGGCGTCAAATTCCACGACGGAGGGGATTTGACAGCCGAAGACGTCAAAGCGACCTATGCCCGCCTGATCACCCCGCCGACGGGGTTTAGCAGCCCGCGCTCCACGCTGTTCTCGGTGGTCAGCGAAGTCAAGGCGCGTGATGCCCATACCATCGAGTTCAAACTCAGTGAGGCGCGCCCCAAGAGCTTTATGTTGGGGGCTTTTGCCAGCGGCTGGAACATCATTGTGCGCAAGAAGACCCTGGAGGAGCACAACTACAACCTCCGGCAGGTGATGGATTTTCCCGGGACCGGGCCGTTCCGGCACAAGAAGCGTATTGATAAAGAAGTCTGGGTCATGGAACGCAATCCTGACTATTGGAATCAGGGGTTGCCATACCTCGATGGTGTGGAGATGTATCATCTGACGCCTTGGTCGCCCGAGGTCGGCGCCTCTCTACTCGCCGGCAAGCTCGATTATGTCCGCCTGGTGGATCCGGTCAGCCTGCGGAAAATTCAGGCGACGCCCGGCATGGCGGGCACGGAGTTTTACCAGAGCGTCATCATCGCCCACTGGCTCAATAACGACAAAAAACCGTTCAATGATCCGCGTGTACGCCGCGCCATGCATCTGGTGCTCGACCGTCACGCGCTGACAGAAATGGTCAAAGACATGTCACCCAGTCTGCTGGGCGGGTTTCTGTATCCCTTCTCCGACTATGCGACGCCGACGGAGAAACTCACTGAGCGCCTGGGCTATCAGCGTGACCCGAAAGCCGCCATTCAGGAAGCCCGGAAACTGCTGGCCGCGGCGGGGTATCCCAATGGTTTCAAACTCGATTATCTGGTGCGCGATGCGCCCAACTTGAAACTCTGGGGCGTGGCGGTGCAGGCCATGCTGAAAGAGGCGCTGAACATTGAAGCCACTATCCGCATGGTGCAGATTTCCGTCTGGTTCGAGGAAGCGCAGGCGGGCAGTTTTGACATGACGATGAGCGCTATTGTCTCCACCCTCCTCGACCCCTCGGATTATTTCACTGCCTGGTACAGCAAGGGCGCGCCGCAAAATTATTCGCGCTGGTCCAACGTCGCCTTTCAAGAGCTGCTGCCGCAGATCGGCCGCGAACTCGATGAAAGCAAGCGCAAGGCCCTGGTGCGTCAGGCTGAAGACCTCATGGAACAGGACCCACCCCTGCTGCCGAACTCGTGGGAAAAAGCCACCGATGCCTGGTACACCTATGTTAAGGGCCACAATCCACACCAATACTTTGGTCTCTACGACGTGGTACGCTTCGATACTTTTTGGCTCGATAAGTAGCGCACGTCTGCTCACCATGTGGCGTGAGGAGCTGTCCTGTCTGCTTGACAGGTTCTGTGGAGGGGTTCTACTCTGCCCCCCCATTTGTGGCCTGATTTCACACGTGGCCATGGGGCCGCTCTCAGCCTGGGGCACGAGGAGCTTCACACGTGCATAAATATATGATCCGGCGTGGATTGTTTGGTCTCCTGACGATCGTCGGGGTGTCCATGATCATTTTTGTGGTGATGCGCTTATTACCTGGGGATCTCCTCGCAGTGCTGTACGGGGAAGGGGCCACCAAACTGACCGACGCCGATCGTGTCAAGATCATGCAAGAGCTGCACCTCAGCGACCCGCTCTATCAACAATACTGGCGCTGGATGCAAGATCTGGCGCGTGGTGAGCTCGGCTCTTCGTTTTTCCGGGGTGATAACGTCGCAGACCTCATCCTGCGTCGGGGCCCCTTGAGCGCAGAAATCGGCATGCTGGCGGTGATCATCTCCTGGCTGGTTGGCCTGCCCGTCGGCATGATGAGTGCCCTGCGTCCCAATAGCCTCCTCGACAACGGAGCGCGCTTCATATCCATCCTCTTTCTCGCCGTGCCGGGCTTCTGGCTTGGCATGCTCATCGTCCTGGCACTGCTCTTCTGGTTTAACTATAAAGCACCCCTGACAGTGGTCCATTTGTGGCAAGACCCGTGGAGCAATTTTCAGCTGGTCGTTGGCCCGGCTGTGGTGTTGGGGCTTGGACAAGCGGCCTATATTGCCCGGATGGCGCGTTCGTCTTTGCTGGAGGTCGTCCGCGAAGACTATGTGCGCACGGCGCGTGCCAAGGGGCTCCGCGAACGTCTGGTCATTATCCGTCATGCGTTGCCTAACGCGTTGTTACCGGTTATTACCCTCTCCGGCATTTTGATGGGCTTTGTGTTAGGGGGCTCCGTGGCCATCGAACAGGCTTTTGGCGTGCCGGGGTTGGGCCGGGCCATGATCACCGCCGTGGTCGAGCGTGACGTGATCGTTGTCCAGAATCTGGTGTTCCTCTACGCCGTGATCTTCGTGATCGTCAATATGCTCGTGGACTTCAGCTACGCGTGGTTCGATCCGAGGATACATTATCAATAATGACCAAACCACCAGGTGACCTCTTTCCCGCCCATCTCCCACCGCCCGTCACAGGTGCGGGCCTGGCTGTCCAGCGGACAGGTGGCACAGTCTGGCACGGTGTACGGACCTTTGCCCGCCGTAACCCGCTGTCCGCCTTCTGGGGCGGCGTGGCGATGCTCATCCTATGCGTGGCTCTTTTTGCGCCTCTTATTGCCCCTCATGACCCGTTAAAAGCCAATTTTCGCCGCATGGCCAAGGCGCCTGACTCTACCAGTTATTTTGGCACCGATCAGATCGGGCGTGACAACCTCAGCCGAGTCATTTACGGCTCGCGGGCTTCTCTGATCGTGGCGCTTGCCGCGGTGGTGCTCGGCACGACCACTGGCTCCTTATGGGGCCTGGCCAGCGGCTATATGGGTGGGAGTTTTGATACCGCGAGCCAACGGGTGATCGAATTTCTGCAAGCCTTCCCGGATCTGATCCTCGCCATGGCGATTTCGATGGCGCTGGGGAGTGGGCAGGGAACGGTGATCGTAGCGATTGCGATTACACGTATTCCCTTCGGCGGACGCATTGTGCGGGCCGTCGCCCTGTCACTCAAAGAGATGGCCTATGTCGAGGCGGCGCGTGCCATCGGGGCGTCGCCCTGGCGCATTATGGCCAGACACATTCTGCCGCAGTGTGTCGCACCCTATATCATTCTTGCCACCACGCACCTGGGAGTCGCGATCATCATCGAAGCGTCACTCGGTTTCCTGGGCGTGGGCATCCCACCGCCAATCCCTACGTGGGGGAATATGCTCGCCGGCTCTCTCACCTCCCTGGTCCCGCACTGGTGGCTGGTGTGCTTTCCAGGGCTGGCGATCACCGTGACCGTCTTGGCCTTTAACCTGTTTGGCGATGGCCTCCGCGATACGTTCGACCCACGGCTGCGTGGCACTAGATAGACCACTGACCCTTGCCAGCCCGGCGAGGGGGAACAGAGAGCAGAGTGTTCCCATCTCCCACACCTGCCGTGGGTGCTTCCGGTGTCTCGTGCTCTACCTGCGCTGACATTCCTCTTGTCTTCTCCCCGCGCATCGCTAATACTGCGTGTCATCCCATCAGCGCCTTGGAGAGGAACCTGGCCCCATGAAATGCGGCGTCCTACAATTCTTTAGTTGGCCCGAGCGACGCGTCTCCCTGCCGACCGTGTACGAGCGTGCGTTGCAGCGTATCGCCATCATGGACCAGACAGGTTACGACGCCGTGTGGCTGGCTGAGCATCACTTCACCACCTACAGCGTCTGCCCATCGGTACACCTGATGGGCATGCATGTGGCCAGCCGTACGCAGCATCTGCGTATCGGCACGGGCATTTCCCTGGCGGCGTTGTATCACCCGCTGCGCCTGGCTGAAGAAGTGGCGCTGCTTGATGTGCTCACCGGCGGTCGCGTCAACTGGGGGGCCGGGCGCGGTTTTGACCCCACCGAGTTTACAGCCTTTGGCGTGCCACAGGAGGAGAGCGCGGCGCGTTTCCGTGAGGCCGTCGACATCGTGCTGGCGGCCTGGAATAACGAACGCCTGACCTGGCAGGGGGACTACTGGCAGTTCGCGGATATCGAAGTGCTGCCGAAACCGCTGCAACAGCCGCACCCTCCGATCTGGATTGCCGCCGGGTCGCTCGATGCCATGCGTTGGGCCGCCTCGCGAGGCCACGCGATTATGATGGGGCCACACACGCATGCCCAGGATATCGCCCAACAGCGTGAGGCGTACCGCCAGGCCCTGGAAGCGCATGGATATAGCATTGTGGGCCGTGATATTCCTATGGCGCGTTTGATTGCTGTGGCGGAGACGGACGCGGCAGCCAAAGCCATTGCCCGCCAGGGCGCGCAGTGGCTGGTCAACTCGTATGTGAATCCGAGCAAGGCCGCCAACGCCGCTACTGCCCTGGCCGGGACACGCCTGCACACCGGTGGTCCGCCGTTCGACCCCGTGGAGCACTACATGGACGGCGTGATCCTCCACGGCTCACCGGCGCGTCTGGTGGATCAGATCCAGCAACTGCAGGAGGAGATGTTTCTCGACTATTTGCTCTGCGCCCCGCTCAGCCATACGTCCTTTATGATGTTCACGGAGCAGGTGTTGCCACGTCTGCTCTCATAACTCGCTCTCACCTGTGCAGGAGTGCTGGGGATGGCTTTGAGCAATTACACCTCGCTAGCCCAGGTACAGCAACGCTTTAGGATTACCTACAGCGAGGCTAGCTATATCAGGGACAACGAGGCCGCCGTGCCCGCGCCCTTTCTCGTTGAGATACGCTTTAATACTGACCATCTCGATGTCTACAGCTCAGAAGCCGCACGCTGTGAAGCGCTTATCTTTCCCATTTTACGCGAAGTCTACAAAGACTATGTGGAGCACTGTGAACTCTGGATTCAAAAGCCACTGTCCTATGATGCCGATCTCAACGGCATCCCGGACTATATGCTGGCGACGCGGTCAGCGTTAGGCAGGACGGTGCTCGGTGAGCCGGTATTACTGATAGTCGAGGCCAAACGCAATGATTTCGAGCAAGGCTGGGGGCAATGCCTGGCTGCGATGGTCGCGGCTCAAAAGCTCAACGGCGAACTCAGTACCGAGGTACATGGCATGGTCACCGATGGCCTGCTGTGGCAATGTGGCAAGCTCACGGCCAACCAATTCATCAAAAATGCCAGCGTGTACACGCTCAGTGATTTGCCCGCACTGTTCGGCGCCTTGCATTGCGTGGTGCAAGCCAGCCTAGACTCCGTCAGCGCTACGGCGTCAGGCGGTTGATCAAAAATGTCGCCACGTCCTGGAAAAAAGCCCGCAAAGCCGTGACCACCGGCGCCGGGATGGCGGCCTCTTCGAGGGCTTGATCCATCAGCGCCACCCAGCGGTCACGGGCGCGCTGATCGACCGGAAACGGTGCATGGCGGATACGCAAGCGCGGGTGCCCACGCTGGGCAATGTAGTGCTGCGGCCCACCAAAACGAAACGTCAAAAAATCCCGTAGCCGGGTTTCTGCGCCGCTGAGATCCACGTCGGGATACATCGGGCGCAGCACCTCGTCCAGGCTGACGCGCTGATAAAACGCTGCGGTGACGCGGGCAATTCCGTCAGCGCCAATAATCTCATAGATGCGCGCCACCTCATCTGCTAGCATCCGTACCTCCCATTGTTGTTGAGTCGTCGCAGCGATGGACTGCGCGTGATTATGCCACACGCTGCAGGCCACCGGCACCTTCATCCATCAAGGAGCAGCACGCATGAAATACGGCTTTGGCCTCCCGACCCGTGGCCCGATGGCCACCCCGCAGCATCTCGCCACGCTGGCCCGGAAGGGCGAGGAACTGGGCTTTGGTATTCTCAGCGTCAGCGACCACGTGATTATCCCACGCGCCATTGCCTCGACGTACCCGTATAACGAGAGCGGCACCTACATGGGCAGTCCATCCGGCGACTGCATGGAGCAGCTCTCCCTGCTGAGTTTTTTGGCGGGCATCACCTCCTCCGCCAAGCTGCTCACCTCCGTCATGGTCGTGCCGCACCGCCCGCCGGTGCTCACCGCCAAGATGCTGGCGACCATTGACGTGCTCTCCAACGGTCGCGTCATTGTCGGCTGCGGCGTGGGCTGGATGCGCGAGGAATTTAAGGCCCTTGGCGCACCAAATTACGACAAGCGCGGCGCGGTGAGTGATGAATACATCCGCGCCTTCAAGGAATTGTGGACCAGCGACCATCCCACGTTCCAAGGCGTGTATTGCCAATTTGCTGATGTGACCTTTGCCCCCAAGCCCATCCAAAAGCCACATCCGCCCATCTGGACCGGCGGCGAGAGCCCCGTAGCCCTGCGCCGCGCCGGACGCTTGGCCGATGTCTGGTATCCCATTGGTAGCAACCCGCGCCACCCGGTCGGTACGCCAGAGGAGTATGCCGAGTATGCCGGGCGGGTCAAACAATGCGCCGAGGAAGCTGGGCGCGATCCGTCCACGCTGGATTTCGCCTATAGCAGCAACTGGTACACCGATGAGCAGGCCCTGACGCTCGCCGACGGCCAGCGCCGCACCTTAACCGGCACGCCGCAACAGATTGCGGACGATATCAAGCGCTATGCGGCGCAGGGCGTGCGCCACCTGCTGCTCAACATGCAGGGTGATACCTTGGAGCAGACGCTGGCGCGGCTGGAGCGCTTTGCCGAGCGGGTGATGCCGCGAGCGCGGTAGGCTGGGGTAGAGCTGACGCGGACACGCAGGGAAGCACACTTCCTCTCTTCCCTGCTGTTTATGGAGAGTCCCATGAATGACATCACACAGGAATTACGCGACAGCGCCGCCCTCAAACTCCAGGTCGCTGCCACGCAGGGCCCCGTCATCCAGGCCATGATCGAGTGTATTTGGACGAGCATGCAGCAGGGTGGGAAGCTCCTCCTGTGCGGCAATGGCGGCAGTGCGGCGGATGCCCAACACCTCGCCACCGAATGTATGGTGCGCCTGGAGGTGGATCGAGCCCCGCTGCCGGCGCTCGCCCTGACCACAGATACCTCGCTGCTCACGGCGGCGGGGAATGACCACGGTTTTGAGACCATCTTTGCACGCCAAGTGGCTGGACTGGGTCGGGAGGGCGATGTGCTGCTGGTCATCAGCACCAGTGGGAATTCGCGCAACCTCATCCAGGCCGTCGACGCGGCGCACCGGGGTGCTCTGCACACCCTGGCCTGGCTCGGGCGGGACGGTGGTACGCTCAAAGACATGGTGCAGCTCCCGCTGGTAGTGCCGTCGCACAGTACGCAGCGTATTCAGGAAGTGCACATCACGGTGGGGCACATCATCTGTGGGGCACTGGAACGGCGTGTGCTCGCACGGCCATTGTAAGGAATCGTATGACACTCAGTCCAGCCGACCGGCAACGCTTGCAGCAAGTCCACACCGTGTCTATTCACCAACGCCCGCATAAGGTCGATGTCACGGCCTTTGCCCAGGTGCAAGACTGGCAACCGCACAGTCCCTTGCGGACGCTGTTCCCGCGTATTCTCAAGGGCCAGGACATCACGGCTATTGTCGAGGCCTTTGTACAGGCGCACCAGCGTGGGCGAGCCATTATCTTGGCCCTGGGGGCCCACGTCATCAAGTGTGGTTTGGGGCCGTTGCTCATCGAGATGATGCGGCGCGGCTGGCTCAGTGGTCTGGTGCTCAACGGCGCTGGAGCCATCCATGATTTCGAGGTCGCGCTGGTGGGCGCCACCTCGGAAGACGTAGCGCAGCACCTCGGCAGTGGCATGTTTGGCATGGTGGACGAGACGCCGCGCTACATCAATGCGGCGCTGGAGACCTATGATGCCCCCCAGGTGGGTCTGGGCGCAGCCCTGGGGCAGGCCGTGGCAGAGGGGACGTATCCCTACAAAGCCTACAGCCTGCTCGCCGCAGCGCATACCTATGGCGTGCCGCTGACCGTGCACGTGGCGATTGGCACGGATACCATCCACATGCACCCCAGCACCAACGCCGCGCTCCTCGGGCAGGCAACGTATACTGACTTCCAGCGCTTGACACTGTTGCTGCGCGGCCTGCATGATGGGGGCTGTTATTGGAACATCGGGTCGGCGGTCTTGTTGCCGGAAGTCTTTCTCAAGGCCTTAACGCTGTGCCGCCACGTGGGCTACCCCGTGGAGCGTTTTGTGACGCTGAATCTGGATATGCTGCAACACTATCGTCCTGAGTTCAACGTGGTGCGGCGTCCGACGCAAGATGGCGGACGCGGCTATGCGCTGACGGGACACCATGAAATTATGCTCCCTCTGCTCTATGCCCTGCTGGTCGAGGCGTTTGCCGCCGTGCCTCCACCCACCGGAGCCGCCGCGGTTGAGGATCTCACCCCTGTAAGCTTCTCCGAGTAGGGGCGATAGGCTGGTTCGCTCCATCGATACTGCTGAGTACCGCCCGAGAGGAGAAAGGCTGATCGTGCCCTCCACCCCGTTGAGTGTGTGTATTATCACTTACAACGAGGCCGCGAACCTGCCGCGCTGCTTGGCGTCTGTGGCCTTTGCCGAGGACATCGTGGTGGTGGATAGCCAGAGCACCGACAGCACGGTGGCCATTGCCCAGGCTGCTGGTTGCCGCGTGTTTGTACAGCCCTTTCTCGGCTATGTGGTGCAGAAAAACCTGGCCCTGCGTCACGCCCTACACCGCTGGGTGCTCTGTCTCGATGCCGATGAGTGGCTGCGCCCTGGTGCCGAGGCGCGGATTCGGGAGGCCTTGGCCACCCGGACCCCGGACGTGGCGGGCTACACGCTGCAACGCCATACGTATTACCTGGGAGCGTGGATCAATCACGGTGGCTGGTGGCCAGAATACAAACTGCGTCTCTTTGACCACCAGCGCGGTCAGTGGTGTGGCGACGCCCTGCACGAGGGCGTGCGCGTGCACGGCCGTGTCGCACATCTGGAGGTGGAAATCGGTCATCGGAGCTATACGGACATGGCGCACCACCTGACGAAGCTCAACACGTACACCACGGTCATGGCCGATACCCTGCACACCCGTGGCGCGGCGCGGGTGGGCGGATGGACGCTGCTGGGCCATGCGCTCGGGCGCTTCTATCGGATGTTCCTCCTCAAAGGCGGCTGGCGTGATGGCCTGCGTGGGCTGATCATCGCCGTGATTGCCGCCTTTTATGTATTCATGAAGTATGCCAAACTCTGGGAACGCCAACACGGGGGCCAGCCACCACCTGAGGAGTAAGCCGTCCGCATGGAAACGTATCGTCGCCTTTTCCGCTACGTGCAGCCCTATCGCACCCGCATGGTGTGGTCGGTGCTCTGCGGCATCCTGCTGTCCGGGACCACCGCGCTCGTGGCCCTCCTGGTCAAGCCGCTGCTCGATCAGATCTTTGTCGCCCGTGATACCGCCAGGCTCCTGTGGTTCCCCGGCTTGATCGTGCTGCTCTACCTGGTGCGCGGCCTGCTCTCCTTCGGTCATGCCTATCCCATGCGCACCATCGGCCAGAGCATCATTCGCGACCTGCGCGACCAGGTCTTTCGCCACGTGCAGGCGCTGCCGCTGGGGTATCTGCAGCAGCACCACACCGGCACCTGGATGTCGCGCATCATCAATGATATTGCGCTCATCGAACGGGCCGTTACCACGGCGGTAAATGACATTATCCGGCAGGGACTCACCCTGATTGGTCTCGTTGGGGTGGCTTTTTACCGGGATTGGCGCCTGGCGACGTATGCCGTCTTGGTGCTGCCGCTGGCGAGTGTGCTGCTGGTGTACGTCGGACGCCGTTTGCGGGTGTATAACCGCCGCGCCCAGGAACAGCTCGAACGCTTGAGCGCGCTCCTCGCCGAGGTGTTTAGCAGCCTCCCCGTCGTCAAAAGCTTTGGGCGCGAAGCCTACGAGCACGCCCGCTTTCAGCGTCGCAATGCCGCGTATTACGACGTCATCATGCAAGCAGCACGGGCCGACGAACTGAGCGCGCCGGTGATGGAATGCCTGGGCGCCGTGGGCGTGGCCACAGTGGTGTGGTATGGTGGGCACCAGGTCATTGCTGGGCACACCACGCCCGGCACCTTTTTTTCGTTCCTCACCGCCATCTTGATGCTCTATGAGCCCATCCGCAAATTCAGCCGCCTCAACAATGTCATCCAGGGCTCCCTGGCCGCGGCGGAGCGCACCTTTAGCGTGTTGGACAGGCCGAGCGAATGGACCGACGAGACGGCCAAGCCAGCCTTGCCGCCCATCCAACACACCCTCACCTTTCAGCAGGTGTCGCTGCGCTACCAGGCGGATGGGCCGCTGGTGCTGCACGACATTGACCTCACCGTGCCGGCGGGCGAAGTGGTGGCCCTGGTGGGGGCGAGTGGCGCCGGGAAAACCTCGCTGGTGCATCTCATCCCCCGCTTGTATGCTCCGAGTGGCGGCGTGATCCGCCTAGACGGGGTGGATATCCAGCAGGTGACCCTGGCCTCGCTGCGGGCGCAGATCGCCGTGGTGTCGCAGGATGTGGTGCTGTTTGATGAAACGCTGTGGCAAAACATCCGCTATGGCCATCTGCAGGCTAGCGATGCCCAGGTGCAAGCCGCAGCCCAGGCGGCCTATGCGCATGAGTTCATCATGCAGCTCCCGCAGGGCTACGACACGGTGATTGGCGAACGCGGTGTGCGGCTCTCGGGCGGTGAGAAGCAGCGTATCGCCATCGCGCGGGCCTTCTTACGTAACGCCCCAATTCTCATCCTCGATGAAGCCACCTCGGCGTTAGATAGCGCGGCGGAACACGTCGTACAGTATGCGCTGGCCAACCTGATGAAGGATCGCACCACGTTGGTCATTGCGCATCGCCTGTCAACCGTGCGCCATGCCAGCACCATTGTGGTGCTGCACGCCGGGACCATTGTCGAACGGGGCACGCACGACGAGTTACTGGCGCACGCGGGGTATTATCGGCAACTCTACGCGCTGCAATTCAAAAGCCAAGAATGAGGGAGTGGGCCAGACCATGCGACTCATCAGTTGGTATATGTGTCGCTACTTTCTCGGCTATTTCGGCGCGGGTTTGGCTGGGTGTGCCGCCTTGCTGCTGCTCGTCGAACTCTTCGACCGCATCGACACCTTTGTTGGACGCCAGGTCTGGTGGATGGATGCCGTGCAGTATCTCGCCCTCAAGCTCCCATGGATGCTGTATCAGATGGTGCCCGCGGCGTGCCTGCTGGCCTCGGTGTTGACCTTTAGCACGCTCAACAGACATCAGGAGACCGTTGCACTGCGAGCGCACGGCGTGTCACCGTGGCGTCTGACCCGTCCGCTGTGCCTCCTGGGTGGGCTGATCTGTGCCCTGTTGCTGCTGTCCCAGGAATATGTGCTGCCCTACACCAATCAGCGGGCCAACCTTCTCTGGCGGACGCGCATCCAGCGGGTCAAAGTGGAACCACGTCTGGGGCTCTTTAAGAAGGGCCATATCTGGTATCGCAGCCCGGAACGTCTCTGGAGTGCCCAGAGCAGCGTGCCTCTCGAACAACGGCTGCTGGGTGTGACGATTTACGAACTTGACACCCGTGGTATCATCCGGCAGCGCTATGATGCCACGGAGGCGCGCTATGATGCCCAGGGCTGGTTACTCCTGGATGGGATACAGCGCCGGTTTACAGCCGAGGGGCTCTTTGCCGGTCCCCCGCAACGCTTTGCCACCCTACGTGCCGCTTTTCCCGAGCCGCTTGAGACCCTGAGCGCTGTGCCGAAAGAACCAGAAGAGTTGACCTTGAGTGAGACCCTCGCGTACGCCCACGCCGCCCAACCCCCGCACAGCGCGGCGCTCAAGTACCTCGTCGAATTCCACGGGAAGCTGGCCTATGCCGCCCTGTGTATCATTATGGCGGGCTTTGGCATGCCCCTCGCGCTGCACATGAACCGCAACGGGGGGACGACGCTGGCCTTGAGTTTGACGCTCTTATGCGGCTTTACCTATGTGATCCTGCACAATCTGATTCTGGCCCTGGGGCACAATGGGCGCTTACCGCCGGTCGTGGCGGCGTGGACGGCCAACGGTCTGTTCGGGGGGGGCGGGGCGTATCTGGCGGCGCGGTTGCGCTAGCGACCATGAGCATGCTGCCTGCATGGAGAGTCCACGATGGCTTTCGGCACATGGGGTTTCCGTCTCAGCGCCTCGGCCTGCCTTGTCCTGCTCATTGCTAGTATGTTATGCATGCTAGTGTGTATGGGCACGCCGATATTGGCGCGTGTGAACCGATACCACCTCAGCGTAGAGAGCGAGGTGGGCCGAGGTTCCCCTGTTTCCCTTGGTCTCTCAGGGCCATACTAGGCACCTCACAGCACCCCATGTCTGTGCGACACAGGAGTACACGCACGATGCCCGACCTCATGGATCCCCACAAGAGTCTCTCATACCTCAAACGCGGCAGTCTCCTGCTGAGCCTGCTCTGCCTCATGTATGCCGTACTCATGGGCTGGCAAACGTGGCACGACGAACAGGAGCGCCAACTGTACCAGACGACTGCGCTGGTGGCCATGGGGCAACACTCCCTGGATACCTACTTCCAACACCTGGAAGGAGCCCTGGCGGAACTCGCCGAGAGGCTATGGGAGACGGAGGGACAGTTACTCCCTCTGGAACACCTGCACGCCCTCATGGTGCGTTTCCGGCAGCGACACCCCGATCTGCTCAATGTCAGTCTGACGCGCGCGTCGGATGGGCAAATCCTGCTCAATACCGAGGCGCCGCCCGGCGTACCGTTGCCGTCCATGGGGGCAAACCCCTCGTTCCAGCAATCGCGCCTGGAACTCGAACAGGGGCAAACGATGAATATCGCACGGCCCCTCTTTGGTCCGGTGGTGCAGCAATGGCTTGTCCCACTGCGTTTTGGGATGCGCGATGCCGGCGGTAGCCTGCTCTTCACGGTGAACGCCACGCTGCCCCTGAGTCGACCCCAGCAGTTTTGGCGGGATGCGCCACTGCCTACCGGGGTGGCGCTGGGCTTGCTCCGCGACGATGGCTATCTCATTGCGCGCCATCCACTGCCCGCGCACGTTGACCTACCGACGGTGTATAACACGCCACGGCGCGGCTCCTTAGTACAGCACCTGCAACAGCAGCACTTCCCACAGGCCGGGGTGGTGGAGGGCCATGGCACCGCCGATCCCCAGGCCCAATGGTTTCTGTTTCGGCGTCTGGCGCACTATCCGCTGACGTTTTTCGCCACGGTACCACAGATGTATGTGCGCCAGCAATGGTGGCACCGGGTGCAGATTCCCTTCCTCTTGCTGGGTTGTCTCTGTGTCGGGGGTTTGACCGTGCATGCCGTTACCCGGCGGCGCCAGCGGGCCTGGGATACCATACAGGCGCAGACCGAGCAGCAGCGCCAGGAGGTCCAGGCCCGCCTCGAGGGTATCGTGGGTTCCGCCCTGGATGCGATCATTTCCGTCGATGCCGCCCAGCGTATCATCCTGTTCAACACCGCAGCGGAGCAGATGTTTGGCTATGCCGCGGCAACCGTCCTCGGCCAGCCCGTGACCCTGCTGCTGCCGGAGCGTTTCCACGCTGAGCATGCCGAGTTCGTTGCCACCTTTGGCCAGAGCGAGTCGCCCGCACGGTGGATGAATCCCCTCGGGGTGGTACACGCGCGGCGCGCCACCGGGGAGGAATTTCCTATGGAAACGACCCTGTCGCAAGTCACACTCGGGACGAGAAAGGTCTACACCGCGATTGCACGCGATATCACCGAGCGCCTGCGGACCGAGAGCGACCTCCGTCAGGCCAAAGAGGCCGCCGAAGCGGCCAACCAGGCCAAGTCGCAGTTCCTGGCCCATATGAGCCACGAGTTGCGGACGCCGATGAATGGTGTGCTCGGCATGGCCGAACTGCTCTTCAGCACGGAGCTGACAGCTCGGCAACAGCACTTGGCCACGACAGTACATCGCTCGGGCATGCTGTTACTCAGTCTGCTGGATGACCTCTTGGATGTGTCGAAAATCGAGGCGGGACAACTGGTGTTAGAACGCACGATTTTTTCTCCGCACCAAGTCGTGGCTGATGTGGTCGAACTCCTGGCCACACGCGCCGACAGCCGCGGGCTCCGCTTGTCCGCTGCCGTCGCAGAGACCGTACCGGCCCGTGTGTGTGGCGACCCGCTGCGCGTGCAACAAATGCTCCTGAATCTTGTGGGGAACGCCATTAAGTTCACCGAGCAGGGCACGGTGGACGTCCGGGTCACCCTAGTCAGCCACGACACCGACACCGTGGTGTTGCGTTGGGAGGTCGAGGATACCGGCATTGGTATTGCCCCGGAGGCCCAAGCGCGGATTTTTGCGCCGTTTGCACAGGCCGATAGTTCGACCGCGCGGCAATATGGTGGGACGGGTTTAGGCCTGGCCATTACCCAGTATCTGGTCCACATGATGGGCGGCACAATCGGGGTCGAGAGTACGCTGGGGCAGGGTTCCCTGTTCTGGTGTACGATCTGTCTGCAGGCGGTCTCCCGGCCTGGCACACCGCCACCAGCACCGGAGGCGCCCTTGGACGCCGTGCCCAGCTATGCCCTCCTGCACGGGACGATCCTTTTGGCGGAGGACAATCTGGTCAATCAGGAGATTACCGCCAGCATCCTCGAAATCTTTGGGTGTCAGGTTGCGGTGGTGGCTGACGGACAGGCCGCCCTCGCGGCCCTGGCCCAGCGCTCCTACGACCTCATCCTGATGGATTGTCAGATGCCCATCATGGACGGCGTTACCGCCACACAGAGCATCCGTGCGCAGACCCTACCGGGTGCCGCCCACCTACCGATTATCGCCCTCACGGCTCACGCCTCGGTGAGCGACCGCGAGGCGTGCTTGCAGGCCGGGATGGACGATTATCTCAGCAAACCTTTTACGATGGAGCGCCTCTACAACGTCTTGACCCGCTGGCTGCCGTCGTCCTCACAGACGTCTGCCACTCCCAGCTAAGCGATGACGATAGGACATCCTCGCTCTCCCCAACGTCGCAGCGGGTTGGCGAGACGTTGGCCCGGCACCAGTGGCCCTTGCGCATCTGCCGCCGGATGTCGTGGAGCCAGACGTGCCGCCCCTGACTGTCTCGGCGTTGGGGCAACGCTCCACCATCATCCCAACGGATCGCGTCTCTGTGCGGCTTGCAGCAGCCAAGAGCCGTCAGAGCAGCAGTGTCTAGCCAGCGTGGAGGATTTTGACATACGCCTGCTGGCGTAAGGATTCTAGCCATTCTTGATAGTTGCGCTCGGTTTTCTCGCGCAAAATATCGGACCGTAGCTCTTCCTGGACCTCATCGAAGGGCCGCATACTCGCCAACTGACGGGCTTCGAGGCGGATAATGTGCAAGCCAATACGTGTTCGCACGACCTCGCTGATCTGGCCAGGTTGGAGTTGGGCGGCGGCTTCTTCAAAACCGGGCAGCAACTCCCCCGGCTTAAACGTGCCGAGGAGCCCCCCCGTTTCAGCCGAGGGGCCGTCAGAGTACTGACGGGCCAACGCCTTAAAGTCGCCACCATTACGCAGCTGCTGGAGCACAGATTCCGCCTTAGGCCGTAGACGCTGTTCGTCTTGCTCAGTGGGATAGGGCGGCAAGAGAAACAAGATATGGCTCACCGTTTGTCCCCCAGCGACTTGATACTGCTTTTGCTTGGCCTGATAGGCCTCCCGCAACTCCGTATCCAAGACGGTGAGGCGCGAACGGACTTCCGCATTGACGACTTTAGAGACCAGCATGCCTTCGTACACTTGTTTCTTGTACAGCTCCAGCGTCAGTCCACGCGCTTTCAGCAGTTGCAGAAACTGTTCGTCGGCCAACTGATTTTGTTTTTTGAGCGCATCAATTTGCTGGGTCACGTCCTCCTCGCTCACCCGCAGATTCAGACTCCGGGCCCGCGCCAGTTGCAGATGCACATCTACCAAGCTCGTCAGCGTGCGCTTATACGACTCTTTCAGCTGCTGTTCCAACGAGAAGCCGCTATGCTGCCGCGACAATTGCTCGGTTTCCGGCACCATGGCCTCGCGCACGTCGCTGTGCGTAATAATGTCGTCATTCACAACGGCCGCAATGCCGTCGAGCAGTTGTGTCTGCTGCGCCCACGTGCCTGGCACAGCCCACCCGAGGAGGAGCAAGCAGGCGCCAACGCCTGGGACGCCCCACTGTCTCCATCGCCAACCTGGTGCGGTATCATGAGCCGTCATCTGAAGACCTCCCGTGCGTGGCCTGCCGTCTGCAGCCGATGTCTGCCCTTAATCCTTCACAATCCCCACCACCACCATCATCCCCGGTTTCAGTAAGCCATTGGTATTCGTCACCGTAATTTGGACGGGGATGCGCTGCTCCACTTTTGTAAAACTTCCCGTCGGCGGAAACAGGGCAAACTCGGAAATGGCCGCGGCGCCGATGGTCTCCACTTTCCCTTCAAAGCGGCGATCGGGATAGGCATCGACGGAAATATCCACGGTCTTGCCCACAGTGACATCGCGGATATACGACTCTTTGATGTTGGCCAACACCCAGACATCCTGCGGGTCGCTGATGATGAGCACGGGCTGACCATTCTGCACCAACTGGCCCTCCTCGACGCGCTTGCGGCTGATCACCCCAGCAATCGGGCTGCGCAGCACGGTCTCCTGCAGGCTCTGGCGCGCCCGCTCGACCTTGGCTTGGGCTTCTTTGAGACGCGCTTGTGGAATTTGCAGCCTTTCTGGACGTGTGCGGCTGCGTTCCACCTCTGTCTGCACTAAGCGGACGTTTGCCTGGGACTTTTCCACCTCGGCTTCGAGGGTTTGGATCTTGCGTTCGCGCAGCTGCATACGTTTCTGACCCGTCTGGGCATTGCTGAGACGGGCACGCAACTGCGCCACCCGTTCCTGGGTGGCATTGTAGCGCGCTTGCGTTTGTCCCAGCGTATCTTGTGCCTGGTCGCGGTTGGCGACTGGCACGATGCCCTCCTGGTGCAGCGCTTGGGCGCGCTCCCAGTTGCTCGTGGCAATACGCACTTGCCCCTGCGCCTCCTTGGCAGTGGATTCCGCCTCCTTGAGCGCGGCCTCGGCCTCTGTGAGCTGGTTGCGTATTTGCTCCACTTCGAGAACCAACGCGGCACGCTCCTCGGCGAGGGCGCTCTGCTTGGCCGTGACTTCCGAGCGCGCCTGCGCCAGTTGGTCCACCGAGCGCCGAATATCCAAGCCATATTCCTTTTTGTCTTCGTGGAGCTGGCGCTCAATCATCTCGGCCTGGGCTTGCGCTTCCTCCAGCTGTAAGCGATACGTCGTATCGCTGAGTTCCAGCAGGATATCACCCACCTTGACGACACTGCCTTCATCCACACGCAGCGTTTTGACCATACCGGAGACTTCCGGGGCCACGGACACCATGCGGCCCTTGACCCGGGCGTCGTCCGTGGTCACATGCTTCATACTATACTTAATATATTCCAGGCCTTTCATCAGGCCAAACACCGCGCCAATCGTGAGGATAAGAGTGGGCAGAAGCACACGCGGACGACCGAATGTCTGCCATTTTTCTGTCATGATGTACAACCTAAAGAAGAATGTTTGGCTTGCAGTTCAAGAAGTTATGGCAGGTGAGTCTTCACATGCTACCATCCGTGTGCAGCTGGTGCAAGCGATTTTTCAACAGCCCCAGGCGCGCATCAGCTGTAGTCCGTGGGAGAGGCAGGCGTACGACACGCTCGGAATGAAACTGAAAGCGTGGTGCACTGGCCTGTAACCACTGCAACAGGCGGGTGGGCTCCACGGGTGTCTGTGGATGAAACGTCAACAGCACTTCCAGACCGCGCTGTTCGACGCGCTCCAGTAACAGGGCCCGGGCCAACAGCTTGAGTTCGATAACCGACAGCAGGCGCGCGACCGCCGGCGGTGGGGTTCCAAAGCGATCGTGTAATTCGCGGCGCAGGGTCTCCAGGGCCGCGGGCTCGGTCAGGACGGCGCAGCGTCGGTAGATGTCGAGGCGTTGTGCGGCGCTCTCGACATAGTCCTCGGGCAGATACCCCTGGACTTCGAGGCGCAGCTCCGGGTCAACACGCGGCAAGACCTGCTCCCCGCGCCGGCGCCGAATCGCCTCTTCCAGCATCTGACAGTACAGATCAAACCCCACACTGGCAATGTGCCCAGACTGTTGGGCGCCGAGGAGATTGCCGGCACCACGAATTTCCAGATCGCGCGAGGCGAGATGGATACCCGCCCCCAGTTCGCAAAACTCTTCAAGGGCTTCGATGCGCTTGCGTGCCGTGTCCGAGAGCAGCAGATCGCCAGGAATGAGCAAGTAGGCATACGCTTGCTGGGCACTGCGACCGACGCGTCCACGCAGTTGGTAGAGCTGCGCCAGACCCAACGTCTCGGCATGATGAATCAAGATGGTATTGGCATTGGGAATATCGAGGCCTGACTCAATAATGGTGGTGCAGAGCAGCACGTCGAAACGTTGGTCAAGAAACTGCATCATGACCGTGTCGAGCTTGCCTGCGGCCATCTGGCCATGGGCAATCCCCACACGACACTCGGGGACAAGGCGCTGCAGGAGGGCCTGCATGGCTGGCAGCGTGTCGATACGATTGTGCACAAAAAACACCTGCCCGTGGCGGGCGAGTTCGGCGCGGATGGCCTCGGTAATGGTCGTGTCGTTGTAGGGCGTGACCATCGTCTCAATGGCGTGGCGCCCTTCCGGGGGCGTCGCGATCATACTGCAATCACGCAACCCGACCAGCGCCATGTGGAGGGAGCGCGGAATCGGCGTGGCGGTGAGCATGAGCACATCGACTTGCGCACTCAGTCGTTTGATTTTTTCTTTGTGCGCTACCCCGAAGCGGTGCTCTTCATCCACCACCAAGAGCCCAAGATCCTTAAAACTGATGTCGGTTTGTAAGAGACGGTGCGTACCGATCACGATGTCCACACTGCCCTGTTGCAGGCCTGTCAACACCTTCTGTTGCTCCTTGCGGCTGCTGAGCCGACTGAGCAACCCAATCTGCAATGGGTAGGGGGCAAAGCGGCGCTGGAACGTCTCGTAGTGTTGCTGGGCTAACACGGTGGTCGGGACCAGCACCGCGACTTGTTTACTGTCATATGCGGCTTTGAAGGCGGCGCGCATCGCGACTTCCGTTTTGCCGTACCCGACATCGCCGCACACCAGGCGTTCCATGGGACGATCCCGTTCCATATCCGCCAGCACATCTTGGATAGCCCGCAGTTGGTCGTCGGTCTCTACATAGTCGAAGCCGTTTGCAAATTCCCGGTGCATGGTGGCATCAGGAGAAAAACTATAGCCGGGGTGGAGTTGGCGCGCCGCGTGGATCTGCACCAAGTCCTCCGCCATCGCGAACAGCGCCGCCTGTACACGCTCCTTGGTGCGTGCCCACACGTGACCGCCGAGGCGGTCCAGGGCCACCGTCTCGCTGTCACTGCCGGTGTGTTTATGCACCAGACTCAGACGATACGACGGGACGTAGAGCTTGGCGCCCTCGGCATACTCGAGTTCCATGAACTCCCCGCCGTGATGCGCGCCATCGAGAAACGTCATCCCACGATAGCGTCCGACACCATAGTCGACGTGCACCACGGACTCGCCAGGGCGCAGCGTGGCAAAATCCCCGACAACCTGGGTCCGGCGCCGGGCGGTAGGGGACGCCTCCTGTTTTTTCTCACCGAACATATCGGCATGCCGCAGCAACACGAGGCCCATCTCAGGCCAGACAAAGCCCTGACTCAGCTCGCCCACCACCACGTACAAGGCTCCAGGACGCAGAGCCTCCGTCGTCACGCAGGCCGTGCACGTGGCCAGCGTGTGACTGGTCAAGTGGTAAGACGTCAGCAGCTCCTGCATGCGTCGTGCCTCCAGGGCGGAATGGCACAGCAGCACCACACACAGCTCCGCCGCCTGCCATTGTTGCAGTTGCGTGATACAGCGCTCCACCCCGCCAAAGAATTGCGGCACTCCCAAAGGGCGACCATGGGGAACCGGGCCGGGGGTTGACGGGGTCTCATACCGCAGCAGCGCCACATCCAGGCGCTCCTGGATGGCCTGGGTGAGCAGCGGGGCAGCCATCAGGTGCGTCTCAGGACGCGGTACGCTGAGATCCCCGATGATGAGGGGAGCTGGCGGTGGCAGCGCGGCAAGCCGCAAGGCGGTCTCTTCGGCGTCCACGACGCAGAGCAGACCGTTGGCTGGGAGATAGGCGAGGGGAGAGACTGGGGTCTCATACAGAAACGCCTCGACACCCCAGGGCCAGGCACTAGGCAGTTGCTCTCGCCAGCGTGCGATCTGCGCCTGTACGGTCGCTTCTGGACAGTGTGACGCCAGGCAATGGGCCAGCAAGCGCGCCAAGCCATTGTCCTGCTGCACGTGCTGGCGGCTCACGGGAAACATCGGGGCTAGCATGACCTGGGAGAAGGTTGCTGTGGAGGTTTGGGCTTGGACATCAAAGGCCCGCAGCGACTCAATCTCATCGCCAAAAAATTCAAGGCGTATCGGCTGGAGGTAGCCGGGTGAGAACACATCAAGCAGGCCACCGCGTACGGCAAATTCGCCTGGGGTATCCACCATGCCGACACGACGATAGCCATACTCCACGAGGAGCCGTGTCAGGTCCGCGAGGGCACAGACGGCGCCCGTCTGCAGCGAGATGAGGCACGACTGGAGATGGGCGGGCGGCACCACGAGCGCGCGTAACGACTCGACGGTCGTGACCACGACCACTGGATCGGGACCGAGGAGACGCCAGAGGGGTTGATACCAGGTCAGGGCACGATGTTGGTATCCTGACCTGGTGTCCGCATCGGGCAGCGCCTCGTGCGTGTAGTGGCACACCACGTGGCGGAATCCCGGCCAGTGCGGGGGGGCCTCCGGCAGCGCGCTGAGCAGACTGTGCAGATCTGCAGCCAATGTATCACGCTGCGGTCCATCAGGCGTGATGATGAGTAGAGGCACACGTTGGGCACAAAACAGCCGTGCGAGAAAATACGCTTTGCTGCTGCCAGTCAGGCCCCCCACCGTGCGCAGCGGCCGCTGCCTGGCAGACGGCCGCTGGAGGAGCGCTGGATGACACGGCTCCATCTATTCGACGACACTGGCGATTTTGAAGATCGGCAGATACATCGCTATGACCATCCCGCCAATCACGATGCCGAGAAACACCATCAGCATAGGTTCGAGGAGTTTGGTCAGGGCTTCCACAGCATTGTCCACTTCCTGGTCGTAAAAATCAGCGATTTTATTGAGCATGGCATCAAGAGCGCCGGCATTCTCCCCCACTTCGATCATTTGCACCACCATGGGGGGAAAGATCGGTTGCCGTCCCAGAGGTTCCGCAATCGTTTGTCCTTCCTTAATGCTGGTAATGATCGATAGGACCGCCCCCTCGACCACTTTATTGCCTGCGGTGCGGGCGGTGATCGTTAAGCCGTCAATAATCGGCACGCCACTGCTGACCAATGTTCCCAGGGTGCGGGTGAATTTCGCCACGGCGACTTTTTGGATAAGCGGCCCAAAGACTGGCAATTTCAGGACGAGCCTATCCACGGCAAGTTTGCCCTTGTCGGTTTTATAGAAGCGTTTGAACAGCCAGACAAACACAAAGAAGAGTGGAATAGCATAGAGAACATAGTCTCTCACCAAGTCACTCAGGGTCATGACAAAGCGCGTCGGGGCGGGTAACTCGCCGCCGAAGCTCGAAAACATCTCGGCAAATACGGGGATGACATAGAGGAGGAGGAACGTCACCACCACGACGGCGATACCCACAATGACTGCGGGATAGACCAACGCGCCTTTGACCTTACTTTTCAGGGCGGCGGCTTTCTCCAGATAGACTGCCAAACGCTCCGTAATCGTATCGAGAATCCCACCAGCCTCACCAGCCTCAATCATATTGACATAGAATTCGCTAAAAGCCTTGGGATGCTTGCGTAGGGCATCGGCATAGCCATCGCCAGACTCGACGTCTGTTTTCACCTGGGTGATGATCCGCGCAAACTCCTTATTTTCCGTCTGCCGCGCCAGGATATCGAGGCATTGCACCAACGGGAGACCCGCCTCGATCATGGTGGCGAACTGCCGGGTGAAGATCACCACCTCTTGCTCAGTGATCTTCTTGCTGCCTCCGAAGTTGAGCTGTATCCCTTTGGGCTTGGCCTTGAGGGAGGTTACGAGAATCTGCCGCTGCCGCAACACCACCGTCGCGGTGGTACGATCAAGGGCCTCAATTTCACCATTTTGCGTTGCGCCGGCTCGTGTTTTGCCGGTATACCGAAACACAGGCATACATAGTCCTCCTGCCCTACTATGGGTGTCTACTTATACCCGCCTATCCCAACATTCGGCGTTCCTAGGAAGCTTCCGTAAAGAAAGGTTGCAGCAGATGCCGTACCGCCTCGATGGGAAACGACCTGCCAGTCCAGATCTGGAAGGCGGCTGCCCCTTGGCCAATCAACATGTCCAGGCCCGGAATCACGATGGCTCCTGCTTGACGTGCCGCCTGCAGGAGCGGCGTGTACAGCGGGCGATACACCAGATCGTAGACGATTTGCCCAGGGCGAAAGCACGTGGCAGGCAGCAACGCCCCAGACGGATCATGCAAGCCGACAGACGTCGCATTCACAATCAGATCGCTCTGGCGTGCGCGTGGGGCCACGTCCGCCCAGGGCACGACCGCAATCTGCGCTTGCGGGAACGCGTGCTGGAGCGCGGCGGCCAAGCGTTCCGCCCGCGTCAGGGTCCGATTGGCCAGATGCAGGACCGGACACCCCGCCTCCAACAAGGCCATGGCGACAGCCCGGGCGGCCCCACCCGCACCCAGGATACATGTGATGGCGGTGCTACAAGGCCATTGCCGAGTCCGCAAGGGCTGTAAAAACCCCTCGCCATCCGTATTATACCCGATAGTTTTGCCGTCGCGGACCTGCACCGTGTTCACCGCGCCAATGGTACGGGCCGCAGCTGACACCTCGTCGAGGTGGGCCATAATGGTTTCTTTATGCGGAATCGTCACGTTAAAACCGCAGACCCCGAGTGCCAACGCCCCAGCCACCGCGCTGGCGAGTTGCGTCGGCTCAACCAAAAATGGCACATAAATACTATCCAAATGCTGCGCACGGAATGCGAAGGTCTGCATCAGGGGGGACAGTGAATGGGCAATCGGGTAGCCCATGATGCCATAGAGACGGGTGGTACCACCCACGCCCACAGTGAGAGGGTCGGTCAGTGACATGGTGCCGGTTCTTTCTCTGGCGGAAGGCGCCCTTAGCGCAACTGGGCACGGGTGAGGACTAAATCACGTGTCACATTGCTGCGACTGGCTTGTAGCGTCATCTCTTGTCCATTCAAGGTCAGATGGGTGCCGCGTGTGTTACCCACCGTCACCCGGAAACGCTCCTGGGCCTCCCATTGTGCGCTCTTCCCTGCCGTGAGCAACACGTTGAGGCGTTTCCCCCCATCAATTTCAATCCCCAGCCAGGTATCGCTCTGCGCTTTCGCTTCCAAGAGCAATGCGCTCGTAGGCGCAGGCGTCGCCTGCGTGTTGACGGGGGGAGGCAGTGGCGCGGCCTCGGAGACCCCCGCAGTGGTGGGGAAGCCCTGGCGCAGCTCTGGCCGCCCAAGGGGGTCAGAGGGCGTCGCTGACGCCGGTCCGCGTAGTATCTCGGGGACAGGGGCGACTGGTGCCCTCGCATTGGCGACACGCGGCGTGTCAGGCCCTGGGAGCGCTACCGCTGCGGGGAAGGACGTGACCGTCGGTGAGGACTGTTGACTGCGCCATACCTCGTACCAGATAAAGCCGAGCACGATGACGGACACCACGGCCAAGACCCCACGGCGGCCGAACGGGCGTCGTGCGGGGGGGGGCGGGGACACGGGGGGGGGGATGGGGAGAACCTCCGTGGCGCCAGCGTGACGATGTAAGGACCGATACGCGGCCAAGACCATGGCGGGATCCAGGGCCAGGTATTGGGCATAGGCGCGCAGAAAGCCCATCACAAAAGGCTCCGCGGGCAACTGGTCGTAGGCATCATGCTCCAACGCTTCGAGAAATTTGCGTTGGATCTTGGTCGATTCTGCTACATCCTGCAACGCGACCTGTTGTCGTTCACGCTCCTGACGTAAATACGTCCCCAGAGAGTCAAAATCGACCTGCATGCCACCCTCCGCCTACGGGGTCAGGGATTGAAGTTGTTCCCGGACATTAGCAGCGAGATCGCTCCCAGTGACGAGTGCCAGAATGCGCTCGAACGCCCCACGTGCTTCCTCGTTACGCCCCTCGGTACGCAAGACATTACCCAGTCCAAGATAGGCATCCACATAGGACGGTCGAAAGCGAAGAGCTTCGCGAAAAGCCCGAATGGCCTCGGGGTGCCGTCCCATGCCCGCATAGGCGATGCCAAGATTATGGTGCACCTCTGGCAAGTTGGCCTGATAGTCGACAGCTTTACGAAAATGCTCGACCGCTTGGGCCGGTGCCCCTTTATTCAGATGTGCGATGCCGATATTGGTATACGCCCGTGCTGGTTGGTCATAACCCGCCACCTGTAAAGCGCGTTGGGCCATGGCGATGGCCTCGTCCAGACGTCCATTCAGCAAGAGAATCGTACTGTAATTGACCAAGACCGAGGGTGGAGCATCCGCCTGTTGTAAGGCCCGCTGGTAGGCTTCGCCAGCCAGTTGCAGGCGGGTCGCGTTGAGGGTTCCTTGGGATTGATATATCTGAGCCTGGTGGATGAAGGCGAGACATTCCAGATACCGTGCATCGTCTGGCCACAACACGAGGGCTTTGCGGATTTCCTGTTCTGCAAGGCTATGGGCTTCATTTCCGAGGTAGGACTGCGCCAGGCGATAATGGTCATCAGCTTGGACGCGCATCCGTGCAGACGAAGCGCACCCGCCAATGAGCTGGGTCATCAGCCCCACCCAGAGGCACCACACGATGCCGCCACGCCACTGCCGCACTTTCATGCCTACACACCCTTACAGGCAAGCGTTGCCTCGCACGATCTTCCCGGGCACTGCCCGGGACAAGTCCGAGAGATGGTGATCTGAAACTCGCCAGAGAGTGTAGCGGCCTCAACAAGAAAGTGCAACGCAGTGCCTACGAACGCCAGAGGCCTAGGCCAGCGCTTGTGGGCGTAGGGAGCGTGCACACACCTCGGCATCCCAGGTTCTCCCCAACAGACGATCGCGTTGGTCTTCGAGACGTTCCGCACCGGCGCTCGCCCAATACTCGTGCAGCCAGGAGCCCGCATCAGGATCGCGGAACCAATCGCTCGCAAAGTGCGCCTGTAGTGTCTCGACGACCGCGGCGGTCTGGCTCCAACTGCGGAGGGCATTTAGTGTCGAATAGTCCCAATCCCAATCGAGTAGCGCGTATTCTGGGGGATAATCGACGTGACAGGCATCCATCATGAGGTCACGATACGCGTCCGAGGCTCCCGCCAGCGTGTTGGTGGTGTACACATAGCGCGTATAGAGGAAGCGTCCCAGGGCCCGCCGCAAACGATATAAACGATCTAAGCAGCGCCACGCCGTGTAATTGGTATCGACGCGTACGCCCACATAGTGCGCCAACCACTGCGGCTCAGCCAGCAATCCTGCGAAGAGTTGCGCATTACTTTCCAGCAGCGCCGGATCGCCCAGGGCCCGCTGCACCGCGGGCAGATCGGGGGACGTGTGGGCCCAGAGCAAGGCCCGTCCGCTGGCATTGGCCCACGCTTCGGTGCCCTGCAACCCTTGCACCGGCGCATAACTCACCACGATTTCGTCGGGAATGTGCAAGGCCACCGCTATGGGCGGGCCGAAGTGGGGTAAGCGCTCGCACCACGTCAAGCGCCCGCCCACATCCGGGTCCAGACCGAGGTCGTGCAGACAGGCTTGCAAGGCTGGGACGACGGTGCCGGGTTGATAGTACATCTGATACTCCGGAAACGTGAACAGGGCCAGAATATCGTGCCGGCGGAGTTGCCCTGGCGTCAAGCGCAGTCGCCGCCGGGCGGCCCAGGTCAACAAATCCAGGTAGGCTTCCTCTGTCTGCGCCAGAATGTCTGTGGCCACGTCCTGCAACGTCGCGGGCTCGACAGGCAGCACGGCATTCCAGAAGGCTTCGGCCGTGTCATAGCCTAGGGACTCCAGTGCCGTGCCCAGGGTACGAAATTGCTCCGTCAACAAGGGGGTGAGGTCGCGGAGTTGCCCACAGACTGCCGCATCAATGGCGGCACGCCGATCACGCCGGGTTTCCGTGGCCATCGCCGCAAAACTGCTGCGGAGCGGGATGGGCTCTCCGTCCACCACGCAGACCGTGGTGCGTTGGTGGGCCTGGATCACCTGCTGCGTCGGCAAGAGCGTCGCATGCACATGCAGCATGAGCACCCAGGCCCGCAGGCGCTGCAGCACCTCGTGGTCCAGGGTATCGAGGGTGGCTGGCGTATGCGCGGCACTCGTCTGCGTTAGGACGTCGGCAAAGCGCGCCTCACGCGCCTCGCCAGGGGGTATATCGAGTGTCAGAAGCGCCATCTCACGCTGATACGCTACACAGCTTTGCAACAGACGCTCGGAAAGATGTGTGTCCGCCATACCACCTCGCTTGCTAGGGTTAGGCCACGCTACCTCCAGCGATGGCTGGAATGATGGCGAGGGTATCACCGTCCTTGAGCACGGTCTTTTCCCCATCCATGAAACGAATGTCTTCATCGTTCAAGTAAAAATTGATGAACTTGCGAATGGCGCCCCGGTCATCGCACAGGCGTTCCCGGATACCGGGAAAATGTCCATCGAGATCAACGAGGACATCCGCCACTGTCGCCCCTTGAGCCGCAACCTCACCTTGGTTCTTGGTGAATCTCTGCAACGGGGTTGGGATATGTACCACAATAGCCATCGAGCCGTCTCCTTCTCTGCACCATCGCCTATCCTGCAGGCGGAAGATATATCGATACCGCCCGCACCTTGTCAAGGAAGCAGGCGGGATACTGTGCCACGCGGGCGCTTAAAAGACGAACTGCGGATTGACGACGATGTCCCCTTGCTGGCGCAGGGTTTGGTATTGCGCGTGTAAAAACTGCTGGAAGCCAGCGCTCGCCTGCTGGCGTTTCTGATCCCGCAGTTTTTTGTGATACTCCGCTTTATCTGCCAGATACGCTTGCATGTCGGCGGGCTGGCGTGTGACCATCTGCAGGATGAGATGGCGTGCCCCCTCAGCTACCGTGGCCACCTCGCCCGCCTTCAGCCCTCCGACCACCCGGCTCACGTCGGCGGGACGCCCCAAGCGGGGAATCGGGTCGCGATATTTGAATGGCCCGGTCTCCACCACATCGAGAGAGCGCTCGGCAGCTACCGTCTCCAGGGGCGTGCCTTCCTGGACCTTGGTCACCCACTCCTCGGCTTGTTTACGGGCAAGATCAAGGCTCTGGCGCATGCGAACTTCCATGGCCACTTGGTCGCGGACGGCGTCAAATTCTCGGATGGTCGAGGGACGCGTTGCGGCCACCTGCACGAGATAGTGGGCGCCATCAGGCCCCTGCACGGTGTCGACGCCCAGCTCAGGCAGCGCAAACATGCGCTGCATGAGATCCGACACCGTTTCTAAGCCCTCAACCCGTCCAGTGGCCGGAAGAAACGGTGTCGTCACGAGCTCCAGGGTGTGCTGTTGCGCCAGTTCTGCCCACTGGCGGGGATTGGCCTCCAGCGCGGCCTGGAGATCATCGGTAAACGTGGCCGCCGCATCGCGGGCTTTGGCTTCCCGCAGCTTGGTCGTGACGTCTTCCTGGACGTCCGCCAGGGGTTGGATGGTCTCCTCACGCTTATCTTCCACCTGAATAATATGCCAACCAAAGGAGGTCCGTACAGGCTCGCTGACCTGTCCCGGTGGCAGGGAAAACGCCACCTCCTCAAAGGGTTTGACCATCTGATCCCGTGGAAAATAGCCCAGATCCCCACCCTTGTCCGCCGTGGCAGTATCTTCAGAGTGTTCTTGCGCTAAGGGCGCAAAGTCGTCACCTGCCCGTAAGGAGGCCAGGACAGCTTCGGCGCGTGTCCGGGCTTGCGCGTCTTGCTCGGGCGTCGCTCCTGCCGAGACTTTGAAGAGGATATGCCGGGCGCGCACCTGTTCCTGACGCCTGAACGTCTCGCTATGGCGCGTGTAATAGTCCTGTATTTCTGCAGCAGTGGGCTCATAATGCAGCAGGAAACGCTGCAATGGCACCACGGCGTAGCGCAGCTGGCGCTGCTCGGGCTCACGGTACGTCTCTTTCCGTGCGGCATAATGGCTCTGCAATTCTTCCTCGGTGGGTGTGACCTGGGACTCAAACATAGCGCCAGACACGCTCACGTAGCGCAGGGCCAGCTGCTCATGGTCGCGTCGATAGGCCAGCTCGACTTCGGCGTCGGTCACGGGCATGCCCGTGTTGAAGACGCTGGACACCTTCTGCAGCAACAGATCCTCCTGGTGCTGGACCTCAAATTGGCGTGGGCTCACAGGCGGCACCTGGCTGCGCAACACGGCGTGATACCGCGCCGTGCTAAAACGTCCCGCCTCCTGGAACGCCGGCATCCCCGCAATCGTATCGTAGAGTTCCTGCGGGGTGACCACGACGCCATATTGCGTGGCCATCCGTAGCAGCACGGCGCGTGTCGCGAGTTGTTCAATGGCCATATCGCGGAAATTAAACCGGGAGTTCAGCTCCTGCGCCGGCATCCGTAGGATAGAGCTATAGCGTTGCTGGAGGCCGTTGTACACGCGCTGAAAGTCGCGGACGTTCACGGGTTGGCCAAAGATGGTGGCGACTTCAGAACGCGTGGAACCGGAACCGCTCGACTGGACACCCCACTGATAAAAGATTGTCACGAGAAAAGCCAACACCACAGCCCAGAGCACGCCTTTAATCAGCCAGGCCTGGGCATTCCGCATCCATTGCAACATGCTTATCCCCTCACGGCAGCTCGTGCTGCCGCGCACTGTCCTAGAGGTGTGCGCTGGTGTCTAGGCTCGAAAATCTGGTCAGAGACGCCACCCGGTAGGATGGAGTCGGGCGCTGGCGGTGTCAAGCAGCACGCAGCGTTACGCAGGTGAACTCCATAGCATGACATTAACATATACAAATTTTACGTCAAGGAGGTGGTACGGCCATGGCACGCGCCTCAACCAGTGTGTGTGCGGTTGGGGTCCGCACGCCTCTCCGCCGCCGTCCGCGGTGCTTGAGACCCCAGATGCTCTTGGGAGAAGTACGCGCTGGCCAGGAGCGCCGTGGGCCGCTCGCCACAGCCCTGGGACGCGGCATGCGTGCGGTGTGGCACGTGGCACCGTCTCCACCGTGAGGCGAGCTGTAGTCTTGTGGCGTGCTTCTACATACTATCGAGCGCACAGGCCACGCGCACCGTCTGCGCGTGGGCCTCCACAATGTGCTCGATCTCCCGGGCATAGCCTCCGCCCATAGTCGTCACCACGGGGATACGCGCTCGGGTACAGGTGCCCAGGACATAGGCATCGCGCTGGCGCAGCCCCTCCAGGGTCAGGGCGAGGCGTCCGAGCGTGTCGCCCTGATACGGGTCCACCCCAGCGAGATACCACACCATCTGCGGCTGAAAACGTTCCAGCACCACGGGGAGATGCATCTGCAAGGCGGCCAGATACGCCGCATCCTCGGTGCCGTCGGGCAACGCGATATCGAGACTGCTGCGGACTTTGTGGAAGGGATAATTGTGCGCGCCGTGGAGTGAGCAGGTCCACACGCTCGGATCGTTGGCAAAAATGGTCGCCGTGCCATTGCCCTGGTGCACGTCACAGTCAATGATCGCGGCCCGTTGCAGCCCGTGATCGCGTTGCAAGACGCGAATAGCGATCGCCAGGTCATTGAACACCGAAAAACCTTCGCCGTGATCGGCAAAGGCGTGATGCGACCCGCCAGCCAGATTGCAGGCCAGGCCGTGATGCCAGGCCATGAGGCTCGCGGTGATCGTGCCCTGCGTCGCCAGACGCGCCCGGCGCGCCAGCGGGGCGGACCAGGGAAAACCCAGCACGCGCATTTCTTGCGCGGACATTGCGCCAGCGAGGAAGCGCGTCACGTAATCATGCGTATGCACCAGCCGCAGGTCAGATGTGGCGGCAGGCTCGGGTTGGAGCACTTGGGCTTGGGCGAGCGTGCCTTCCGCAGCCAGACGCTCGTACACCAGGCGATACTTGTGCATGGGAAAACGGTGCGCTGGTCCAAGGTCTACCGAGTACCCTGGATGATACACCACTGCGATGGTCATAGCGACGCCCCGTTAAAACGCGTCAAAGCCTGTCAGGGCACGGCCCAGAACCAGGGTGTGGACTTCATCGGTGCCTTCGTAAGTGTACACCGACTCCAGATTGAGCATGTGACGGATCACCGGAAATTCCAACGAAATGCCACTAGCGCCGTGGATGGAGCGCGCCATGCGGGCAATGTGCAGGGCCTGGGCCACACTGTTCTTCTTGGCCATGCTGACCTGATACGGCGTCAGACGATCCTGGTCTTTGAGGCGGGCAAAGTGGTAATTCATCAGCTGACCCTTGGAAATTTCCAGCGCCATGTCCACCAGTTGCTCCTGAATGAGCTGCTTGCTGGCAATGGGCACGCCGAACTGAATGCGCTGGCGGCTATAGTCCAGCGCCGAGTCAAAGCAGGCTTTGGCCGCTCCGAGGGCACCCCAGGCGATCCCGAAGCGTGCCTGGTTCAAGCACGCGAGGGGCGAGCCGAGACCACGAGATGTCGGCAACAGATTCTCACGGGGAATGCGGCAATCCGAGAGCACAATCTCGCCGGTATGGGAGGCGCGCAGGGACATTTTTTTGCCGATCGTGGTGGTCGTAAAGCCTGGGGTACCGCGCTCCACCAGAAACCCGCGCACGGCGCTGGGCTCGTCGGCCTCCAACTTGGCCCAGATCACCGCCACCTGGCTAATCGGCGCGTTGGTAATCCACATCTTGGCGCCATTCAGCACATAGGAGTCACCATCTTGCCGTGCCATGGTGCGCATGGAGCCTGGATCAGAGCCCGAATCTGGCTCAGTGAGCCCAAAGCAGCCAATGGCTTCGCCGCGGGCCATGCGGGGTAACCAGTGCTGTTTTTGCGCTTCAGAACCAAAGCGATAAATGGCGTACATGCTCAGCGAGCCCTGCACCGACACGAAGCTGCGCAGGCCGCTGTCGCCGTATTCTAACTCTTGCAAGAGCAGTCCATAGGTGACGGCGTTGACGCCGGCGCAGCCATAGCCGTGGATACTGGCCCCCAGCACGCCCAAGGCGGCAATGTCGGGGATCAGTGCCTCGGGAAAGGTGTGATGTTCAAAGTGGTCGCTGACAATGGGCAGATACTTGTCAGCGACAAACTGGCGCACGGTATTGCGGGCCAGAATCTCGTCTTCCGTCAACACCGCATCAAGATCTGTCAGGCGGTCTAGGGCAATAGGCTCCATAGGGCTTTTAACGCTTCTCTAAAGGAAGGAAGAGTACATGCAGGCGACGATAACGCCACTATTCTACGCTACTTTTGCCTTTCGCTGAATGGCTTCTTATCATACCGCCTCATCCCGTGCGTAAAACCCCGTCGTTCATGGCGGGGATAGAAGCGCGTTGGCGCAGCGCGCCAATGCCCCGCTGACGCACTGCATGAAGGCAATGCGTCCGAGAATCTGTCATACTCTCTGCATGCGACTGCACGCGCACCCCTCGCAGGGGAAGAGCCTCAAGCGGGTGGTGCAGTACGGCTCTGTGATATGCAATGTCGGTGGTTCTGAGAGGTAGTCTCTCAGGTAAAACTTTGCCCAGCACAGTAGAGAACCTCCTCGCATACGCTTTCCCCTGTGCACAGCACCGCATGTGGACGAGCATGCGTGGTGCAAGTCCTAGAAGCTCCGGTCTTCAGGCCGGGGAGTCGTCACAATGCCCCACACACCAGAGACACGCACCGACGCAGCGGGCGAGGAGAAGGAGACACGGCGTGGCAAGCGATTGGCGGGAAGAACATATTACGGTAGCTGGCCTACGAGTGCAGCTTTTGCATGGGGGCCAGGGGGCGCCGCTGTTACTGTTGCACGGTGCCGGAGGGAATCCAGGCTGGTTGCCGTGTTACGAGGCTCTGGCGCAGCATTTTCACGTCTACGCCCCATCGCATCCGGGTTTTGGCACCTCGGATCGCCCCGACTGGATGGAGCGGGTGCACGATCTGGCCTATTTTTATCGCTGGTTTATCGACGCCCTGCATCTGGCGCCGCTGTCCGTCGTGGGCTTTTCCATGGGCGGCTGGCTGGCAGCGGAAATGGTCGCGATGTCGCCGGCAGCCATCCGTCGCATGGTCCTCGTCGGGGCTGCGGGTATCAAACCGACCGCAGGAGAGATCACTGATATTTTTTTAATCACCCCGGCAGACGTGCTGCACAAACAATTCTACGATCCGGCGCAGGTGCCGGAATACGCCCAGCGGTATGGCAGCGAGCCCACGCCCGCGCAACTGCAGACGACGGCGTGGAACCGCGAAATGGCGGCCCTGCTGACGTGGAAACCGTACATGTACAATCCCAAGATGCCCGTGCTGATGGCGCAGGTGACCACCCCGACGCTGGTGGTCTGGGGCCGGCAGGATGCTATTGTGCCGCTCAATTGCGGGGAGCGTTACCAGCAGGCCATTCCCGGGGCGCAGCTGGCCGTGCTGGACCATTGTGGCCATTCGCCGCAGATTGAAAAGCCGCAGGCCTTTCTTGCGACGGTTCTGCCCTTCCTCACCACGCCGTAAGCGCCGAAGGAGACCATCGTGGTTGACGTGTATTTCTTTACTGAGATGCCCTATGCGGAGTTTGATGAGCGCGAGGCCGAGCAGTATCCCTCCATGCGCCTGACCTTTCCGAACACCTATTTCGATGCGAAAAAAGCCAACGTCCTGTTCCGCAATTACTACGATCAATTCCAGTGGGCCGAGGAAGTGGGCTTTGATGGCCTGATGATCAACGAACACCACAATACCCCCTCGTGCATGGACGTCGCGGTGAATCTCTCCGCTGCCGTGCTGGGGCGTATTACCAGTCGCGCCAAAATTCTCTTGCTGGGCAATATGCTGCCGACCAACGATAACCCAGTGCGCCTGGCCGAAGAAGTGGCCATGGCCGACGTCATTTCCGGTGGCCGGATCATTGCCGGCGTGGTGCGGGGTATCGGCATTGAGACCTGGGCCAATAATATGCAGCCGAACCATAACCGCGGGCGCTTTGAAGAATGCCACGATTTGATGCTGGCGGCCTGGACCCGGCCCGGTCCGTTTCGCTGGGAAGGCGAGCATTATCACTTCCGGGTGGTGAATCCCTGGGTGCTGCCCCTCCAAAAGCCGCACCCGCCGATCTGGGTGCCCGGCACGGGCAGCCCGGAAACCATCGAGTGGGCGGCGCAACATCGCTATACCTATGCGGCGTTTCTCGTGCCGATGGATGCTGCCGTGCGCCTGTATGCCTCGTACCGTGAACACGCCAACGCCGCGGGCTATGAGGCCAATGCCAGTAACTTTGCCTACATGGTGTGCTGTGTGTGCGCTGACACCGATGCAAAAGCCCAGGAACTCGGGAAGCATTATCTGTGGCGTATGGGGCATCCGCTGCGTGGCCCAGCCGAATACTGGGCGCCACCGGGATATGCCGGGCAGCGCAAACCCGTGCAACCAGGCGGTGCGCTGCGCCATGGGCGCAAACCGCTCTACGCCATGGATTACCAGGAATTGCAGGATTCCTATCATCTGATCGTTGGCAGCCCGCAAACCGTGCTGGATAAACTTAGCCATATGCATGAACGGCTGGGCTTTGGCTCGCTCTTGCTGGAAGCGCAGGCCGGCGCCATGCCGCATGTGGACACCATGCGGTCGCTGGAACTGCTCGGACGTGAGGTCATCCCGCACTTACAGCAGCGCTCGTGACATTGGCACGCGGAGCTGGCAACGCCTGCGCACGCCCTGCGTCCAGGCGCTCTGTCGGCTCCTGCGTAGCGCCTACGACATGAGGAAGACATCGTGTTACGACGACGTGCACCGTTTTTGCCAGGCGCTTCTGGAATACACCCGCATCGCCGCGAGCGCCGCATGCGCCGCCTCTTGCGCAACGGCCAGCGGTTTGCACGGCTGTCGCGCCGCGAACAAGTGTGGTTCGTGCTGCTCTTTGTCGGCTGTGGCCTGGCACGCGCGGCGCTGCTGACCCTGCCCTTCCGTCGCCTGGTTCCCTATATGGGTGCGCACGCCGAGCAGGGATCTTGTCCCCCCGAGGTGAGCGAGGACCAGCAACGCCTGGCCAGGCGCATCGGGCGCCTCACGGCCCTCGCGGCGCAATATACGCCATGGCAATCCGCCTGCCTGGTGCAGGCCCTCGTCGCGGCACGGCTGCTGGCCTATTACCACATCCCCTACGTGCTGCATTTAGGGGTAGCGAAAACGACCCCACCCAGCGATGGGTTCCAAGCCCATGCCTGGCTCCGCGTTGGGCCATGGATCGTTACCGGACGGGAGGGCTACCAGGCGTTTACCGTCGTGGGCACTTTTGTGGCCCCCGCGACGCTGCCGTCGGGGGACACCATCCGTCCTTGACCCGGGCCAGCGCGGCAGGTACCCTCAGGCCATGGTCGACGACAACGGTATACCATCCCCCAGCAGAGGAGCACGACACAGATGCCACCCGTCTATACCTACGATCATATTCACCTGCGCACCAAAGATCCGCAGGCGACCATCGCGTACTATCAGCAGATGTTTGATGCGACCCCCGTGGCCTATGTGCAATCGAATGGTAAGCCGCGCGTGGATCTCGATCTCAACGGGCTGACCATCTTCATCGCCGAAGTCCCCGCCGACGCCACGCTGCCCACGGCGCCGTCAGAAGCCTATATTGGGCTGGATCATCTGGGGTTGCGTGTGAATGACCTTGATGCGGCCACAGCCGAACTCAAACGCCGTGGCGCGCAGGTGATCGTAGAACCCAAGACCATTCGGCCTGGAGTACGCATTGCGTTCATCCAGGGACCGGATGATGTGCGGATTGAACTCCTGGAGCGCACGGTCATCGAGGTGTCTGAGGCTGCCGGACGCTAGCGCTGCGTAGGGCACCCGCTGTGCTGGACGCAGCTCGGACACGGCCACCTCGGCGCCGCGCCGGTCAGTGTCCAGCAACGAGCGCGGCTACGGCTGGTCGGCACCCATGCGGTCGAAAGCGCCGTGCGGGCGGTGGATGTGATGTTCCACGCCGGGGGCACGAGTGCGCTAGATGACGCCAGTCCCCTGTCGCATTGCTTCCGCGATGTCCATGTGGTCGCCCAGAACATGAACGTGCTGCCGCTCTTCTATGAATCCGTGGGGCGGGTGCTCCTCGGCCTCGATTCCGGGACGCCGTTGATCTGAGGGGGCGGCTGTCCGAAGAACGTGGTGGAGCGCTGTGGGGGCTCTGGACACGCCCAGTCATCAAACAAGCAGATGTGACACATGAGAGGTACCAAGGAGTTGAGCGCACGGGCGCTCAGGAAGGTGGCCTGTCTTGCCTTGGGTTATTATTCTCTCTAGTCTAGTCGGGTGATCCTGACAGGTTGATGCACACGCAAGCGCGCATCAACCTGTGCCAGCCGAGCACGTTGTACCTACAGCACAACCGACCTGCGTGGCTTAGCGCCGGATGCCCCCGCGCCCGCTGGGCGACCAGCCCCACTCTGGTCGCTGCTCCGCCACGCTCCCTACGCGGGGCTGGTCGCCCGGCTGGCTCGCCAGCCTTACTGGGCTTGACCTCGAGCCAGGCGAAAACCAATGAGGTCGTGGCGGTAGCCAGGGGGGTAAGCGAGCCGGTACGCCGAGCGCACGCTCCCGCCGTCGTTGATCCAGCTCCAGCCGCGCAGCACGCGGGCCTCGCCCGTTCCAGGGCCCACAGGATCCACTGCAGCAGCTGCAGCATACGGTGCATACCAATCCTGCACCTACTCCCAGACATTGCCATGCATATCATGCAGTCCCCAGGCATTCGGCGTCTTCAGGCCCACTGGACGGGTCGTGTTGCTGGCATTGGCGCGGTACCAGGCATACTCTCCCAGCTTCTGCTCATCGTCCCCAAAGCTATACGCCGTGCTCGTCCCAGCCCGCGCCGCATACTCCCACTCCGCCTCCGTGGGCAGACGGTAGCCTGCGCCGCCCTCGCGGGCATTGAGCTGCTGCAGAAAGATCTGGATGTTGTCCCAGGAGACCCGTTCCACCGGCCGAGTCGGCTCTCCCGTGAACCAGCTGGGATTGCGGCCCATCACCGCCTGCCACTGGCCCTGGGTGACTTCGTATGTGCCCAGGTAAAAGGGGCGGCTGATCCGCACGGTATGCACCGGCTGCTCGTCACTATCCCCAGTGTTGGAGCCCATCTGAAACTCCCCGGCGGGGATGAGTACCATCTCCATGCCCAGGCGGTTGCGCACGGTCTGCAGCGGGGTGACCGCAGAGGCTGCAGGCACGCCTACCGCCATCTGCGTCCCGCCTGCAGCGTTCGGTGCCCTGGGACGTGCAGACGCTGCAGCGCTCAGCAGCCGCTCGCGTTCCTGCTGCGCGTCAGGAGCCCGCCGGGCGAGCCGGGTCCGCAGTTGGGTCAAGGGCGCGTGCAGAACGTCGATGAGCGGGGCTGGTTGCTCCTCGGCCCAGCGCTCCAGGGCCTGCGCCAGCGCCAGGGCCTGCGGATCACGCGCATCCAGCTCCAGCGCCGTATTGATGTCCTCGATGACCCGCCCCACGACGGGCGAGGGGGCCAGCGTCGGGGTGTCGTGCAGCATGGCCAGCGCCCGCAGTGTATAGGCCGGTGGCATTATAGGGCGTGAGGGTAATAGCGTAGGAGAACGCCTCCCAGGGCTGCGGCGCCTCGGCGGCGTGCCGCGCGGTCTTGAGCTGGCTCAGGCCGAGCATCTGGTACGCCACCGCGCGGAGACTCTTATTGCCTGCCTCGTCAGCCCGGGCGAGGAAGTGCTCGAAGGCCTGCACCGCCTCGGGATAGTGTCCCCGCTGAGAGAGGGTCAGCCCCGCCACACAATGGACGGCGGGCAGCGCATACACGGGGCGGACCTCTACTGCCGACACCCAGCCGACCGTCTCCCCCACGGTCAGGCGATACCACCACCCCTGGCCAGCATGATACTGCCGCGCCAGTACCGGCACACGCCCCGGCAAGGGGCCCGTCCAGAGCACCGCCGCATCGGGGTGGGGCGCCGCATAGAGGGTGCCAGTCGGCATACGCCCCTCGACGGCACGCGGGAGCGCCTCGACGACGTGATACGGCATGTACGCGGTGCCGTCGCGGTGTCGGACCTTCCACCACGCCCCTGCCATATCCAGCGCCTGGACGACCGTGTCGGAGCCCACGCGTCCGACCACCTGACTGGCTTGCTGGGGACGCGCCCGTAGGACAGTAGGGCGCCGCACGCGCAGCAGGCGCCCAAAGTACGCCGCCCGCGCCGTCTCGACCGGCGTAAAATTAAATCGCACACGCGGGATGGTGGCTGCCAGTCCGCCAAGCTGTGCGGTGTGCAGACGCAGTGGCAGGGTCGTGCCCGCCAGGGTGGGATTGAGGGTTACGGAACTGTCCACGACCAAGCGTCCTTGCTGCGCCGCGACGGCCCCCCAGAGCACCAGTCCGACGCTGAGGCGTTGGGCTAGCTGCTCGGCGGTTGTATGGTCTGCCGGAGTCCGCAGGGCTGTGGGCGGCGGAGGCTGGGCGCGCGGGGCCCACTGCACGTGGGTCTGGGCGGAATCGTCCATGGCGCTCAGGACGTCATGCCACAGCACCAGGCTGATCGATTCTCCCAGCCCCGTCTTCTCAGGCGCGAGGAAACCCGCCACTGCCCCAAAGGGGCGCAGCGGGGTGGCAGAGCCTGGCCCAGCCAGGAGCACGCACCACACCAGCACGACGAGGGCCAGGGCGTGGCTCATGGCGTCCCTCCTGCTGGCTTGTCAAAGAGGGCCAGCGTGTGATCGACCAGGCCCAGCACACCGCGGAGCGCCGATACGAGGTGGTCGTTGCCTGGCCCCACATCACGCAGCTCCTCAATGAGGTAGGCGCGGGCCCGCAGCACCTG
>SXGT01931961.1_pt1 | contig 39712 bp, 36 predicted proteins | sample 3176221 | NCBI WGS metagenome assembly SXGT01 (sample SAMN11356862, study PRJNA531348) | freshwater metagenome | isolation source: freshwater sample F1-120 | place: China: Fuxian Lake, Yuxi | collected 2017-12-25 | reverse complement strand
GTCTTTCAGTACCTATAATATGGAGACCGCCAGCTTTAACCACTAAGCTGTTCTGTTCTTTCCATCTATCTTTATGTGCTTTAAGTTCTTTTTCTTTTTTACTTTCAGTTAATTTTTCATTCAACTTAAATTTATGAATCTCAGCTTCGATACTTCCACCAAGCACAATATCTGTTCCGCGTCCTGCCATATTAGTCGCAATAGTAATCATCCCTGGACAACCTGCTTGTGCAATAATATGTGCTTCTTTCTCATGATGTTTTGCATTTAATACTTGATGTTTTAATTTTATTTTTGTAAGTAATATAGAAATAAGTTCTGAATTTTCAATTGATGTAGTTCCCACGAGTACTGGCTGATTAATTTTTTGACATGCTTTGATATCTTCAATTACAGCATCATATCTCTCTTGCGAAGTACGATATACTTTATCCATCATATCTTTTCTTTGAGTTGTTCGGTCAGGGGGAATAATAATCGTTTCCAATCCATAGATTTGATTGAACTCATAAGCCTCTGTATCGGCTGTCCCTGTCATACCAGATAACTTTTCATACATCCTAAAATAATTTTGAAATGTAATAGAAGCGAGCGTTTGATTCTCCTTTTGTATCTCAACACCTTCTTTAGCTTCAACAGCCTGATGGATGCCTTCCGACCATCTGCGACCAGGCATCATTCTTCCTGTAAACTCGTCTACAATAATAATGCTGTTATCTCTCACCACATAATGCTGATCTTTATTAAAAAGATTAATAGCTTTTAATGATGCATTAATGTGATGAACAAGTGAAATGTTGGTGGCATCATATAGGCTCGATTGTTCAGATAATAATCCTGCTTTAATTAATAGCCCCTCTACATTCTCATGGCCACTTTCTGAAAGAACTACTTGGCGTACTTTTTCATCCACCCAGAAATCGCCACTTCCTTCTTCCGTTTTTTGTTTTAAAAGCTTAGCTACCACTAAATTAATCTTAGTATAAAGATCAATGTTATCTTCAGCCTGACCTGAAATAATCAAGGGCGTTCTTGCTTCATCAATTAATATAGAATCAACTTCATCAACTAAACCGTAATGTAATTTTCTCTGAACGCGCTCTTCTTTGGAGAAGATCATATTATCTCTGAGATAGTCAAAACCAAATTCATTATTTGTACCATATGTGATATCGGCTTGATAAGCTTTTTTCTTTTCTTCGGTTGAAATATGAGATAAATTAATACCAACTTCAAGTCCTAAGAAGTTATAAATTTGACCCATCCATTCTGCATCTCGTTTTGCGAGATAATCATTTACTGTGATGACATGAACACCTTTACCTTCAAGCGCATTGAGGTAAGCTGGTAATGTTGCAACAAGTGTCTTACCTTCACCTGTTCGCATTTCTGAAATTTTTCCATCTTGAAGCGCCATGCCACCAATAAGTTGTACATCAAAGTGTCGCATCTCTAATACACGTTGACTTGCCTCTCTAACTATTGCAAAAACTTCAACTAATAAATCATCAAGCTTTTGTCCTTCACTCAGACGCTTTTTAAATTCTGAAGTTTTAGCTTTTAAGGCTGCATCACTAAGTTTTTTAGTTGCATCTTCTAGTGAATTTATTTGCTGAACTTTTTTTCCATACTCTTTAAGGAGTCTGTCGTTTCTACTTCCAAATAAATTCTTTATAATGGTCTTAAACATAATATAAATATTCTTAATCGAAATAGTTTGAAATAATTAATTTTGAAGATATTTGCGAGGATCCAAAGATGCACCATTCATTCTAATTTCGTAATGAAGATGAGATCCTGTCGATCTTCCAGTATTACCAACCAATGCGATAACCTGATTCTTTTTAATACGCTCGCCTTCTTTAACTAGCAATTTAGATGCATGTGCATATCGGGTTTCAAGACCAGACCCATGAGAAATACGAACCATATTGCCATATTCGGGTGACATTTCTGTTGATATGACAAAGCCTGCAGCAGTCGCTTTAATCGGCTGACCAACTTCTGCACTAAAATCTAACCCTTCATGAAACGCTCTGACACCCAAGAAAGGATCTATTCTCCAACCATAGCTTGATGAATTAAACGGCGTATTTAGTGGAGAAGCACTGGGAAGAGTATCTCTAAGAACACTTTGTTTTAGATAAATGGATTCTAAATAATTGTAGTATTCTTCATGCCTTTCAATATCAAGGGTTAATTGATCAATAAATGATTGAAGTTCAGATTCAGACAAGTTCTTTTCAGGAATAAATGGCCCTCCTTGACTAGCTGATTTGTCTTGTGATGGCTTGGGTATTTTTTCGTTCGATTTAAATTTTTCTTTAGCAAACTTTTGAAGTTTCTCAGCTTGATTATCTATACGCATCAATCGAGCTTGAAGTTCACCAATTTGGACTGCATAAATATCTAAATTCTTTTGAAAGCTTCCTAAATTAAAATCAAGCTTAAGGTTGATTAATGATTTCTTTTCTTCAATACCCCCGTTATATTTTGAATCTAGCCAGCTAATGGCTTGAATAAGTGTAATAAAAAATAGAAAAACTATGGCTATAAAAGTCACTAAATGGATACTTTTAGGCTTTGATGTGCTGTTTGTTACAAAGATAATTCGCATTGAACTCTAAAATTTAGCTTAAATAATAGATAATTATAACTTATGAAGCCCGTGAATAAGCTTTTGGAAAGTGAAGTATTTTCCTTGATTAGGGAGAAAAATCGTTCTATCTCTAATTATCAGAAACTATGGTCCATCAAAGCTCCAAGTAAATTAGCTCCTTTATCACATGTCGGTGGAATTCGAGACGATGTTTTGATTGTTTATGCTGAAAATAGCGGTATTGCAAGTAAATTAAAATTTATTGAATCAACTCTCATCAAGGTTTTAAATGAAGGCATTCAAAAAGAAATGCCTTATGCTAGTCCAATAAAATCCCTAAAAATTAAATTACTGATTAAAAATTCTAAAGCAATCTCTCCTCGCACGAAAAGCTTTCCTTCTCGAGCTAAATCTGCTTTAGAAAATCTACTAAACAATCTCGAAGACTCTCCTTTAAGGCATCACCTCATTAACCTGATTAAACATCAATCAAATAATGACTGAAGTAATTATACTTTTCCTCGCTGGAAGCCTTGTCGGAACTTTATCAGGACTCCTTGGTATTGGCGGAGGTCTCATCATTGTTCCGCTTCTCACATTTGTCCTAATCTATTTTCATCAAGTCACTTTTGATCAAGCAATGCTAATGGCTATTGGAACTTCACTTATCACTATTATTTTTACGGGGGGAGTATCGAGTTTCTTTCATACAAAACAAAACAATATGAATTGGTCGATAGCGACCCATTATATCCCGGGGGTTTTCTTGGGTTCATTCACTATGGCTTTTATTTTACCTCACTTAAATATCTTATTCATTAAACATACTTTTATTGCTTATACTTTTCTTACTGCCTATAAAATTTTTAAAGAACCTAAATTCAAATCTTTAATTGAATTACCGTCCGTTTTTTTTGCAAATCTTTATGGATTCACGATTGCTTCTATTTCCACCATCATTGGGATTGGGGGTGGAACTATGTTTGTACCTTATTTTATTTACCATAAAGTTAATCCACGACTTGCTGTCGGACTCTCAAGCTCCTTGGGGATATTTATTGGTTTAGGTGCTTCATTTGGATTTATCAAAAATGGCTTCGATGTTGGAGAGTTTCCTAAATTAAGCATTGGCTTCATCTATCTGCCTGGTCTTTTTCTATTGACATCCTCGAGTCTTATTTTTGCAGGATTCGCGACAAAATGGATTCATCAAATTTCTGTTTTATCATTAAAGCGAATATTCGTCTGCTTATTATTTTTAATTGGCTTGTCAATGCTTTTCTCAGGATAATAGGTAATTAAAATATCTAGTTTTGTATTTAAAACCGTATTGAATGTGATAATTTATCGTATAATTTTTTCACTTTAAGATTTCCAAATATAGGAGCATGTATGTCAGAACTGAACCTTATTATTGGCGCAGCCCTCTTAGCAATTCTTTATGGTGCAGTCATGAGCGCTTGGATATTTAAACTTCCCTCAGGCAATTCAAAAATGCAGCTAATTGCCCTTGCCATTGAAGAAGGTGCCAAGGCTTATCTTGCAAGACAATACAAAGCGATATCGATAGTAGGTATTCTTTTAACGATTCTCATTGGTATTTTTATATCTAAAGATACTGCATTAGGTTTTGTTATCGGGGCGCTTCTCTCAGGTGTATGCGGATTTATCGGTATGAATGTATCTGTCAAAGCAAATGTAAGAACTGCTCAAGCCGCTACGAATGGGATTGTGCCAGCACTTGATGTCGCTTTTAAAGGGGGGGCTATTACAGGGTTATTAGTTGTTGGCTTAGGTCTTCTTGGTGTCACAGGTTTTTATATATACTTAGGTGGTACTAAAGCAACTAATTTAAATCCTCTGATTGGCCTTGCTTTTGGGTCATCACTTATTTCAATTTTTGCGCGTTTAGGGGGTGGCATCTTTACAAAGGGTGCTGATGTAGGGGCTGATTTAGTTGGTAAAGTAGAAGCAGGTATTCCAGAAGATGACCCAAGAAATCCTGCTGTAATTGCAGATAATGTGGGTGATAATGTGGGTGACTGTGCAGGTATGGCAGCAGATTTATTCGAAACTTATGCGGTAACTTTAATTGCGACCATGTTGCTCGGTGGGCTCATAATTACAAATAACGATGCTCGTGGCATTCTTTATCCTCTCCTTTTAGGCGCAGCTTCTATTTTGACATCAATTATAGGATGCTTCTTTGTGAGAGCGACACCTAAGATGAAAAATGTTATGCCAGCTTTATATAAAGGCCTTATCGTAGCAGGTGGACTTTCACTTTTCGCTTTTTACTATATTACAAACTTTGTTTTCCCTGAGGGGGTTTCAATACAGAATGTAAATGTGTCTTCAATGGCTTTGTTCCAAGCATGCATTGTAGGCTTGGTATTAACAGCAGCTTTAGTATGGATTACAGAATACTACACAGGCACTGATTACGAACCTGTAAGACATGTGGCACGTGCTTCAAAAACAGGCCATGCAACAAATATCATTGCAGGCATCGGTATCTCAATGAAATCTACAGCTTTACCAGTTATCTCTGTTTGTATTGCAATTTTTGTTTCGCATCAGCTCGCAGGTCTTTATGGTGTTGCAATTGCCGCTACATCCATGTTGAGTATGGCTGGTATTATCGTTGCCTTGGATGCATATGGCCCAATTACTGATAATGCAGGTGGCATTGCAGAAATGGCTGGATTACCAAAGAGTGTTCGTGATGTTACAGATCCATTAGACGCAGTTGGTAACACAACTAAAGCGGTCACTAAAGGTTATGCAATTGGATCAGCAGGTCTTGCAGCACTTGTGCTTTTTGCAGATTACACACATAAATTAGAGTCTGTAGGTATTGCAACCTCCTTCGATTTAAGTGACCCATTGGTTATTATTGGCTTAATTATTGGTGGCCTTATTCCCTACCTTTTTGCTGCGATGGCTATGGAAGCAGTTGGAAGAGCTGCAGGTGCGGTCGTAGAAGAAGTCAGACGTCAATTTAGAACAATCAAAGGCATAATGACTGGTAAAGGCAAGCCCGATTATGCGCGAGCTGTTGACATGTTAACAACAGCTGCCATTAAAGAAATGATTATTCCTTCTCTACTTCCTGTAGCAGTTCCCATTGTAGTAGGCTTATCTCTGGGGCCTAAAGCCTTAGGAGGTCTCCTTATGGGTACCATTGTGACAGGTTTATTTGTAGCAATCTCAATGTGCACAGGTGGTGGTGCTTGGGATAATGCGAAGAAATATATTGAAGATGGCAATCATGGTGGTAAAGGTTCAGAGGCTCATAAAGCAGCTGTTACAGGTGACACTGTTGGTGATCCTTATAAAGATACTGCTGGCCCTGCCATTAACCCACTTATTAAAATTATTAATATTGTGGCACTTCTTATTGTGCCTCTTCTTTGATTTTAATGAATAAAAAGGTCACCTGAAAGGCACCTTTTTCTGCTCTCAATTAATTATTTTTTAATATCATGGCCTGTAAGTTTTTTGAAGGCCTCTAAATATTTCTGACTTGTTTTTATAATGACATCCTCTGGTAAAGAGGGTGGTGGTGGTGTTTTATTCCAACCAATGCTTTCTAACCAATCCCTAATAAATTGTTTGTCAAAACTTGGTTGAGGTACACCTTCGCGATATTGATCCAATGGCCAAAAACGAGAAGAGTCTGGCGTTAATATTTCATCAATAAGTACTAAATTATTTACTTCATCTAAGCCAAATTCAAATTTGGTATCCGCAATAATAATACCTTTTGTAACTGCAAACGCTGAGGCTTCTTGATATAACTTAATACTTATTTCTTTAATGCGAGATGTAATCTCTTTCCCAATACGAGTTTCGCATTCTTCGTATGAAATATTTTCATCATGCTGTCCAAAAGCTTCTTTACTAGAAGGTGTAAAGATAGGCTCACTTAATTTTGCAGATTCTTTTAAATCTTGAGGAAGTTTTATACCACAAATACTTTGTGTCTTTTGATAATCTTTCCAGCCACTACCTGACAAATACCCTCGCACAATGGCTTCAACAGGAAGTGCTTTTAATTTGTGTACCACAGTAGCGCGATCTTTTACTTGAGCGACCTCGTTATTGGCAACCACACTCTCAGGTGTAATACCTGATAAATGATTTTTAATTACAAAGGAAAGTTTATGAAACCAAAAATCAGCCATTTGTGTGAGAACAAATCCTTTTAAAGGAATAGGTTCATTCATCACAACATCGAATGCAGATAATCGATCTGTGGTCACAATCAAAAGATATTTTTCATCAATCTTATATATATCTCTCACCTTTCCTTTATGAAGTAAAGGAAGGCTCTTGATGGATGTTTCTATCAACTCTTTTTCATCCATTTAAAATCTTCTTTCTAAAATTTCAATCGCAGGAAGTTTTTTACCTTCTACAAACTCCAAAAATGCACCACCTGCAGTTGAAATATATGAAATATCTTTTGCAACATTAAATTTTTCTATTGCAGCAATCGTATCACCACCACCTGCGAGTGAAAATGCTACTGAATTTGCGATCGCATTTGTCATTATTTCAGTTCCCTTTGCAAACTGATCAAATTCAAATAATCCGATAGGACCATTCCATATAATAGTTTTAGCATTTTGGATACATTTCACAATCTCGCCAACTGATTCTCTACCTAGATCAAAAATCATGTCATCTTTATCAACGTCTTTAATATTTTTTGTAACGGCAGTTTCATTGGCATCAAACTTTTTACCACAAACGACATCTGAAATTTTAGGCAATAAAGCACCACGTTTTTTTAATTTATCTATAATTTTTTTAGCTACTGGTACAAGATCTTTTTCATACTTGGAATTACCTATATCTAAGTCCATAGCTTTAATAAATGTATTCGCAATACCACCACCTACAATGAGCTGATCCACTTTGTCAGATAAAGTATCTAATATAGTTAATTTAGAGGAAATCTTAACTCCTCCTACAATAGCGATCATAGGTCTTAGAGGATCTAATAAGGCTTTTTCAAGCGCTTCTAATTCAGCTAAAAATAAGATACCTGCACATGCAATGTCGGCATATTGAGCAATACCATAAGTAGAAGCTTCTTTACGATGGGCTGTTCCAAAGGCATCCATCACAAAAATATCTGTGAGTGAAGCATATTTTTTTGCTAATACTTCATCATTATGTTTTTCACCAATATTAAATCGACAATTTTCTAAAATGAATAATTGGCCTGGTGAAGTATCAAAAGGAGAATTGACCCAATCTGAAACAAGATGAGTAGGATATTTAAGATGATTTTTAAAAAAATCAACAACAGGCTTAAGTGAATAATTACTGTCATATTTTCCTTCTTCTGGTCTACCTAAATGCGATGCCACCATAACACTGGCCCCTTTTTGAAGAGCAAATTCAATGGTTGGAATAGACGCTAGAATTCTTTTATGAGATGTAATTTTGCCGTCTTGAATAGGCACATTCAAGTCAGATCTAATAAAAACTTTTTTATCTTTAATATTTAAATCAACTAATCTTCTTATATTCATTAATCAGTTATTATTTATTTGGCTGACATCATAGCTAAAGCTGTGTCGAGCATACGGCAGCCAAAACCCCATTCATTGTCATACCACGCAAAGACTTTGACAAGTAATCCATTCTCACTAACTTTAGTTAAGCTTCCATCAAAATGTGAAGATGCTTCGCTATGATTAAAATCAACTGAGACTAAGGGCTCTTCATTGTAAATTAATATCCCTTTTAAACTTCCTTCATTAGCTGCTTTTTTGATGATCTGATTTATCTCCTCTTTTGAAGTAGCTTTTTTCACCGTCAATGTAAGATCAATTAATGACACATTTAATGTTGGAACTCTAATAGCAATACCATCAAATTTACCTTTGAGTTCAGGAATCACTAAACCAATAGCTTCTGCTGCACCAGTATTCGTTGGTATCATAGAAGAAGAAGCTGATCGAGCTCTTCTCAAATCTTTATGAAAGTGATCATTTAAATACTGATCGTTAGTATATGAATGAATAGTAGTCATTAATCCACTTACAATTCCTAATTTATCTTGTAAAGGTTTTACAATAGGTGCCAGTCCATTTGTTGTACAAGATGCGTTTGAAATTACTATGTCAGATGATTTTAAAATGTGATGATTCACTCCATAAACAATAGTTGCGTCAACATCTTTGCCTGCAGGTGCTGAGATAAGAACTTTTTTTGCACCTTGCTTTATATGAACCATTGATGACTCTTTACTGGTAAAAGACCCTGTACATTCCATCACAATATCTACATTCAATTTACCCCAGGGTAACTCTGCAGGATTCCTCGTACTATAAAATTTAATAACATCACTGTTCACGATAATTTCATCATCATTCGTTTTAATATCTGCATTAAATTTTCCATGCGCACTATCATATTTTAATAAATGGGCATTAGATGCTGCATCACCGCGACTGGCATTAATGGCAACCACTTTAATATCTTGACGATTCAATTCATAAATTGCTCTTAATATTAACCGGCCTATTCTTCCAAAGCCTGTGATTGCTATATTGACTACCATAAAGATTTCCTCAGTAAAAAATAAGGCATCTCAAATTTGAGATGCCTTATTAAGCTTACTCAATAATAATTACAGAATTGATTTAACAGTTGTGACCACATTTTCTACTGTAAATCCAAAATGTTTAAATAACGCACCACCAGGTGCTGACTCACCAAATGTATCAATACCCACAGCTGCGCCGTCTAGACCAATATATTTCCTCCAGAAATCGGTCACACCCGCTTCAATCGATACGCGTTTGACACCTTTAGTTAAAACACTATCTTTATATGCTTGATCTTGACGATCAAATACATTGGTTGATGGCATAGAGACTACGCGTGCTTTAATGTTTTGTTCTTTTAAAGCAACTTGTGACTTCAATGCAAGGTCCACCTCTGAACCAGTCGCAATAATTATTACATCAGACTTACCACCTTCTGCTTCTATTAATACATAACCGCCTTTACGAATTGAATCGATTTGCGCATCAGTTCTTTTTGTAAATGAAGTATTTTGTCGGCTTAAAACTAAGCTGGTTGGATTATGTGCACTTTCAACAGCCACTACCCATGCTACTGCTGTTTCAGTTGAATCCGCTGGTCTCCATACATCCATTCTAGGAATATAGCGAAGGCCTGATGTCGTTTCAACAGGTTGGTGTGTTGGTCCATCCTCACCTTGACCAATCGAATCATGTGTTAAAACATAAATTACTCTTTGTTTCATGAGTGCTGACATTCTCATAGCATTTCTCATATAATCTGTGAACATATGGAACGTACCACCAAATGGAAGTAAGCCGCCATGAAGCGTCATACCATTCATAATAGCCGCCATACCAAATTCGCGCACACCATAGGAAATATAATTTCCTGGAGTTTTACCGCTCACGTGTTGAAATAATGAACAGCTTGTTAAATTAGAGCCTGTTAAGTCTGCTGAACCGCCCACAAACTCAGGCAAGATTGGTGCAAGCGCTGTAATGGCATTTTGTGAAGCTTTTCGTGTTGCTAATACCTCGCCTTTTTCATTAACTGATTTAATCATCGCATCTGTGGTTGCTTTCCAATTTTTGGGAAGGTCACCCTTCATGCGACGGTTAAATTCAGCTGCTAATTCTGGAAATTCTTTTTCATAAGCTGCAAACTTTATATCCCATGCTGCTTCAGATTTAGCACCTTTATCTTTCGCACTCCAGCCTGCGTAAATATCTTCAGGAATTACAAAAGGGTCATGTTTCCAACCAATCACTTCTCTCGTAGCTGCAACTTCAGTTTCACCCAAAGCTGAACCATGGCAATCATGTGATCCAGATTTGTTTGGTGAGCCTTTACCAATAATAGTTTTACAACAAATTAAAGATGGTTTGTCAGTTACTTTTTTAGCTACTTCAACTGATTTATTGATTGCTTCAAAATCATGGCCATCTACATTTGAAATCACATGCCAACCATAAGATTCAAAACGTTTCGCTGTATCGTCTGTATACCAGGCTTCAATGTGGCCATCGATAGAAATACCGTTGTCGTCCCAAAATGCGATTAGATTACCGAGTCCCCATGTACCTGCCAGTGCGCATGCTTCATGTGAAACGCCTTCCATCATGCAACCGTCGCCTAAGAATACATATGTGTGGTGATCTACAATTTTATGATTAGGTTTGTTAAATTGGTTGGCGAGTAATTTTTCTGCCATCGCAAAACCTACTGCATTACTAATACCTTGACCTAATGGTCCTGTTGTTGTTTCAACGCCTGGCGCATAACTATATTCTGGGTGGCCTGCACATTTAGAATGAAGTTGACGGAATGTTTTAATTTCATCCATGGGTAAATCATAGCCTGTAAGATGTAAGAGTGAATAAATCAACATGGATCCATGGCCATTTGAAAGAATAAAACGATCACGATTAGCCCAATTTGGATTTTTAGGGTTATGTTGTAGATGATGATTCCATAAAACCTCAGCAATTTCTGCCATACCCATTGGTGCACCTGGGTGTCCTGAGTTTGCTTTTTGAACCGCATCCATTGATAAAGCACGAATTGCGTTAGCTAAATCTTGACGTGTTGCCATTATTGCCTCCCGAAATTGATAGCAATACAAAAATTTTTAAGTATTTGGCTACTAAATGTAAAGTTAAAAAATTGATGTTATTTATAGCTAAATTATTGCTTAAATACCCCTTTTCAGCAAGGCGAATAGGGTCTTTTTGCCTCTTGAGTATTTAAACTAATTGCTTTTCATTCTCGCCATTTAATGGAGCAACCAATACTTGATTTTTGCTCAAGGGGTCCTTTTTGAGTCTCACCAATAAGCTTCATCGCCTCATATAAATCTCGCGTATTGTTTAGTGGAGGCTCTCCACGACCTGTTGCATCAAAACGCCCTCGATATTGCAATTCTAAATTGCGATTAAATCCAAAAAAATCAGGCGTACAAATAGCATTATAAGATCTTGCTATTTCTTGATTCTCATCGATCACGTAGGGAAAAGAAAACTGATATTGATGCGCAATCAGTTTCATATTTTCAAATGAATCTTCGGGATAATTCACAGGGTCATTACTCTGAATAGCGATCGTTTCAATACCCAGATCTTTTAAAGCTCGAACATCATGGATAAGTCTTGGTAATATAGCTTTCACATAAGGACAGTGATTACATATAAACATCACTAGTAAAGCATTATTGCCTTTTGATTTTTCTAAATGCCAAACTGTGCCATCAACACCTTGTAAATTGAAATCAACAGCTTTCCAACCAAAATCGCAAAGCGGGGTATTTAAACTAGCCATGTTTTATGCCTTAATATAGCTTACCTATTGAATAGAATTGACTATGGAAGAGAATCGATTTTACCACTCCGAAAACCTAGAACTCAAACATGTTATTGAGTTAGGCGCTCAAACACATATTCACGCCACGAAAGTTTTAAAGTTAAAAGCAGGGGATCAATTTGCTCTTTTTAACGGTGATGGGTTTGATTATGTCGCAAAAGTGATTGAAGTGTCCAAACATAAAACATGCGTTGAAATTATTGATAAGTATGAAGTTAATCATGAATCGCCTTTAAAGATAACACTCGCACAAGGTCTTGCGGTAGGGGAAAAAATGGACTGGATTATTCAAAAATCCGCAGAGCTCGGCATTCAATTTATACAACCCCTATTGACTGAGCGATCGATTATTAAACTCGATCGTGAAAGAGCAGATAAAAAACTTGAGCACTGGAGAGCGGTGGCTATATCAGCGTGTGAGCAAACTGGGCGAAGTTCTATTCCAGATATTTTAAGCCCGCTCAACTTAATTCAATGGTTAGGTGATCAAAATCAAAAAATAGATAGCTTGAAGCTAATCCTCACGCCATCAAAAGCACAAAATATAAATCACTTAAAAAAACCTTTTTCTTCTATTGTCTTTATGGTGGGGCCTGAGGGCGGGTTTTCAGAAAAAGAAATGGCATTAGCTTTAAATAGTGCCTTTATACCGGTGAATATTGGTCAAAGAATATTAAGAACAGAAACAGCCCCTATAGTTGCTCTTTCTATTATGCAAAATTTATGGGGTGATTTTGCATAAAACGCAAAAATTTTAATAATTTTATTAAAAATACATATATAATATGCATTTTAAGCAAATTATTACCTTATGTCACTTGGCGAAGCAATCAGAAAAAGAAGGAAGTCTTTAGGGTTGACCTTGCAGGTTATAGCAAAAAAAATTGCGAGCGACCCTGGTAATCTTTCTAGAATAGAAAGAGGCACTCAAAATGTCAGCGAAGCGCAACTAATAAAAATTTGTGAGGTACTTAACTGCTCGCCCTCTAGTCTTTTTCAACATAATGCTTCGTCCAATCCGATTCAAAAATTAGACAGCCAAACATTCGCAAGATGGTTTAGATTAGCTGCCCCCTTCATCAACACCTTCAGCAACAAAACATTTGTAATAGCTTTTGGGGGTGAACTCCTCAATGAAAATCAATTTATAGCGCTCTCTCATGACATTAATTTATTAACCTGCTTAAACGTCAAAATTGTGCTCGTGCATGGAGCAAGACCTCAAATTGATCAAAAACTCAAAGAAAAAAAAATTACAACTCAACTTATACAAAATGTTCGCGTGACTGACGATTTAGGTATGGAAGCTGTTAAAGAAGCCAATGGCCTCATTAGGATTAATATTGAATCAACACTTTCTTCAAGTCTTTTAAATTCACCCATGGCCGGAAGCGACATCAAAGTTTCAAGTGGAAACTTTATTACTGCAAAACCTTTAGGCGTCATTGATGGTGTCGATATGCAACATACAGGAGAAGTAAGAAAGATTGATAGTCCAGCCATTAAGAAAAAATTAGACAACAAAGAATTGGTAGTGATCTCACCGATTGGCTACTCACCGACAGGTGAAGTATTTAATCTTACGATGGAAGATGTGGCACTTAAAACTTCTATTGCATTAGAGGCTGATAAACTTATTCTCTTGATAGATTCCGATGGTATTTTTAATTTAAGAAATGAACTTCTGCACGAGATGACTTTAGAAAAAGTCGTTAATCTCTACAAAAGTATTGCAAAAAATAATCCAAAAAAACATGATCTCATCAATATTAATTCCAATGAGTTAGATCTTCTAGAAATTGCTATCAAAGCTTCCGAAGCTGGCATTCATAAAATTCATCTTATAAATAGACATATCGACGGTGCAATTCTTCAAGAATTATTTACCGACGAAGGTGTTGGAACAGTCATCACCGAAAAAGCACTCGATACAATTAGGTCAGCTAATCATAATGATGTCAAAGGTATTCACAAGCTGGTTAATCCTTTAGAGGCAGATGGATATCTTGTAAAAAGGGGTAAAGAGAGAATTGATCATGACATAGAAAATTTTTTCGTGATAGAACATGATAATAAAATTATCGGTTGTGCTGCTTTATACCCATACAACGATCATGTCGAATTTGCATGTTTTGCTATTAATAAAAATTATCAATCGAAAGGATTTGGCTCGAAACTTTATAATTATTGTGACAGAATGGCTCAAGAAAAAAAATTCAAGTATCTATTCGCCCTAACCACAAGGACTGAACACTGGTTCATTGAGAAAGGTTTTAAAGAAGAGAATATTCAAAAACTTCCTAAAAAAAGACTAGAGTCTTACTTGCCTCAAAGAAATTCAAAATTTTTTATTAAAAAGCTTTAAAATCTCAAAAAAACAATTAGGTATAAGAATGACTCATGACATAAAACCAGAACATAAAGCCAAAATATTAAGTGAGGCTTTGCCCTATATTAAAAAGTTCTTTGGTAAAACCATCGTTATTAAGTTCGGTGGGAACGCCATGGTCGACAAAAATTTAAAGCATTCTTTTGCGATTGATGTCGTACTTTTAAAGTTGGTAGGTATGAACCCAGTGGTCGTGCATGGTGGCGGCCCTCAAATCGAGGAACAGCTCGACAAATTAGGTAAAAAAGGTGAGTTTATTCAAGGTATGAGAGTAACCGATGCTGAAACAATGGATATTGTAGAAATGGTTTTAGGCGGACAAGTCAATAAAGAAATTGTAAATCTAATTAATAGGTATGGTGGAAAAGCTGTAGGTCTTACCGGTCAGGATGGAAATTTTATTCATGCCAAAAAACTTATTCTACAAAATAATGTAGATCCAAAAAATCCGATTGACCTAGGTCATGTGGGTGAGATTGCATCTATCAATCCTAGTATTATTAATTTTCTAGGTGAAGGGGATTTTATTCCTGTTATAGCCCCGATTGGCGTGGGAACAAACGGTGAAACTTACAATATCAATGCTGATCTTGTTGCTGGAAAATTATCTGAAGTCTTGAGCGCTGAAAAATTAATCATGCTTACCAATACGCCAGGCGTTCTTGATAAAAAGGGTTCACTCCTCACAGGATTAACACCCAATGAAATCGATCAACTTATTGAAGATGGAACTTTATCAGGGGGGATGCTTCCTAAAATAAGTTCAGCACTTGATGCTGCAAGAAGTGGTGTCAAAAATGTTCATATTATTGATGGGAAGGTTCAGCACGCTCTCTTATTAGAAGTATTAACCGATGAGGGTGTAGGCACTTTAATTAAGGCAAAATAATTGTCCAAAATTTGGATTTTTGATTTAGATGATACGTTGCATGACGCAAGTTCCAAAATATTCCCAGATATTAATAAATCTATGACTGACTATGTCAGTAATAAGCTTCATATCAGCCATGATGATGCTCATGCTCTTCGGGATCAATATTGGAGAGTCTATGGTGCTACATTAAAAGGCATGATAGACAATCATGGTGTTGATCCAAAAGAATTTTTACTCAAAACGCATAACGCAGATGAGCTATCAAAATTCGTAAAGCAATCACACGCGCTAAAGAATACTTTAAAAAAACTCAAAGGTAAAAAAATTATTTTTACAAATGCGCCACTTCATTATGCAATCGCAATCACTAAATCACTAAAAATTCAAAAATATTTTTCAACAATCTATAGCATTGAATCAACTAATTTTAATCCCAAACCATCGCTTCATGCATTTAGGAAAATTTTACGACGACTTGGAAAAAAACCCCATCAATGTGCGATGGTCGAAGACGATCTTACAAATCTAAAAACAGCTTGCAAAATAGGTATGAGGACAATTCTGGTATCCAAACTAAATAAAAAACCAATTTTTGTGCATAAGCGTATTTCGAAAATTACTCAATTAATTTAATAATGCTAGATTAGTTTCGTTAATGCTTTAAGACGCGCTGCATAAATTGCTTCTTTAATATCAAAACCACTCTTATTTTGACTTATTGAAGTTAGATTTAATTTATTAAGATGTCTTAAGTACTTTTTCATCTTTTTTAAAGTTATCGCTGCTGCTGTTGTTTTATTCATTTGACCTTTAATATAAGCCTCAAAGACTCTCATCACATCCAAAAGTGTATTTGGATTTCTAAATAAATCCATTTTGTAAATTAAATCTAGAATTTGATAAGACTTAAGTTTATTAATCTGCTTTAAGTCGTTTAGACTAGAAACTGTCCTCTCAGTTAATTTTTTTACAGCATTTGGGACAGCAAGCCTTGTGAAGACATTCTCTTGATACTTTATAGTCCCTTTTAAAGGATATGTATGTATAAAAAATATAGCTGCTTTAATATCTGTAGAATATTTTGACTTGGCTGCATATTCCAAGCTCCTCTTTATTGATTTTTTATGTTTCAAATAATTCATTTCTGGCAATAATAATTTGAGTGCACCACATCGGTGAAGTATGTCAAACATTAAGTATGATTTTTTTTCTAAAAATCCTACAGAGAGTTCATGCCAAATTCTCTCCGAAGCTACAGCTTCAATTTCTTTATTTTTTACAATTTGCTTTAGAATCTCTTCTGTTTTAGTGTGAATTTTGAACTCATTGAATCGAGCAGAAAATCGTGCGATACGAAAAATACGAATAGGGTCTTCAACAAAAGCAGGACTTACGTGACGTATAACTTTATTTTTAATATCCTTAATCCCATTAAAAGGATCAAAATACTTTCCTCTTTTATCTTTTGCAATAGCATTAATAGTGATGTCTCTTCGCTTAAGATCTTCCTCTAAAGTGACTTCTTTTGAAGCGTATACTTTAAAGCCCTTATAGCCTTTTGAAACTTTACGCTCTGTTCTTGCTAGCGCATACTCATGATGTGTTTTTGGATGTAAAAAAACTGGAAAATCTTTGCCTACAGGCTTATAACCTAATTGGACCATTTCTTCTGAGCTCGACCCTACCACTACATAATCCTTATCTTTCCCCGATAAACCCATGATCTGATCTCGAACTGCACCACCCACAAGATAAATTTTCATTTATCGACCAGATTTACTTCTATAAAGATTATATTTGGCTCTCATAGGAGGTGTATTTTTTTTACTCTTCAAGTAATGATCTAGTCTCCCAAGAACATTTCTATATGGGATTGTACGTTGAGTATTTACTACATTATCAACTTGCATAGATCTCCAATTATCCCGAGTTAATATCTTTATTGGCATCATTTCCATAATTAAGGCAAACACATATGAAAGCATTTTGTTCAGTGGGATAATGAGGCGTTTAAATTTTCCTGACTTAATAATAAGTCTAACAATCTCTTTAAGTGAATAAATATCAGGTCCACCTAAGTCATAAACTTTTCCATATGTCTTTTTATCAAAAATACTCTTAATGAGAACTTTTGATACATCCTCAATATAAATGGGTTGAAATTTAGATTGGGGAGATAAGAGAACTATAACTGGAAGCCACTTTACAAGTAACTTAAACATATTAATAAAATTATCTTTCGGCCCAAAAATAATAGAGGGTCTTAGTATAGTTAAATCTAAATCTATTTGTTTAAGTAATACAAACTCTCCTAGTGCTTTAGATTTCAGATATAAACTGGGTGCTTGAAGATTTGCCCCTAATGCACTGACATGAATTAATCGCTTAATACCACTGTCTTTTATTATTTTAGATAAATTACTCGGCCAAATATGGTGAATTTTATCAAAAGAATTTTTTTTAGATTGATGCAGAATACCTAAGAGGTTAATTACAACATCTACTTTTTTTAAATCTTTTTTTACTTGTGTCAGATCATGAAGATCTAAGTTAAATATTTGAATGTTAGGATTGACGGTATAAAATTTAATTTTTTCCTTGTTTCGAGAAAATAATTTTAGATAGAAATGAGACTGATTTAGGGCAAGGACAAGACTGGAGCCTAAAAAACCTGAAGCTCCAAAAATTGCAATCGTTTTTTTTGATTGAGCCACTTTAAAGTTAAAGCATTCTTATAATAAATATAAGAATAAATATTAATGTGATATTTGTTGTGAGTTTTAAATATTTAATATATTTTTTATTTTTTGTATTTAAGTATAAAAAAGTCAGTCCTACTAATATTGCTAGCAATAAAAATATACAAATTCTTAAAATATTCATTAGTAAACTCCACTTATTGCGTGATTTAAAACACCTTTTTTGGAATTAATATAGCGCGATGCCAAATTTGATGTCCTAGAGTCTTGACTATCAAGACTAGTGAGACTCCAACATTGCTTATTAGAAAGTAATGCTAATAATAATTTATTATTTAATTCATGCCCTGACTTGAATGCTTTAAAATTTCCTATGATGGAATAACCTAACATATAAAGATCACCTACCGCATCAAGTATTTTATGTCGCACAAACTCATCGTTATACCTCAACCCTTCTGTATTAATAATTTTATACTCATCCAATACAATTGCATTATCAAGTGATCCTCCCCTCGCCAATCCATGAGATCTGAGGTATTCAACTTCTTGCATAAATCCAAATGTCCGTGCACGACTAATTTCTGTGATATAGGATTCCTCATAAAAATCTAATGCAACTGTATTCGTCGATATATCAAATGCAGGGTGAGGAAAGTCGATTGTAAAATCAACTTTAAACCCCTCATAAGGTTCTAATCTCGCCCATTTATCTTTATCTTTAACTTCAATGATATCGTTAATCAATACAAATTTTTTTGCAGCGCTCTGTTCTCTAATTTGTGCTGTTTGAAGAAGATAAATGAAAGGTATGGAGCTTCCATCCATAATAGGGACTTCGGAACCATTTAATTCAATAATAATATTATCGATACCTATGGCAGATAATGCAGACATTAAATGTTCAACTGTAGCTACACGAGAAGCTTCTTGCCCAATAGCTGAGCACATCTTAGTGTCTTTAACTGCGTCAGGACTTACTTTAATTTCGTTAATTTTATTTTGATCTACTCTTCTAAAGATAATTCCCTGATCTTCTTCGGCAGGCCTAAGTGTCATGGTCACTTTTTCTCCATTATGAAGGCCTACACCTGAAGTCTGAACAGACTTTTCAATAGTTCTTTGTTTGATCATTAAATACTTATTCTCCTTTTTTTCTCAAGAAAGCAGGAATATCATATTCTTCCATTCCTGACATTTTCATAATTTCAACCTGCGCTCTATTCTCATTAGAACTGAATACATCAGGGTCATCATCAGAAGGTGGCTCATCTTGAGCGAAAGTTGGTTTATTTTGTAAAATTGATTTAGTCTCTAGACGTTGCATTCTTTGTTTTACATTTTGAGCTAAACCTGTTGCGACAACAGTCACTCGAATCGAATCTCCCATCGCTTCATCAATAACGTTACCAACAATTACAGTAGCATCAATTGCTGCAAACTGTTTAATTGTCTCCATCACTTCATGGTACTCCTTAAGTGTAAATTTACTATTTGCTGAGATATTCACTAAAATACCTCGCGCGTTCACTAAATTAACATCCTCTAGGAGTGGGCTTGCGACTGCAGATTGAGATGCTTTAAATGCACGATGTTCACCTTGAGCTTCACCAGAACCAATCATTGCCATACCCATTTCACCCATCACTGTCCTCACATCAGCAAAGTCAACATTCACTAAACCTGGGCTATTAATAATTTCTGAAATACCAGAAACCGCATTATGCAATACGCCATTGGCCGCATTAAAAGCCTCTAGAAATGGAATATTTTCTCCCAAGACTTCCAGTAATTTTTCGTTTGGAATGACAATTAAAGAATCCACATACTGAACTAATTCATTGATACCATCAGATGCAATAGATGTTCTTTTACCTTCAAATAAGAAAGGTTTGGTCACAACTGCAATAGTTAAAATACCTAATTCTTTTGCAATTTGAGCAATCACAGGTGCGGCACCTGTTCCAGTTCCACCCCCCATGCCTGCGGCGATAAATAACATATCTGAATCTTTAATAGCACTAATAATTTTTTCTTTATCATCAATCGCTGCTTGTTTGCCGATTTCGGGCTTTGCCCCAGCACCTAGTCCTTTAGTAATTGATTGACCAATTTGTAATATATGACTAGCACGACTTTTTTTCAGTGCTTGCATATCTGTATTAGCACAGATGAATTCAACGCCCATTAAATTCTTATCGATCATATGATCAACAGCATTACCTCCACAGCCACCAACACCAATGACTTTTATGATGGCATTTTGTGACTTACTATCAATGACTTCAAACATATCCCATCTCCAAGAATTAAAAGTTACCTTTAAACCAATTCTGCATTTTCATAAAGATTTGATTTATTGAATTGCCAGCAATTTTATTCATCTTTTCTTTTTCTATTTGTTCCTTGCCCATGAGTAACAACCCAATACCAGTTGAGTATCTAGGATTATCAACAACCTCAGATAAACCACCGATATTCCTCGGGGTGCCAATTCTAACTGGCATTCTAAATACACTTTCACCAAGATTAACCATACCTCTCATTAAGGATGATCCTCCTGTGATTACAATGCCAGAAGCTATCATATCTTCCATACCACTTCGTTTCAACTCACTTGAAATAAGTTTATAAAGCTCCGTTAATCGAGGTTCAATGACTTCTGCTAATGAAAGTGTTGAAATAATTTTAGACTCTTTACCATCTACGACCGGAATTTCAATTTGCTCTGAAGTGGAAGCCAAACTTCTTGCCGCATAACCATGCTTAATTTTTATCTCCTCAGCTGACGGTAATGGAGTTCTGAAAGCTACTGCAATATCGTTATTAATCTGATCACCAGCAATCGGAATTACTGCTGTATGTCGAATAGATCCATGTCTCAATACTGCAATATCAGTTGTACCCCCACCAATATCGACTAAACACACACCTAATTCTTTTTCATCATCTGTGAGGACTGCCATACCTGAAGCTATCGGTTGTAGGACTAATTCAGAAACTTCAATACCGCAGCGTTTGATACATTTCACAATATTTTGAGCAGCTGCAATAGCGCCAGTTACAATATGAACTTTCACTTCTAATCTCATTCCACTCATACCAAGAGGCTGCCTTACGTCTTCCTGACCATCAATCACATATTCCTGTGTCAAAATATGAAGTACTTGTTGATCGTTCGGAAGAGTAATAGCGCGCGCAGTTTCAATGACTTTTTCAACATCTAATTGCGAGACTTCAGCATCTTTAATCTTAACCATGCCAGTTGAATTGATACTTTTAATATGGCTACCTGCAATACCGGTATAGACATCAGTGATTTTACAATTCGCCATTAGCTCAGCTTCTTCAATCGCCCTTTGAATGGCTTCCATAGTGGAGTCAATGTTAATAACTACTCCTTTTTTTAATCCTTTTGAGCTATGCTGCCCTAATCCAATAATATTCAATAAGCCATCTGGTTGTAACTCGGCCACAATAGCCACAATTTTTGATGTGCCAATATCTAGTCCAATGATGAGCTTCTTTTCTTCTTTTTGATTCATCATATAAATGACCCCACACTACTATCTATTTTTTTTGTAGGTTCATTAGATTTTTTAATAGCAAAACCATTGGGGTATCTTAAGTCAGCAGAACCAATTCTTTTCACAGAAGCTAAAACATTGTCATATTGAGATACAAAGCGAGAGAGATTTTCTTCGATATAATCTTTACTTAAGATAATTTTCATATTATCAGTCGTTCTGACTTCCCAAGTGTACCTTGGAAAAAGAAGTACTTGAGCAATTTTTAATTGTTTTTTATCTAAAATACTTTGCATTTTTTTATACTCAAATGCTATATAGCTCTCTGTACCTTCCGGGCCAAAAAATAGTGGTAAATCTTCATCAGACGCCCCATGGAAAATTTCTCCATTTTCATTCACTAAGCCAATTGAGCCCCATCTTCCTATCGCTTGGTGCTCTTCAACAAAAACTTCTAATCGATCTGGCCAAACTCTTCTTACACTTACATTTCTAATCCAAGGTAATTTCATAAAAGCTTCCTTGGTACTATATAAATCTACAGAAAAAAAGTTACCTATAACAAATCGATCTGAAATCATACTGATTTGATCTTCATCAAGATGTTGATGATGACCTATAACCTTAATTTCTCTAATGGGAAATTTAGCAAAATTTATAAATTGATAGCTTAATAAAAAAAGTATCAAAATAATATTGAGTAAAAATACTATATTACTTAGCCAATAGATTTTTAAATAGCTATTTAACATCTGCAGTTTGTAATATTCCTAAAACTAATTGATCAAAATTGATACCCATCTCTTTTGCAGCCATGGGAACCAGGCTGTGACTTGTCATTCCAGGGATGGTGTTTACTTCAATAAAATAGTGATGACCTTTTTTATCCATCATAAAATCTACGCGACCCCAACTAGAACATCCGATAGCTTTGAAAGCTTCCAAAGCTTCTTCCGCTATCAGAGCTTCCTTAATTTTTTCTATGCCCGATGGACAAATATATTGCGTATCATCTTTAAGGTATTTAGCTTCATAGTCATAAAACTCATTACTAGGTTTAATTTTAATGATAGGTAAAGTTTTATTATTTAGTATACCCACCGTATACTCTTCACCATCCACAAATTTTTCAGCAATCACATTTGAATCAATTTTTTGTATCTTTAAAAAAGCTTCTTGATACTGATGTTCGTTTTTAATCTTATCAATTCCAATACTTGAACCTTCATTAGAGGCCTTCATAAAAAAAGGTGATCCAATTAAATTTATGATATCTATATAAGTCATTTCCCCACTCACTTGTGAAAAGTCTGGTGTTGAAATATTAAGTGAACGCCATAATAATTTTGTTTTCAGCTTGTCTATACCAATTGCTGAGCTTGCAGAATCGCTTCCAGTATAAGCAACATTTTTTGACTTTAAAAAAGCTTGTATTGAGCCATCTTCTCCCCCTCGTCCATGAAGGACTATAAAAGCTCGGTCATAAGTTTTTATTTCTTCAATATCTCTATCTGATGGGTCGAAAGCCTCAGCATGAACTCCTAATCGTTTCAAAGCATGAAATACAGCATCCCCACTTAAAAGTGAAATAGCTCTTTCATTGGAATCGCCTCCCATAAGTACAGCAACTTTTCCAAAATCAGGTATCAACTTAAAAAATCTCCTAAGATTTTAACTTCTCTCTCAAGCTTAATGCCTTTTTTTCTAAATACTTCAGACTCAATATGATCAATAATACTTTCAATATCTTTTGCGGTTGCATCTCCTAAATTGATAATAAAATTAGCATGTTTATCTGATACCTCAGCATTACCAACTCTGAAGCCTTTTAATCCACACTCTTCAATGAGTTGAGCTGCGAAAGTATCTTTTGGATTTCTAAATGTTGAACCTGCAGTAGGCCAATTAAGAGGCTGAGTTCTTTTTCTATGATTTAAATACTCCTTTATCTTACTTTCTGAATCAGCCAATATATCTCTCTTAAAATTAAACCAGGCACCTACAAACCATTCATTAAATTTTGGCTTAACCACTTCACGATAAGAAATCGAAAACTCATTTTTTAATCTTAAAGCTATATTGCCTTCTTCATCGATCATATTAACTTTAGTAACGTAATTCCATGTTTCAGAACCGTAACACCCAGAATTCATTGCCAAGGCGCCTCCAATTGTTCCTGGTATACCTGCAAAAAATTCTCCCCCAACAAAATGTTCTTTAGCAAGATTTTTTGCGATCTTTGCACATGAAATTCCTGCTTCTACATAAACACTATCGTCAGTGATATGAATCTCGTTTAAAGCTGCATACATTACAATAACTGTTCCCCGAATGCCGCCATCTCTTACTAAAATATTTGATCCCAATCCTATAAAAGTTAGGGGCTTAAGATATTGCTCTTTTTTTAAAAAATTTTTTAAATCTTCTAGATTTTTAGGAACAAATAAAGTATCTGCAGCACCTCCTACACGCCAACTATTATATTTATTTAATGATTCATTTTTTAAAATTAATATATTTTTCATGAATTCACAATATTTAATATATCCTTAGTCACTCTTCCTATTGATCCTGCACCCATTACAATTAAAATCGAATCTTGATCAATATGTTGAAGTGCTTTTTTAGCCAAATCTGCAATATCTTTTTCGAGGGATACTTTACTTAAAACTGTATTCATACTATCCATCATAGTCAGAGAGCTAACACCCGGAATCACTTTCTCTCCAGCGGAATAAATATCTGTGAGAAGGACTTTATCTGCCTTATGAAGTACTTGAATAAATTCATCAAAAAGGTCTCTTGTTCTGGTATAGCGATGGGGTTGAAAAATAAGATAGATTGATTTCCCTGGGTAAGCATCTCTCGCTGCATCCAGCACTGCCTCAATTTCAGCAGGATGATGTCCATAGTCATCCACTAAAGTAAAATTTTTTTCATCAAACTTTAAATCTTTATAAATTTCAAATCTTCGTCCTACACCTTTAAAATTACTCAGTGCATTAGTTGTTTTTGAAATAGGAATTTCAAGTTCATCAGCAAGCGCTATGGCTGCCAATGCATTCCTCACATAGTGCTTACCTGGTAGATTTAAAGTAATCGATTTTTTAACTATATCAGAATGCTTGATCGTCACTTTAAAATGCATTTTGCCTGCATCTGGTTTGACTTCTTCAGCATAAACATCTGCATCATTTGATAAACCATACGTAATAATGGGTCTAGAAATTTCAGGAATAATAGATTTAATTATAGGATCGTCAATACACACAATCACAACACCATAAAACGGTAACCGATGTATAAATTCAATATAGGTTTTTTTAAGTTTATCAAAATCATTATCATAAGTTTCCATATGATCTCTATCAATATTTGTCACAATAGAATAGACAGGGGTCAAATGCAGGAAAGATGCATCTGATTCATCAGCTTCCACTACAATATATTCACCATTACCTAGTTTTGCATTTGCGTTTAAAGAAGAAAGTCTTCCACCAATCACATAGGTTGGATCCATTGAAGCTTCTGCCAAAATAGATGCAATTAAACTTGTTGTAGTTGTTTTGCCATGCGTACCCGCTACAGCAATGCCCTTTTTAAAACGCATTAACTCTGAAAGCATTTCTGCTCTTGGCATAATAGGGATTTTATTTTTTATAGCTACTTTTAATTCGGGGTTATCTTTGTCAATTGCTGAAGAAATCACAATGACATCAACATCTTTAATGTTGTCAGCTTCATGACTAGTAAAAATCTTAATGCCAAGTTCTTTTAGTCGAAAAGTTATGGGAGACTCTTGAATGTCCGAGCCAGAAATAAAATAGCCTAGGTTATTCATCACTTCTGCAATACCACTCATCCCTGAGCCGCCTATTCCTATAAAGTGAATTCGATTGATATTGTGTTTCATTTTTTAATTAATTGTTCACATGCCTGATAAATAACTTCCTCAGGTTTTATTGCTTTACTCTCTAAAGCAGCTTTTGACATTTTTAAACATTGATTTCTTGTCATGTTTTTAAGTAAATCACTTAATAATTCTGTTGTGAGTTCTTCCTGAATTATAAGTTGTGCAGCTTTCTTATCGCTTAAGTATTTTGCGTTATAAAACTGGTGATTATCAACTGCAAAAGGAAATGGTACCAATATGCTAGGAATACCCGCTACTGAAAATTCAGATACTGTGAGAGCTCCTGCTCGAGATATTACAAGATCTGCCCATTCATACATTTTTTCAATATTATCTAAATAAGCCATACAGTTTGCTTGAATGCCAGACTTTTTATAAGTCCACTTTAAGTCTTGAAAATGCCTCTCACCTGATTGATGAATAATCATCGGTCTATTTTTAGGATTGATTTGTTGGACACTTAAAGGAATGATATCGTTTAAAAATTTAGCGCCTAGACTACCCCCCACAACAAGAAGTCTTAAAGGACCTTTTCTACTTTTAAATCTTTGAACTGGGGGTTTGATTTTTCTAATGGCATCCCTCACCGGATTACCAATTTTTTCTGAGTGACGCATAAGCCTGATTGGAAATGCAGAATATATATGTGTCGCGATCATCGCTAATAATTTATTAGTGAGTCCTGGGATAGAATTTTGTTCGTGCACAATAAGAGGCTTACCCATAAGTTTTCCCATAAGGCCACCAGGAAAAGAAACATAACCTCCCATAGCAATTACAACATCTGGCTTTTCTTTTTTAATCGCTATCGCACATTGTATCAATGCAATTAAAAGCATGAATGGTAGTTTTAACCAACTTAAGATATTTTTACCCCTGACCCCTTTAATATCAATCATGGCTTTTTGATAAGGCTTACTCTCAATCAACTTATTTTCCATCCCATTTTTAGTGCCAAGCCAAGTAATTTGCCAACCTTTAGTCTTTAAATAGTCAGCAATCGCGATACCTGGATAAATATGCCCACCAGTACCTCCAGCAATAATCAATATTTTTTTATTGGATTTCACTAAATTAGATTCCTCTTAACTCTCTTCGGTTTTCCCAATCAATTCTGAGTAATATCGCAAGCGCAATCATATTGACCAAAATACTGCTACCACCATAAGACATAAGTGGCAAAGTTAAACCTTTAGTAGGAAGAAGCCCCATATTCACCCCCATATTAATAAGGCATTGCGTGCCAAACCAAATGCCAATTCCTTGGGATAATAAAGCTGAATAATAACTTTCATTAATAATAGCGTCTTTAGCAATACCAAAAGCTCTAATTACTAACCATGAAAATAATCCAATAACAATAAGTACACCAAAAAAACCAAACTCCTCTGCTAATACAGCTAAAATAAAATCAGTATGAGCTTCGGGTAAATAGTTTAATTTTTGGACGCTTCCACCTAAACCTACTCCAAAAATCTCACCACGACCAAATGCTATAAGAGCTTGAGCTAACTGATAACCTCTGTTATATGGATCAGCCCATGGATCATAAAAACCTAAAACTCTTTGCATACTATTTTCACGGAAATAAATTAGTAATGTTATGACGATAGGAACAACAATCGTTAAGCCCATCAGAATTTTTTTATCAATACCACCTAAAATTAATATACAAATAGCAATAACTAAAATTACAAAAAATGCACCATAATCTGGTTCAAGTATTAGTAATAGGCTTGTTAGAATAATCGCTGCAGCCATTGGAAGAAATCCTTTTAGAAAACTAGTAATTATTTTTGATTTTCTCAAAACATAATCTGAAGCATACATGGCTGTAAATAATTTCATGAATTCCGAAGGTTGCATATTCACCATAAATAAAGAAATCCAACGTTTACTGCCATTTACCTTATGACCAATACTCGGAATAAGAACAAGAATGAGTAACACTATGCCTGCCATAAATAAATAAGGGGACATCTTTTGCCACCAGCGAATTGGAATTTGAAAGGTAATAAATCCCCCGATAAGCCCTAAAAATATATAAATTGATTGTCGGAGTAAAAAAAAATAATTCTGGTGTTTAGTAAACTTGTTAGCTTCAGCAAATGAAATTGAGGACGCATAAACCATGATAAGGCCAATTGCAATCAAAATTGATGAAACCCAAAAAAGGCCGTGATCGAAAGAGGGTTTGTCTATTATCGATTTACTAGAAAATTTATCAATCATGATTTATTTTTTAAATTGCTCACGCAGTACTTAAAAACTTCTCCGCGATGCATATAGTTTTGAAACATGTCTGTACTTGCACATGCTGGAGACAGCAGAATTGCGTCACCCATTTTGGCTGATTCAAATGATTTGATAACTGCAGATTCAAGATTTTTTTCAATACTTATTGGAATAGCTTGCTTACTAAAAATCTCTTGCATAATTTTTGCATCTTTACCAATCAAAAATATATTTTTAACTCTTCCTTTAGATGGGTTAATTAATGGTTTAAAATTTTGATTTTTTCCATCCCCTCCTGCAATTAATAAAATTGGTTTAGTCATGCTTTGAATAGCGGCAATCGTCGCGCCGACATTAGTACCTTTTGAATCATTATAAAAATCGATGCCTGATATTGATTCAACATATTCAACTCGATGAGGTGGTGTATTAAATTGTCTGACAACACTTTTAATTACATCATTAGAAATTTTAAATGGCTCACATAGCGCTAGAGCAGCCATAATATTTTTTATGTTATGCATACCTTTAATTTTAATTTCATCTAAAGAAATAATTTCAGTATTACCTTTAGAAATAAAATATTGGTTGCCGTTTTTTTTAATTCCGTAATTTTTTTCATCTACATTAATCCCAAATGTCAATGAGTCTTCATCAATCTTAGATTTAAGATAATCATCCTCGCGATTTAAGATAATTTTATTGGCATGATTAAATATTCTATATTTAGCTTCAGCGTACTCTTCAATACTGTCATAGCGATCCATGTGGTCTTCTGAAATATTTAGCACTGCAGCAGTTTCGAGTACTAATGAGTATGTTGCCTCTAATTGAAAACTTGATAGCTCAAGAACATAAACATCTGGCGCTTTCTGATTTAAAGTGTTTAATATTGGGATACCAATATTCCCCCCCACAATAATAGATAAGCCTGCTGTCTTTAATAGCTCACTCACAAGAGATGTGACTGTTGTTTTGCCATTTGAGCCAGTAATTCCAATAACTTTTGAATTTAACGGTTTAACTTGTGCAAAAATTTCAATATCGCCAATAACTGAAATACCCTGATTTAATGCTTTTTGAACATATCTTTCTTTTAATGAAATTCCGGGGCTAATTACAACTAATTCAATATCTTTAATGATGTCATCGTTAATTGAATCACCAATAAAAAATTCAACTTCTTTAAAATTTTCTTTAATTTCATCTAAACCTTGAATAATTGATCTTGTATCAATCGCGCGAATAATACATTCTTTGTTAGCTAAAAAATTTAATACGGATTGGCCTGTGTCTCCAAGACCTACTACTAAAACTCTTTTTTTATTTAAATTGATGGTCATCTAATCTTTAATGATGAAATGCCAATTAATACAAGCATCATGGTGATAATCCAAAATCGAATAACGACCTGGTTTTCTTTCCAGCCTTTTTTCTCATAGTGATGATGCAATGGAGCCATGAGAAAGATCCGTTTACCAACACCATATTTAAATTTTGTGTATTTAAAATATATAACCTGGATAGCAACAGAAAACGTCTCGATTACAAAAATACCTCCCATAATAAATAAAACAATTTCTTGTCGGACGATGACTGCAATAGTCCCAATAGCCGCTCCTATAGCAAGCGCACCTAAATCGCCCATAAATACCTCTGCAGGGTAAGCGTTGAACCATAAAAAACCTAAACCTGCACCTGCCATTGCAGTGCAAAAAATAGCTAATTCACCTGCACCACTTATATAAGGCATACCTAAATATTTTGCTATGACATAGTTACCTGCAACATAAGCAAATACACCTAAGGCACTCGCAACCAATACTGCAGGCATGATGGCCAAACCATCAAGCCCATCCGTAAGATTTACAGCATTACTGCTTCCTACAATGACGACATAACTGAAGAGAATAAAAGTAAGGCTATTCATCGAAAAACTTACATCTTTAAAGAAAGGTAATATAAGTGATGTTTGTTGCGGAGTGATAGCGTTTGACCAAAGATAAATAGATACAGCAAGACCTATGATTGACTGCCATAAATATTTTTGACCTGCCTTCATACCATTTGGATCTTTATAAATAACTTTTTTTAAGTCATCTATAAACCCGATAAGACCAAACCCAAGGGTAACAATTAACAATACCCAAATATAATTATTTCTTATATCTGCCCACAATAAAGTTGACGTGATAATTGATATTAATATTAGGCTACCTCCCATAGTGGGTGTACCAGTTTTAATGAGATGGTCTTTAGGGCCGTCTGATCGAACAGCTTGGCCGATATTGTATTGATTAAGTTTTTTAATTAACCAAGGACCAATGGCGAAAGAAATAAGTAACGACGTGATCGTCGCCATTACTACTCTTAATGTAATATAATTAAATACATTAAATCCGTGGATTTCTTTTGCTAAAAATTTAAATAATTCGAGCAACATAATTTTTATCTTTCTTAAAAATTTAAGTGAGTGCCTCTACCACTTCTTCCATTTTCATAAAACGAGAGCCTTTCACAAGTACGCATGAATTTTTTTTTATTTTGGATTTAACATATCGAATAAGCTCTTTTTTACTATCAAACCATTTTGCACGGTCATTACACTTATCAACGGTATATTTAGTTAATTTACCAATACCTACTACATCTAATATTTTCTTTTTGTTGATATAACTTCCTATAGAGGTATGGTATTCTCGAGACTTCTTTCCAAGCTCAGCCATATCTCCAATAATTAAAATTTTTTCATTATTTTGATTAGCTAATACATCAATAGCCGCCCGCATCGATTCTGGATTTGAATTATAGGTATCATCAATAAGTATTGATCCATAGAGCCCTTTTTTAAATTCTAATCTTCCTTGAACTGGCTTAATTATCTCAAGACCTTTCTTAATTGTTTTTAATGGAATTTTAAGCGCGACTGTTGAAGCAATAGCTGCAAGTGCATTCTTTAAATTATGCTCCCCTGGTAATTTCAATTTAATATCAATCAAGCCTTTAGGTGTTTGAATTTGAGAAATGCCTTGAATTGTTTTTTTAAGAAATACATCAGATTTTTTATCTAAACCAAATGAAATAATTTTTTTAGTTTGAGCTGCATTTTTCATCAGCTTATAAAACTGATCATCTCGATTAATGATTGCAATGCCAGCTTTTTTAACACCTTCAAATATTTCTGATTTCGCTTTTGCAATCTCTTTTTTAGAGCCAAAAAATTCAATATGAGCTTCAGCAATATTTGTGATCACTGCAATATCTGGTCTTGCAATCTTACTTAAATAGCTAATCTCTCCCTTATGGTTCATGCCCATTTCAACTACAGCATACTTTTGTGCTTTTTTAATTTTTAACAGAGATAAGGGTAGACCAATATCATTATTAAAATTTCCCTGACTCACAAGTAGTTTCTTTATACTTTTTACATGTAATGAGACGATGCAACTAATCATTTCTTTTGTGGTGGTTTTACCATTACTCCCAGTAATAGCGACCAAAAGTATTTTTGATTTTAACTTCCAATATTGGGCAATTTTTCCGAGAGCCTCTCGCCCACTTTGCACAATGATTTTATTTTTTATGCCATTTTGATTTTTAGTAATGATTGCAGCAATAGCTCCTTTTTGAATAGCACTTGATGCAAAATGATCTCCATCAAATTTTTTTCCTTTAATGCCTATAAAAAGATCGCCCTTATGAATTTGATTACTATCTATAGAAATACACTTAATTTTCTTCTTAAGTAAAGAAGTATCACCATGATAATTTCCATCAACAATTTTTTTGATTTGATTTAAAGTAATTTCCATTAATATGTTTTATACTTTTTAAGTAAATTTTTCGTATATTTTTGATCGCTGAAAGGATATCTAACATTTTTAATTTCCTGATATTTTTCATGCCCTTTTCCAGCAATCAGAATAATGTCATCTTTTTTTGCAAATTGAATGGCTTTTGTAATCGCCTTATCTCTCTTAATCTCGGTAGTAAATAATCCTTTCATACACTTACTAATGTCACTGATAATTTTTTGGGGGTTTTCATTCCTAGGATTATCTGAGGTAATAAAACTCATATCAGCAAGATCTGAAGCGACTTTTGCCATATCTTTTCTTTTGCCTATATCTCGATTCCCCCCGCACCCAAAAACACAAATTAATCTACCATTTGTTTTATCTTTTAACGTCTCAAGTACTTTTCTTAACGCATCTGGTGTATGCGCATAATCGATAAATATTTTAGGTGTATATTTTGTACCTAGCTTTTGCATTCTCCCTGGCACTTGGGATATGAAACTTACCCTATGCACAATTTTTTTCAATGAATAGCCGGATGCTATTAAAGTGGTTATGACTGCTAACAGGTTATATACGTTAAACTCTCCCACTATTGGTGCTTTGATTTTGTAAACTTCTTTTTTATATGTGATTTGAAAATTTGTAATTAAATTTGAATATTTAATATGTGTCGCTCTGATATCGCCACTTTTAATTCCATAACTTAAGACTTTTGTTTTATTTTTTTTAAGGGAAATTTTAAGTTTTTTCCCATAAGAATCATCTATATTAATAACTGCGACTTTTAATGATGGAAAATAAAATAACTTTTTTTTCTCATTAAAATAATTTTTTAAGTTGAGATGATAATCTAAATGATCTCTTGATAAATTTGTAAATACCCCTATATCGAAAAGAATACCATTTACTCTTCCTTGCGATAAACCGTGCGATGAGACTTCCATCACAGCAGATTTCATTTTTTGATTATTAAATTCTCTTAAAATACGGTGGTTTGTTATCGCGTCTGGTGTTGTATGTGTCTGTACTTTTAATTTTTTGTATCCAAATCCAAGGGTACCTATTAGGCCTGTTTTTTTACCTAAATGATTTTGTATTTCAGCTATCCAGTGCGCACATGATGTTTTTCCATTTGTGCCGGTAATACCGATAGTGAGTAACTGCTTTGAAGGTTCTTTAAAAAATATGTGAGCAATTTCTCCTTCTTTATTTTTTAAATCTTCAATAGCATAATGTGTCGTATTCCATGATTTTTTCCAAATAAAATTTTTCTTTTCATAAAATATTACTTCAGCACCTTTTTTAATGGCTGCCTCGATATAAGATCTGCCATCATGATGTATTCCAGGGTACGCTAAAAATAGAGAATTCTTTTTTATATGCCTACTATCATTTGATATTTCAGAGAGTTGATGTCCAATTCTTTTTAATACACTCTTCATATTGTTTCGTTGGAATTAATACTATCCTGAGGTAAAACTTTTATTTGTGGTTTTTTATCTTGGGGTATTTTTAGTTTTTTCATAACCTGGGCCATCACATTACTAAATACTGGGGCTGCCACTCCTCCCCCGAAGTGACTTCCAACGGTTGGCTCATCTATCATTACTGCTATGATGATTCTTGGATTTGAAGCTGGAGCTAAGCCTACAAATGAAGCTATATTTTTATTCTTATCATAAGTTCCATTAACAATTTTCTCAGCTGTTCCTGTCTTACCTGCAACCCTATAGCCTATAATTTTTGCATTACCTGCAGTTCCATGCTCAACAGCTTGCTCCATCATTTTTACCATTGCTTTAACTGTTTGCTTTGAAAATACTTTTGTACCCATAGGAATTTCTTCTTTTTTGAATAATGTAACTGGTCTCATTTCTCCTTCATTAGCAAACACTGTATAAGATTGAGCTAATTGAAGAAGTGTTAAATCTATGCTATGTCCGATACATATTGTTGCCTGATCTAATTTAGTCCAATTTTTATAATCTCGAAGTGTCCCAGGAACTTCCCCAGGGAATCCAGATCTTGTTTGCATTCCAAACCCTACTTTGTTTAAGGTAGACCATAAATTTTTAGGTGTTTGAAATAATCCAATTTTTATTGATCCTACATTAGAAGATTTCATGATGACTTCTGAAACTGTCATAAAAGGTTTATTTTGATCAGCATGGACGTCGTGAATCGTGGACGATCCAATTTTTATAAACCCTGATGTAACATCTACCAATGAGTTTGGGTTTAGAATTCCTGCATCTAATACTGAAGATACTATAAATGGTTTGATTGTTGATCCTGGCTCAAACTTGTCTGTTAGGGCGCGATTTCTTGTAGGGCCGCCATTTTCATTAAGATTATTTGGATTGTATGAAGGGAGATTCACTAAAGCTAGTATTTCTCCTGTCTTCGCATCTAATACAATTGCTGCACCTGCCTTGGCTTTATGAATATCAATTGATTTCACCAACTCTCTATAAGTAAAATATTGAATTCCTCTGTCAATTGAAAGTTTTATGTCATGGCCATCTTGAGGCAATCTCCCTTCTTCTAAATCTAAATTGGCAACAGTCTTACGATTACGATCTATGAGTACTTTTCTACTACCGATCTTACCAGTAAGAATTTTATTTTGGAAAAGCTCAATACCCTCTTGCCCAATATTATCAATATTAGTAATTCCAACTAAATTAGCTGTAATATCAGCATGCGGATAAAATCTCTTATACTCTTTCCGAGTAAATATTCCTGGTATTTTTTGTGCATTTAATCTTCTTTCATCATCAGGTGAGAGATCTTTCTTTAAGTCAAATTCTTTTTTGTTGTTGAGTAGCTTTTGATCGAGCTCATCACTTGTTAAATTAAGAATATCCTGTAACTCTAATTTTTGATTTTTATTTATTTTAAAATTAGCTGGATTTACTCGCACTATCGCCACTGGGCTGTTACTCGCTAAAATATCCCCATGTCTATCAGTAATTTTTCCTCTTTCTGCATAAAGAGATTGTACTCGCACACTCACAGCATTTCCTTTTGATTGTAAAAAATCTTTACGCAAACTTTGTAAATATAACGCTCTAAAAATAAGTGTTATAAATCCAGCTAAAAATAAAATCAAAATTAATCTTCTTCGAATACCAGAAAGCTCGAAAAATGTTTTCTCAACTTTGTTATTGATAAATAGACTCAATGCTACTCCAATAAAATAATTTTTTTAGGTTCAGGGCTTTTCATTTTTAATGATTTCTTAGCAATTTCTTCAATTCTTCCATGCATTGCCCAAGTGCTCTGTTCGAGCTGAAGCTGGCTATATTCTGCATTTAATTTTTGTCTTATATTTTTTTGTTCCTCTAGCTCCCAAAAAAAATTATTGTATTGATGCTGGAAGTTTACTTTTGCAAGTGCCATAAGTACGATCAAAAAAAATAAAATAAAATTTATTCTCGTCATCTAATATGAAGTCCTTTGAACAACCCGCATAATTCCACTTCTTGATCTTGGATTTTGTTTCACTTCATTTTCACTTGGTCTTATAGGCTTGGTCCTAACATTTAACCTAGGCTTCGGTAACTCGTCGCTTCTAATTGGAAAATTAGAAGGTAAGGTATCTCTATTTTTTTCATTATTAATAAACTGCTTCACAATTCTATCTTCCAAGGAATGAAAGCTAATTACGGCTATGATGCCGTCTGTTTTTAATAACTTTAAAATTTTTGGCAATACTTCTTGTAACTCTTCTAGCTCTCGATTTACATAAATTCTTAACGCTTGAAATGTTCTTGTTGCAGGGTCTTGTCCGATTTCTTTCCTGGGCATATGTTTTGCTACAATTTTTGCAAGTTGTTTCGTTGTTTCAATCGAACCTTCTTCGTCTCTCTCCTTAATAATCGCCGAAGAAATTTTTCGAGCAAATTTCTCCTCACCATATTCCCTTAAAATATTTTCTAATTCTTTCTGTTCTATCTTCTTCAAGATTTCAGCTGCAGTCATACCTTTTGTTTGATCCATACGCATATCTAAATACGCATCAAATCTAAAACTAAAACCACGATCGCCGTTATCAATCTGTGGTGATGAAATACCTAAATCTAGCAATACACCATCTACCATTGAGATGTCTTTTGCCTTTAGAACTTCATCAATCTTCGAAAAATGTGTATGTATCATTTCGAATCTCGTATCTTTAATTTTTAAACCTTCTTCATATGCAGTTTTATCGCGATCAATTGCAATCAACCTACCTTTTTGGTTGAGCTTTTCTAAAATTAATTTACTATGGCCGCCCCGCCCAAAGGTACAATCTACATAGACGCCGTCTTTATTTAAAACTAAATGCTCAACTGCTTCATGTAAAAGGACAGTGATGTGTTCATGATTCAAATTATCTAGAACTTGATTCATGAAATTGCATCGTTAAAGAGAGAATCCCTCAAGCTCAATCGGCGTAGTGGAAGTATTTTGTTGTGTAGCATTTTGCATTTGTTGATTCCAAGCCTCTTTATCCCAAAGCTCAAAATGGCTTCCTTGACCTACCAACATGGCTTGTTTATCTATGGTTGCAAATTCTCTTAATACTTGAGATAAAAGTAATCGGCCGGCTGTATCTAGGGATATGTCTTCTGCATAACCCACAAGGAGCCTCTGTAACGCACTCAATTTTTTATCAAAACTTGAAAGTGCCATGATCTTGGATTGAATAGGTTCCCAAGCGATTTCAGGGTAAATCAATAAACATCCGTGAGGGTGCGCTGTAATGACTAAATCACCTGAAGATTGAATAAGTAAAACCTCTCGATGCTTAGTAGGCATTGCCATTCTGCCTTTGGCATCAATATTCAATAGATGAGCGCCTCTAAACATAATTCCCAACCCATGATTCAATTCAAAAAAAGTGGGAAATTACTAAATACCCTTAGTTCTACTTAGAAATTTCCCACAAAAAACCACTTTTTTCCACTAATGACACTATAGATAATAAAAAAGAGCTGTGCAAGCTCTTTTTTGAGAGTTTTTTCATATTTGACAAGGGTTTAAAGGAATAAAACTAAAATAATTTTTAGAAACTGTTGAAGCCAACCGGTAAGCCGGGTTCTGTCGTGGACAGTCATTCATCTAGGCACATGATTGCTCATGCACTCAAGCAGTCTACCCGATAGCAGCGCGAGCCGCGCTATTACTACCCTATTTGACTTTGCTCCGAGTGGAGGTTACCGCGTTTCACCGTAACTAAATACGCTCGTCTCTGTGGCCCTATTCCTCGTTTCGCAACGTACGGCCGTTAGCCGTCACTCCGCTCTATGGAGCCCGGACTTTCCTCTCCTTGAGTTAACAAGCAGCGACTGCCTAGTCAGCTTCAGATGAATTTTAACACATGCTAAGAATGAACTTTTTTTCTATTTAAAATTTTCGATTCAAGAGAAGGGTGTTTTAAGTTATTAACTATAATTAACCTAAGCAACTCGCCACGAAATTTTTTTTCCAGCATATAGCGGAATAATAGCTTCATTTCCTAGGGTAATTTTTTCAGGAAGAAGCCAATCTTCTTTAATTAGATTTATTGATGATTTATTTCTTTCTAAGCCATAAAAATCAGCCCCATAAAAACTTGCAAAACCTTCTAATTTGTCAAGCATATTAATCTCATCAAAAACACTAGCATAAAGCTCAATAGCGCTTACTGCAGAAAAAATACCTGCGCAACCGCAAGCATTTTCCTTCATCGATTTTAAGTGGGGCGCGCTATCAGTTCCTAAAAAAAATTTTGTATTACCTGATACTACTACGTTTAAAAGTGCTTTTCGATGAATCTCTCTTTTTAAAACAGGAAGACAATAGTAGTGAGGATTGATGCCACCAATAAACATATGATTTCTGTTTAATAAAAGATGATGTGGTGTAATTGTAGCTGCCACTTTTTTAGAACTGCTTAAAATAAAATCAGCTGCATCCTTTGTAGTAATGTGCTCTAAAACAATCCTTAAATTAGGAAACGTTTTATGTAACTTTAATAAATGCTGATCAATAAATACTTTTTCTCTATCAAAAATATCAATTGCTGGTTCTACAACCTCGCCGTGAAGTAAAAGTGGTATATCTAATTTTTCCATGAGTTCAAAAACATCATAACGATAGTCAATATTTTTTACACCCAAATCTGAATTGGTTGTGGCGCCTGCTGGATAATATTTAATACCTTTGATTTGTTTGAATTCAGGAATTTTTTTAATTTCATCTAATGAAGTTTTATCTGTGAGATACAAAGTCATAAGAGGCTGGAAATGACTATTACCTTTTAAAGTCTTTTTGATTCTTGATTCATACTGAATCGCTTGATCCACTGTTGTGATTGGTATTTTTAAGTTTGGCATCACAAGAGCCCTAGCAAACTGCTTTGCAGTGTATGGAACAGCCAATGCCATTAGCTCATCGTCTCTGAAGTGCACATGAAAGTCGTCAGGCGTTGTAATCGCTAGAGTTTTAATCATACTTTTTTATTTTCAAAGCTTTGTCATATAAATTGTTTTTATTCATATTTAATATCTCCACAGCTAATTTCACTGCCGCATTAGTAGGCATATGATTTAATAAAATTTTTAATATTCTATGCTGATCTTCATTGAGTAATTCTTTTTTTTCATGAAAGATAGGGGTCACTAAAATTACAAACTCACCTTTTTGAAAATTACTATCACTTTCAATTATTGCTTTTACCTTTGAAATACTACCTCGGTAAATACTTTCGAATGTTTTAGTCAGCTCTCGCGCCACCATAATTTCGTGTTGATCACCAAAAAATTGAGCCATATCATTCAAGGTTTTAATGATGCGGTGGGGTGCCTCATAAAAAATTATAGGGCATGATTGTATTTGAAGAGTATCGAATACTTTGATTCTTTGACTGCTTGTCGTTGGTAAAAACCCATAAAAATGAAAGCTCGTATGCTCCATTCCTGAAACCGAATAAGCTGCTGTGACCGCAGAGACTCCTGGAATAGGGATGATATCAAAACCAGCAGCTGCAACCTCTTTTACAATGATACCTCCTGGATCGCTTATATTAGGGGTACCTGCATCTGATACCAGCGCAATATGTTTACCATCTTTTAATTTTTTTATGATTTTTTGGGCAGATATTTTTTCGTTATGCTTATGCACAGCAAACTGTTTTTTTTCAATCGAGAAATAAGATAAAAGACCTTGGGTATGTCTAGTATCTTCGGAGGCAATAAGATCTACTAATTTAAAAGTTTCAAGCGCTCTAAAGGTAATGTCATTTAAATTTCCGATAGGGGTCGCTACAATATACAATTTTCCATTCATTATTAACGGCTCAATTTTTTTAAAGCACTTAAAAAGTTCTTTAAAAGTCGCTTACTCAAAATCTCTTTAAAAGAGATATAATCATTTTGTCATATATCAAGGCTTTGTTAATAAAAGTTTAGAGGAAAATATGCTAAAACATATCAAATTATCATTTATCGCTTTTATCTTATTGCAACTCTTAGGATGCCCTGCTGCTATTATTGGCGGAGGTGCGCTAGGTATAGACACAGCAGTGGATCGCAGAACACCCTGCATGATTACTGAAGATACAACAATTGAACTGAAAGCTTTTGGCGCGATACAAAACTTTAAAGAAGAAATAAGTTCAAGTGTCGTAAGTTATAATGGACATATCCTTATTTTAGGCCAAGTTCAAAATCAAGAAGTAAAAACAAAAATTGAAAATAAAGTCAAAGAAATTACGAATGTAAAATCCGTCACTAATGAATTAACTATAAGTCCTATTGCTACTATTTCTTCTCGAGCAGAAGATACTTTAATTACTTCTAGTGTAAAAGCTCGTTTCTTTAAGGAAAACAAAGTATCGCCATTTCATGTCAAAGTCATAACCGAAAATAAGATCGTTTATCTTATGGGCATCTTGACTGAAAAAGAAGCTAAAGAAGCTGAAGACATTGCAAAAAATACAAATAAAGTTACTAAAGTCACTAAACTATTTGAATATATTAATAATTAGACGATTTACCTTTTAATTTAACTTATTGAAAATAAACATTAATTAAACTATCTTTAAGCCCCAATTATTTAGGGTCCAAGTCACATTTGATTTAATTGAAGATATTGATATAATTAGGATATACTTTTTTCAATACATTCAAGTTAGTCTAAATCCCAAAATAAATTGCCGTATTACTTGCTAGCTTAATTACAGTTTAAATCCCTTAGAGGTCAACATGAATAAAAATATCATCCATTTATCGGACACAACTTTTG